>Ga0187782_10000083_pt1 | contig 52300 bp, 45 predicted proteins | sample 0715_SJ02_MP15_2_FD_132454 | JGI IMG/M metagenome (GOLD analysis project Ga0187782, IMG submission 132454) | Tropical peat soil microbial communities from peatlands in Department of Meta, Colombia - 0715_SJ02_MP15_20_MG | ecosystem: Environmental > Terrestrial > Soil > Wetlands > Peat | place... | reverse complement strand
GACGCCTCCGGATCCGGAATCACAAGAAGCTGGCCGTGAGCGACAGAGGATAATGGTCGGATGCCGAAATCGAATCATACACTTGAGCGTTCGTTACCAATAAGGACCCCCGGAACAAAATCCAGTCGATAACTCGGTCACCCGCCGAGAGGGCATGGGAGGTGGTGGTTGCTTTACGCAACGTAATGAACGGATTGAGAAATCCTGCGCTCTCCAGAGCCGCGGCGGCGTGGCCGTGCGAAAGATCAAAGTTGAAATCGCCCGCCGCTAGCACCGGCACGTCAGAGTTGTAGCGCTTCGCATCTTGCAGAAACTCCTGCAACTGGGAATAGCGAAGGTCATTGCCTCCTTTGCTCTCACAATGCAGGTTATAGGTCGGCAGGCTGCGGCCGAGGATCAACACGTTGCTGAACAGTGCCATGCGGCCCCCGCGCCTCCTCTGCAAAGGGGGGATGCTAGGGATGAACCAACGTGGACGCCAGAAATTCGATTGGTTGTGGAAGCGCAGAACCGAGCAATCAGAAATAGGCCAGCGCGACAGCGTTGCTTGGCCATGAAACGCAGGCGATTCCGGCGTGCCCTGGGCGAGTTCTTCAAACTCACAACCAAAGACATAATTCATTCTCAGTCTCTGGGCGATTTCTTTTGCAACGTTTCGATGGCCAGTGCGCCTTGCGTTTCTGTCGGTTTCCTGAAGGAAGATGATGTCCGCATCGGCGCTGATAAGGAATTCCATGATGCCGTCCAGCCGTGAGCCACGTGCGATGTTCCAGCTTACGACACGTATCCCGGCCGGAGATTTCGTTGCTCCGGAAGAAATGGTCGCGCCTTTCTCAATCTCCCTCATGAGCCGAGATCAGAACTGCACCACTCATGCCACTCACACCGTGACGCCTCCGCCCTTTTGTGGCCGGCGACAGTGCGCGAGAAGGCGGCTTAGAGAGTACCCGGGACGTGTACAAAGCAATGATCCAGACAAGATTGGCACCGACCGCAGTGGCAATGAAGGCGACGTGCATTATGTTCAAAACTGCAAATGCTAGTAGAGCATAAGGCAAAAAACAGCGACGAATAATGAATTCTGTGTTTCGCGCGATGTACATCAGCGGGTTGGCCTTTTGCTTGTCCGCCTTCTTCTGCCACAAATGCAGGAACTTCTCCGGATGGCTGGACGCAAACCGATGGCGCGCAGACCCGACCGCGAAGAAACTCGCCATTGCACCAATGAGTAAGAAGCCTCCCCAAAGCAGGTAAGCTTCAGTTCCTCGGCTTCTGGTCAGTCCAATGCTCATCCCAACAAAAATGAAGAGGTAATACAGATAGTCGCAGACCGTTTCCAACCAGCATCCGAATTTGCTCACCTGCAGCTTCAGACGGGCCACTTCGCCGTCGCAGCCATCAAGAATGCTGGCCCAAACGGAGAGAAGCGCACCCATGAGAGTATTCCCGTAGCCCCCGATTGCGAAGAACACGGCGGCAAGAAAGCTAACGCCGAGCGTGAACAAAGTCACCATATTGGGTGTGATCGGATATTTGATAAGCTGACGGCTGATCGGAATAGAGATCCTGCGATTCATTCGCGCGAAACGACCGTCGGTCGGCTTCACCAGCCATGCATCAAGCTTTCGCTCCGCAATCAGCCGGTCTGGCGGAGTGTTGACGACCTGCCATAACTCGCCATCAGTCTCCTTAAACACGACGGAATGCCCCGGTTTGAACCAGGCATAAAGTTCAACAGGCGTTGCAACGTACGCCGGGCAATCTCGGGCAATCTCGAAGGCGGCTTGGCGAGAAAATGCTCCCATACCCAGCAACTGACCGCCGGTTGTGAGTGCCACCGCTGCGCCCCGTCCATCCCAATCGTTAATCATCTGATAAAGGCAGGGATGGCAGGCGGTGTTGCCCGAAAGAAAGAAAATGCGATCCGAACTTGCGGCGAGCTGGCCAAACAGCCGAGGTAATGAGCCATCGGCGCCGCCAAATTTGAACCATTCCACGCTCTTAGGAAGGCGCCCAGTCCGCAACAACTCGCGCCGGATTACATTTCCGGCGACTGGAGTCGCAGCTACGATGATGCGCTTTGCACCGGCGCTGTGCGCCTGCAGAATCGCACGGAGAATGATCGGAAGTGTTCCAACGTGCGCGAGTTCCGGCGTGAATCCTTGAGCATCATAGTCATCCACAAATAAGATCGCGGCAGTCGTATTCGAGCGCGGTTGAGTCGCCGTTTGCGGCCGTGACTCGTCGAGAGCCACCTGATTCTCCCGGCGCGAGGAGCCAGCCCTGCCACGCTTGTTGTGACGCCCGACAGAGCGCGACACCATAAAGAAGGCGACAGCCCCAGCAAGGGCCCAGAAGATCCCGCGCAGTCGCCGGCAAATTCCTAGAGTCAGTCCGACCGTACCGCTCAGTCCAAACAGAGTGGCAATCAGCATGGTCCCACCCTCATAAGTTCCAACATTACCGGGAACGAGTGACCCCGCCAGGTTGATGAGCTTTGTAAAAGATTCGAGGATCAATGCTCTCGTCCAAGGGGTGTGTTTCCCCATGAAAGATAAGATTAGATAGACCTCGGTGATCGCCAGACCGTGGCACGCGAAATTGAGGGCTACGCTCCCCCAAAATGCGGATGGCCTTTGACGATGGAAGCGCAGCAATTCCTCTTCGACCGACGAGACCAACGATTGCTTACTCTGGACCCATCGACCGATCCATGGCACGCGGCCAAGTGCACGCGCTGGCGCGGAAAGCAGCGGCCAGCGGTTTCGTACGCCCACGGCGGCAGCAAGCAGAATGGCTAAGAAGCCGATTGCGAATAGCGCGATATAGACACGCAAGGCCATCGAAAGCGACAGCATGAGCAGGCCCAGGGTTATTCCAGAGACCGTGACGATGGCGCCACAGGCGATGAATAAACCCCGGTCAAGCGTTACCGACAATATCCTGCTAGCGAGAGGTATCTCGGACCCAAGCAAAGTGACTCGTGTTGCTTCGCCAGCGACCACACCAGGAAAGCCGAGTTGACCAATGGCTTCCGATACCAGTCGCAATCCAAATATGCCCGAGAACGGATACTGCGCTTCGCTGGGAAGTGTCAGACGCCAGGCCCAAGCCTTGAGCAGGTGCGACAAACCGCCTAACCCGATTACGAGCAGCAGCCCCCACCCGACCAACTTCGCATTGTCCAGCAATGCGTGGGGTCCTGCGTGAACCACCAAGAAGACCAAAAGAGCGGCTCCCACACCGCCAAATACATATCGTAGGATGAGGCCGCGTTGTGCGGGCGATTTAGACACTGGCCACCTCTTCCAACCGCGGCAGACCTGAGTAGTGCGGCGCCAGTTGTACCTGCGCGAAGTCCAGCATTTCGGGAGTGTCAATATCCTGCCAAGCCGCGTCTCCGATATCATAGGCTCGTAGCTTCCTATCGGATGCCATGCGCTGCATCCCATCAGACAAAGAACAATTGCCATCCTTCTTTACAGCTTCGAGGGCGTCGAACACTGCCGGGGTGCACAGAAACATTCCGGTATCGACCGCGTCGTAACGCTTAAGGTTTTTGCCGATGCTAATGATGTGATTACCCATGCGCACGACTTTGGTGGCATCGTCCAGGTCAAAAATGCAGTCCAATTTGTGATCCACTCCGAGAATGACTTCGTTTTTCGCCAAGGGCTCGCGAAGCAGAGAGGCCGCCGTTTGTGGTTCGAAGATGTGATCAGACATCAGTAGCAGAAATGGCCGGTCAACAGCATGCTTGGCCTTCAGCAGCGAGATCCCGTTGCTTTTGTGATATTCCGCATTTTGCACCCAGGTTACCGGTGTACTGCGCAGGGAACTGCGCTGGAACCAGCTACGCACCATGTCGCCTTGATGCCCGACAACGATCACGAAACGCTCCACTCCCGCTTTTTGCGCACCCGACATGACATGCTGAAGCAGAGGCACTCCTTCGAATCGTACCAGCGGCTTGGGAAGAAAACCGGAAAGGATACTAATACGAGTCCCCAGACCGGCCGCAAGAATCACAGCAACGTTAGTTGTGAGCATGATTTTCCTCATTTCCATTCATCCCGGCGTTCTCCGAGACCGACGGCACAGCAGCCGAATTCGGTTGATAATCGAAGTAGCTGATGGTGACCTCGGTTTTCCCGAAAATGCGCGCCTCGGTCACGCTTTCTGTCGCGACGGGAAACCAAAAGCTTCCGGACTTGTGGTACTGCTGCACGAAATGAATGCTGCGTGTCCAAAAGGAAGGATTCTTTGCTGGTTTGCCTTCAGCTCGAACGACCGCGAAATCCTCAGCATCAACCCAGATACGGCCGTCGAATAGATATTTGTCCTCACGCTTCGGGAGAGCTTGGATGACGTAGACGGGCCGAGATTCCACGAAATCCCTACCGAGCAGCACGAAGCGGTAATTCTCGGGACTGATATTGGTCGTGGGACGTACTGGAGGTTGGGAGGTTTCCGTTTCGGATTCAAGCATTTTGCGGAGAACCCGCTTGTTCGCGGATTTCCAACCCTCTTCCGAAAGAACGTCGAAGTGCTTGGTTCCGTCGGAATCGCACTTGACGCTCACCAGCATTTCGGCCCGCTTGCTCAAACGTTGGTTTTCCAGAACGTAGCGTCTGGTCCCGGTGTACCCTCCTGCCAACGTGTCTCTTTGGCTGCTATGGTCTATCAGCTTCGCGATGACTTCGTCTGCGTAGACGATCGGAGCTTGCTGTCCACGACAAATCGTTGTCGATCCCAACGCTCCGAGTAATATGACGGCTATTCGAATCTTCATGGTCAGAACTCCACAGTGAATTTCCCGCGATATTCGCGCCACGCATTGTTGAAGAACCCGCCAAAGCGTGCGCTTTCTTCGATGTCCTGCACATCCCGCGGATTGAAATGATTGAAAAGGTTAAAGACCGCCAGACCTACTCGCGCTTTGATGTGCCGGTCGTTGCGTACGTGTATGGAGACTGGCCGCGACACTTGCAGGTCGAATGATTCGAACTCCGGAAAACGCCGATCGTTCCGCGGTCCTACATACTCTCGAAACTCGTCTTGCACCGAGTATGGAAATCCCGTGTGTAGATCGTAGACAGGAGCAAATATCAGCTTCCATGGAGCGTGGAGTTCACCCGAAAACAGAAAACGGTTTGGCGCATCAAATGGCAAGCGTCCTTGTCCATCGGGTTGAATCACCGGTTTTGAAACGTTCCCGAAAAATTGAAAGAAGTCATTCAGGTCTCCGTAGGCGCGCGAGCGCACGTAAGACGCATTGATGAAGAGCTTGCGAATCTGATACCGCCCGGTTACTTGCAATTCCTTGTAGGACTGGCCTCCATGATTCGCCAGCGTAATGAGGCCGGTGCCAACACCATCATTGACTGTAGACACCACAAAATCGTCTGCGGTCGTCCGTTGTTCGTAGCCCACCTGGAGCAACAGTCCGCTGGATACCTTTTCGCTAAGCGCCAGATTCCAGGCAGTGCTTCGCGGATTGCGAAGCCCTCCGATGATCTCGTTGGTGTAAGCGGTTGAGCCGGTCACCTGGCCTGCCGGGTCGAGAGTAAACACGGCCCGCTCAGGGAACCATTGAAAAGCTGGAACCATCAAGGGCACACGGTCGTAGAACTCCCCGACTCCCCCTCGTAGCATCGTTCGCCCGCTGCTGGTCAGAGCTAACTGGAAACCGGCACGCGGTGCGACGTGTGCTGAACTCGTCACCGAGTCGCTGTCAAAGCGCAGTCCCAGATCCACAATCAGGCGCGGTGAAACGGTCCAACGATCTCCAGCGAACCATGTGACTTCGTGCTGTGAGGTATCGAAGCGACCGTCGCCTGTGAAACTGATTCGCTCGATCGGAGTTGCATTGGTTCCGAAGATTGAGACTGGGGCAAACGATTGCCGGCCACTATCATTCGAATACGCGTACTCCAAACCGGCACGCCATTGGTGAGTGCCCAGGAAATGCCGCCGGCCGAATTGGTAAGTTTCCTGCCAGTCAAAACGCGACGCTTGGCGCTTTTGCGAATTGAAAAAACCGCCTTCGGCCGTCTCCAGCATGAGTTGGTAAGGGCCGGAACCTACCGGAGTGATATCCACATCGAAGGTCTTGTAGCTGAACTGTGAAGTCAGCACGCTTTCGCTTCCCGTGAGATATCGGTGCTGTCCGTAGAGTTGGTACCCGCGCTGGTGGTAGTCCGACGTGGACGGTTGCGGTGTAAATGTGTTCAAACCCAGGTACTGCAGCTTTTGCGGATAAACGGCGGCAGAAAGGGTCGCGGTCTGCTTCGGAGTAAGGTTGAAGTCGAGCTGTGTGAAGGAATTGACGCTCTGAAGTGTCGTGTCCCGCTGGAAAGGGGGCAAACTGTTGACGGGGGTTCTGACAAATCGGTACTCGACGGACTGCGTAATGGCAATGCGATCTTTCCAGATTGGCCCGGTGAAGGTCACCCGGGGTGTCGCGGCACCAATACCGAACACTGTGTCGTCACGCACCCGCGCACGGGGAATGAAGTTCTGCACGGAGAAGTGCCAGTTCTCGAAATTGCTCGTCTTGGTATCGAGGGTCGCAACTGCACCGGTGAGTTTTCCGTATTGGGGATCGTAGGGATTCGAAATCACCTGCACGGAAGACACAACATCAATGGGAACATCGAGGCCAGGATTGCCGGTTGCGGGGTCGGTTGCGTTCGCGCTGTTTACCAGCGACCCGCTCTGCGTGCTGCGTGCGCCTTTCATGTTGATGCGCCCGTCGGGCCCGCGTACCACTCCAGGAAGCGTCGGCAGAATGCTCGCGGTACGGTCATCGATGTTCGGGGCGTTCTGGAGTGTGCTGGATGTAACAGTTCCGGATGGAGAAGGATCGGTCGCGATGGCTTCATTAGCTGTCGCTGTCACAGTGACGGACTCCTGAACTGCCTCGGGCCTCAACTCCAGCGAGAGTTCAGCGACCTTGCCCGTTTCTACCGTCACCACCTCCGTTGCGACGAGTCCCGGCATTGCGGCTTCGATGGTGTAGGTTCCAGGCTGCACGTCTCGAAATTCGAATTTGCCGCCCTGATCGGTTTCCGTTTCCATTACGGCCGGCCCCTTTAATGTCACCTTCGCGCTCGCGATATAGGACTCACCCATGGAATCGCGAACCAAAGTCGTCCCTTGCACTTGCCCGGTCGCACTGCCGCCTCCGGTTGCGAATGCCTGGGATCCCAGGAGGCAGAGTGCCAACACCGTCAGGTGCCGTCGAATCGTGCTGCAGACGTTCGGCCTAGCCCCCAAACAAATTTCGATTGCTCGCAGTCTCATACAAATTTCCCAAACGAGCGGTCCACGCCAGAATCCACTTCGTCGCCTTCCTGCTGATTTTTTTGTAATCCAGTCTTGTGCACGTACCACTTATAAGGAGCCCGACTTCACGCCAGGCGTAATTGCATTCGAGGGACCAAGCGTTCGCGTGCTCGCCGGTCTGCTTAACTGCGTATCCGTGAAGCACATACTGGCCGCAACAGCAATGAAGCTCAGCAGAGCAGAAGCCGGATTCAGGGCGTCGTGACCGAATGCGGTCAGGCAGGTTTTCTACATTCGCCACTCGTGAGGGAACAGCTTCTTGTGAGCGATCGCTGTCACTTCAATACGTGGCGGTAATTCGAAAGGGAGGAGGCTGGAGTTGTTGTCGTCTCGCCCTACGGTGGGCATTGCCCGAATTGTGGGCAATGCATCTTCAGTCTGGCTCTGGCCGAACCATCCTTAGTATCAATCAGATGAACTGATCCAAAATTTGGCAGTCGATTTGCGTATACATGCAGTGGCGCGACCGAACGACGGTCGCCAACAGGAAAAGGAAAATGCTTCAAGCACAGTCTGACAATCTGGCAGTCTCTGGTACCCAGTCCGAGGGAGCACTCGTCGGGCACTGGACATTCGGTTTGAAGGCATCGCGACTTGAGCCGTCGGAACTGGGCCTCATGAATCCAGCGGGTATCCGCGTTTTGACCTGCGTCTGGAGTTTTCAGTCGGATTTGGTGGCGGAGACGTCCAGTGCGCGTGATATCGGCGAGCGTTCTCAATTGATGTTCAAAGAGGCCCGAATAACAGGGATGAACGAGCGTCACTGATGAGATGTTCGTGATCAATCCGCCAGCGGAGCAGAACGATATCTGGGGGTCATTTCACAGCTCGGAAGGAAGCAGAGACGTCATGCCGACAGCAACTCGATTACAGACCCAGGGAATATTGGACCCGCACCGCCGGAGTCCCGCATCGTGCAATTTCGAGGTGGCTTTACGACAGCAAATTGTCGGGCAAGACGCGGCAGTACAGGCATTGGTCGAGCTTTACCAAGTATTCTGTGCCGGTCTCAATGCGCCGGGGCGTCCCATAGGAAACCTACTGTTGCTGGGACCGACCGGTGTTGGCAAGACCCGCATCGTGGAAGCTGCGGCGGAGATCCTGTTCGGGGACAGCCGAGCCCTGATCAAGGTGGATTGCGCGGAATTCCAGCATTCTCATGAAATCTCCAAACTGATTGGTTCCCCTCCGGGCTATATCGGCCATCGAGAGACACACCCGCTGATTACCCAGGAGGCGCTGGCCAAAACTCATCGCGGCGAACTGAAGCTCAGCTTTGTGCTGTTCGACGAAATCGAAAAAGCTAGCGACGCCTTGTGGCAACTCCTGCTTGGAATTCTCGACAAGGCCACTCTGACCCTGGGCGACAATCGCCGGGTGGATTTGTCACAAACCATCATTTTCATGACCTCCAACGTTGGCGCGGTCCAGTTGACGGAATTAATGACCGGGGGCATGGGATTTGTCCGTCCGTCCGAGCAGCCCACAGGATATCTGGATGAAAGGGTGGAAAGGGCCGCAATCGAAGCGGCGCGCCGGAAGTTTGCGCCGGAGTTCATCAATCGGCTGGACAAACTGGTCGTGTTTCATCCCCTGAAGCGCGCACAACTGGAAGAGGTCCTTCAGATCGAACTTCGAAAAGTGCAGTCCCGCGTCAGTGGTGTTATTAATCGCCCGTTTCTGTTTCGAATCAGCGAAGCAGCACGACAATTCCTGCTAGAGGAAGGCACTGACCAGCGCTATGGAGCAAGGCACCTGACCCGGGCCATCGAACGTTTCCTCGTCTATCCCGTGGCGAGGCTGCTGGCTACGGATCAACTGCGATCAGCTGACCTTCTGCTTATCGACCGGGAGCCGGGGGAAGAAGGTCTGGTGTTTGCCAAACATGCGGGACACCACGTTGCCTGTGCCCACGAGCCCTTAATGGATCTCGGTTCCAACTGGATGAACAATTCGAGTTCGGTCAGCGCCGGAATTCGCGTGTAGGGGCGGAAATGGCTCTTCGGTCCAACGAAATCCGATCGGTTGCCCCCATGCGGGCAATGCCCACATCACGGCAAGCCAACGAGCAGAGCGCACCGCGGATTATAAAGATTCATCAAGGAGATAGGGGCATTTGGGTCTTGGTACTTGATCTGCACATACAGCTTACGTGAAGCGACTGACCCGGTCGCCAACCTTAGGATTACTAACTTATGCTTCGAGCGGAGTTCCACCAAAGTAATACTCCCCCATCACTCAAACTCGACGGTCGGCTCGTCGGTGCCTGGGCTGTTCAAGTGAAATCGCTGATTGCCAGGCACTTCACGCCAAACGGATTGCTAGTCGACATGTCGGAACTGACTTACGTGGATTCTGTTGGCGAGCAGCTGCTGCTTTGGCTGCGCGGCTTACACGCGACCTTCATCGCAGAGACCTGTTATGCGCGCGATCTTTGCGACAGGCTTGACCTCAGGGTCAAAGGAGATGCTGACAGGTCCGTCCCGTCAGCGACAGAGGTGAGTCCTTCGTAAACAACAGCCCCCGCCCGTGCCCGGGCGTTGCCCCCGATTCGCCCGGGCACGGCCCCTCCAAAAGGTGCCAAAGATGTTTGGATCTATTCAATTGAGAAGAGCGTGGCGGCAGAAGTCAAACAGAGCAAATGGTGATCAGGCACCCCAAACACTCAGACTGGAGAATGTATGATCCGGGTAATCACGATTACGCATCAGCGCGGGAGTGGCGGAACAACGCTAGCTCGCCTGCTGGCCCATAAGCTTGGTTGGAATCCGGTGGATCGCGGGCTGATAGAACGTGTTGCTCGCGTCGCCGATCTGGATATGTCCACTGCGGATTACTTCGATGAGCAGGCGGCCTGCTGGTGTGGCGTTCTAAGGGCTCGAGGAATCAATTTGGATCGACTCTGTCCTCCGGTTGTACCGCGCTGGTTTGGCGAAATTGACGAGGAGTCGATCCATGGTCTTACGGACCAATTGATCCGAGCCGCGGCTGACGTGGGTAAATGCGTAATCGCAGTTCCTGGCGCGCAATGCTTGCTGCAAGGCCGAGCGGACGTCTTCAAGGTATTGGTTTATGCTCCCATCGAGGAACGTATAGCGAGAGTGCACGATCGGCACCCCGAATGCGCTGATGCAGAAGCATTCCTGAAACAAATGGACTTGCAAACAGCCCAATACACGCTTGGGGCGGGCCTATGCCTCTATGATCTTTGCGTCAACACTTCGACCGGCCTCGATGCTGCCGCTGCACTGATTAACACCGAACTGGCGCTGTTGGAAGAGGGTGGCATACCACCAGCACAGGAGTTGTCGCCATGTCATGCGCCGCAGCAACTCTAGATCCGCGCTTAAAATCCGTATTGCTGGCAACCGACCTTTCCCCTGCTTCCATTAAACCGCTTCATCAGGCTTTGTCTATCGCCCGGCATTACGAAGCGAAACTCTACATTGCTCATGTTGTTTCGCCCGTTCCCTATTTGATGTCCGGACCGGAAGCTCTGGAACTCGGCCGCGAGGGAGCCGCCGAGGATGTACGCCAGCTCCAACGAGACTTGCTGCACCAGGACTCGCTGAATGGCTTAGATCATGAATTCATCATCCGAACAGGCGCTGTCTGGAACGAGTTGGAATCAATAGTGGTAGAAAGACAAATCGATCTGGTCGTAGTCGGAACCCACGGCCGGCGCGGGATTGAGAAATTATTGCTGGGGTCGGTCGCCGAGGAAGTCTTTCGAAAGGCTAACTGCCCTGTTCTGACCGTCGGACCGCACTCCTATCGGGAAGGCCATATTGAGTTTGCTAGCGAAGCTCGGACCTACCTGTTTGCCACGGATTTCTGCGAAGCTTCTCTGGCAGCAATTCCAAACGCTGTCTCACTTGCTGCTCGAACCAAGGCGAGACTAATTCTAGTGCATGTCGTTCCAGCGGCTCCCATACCCCAAATCACCGGTTGGTACAGCGCGTCCGAGATCGCGTCAATGCGAGAGAATGCACGAATGGCTTGTCTGAGACGGCTCAATCAATTGGTGCCTCCTGACGAACAGATGCGGATTGAAATTGAATCTGTGGTTCAGTTCGGCATACCAAGCGAAAAAATTCTGCAGCTTGCCCTGGACCAAAACGCAGAACTGGTCATTCTGGGCTTACGCCGCTCAGCTCTAGGCGGCACATTATCGCACCTGCCCTGGGCTACGGCTTATGAGGTTGTGTGCGGTGCCGGATGCCCGGTGCTGACGTTAAGGCACTGAGCGGCGGCACAATCGCGTTGACCCACTGCAATTTGTCATAGAAAGGCGTCACGTTGTGGTCAGCTAACTGGACAGCCGTGAACTCTGGAAGTGTGATGTTTTGCCTACGGTTTCTGTGTTCCTGTGTAATGCGGATAGTTGGAAATGAGCGGCGTTTGTCATTTATGACTTGCGGAATTTCCCTTCCCCATTTACATGATGTGGACCGCAGTTCGAGCGGTCCGCGCATTTTCCAGTTCCATCTCGTGTTTTTCCCAACAGCTTAATTCCTGGTCGCCGAAGAGGTCGGCGTGAAACCGACGATAGCGCGGCCGGTCGGCATTGAGCGGTTCGTAGATCTTCTCCCGTACCCATCGTTGTCCGGGTCCGATCGGCGATAGACAGTAGGCGCATTCGTGCATGCATGTAGCGGCGACAAGCGCCCCATCCGCTACGAGATCAATTGTTACGTTCGCCGGCGTGATAATGCTTGCCATATGGGGCCTCCTATCCTATCGATTTGCCTTCGGCCTATACCAAGAGCAATAAAGAGGCCAAACTTCGATGCGCTCCTGAGATCACGGTAAATGCTTAGCTGTCTTTAGGAATAGCAGTGGGGAGAGATTCGGTAAGCCGGGATATCACGTTGCGGTGCCTACATGAAAAGTATGCTGCCGATTCCCGGGCACTCACGAAAACCCATGGGAAGAGGATGATGCATACAGGTGGAATATCACGTACCGGCGCGCATTCGATTGTCGAAGATTAGGACAAAAGGCTAGACGCTACACTCCTCCCGCGTGATGTTGGTAATGGTAATGGCTTTGCCGGAGGATCGCCTGCTCGAACTCCAGACGATCACCTGATCCGGTTGGATGGAATACTCAGCTCATCCGTTTTCGTCGGCATCGTAGTGGGTTCTGAAGCAGACTCCAACCAGCCTGCAATATGATCGTTCACCAGAGCTATTGCAAGAGTCTCCGCGCCACTCCAATTGACACTTTCCGGGTGGGCTTGCACATACCGGTTGAAAGAATCGACTGCGTTGCCGACAAGTACTTTGCGATCTCGGAAAGCGAATTCATACCGCTTGCCTCCGATGATCTCCGCCTTTCCGGGTAGAGTATCCAGTGCGCCGGTAATGTAGGCCATGCATCGTTCCGCCAACTGGAATTCCTCGCGCGTGAACTGCCTCATATCGTCTGGAGCGGAATGAACAATTGCGTCCGCCAACAGGCAAGCTTTGTACAATTGCAGAGTGTCCAAGAAAGCGCTTCTCACATGGTGGTCAGGAACAGCCGCAAACAGCGTCCTCTGGGCGACATCATTTACGTTAGAACTGGGGAGTTCCTGTTTCGAGCCCTGGTTGTAAGCCCACTGTCTTGTCTCTTGGTTGAAAATGGCAATTGTGCCCGTCAGTCGATTTTCTCTTAACGTCTGAACGCGACCGTTTTGATGAGACTGAACGTAGGCGTATGGCGTCGGCCACACCCAAATCAGGAGACCGATCAGGCTGCAGAAGATTGTTCCGATCAAGCGTTTTCGATGGACTGGGCTCATGCTTACCGCACGTCGGTTGCCATGCTATCCGCAAGTACCGTAACAGCCCTCTTGGACATACAACTACTCACGAATGGCCCCTGCGGATGACCGATCTCGCGGGTGAGGCGTTAGGGGCTCGCTGGGCTGACTAGCCGACCACTTAGCCCTCCACTCCCCCGAGCTCAGCTGCTCGGCTCAACTCTGCCCTCAACTGGCACGTCACGCGTCACGCTGTGACATGCGTCACGAACAAAAAGGAAATGCGGGTGGTGTGTCGGTATCAAGGCTCCTACCGGCCAGCAAAATCAGCTTGTCGAGCGCATGAGCGAATTCATTGGGCCTGAGAGCTGACGCTCCCACACATTGTATGCCCCGGACAAATGTCGGCACCCACCAACAGCCATCCTCGACGGGAAGACACCGAAATACACTCCCAGACGAATGAGGAACTGCTGCGGCCTGGCCTGAAAGTCCTTCATATCCACACTGTAAAGAATCAAATCAAATGAACCATGCGGCGCAACCCCCGCCCGAGACGACCACGGCCTCCCGAACTCACAGTAGCAGTTCAACCGACGCAGATGGTCCTTGACCGCGGAAAATCCTGCTTCACTCTCACCAACCAAAAGCACTCTCACTCTGTCGCCGTCCATGAATGACTCCAACGGGTTCCTGGACGATCAGGCGGCCGAGGCATCCAATGTCTGGAGCCCTGAATGCTCCCTTATCGCGGACGATAGGATTCTTTCCACTTCGCGAGGCTCTGGGGGACAGGGGATATAATCAAAAGCCCCCGCAGCCAAGGCAGCCAGGTAAGGGCCCCACTCGGCGAAGCGTGAAAGGACAATTACAGGAACGGGCTTGGCGGCCTCTATGATTTGCGGATAGGCTGCATCCTCGAGTGTGTCACTACAAAAGGCAGCGGCCAAATTGTGCAAGCCCAGCAGGTCGCGAGCTTCTCGATAGTTGGAGCCCAATAAGGGATCTAGCCCGCATCTGCGAACGGTCGCGACAATCTTGTTTCGGTTCTCGCCCTCAGGACACAGGATCAACACGCTGCGTAGCATTTTCTCCTCCGTCTGGGCAGCCTGTGGTGAATAGAGGTTCGGTCCAATACCGATCCTGCGTCAACCTTTTTATCTCACAAGTCCTCGGGGCCTTCAGGTTCTCTGCACCCCAGGCTACCGCCCGTTTCGCCTTTCGATTTGGGCCATACCTTGTACTTCACAAATTGCGTGTGCGTCTGTCCGCTAGCGTACAAATTGTCCAGTTCACAAACACAGTTGCCCTCCCGCGGGCATTGCCCCAATCGAGGCACCAGTCTTTAATCACCATCACTGTCCTATCAATGACTTAGCGCCCGCAATTGTCGGCATCGGGTTTGCCAATAGACGAAGCATGGAGCTACTACGGGGTTCGGTGAAGAACCGTCTCTTGACAGCTCTTCAGCCCAGCGAACTGGAAAGCCTGCTGCCCGAACTGGAACCTGTCGCCTTCCGTTCGAGACACGTTCTGTTCGGGGTCGGAGATCTCGCCCGTTATGTGTACTTCCCGCAAGAGGCTCTAATTTCCCTGCTCGCCACCATGGAGGACGGACGAAGCACTGAAGTGGCCTTGACCGGCGGCGAAGGTATCGTGGGCATTGCCGAGGTTCTTGGGGCAGCAACTTATCGCTACACAGCCGCGGTGGTGGTCCCAGGCTCCTGTATCCGCATGCGGTTGGAAAAGTTCAAGGCCAGATTCGAACGCGACGGGGACCTGCAGCTCCCCGTCCTGAACTACTTCCGATATCTCTTTGTCCAACTTTCCCAAACTGCGGCATGCAACCGTCTCCACAGAGTGAGGCATCGCTTGGCTCGGCGGCTACTCATGATTCAAGACCGCTTACGCAGAAATGAATTCCCAATGACACATGAATCCCTCGCTATTGCGTTGGGCACGCCGCGGCCTGAGGTTTCCTTTGCCGCCGAAGTGCTCCGACATTTTGGGATGATTGATTACAGCCGGGGTCGAGTGGTTATCGTCAGCCGCGAAAAACTGGAATCAGCTGCCTGCGAGTGCTACGGCGTCATTCATCATGAATTCCTGAGTTTGAACTGACGCTAGTCTCAATCAACGCGCGTAGTCTTTCTTCTCGATCCCCAATCGCTTCATCTTATTTTGCAGGGTTGTACGCTTCAGACCCAGCCGTTCGGCAGCGCCACCGCGCCCCGAAATCTGACCTGAGGCATCTTTCAAAGCATCGATGATTGCCTTGCGTTCCGCCTCTTCGAAGGTTGTTGCTGAAGAGCCCGCTTGCGTTTGAACGTTCTTGAGTTCGGAAATAGGGATCTTCAACTCTTCGCCCTGTGACAGGATAACCGCGCGTTCGATGAAGTTCTCCAACTCGCGGATGTTGCCTCGCCACGGCCAGTTTGTCAGAGCGTCTATTGCCAGCTTTGGAATGATCCTTATGTCTTTGCGCATTCGACGAGACAGTTTGGTCACAAAATAATGAACGAGCAAAGGAATGTCTTCGCGCCGCTCACGAAGGGGGGGCACCTCGATAGGGAAAACGTTCAGACGGTAAAAAAGATCTTCGCGAAATTGGCCCTCTCGAATCATGCCCCACAGGTCGCGGTGCGTGGCCGCGATTACCCTGACATTCACGCTGATGGTCCTGGTGCTTCCCAGGCGTTCAAATTCCTGCTCTTGTACCGCGCGCAACAATTTCGGTTGTAAATCCAGCGTAATGTCGCCAATCTCGTCCAGGAACAACGAGCCGCCATCGGCCAGTTCAAATCGCCCTCGTTTCTGCATCAAAGCCCCAGTGAAAGCTCCTTTCTCGTGACCGAACAGTTCGCTTTCCACCAAACCGGACGGGATTGCCGCACAGTTGAGCCTCACGAAGGTGCGGCTCCGCCGAGGGCTCAGGTTGTGAATGGCGCGGGCAATCAACTCCTTGCCGGTTCCGGTCTCACCGTGCAACAGCACCGTTGAATCTGTCGGCGCAACAATGGAGACCTGCGAAAGTACCTTTTGTAGAGCCCAGCTTTTCCCAATGATATCTTCGAAGTTATATTCGGAGTTGATTTCCGATTCGAGGTAAACCCGTTCCTCTTCCAGACGGTCCCGCGACGCGCTGAGTCTTCCCCAGGCCAAGGCATTATCGAGGGCCAAAGCAATCTGATCAGCAATTTGCTGCAAAAGGTCGATATCAGATTGCCCGAAGCTGTTCTCCCCCCGGCTGCCGAGCGCAATGGTTCCAAGTGGCCCCCTTCGGCCCACCAAAGGAGCGGTCGCGATGGTGACGATGGATTCGGCCCTTAGTTCAGTCCCCAAAGCTGGAAATGCTTTCGAGAGTTCGGACGTGGAAAACTTTTTCGTTGTCCGGAGTCCCATTTCGTCCATGCCTTGCTGCGAAATCTCCGCGACCGTGGCATCGGCCATGAACCCACGAGTTCCAGGGAAGTCCAGGCACACGCGTTTCAGGCGGTTGGAATGCTCATCAAAAAGCCAGAAGGTGGTAAGGTCGTTTTCAAAATACTTGCGAAGCGAGGCCGACGCCGCGTGAAATAGCTCATTGGTTTCGAGTTGCGTGACGATATAGTTGTTGATCTCCAACAGCAACCTGAGGCGGTCGCGCTCCCGCGCCAACTGACCCTGATACGACTCGGCCGCGGCCATTGCCAATGTACTTTCTAAAGCACCCGACACGTGTTGCGTTACCGAACCCATGAGTTCGATATCCTCTGTGCTGAATTCGCATTTGTTCACCGTCCCGAAAACCAGTACTCCAAGTTTCTCGCGGGGTGTTGAGACCGGAGCAATGTAGCCGGACTGCAACCCCCGCGGGTTCATACGCGCATTCAATTCCGGCGACAGCTCCTTGGTCGCGTCGGCGATATAAATGGCCACCTGATCGTCTACGACGCGCTCAAACGGTGTGCCCCTAAGGGGAATTTCGGCGCCAAGTTGTAGTAGGTCAAAACCAGGCCGGAGGCACTCTTGTGCACGAACCGTCAGAGTTTCTCGATTGCGGCCTAGCCTAAGGAGAGCAATCACGTCGAAGGGCACAACCTTCGACAGCAGACCTGGGAGACTTCGCAGAACCCCTTCCTCACTTCGTTGTGTGGCCAGGGCGTTTGAGATCTCGAGAAGGGTATGGTATCGGCTCGGGGCGGCGGGTTCGGAATGCTGCTGTGGCGCCGCAATGATGCTGTTTTTGCAAACAGCAGGCCCGGTGTGCTCGTCGCTTGCTCCGTCTCCTGTGGGCGGGAGAATACGTGACATCGCCATCTCACCTGTACTGCATTATCTGTACTGCGTTACAGCAGCAATCGCAAGGGCAATCTGGAGACCAGCCTTGGGTCGGAGTCGAAGACTACTAGCCGTGAGAAACTGGAATCGGCTACCTGCGAGTGCTGCGGCTTCGTTCATCGCGAATTCCTAATCTGAACTGACAATGTTTTAAGGTTACTTGCTCGTTTCTTTTCGTCATCCGTCAAGGATAGGGTGATTAAATCCTTTTCAATGAAGCGGCGCAGACGTTCATTCCTCGTATTTTTCCGCACCTTCACATTCGGTTCATTCCACTTCCGGGGTGAAGGAGCTCGGTGACAAGTCTTGGTTCTGCACCAGAGGTAACTGGGCTGCGAGTTGCAGGTCGATCATCATGTTGATGCGGTGCTCCACTTGGAAAAATCTCGCTGTTTTCCTTCCGCCCAACACCTTCCGAAACAGAGGCAGATACTTCCTACGGAACTGCAAAGCGGCGATGTCCGTATCTAACCACCGACAAACGAGACTGTCAGCTTGCTCGTCGGTCAAAGATTCGTACGCATCTCCATACTCTTTCATCAGCGCGGCTTGAGCGTCCGTGATTTTGCTCAGATCCGCGGAGTATTGATCGTACACAGGCCAGAACTTGGTGGCTTCGGTGTCCGTGAGTGTCAAATTCGCGGCAATGAGTTGCTTTCTCATGGACTCGATGTGTTTGCGCATCAGCACCATCTGCTGGTCGGAATCATCGGCACTTCTCTCGACTGTGCGGGTCAACGGTGCAGAGGCATTTTGACCCAGAGCCCTGCAACTACCGCATACCTCTATCCCGGCAAATATGGCCACCGCTAACATAATTCGCTTCATGATATTCCCTCTTCTTAGCCGTCAACATGTTGACTGTTCGGCTGAAAACGAATTGACCCAGAGTTCTCCTTCATACTTCTCCCGCGGCACTCTGATTGCCAACCCACCGGGCACATAATTCCCACATTTACAAGGTCCCTGAGTCAGATCGTTTTCAAAAAAGGTGCCCGGATGTAGTCAGTGCCCTCCGGCAGTCATGAATTGACGAGTCTTTACGGGTGGTCAAACACGGACTACCAGATGGCAGCTCCAGCAAGCGCAATTCGTGTGGTGCGGGATAGACTCGCAAGCTTCCTAAATGATCTAAAGCATGGCGGATATAGCGTATGGTGTCCAACGCAGCGCTGTAGACGCGGGGTATCCTAAGCGACGCGGACCCTCTGAACGATCATTGATTCACTGGGCGACCAGAGTCGCGAAATTCGGACAGCAAAGTCCGAGCAGCCGTGAACGAACTAATTCTCCCGCTACGGACGAGCGCTTCCATTTGTTGCAAGCGCGTCTGGACTTCGAGGTCGCGCCGGAATGCGATCTCGAGTTCCGCGTTGATCATTTGCCACATGGCCGCAAGCGCCTGTTCCCGACGGATTTCCACCCGCAACCCCTGCTGCAGTTGAAATTTATCGTGCTGCAGGATGCATTCCCAAATGTCGCTTATCCCGCGTCCCGTTTGCGCACTGCACAACAATACTGGTGGAGTCCATCCACCCGGCCCAGGAGAAAAGAGGTGCAGCGCGCTCTCGTATTGAGCTTTTGCCAATTGCGCGCGCTCCAACTGCGAATTATCGGCTTTGTTGATGGCGATCGCGTCGACCAATTCCAGAATACCGCGCTTGATGCCCTGCAGTTCGTCGCCTGCCCCTGGCAAAAGGAGTAGAAGAACAAAATCAGTCATCGACCGAACAGCAATCTCAGACTGCCCGACGCCAACGGTTTCAATCCAAATGTTATTGAACCCCGCTGCTTCGCAAAGCAGCATGGTTTCCCGCGTTCTTCCAGCAACTCCCCCCAGTGATCCCCGCGAAGGGGACGGCCGAATAAATGCATTGGGCTCCGCTGACAATTTTTCCATGCGCGTCTTATCGCCCAGGATGCTCCCACCTGTGACAGGACTCGAAGGATCAATGCTCAGCACCGCGAGTTTCTCTCCACGCTCACGGAGAATGTGCATCCCGATCTTGTCGAGGAACGTGCTCTTACCGACGCCCGGCACCCCCGTCACTCCGATGCGCCGCGATTTCCCGGTGTGAGGAAGAAGTGCATCGAGAATTTTTGCGGAGAGTTCGGTGTCTGATGGAAGATCGCTTTCGATGACAGTAATGGTGCGGGCTAGGGTTGCCCGATCTCCTCCGAGGACCCCGGAGACATATTGTTCGGCCGATAAACGGCGTGTGCGCAATCGTTACCCCTGCAAGGCGTGCAGCACTTCCTGCGCCGAGAGCGCAATGCGTGTTCCCGGTCCGAAAACTCCGCCGGCACCGGCTTCCTTCAGCGCTTCGAAATCCCGAGGTGGAATCACGCCGCCCACAACCACAAGAATATCCGGGCGGCCGAGCCTCTTCAATTCCCGGATAACCTCGGGCACCAAAGTCATGTGTCCTCCGGCGAGGGTGGATACGCCAAGCACGTGAACATCATTCTCCACCGCCATGCGCGCCACTTCTTCCGGCGTTTGAAACAGTGGACCGAGATCCACGTCGAAACCTAGATCAGCAAAAGCGGTGGCGATTACTTTCGCGCCCCGATCATGACCGTCCTGCCCCATTTTTGCTACAAGTATACGCGGCCGCCGTCCCTCGGCTTGAGCAAAGGATTTCACCAGGTCGCGCGCTTTACGGAATTCCGGATCTTGCCCGCTTTCCGCGGAATACACACCAGAAATGGTATGCTGCACGGCCTGGTATCGGCCAAAAACCTTTTCCAGGGCCAAGGAAATTTCGCCAAGGGTGGCGCGCTTGCGCGCCGCCTCTACCGCCAGTTCCAGGAGATTGCCCTCCCCAGTGCGAGCGCAGTCCATTAACGCAGCAAGAGCGGCATCAACTGTTTGTGCGTTTCGTTCAGACTTGACCTTGCGTAGGCGGGCCAGTTGATTCTCGCGGACGGCGGCATTGTCCACAATCAGCACATCAATTGGCTTTTCGCCGGTGACCAGGTATTTATTTACACCGACAATGGTCTCCACCCCGGAATCGATGCGCGCCTGCCTCCGAGCCGCAGCCTCTTCGATGCGCATCTTGGGCAGACCGGATTCGATCGCGCGTGTCATGCCTCCCAGTTTTTCTACTTCTTGAATCAGCGTCCAGGCCTTCGCGGCAAGCTGGGCAGTCAATGACTCAACGTAATAGCTCCCGCCCCACGGATCGACGACATGCGTTATACCAGTCTCTTCTTGCAGGTAAATCTGCGTGTTGCGAGCGATCCGTGCCGAAAAATCTGTAGGCAGAGCGAGCGCTTCGTCTAGTGCGTTGGTGTGTAACGACTGCGTGCCCCCCATGGCAGCGGCCAGCGCTTCGATGGCGGTGCGAATCACGTTATTGAACACATCTTGGGCCGTCAGGCTCCATCCCGAAGTTTGCGAATGCGTGCGCAGAGCCATCGACTTTGGGTTTTTCGGGTTGAACTGCTTCACCAGTTTGGCCCACAGGAGGCGCGCAGCTCGCATTTTTGCGATCTCCATAAAGTGGTTCATCCCAATGGCCCAGAAAAAGCTCAGCCGCGGCGCGAATTCGTCGATGTCGAGCCCGGCATGAAGACCAGTCCGCAGATACTCCAGGCCATCGGCCAATGTATACGCCAATTCGATGTCCGCGGTCGCACCTGCTTCCTGCATGTGATAACCCGAAATGGAAATGCAATTGAATCTTGGCATCCTGCTGGCACAGTAACGGAAGATATCTCCAATGATCCGCATCGAAGGGGCTGGCGGATAGATGTACGTATTGCGGACCATGAACTCCTTCAGAATGTCGTTCTGAATCGTACCTGTCAGCTTCTGGGCCGGGACCCCTTGTTCGTCGGCAGCCACAATGAAGAAGGCCATCACAGGAAGCACTGCGCCGTTCATAGTCATGGAAACGGACATCTGATCGAGCGGAATCTTGTCGAACAGAATCTTCATGTCTTCGACGCTGTCGATGGCCACCCCTGCCTTTCCTACGTCGCCCCGCACGCGTGGATGGTCGGAGTCGTAACCACGATGGGTCGCCAGGTCAAAGGCAACACTCAGGCCCTTTTGCCCCGCGGCAAGGTTTCGGCGGTAGAACGCGTTTGAATCCTCGGCCGTGGAAAAGCCCGCGTATTGGCGTATGGTCCAGGGACGCAGCGCATACATCGAGCTATAGGGTCCACGAAGGAATGGAGGAAATCCTGCCGCATACTCTAAACCCTCAATCTCTGCGAGATCCGCCGCCGTATATAGCGGTTTGACCTCAATTCCTTCGGGAGTCATCCACTTCTGGCGAGTCATGACAGTGCCTCTTGCCAATGCGACAGAAACTTCACTGCATCCATGCCAAGATATGCGAAATCTTTGACACCTGCGGCGCGCAGCAATTCGGTCTGGTCCTTCGGATTTCCCGCTACGATGACTGGAGATTGGGTTTGTTGACAGACTTCCTGCGCGAAGGGTGGATATTCCGGATCCGAGCTGCACAGCACCACCAGATCAGCCGGCTCCAGCGCTTCCGCGGTCTTCACTTCGAATCCCGCGCAGCCGAACAAATTCAAGCAGAAGTTAGCGCGCGCCATCTTCATCTTTACATCGCCCCGTTGCAGCAGCAGCACTCGCGGGCGTTTGCCCGATTTCTCCACCCGCTGACGGATCTCTTCAAATGGCATCGCCATACGCCAGGGCGTCGCAGACAGTGAAGCACCGGCAGGCACAACTTCGTTGAGATCGGGGTAATTGTTCACGCCGACCAAAGTGCGTTTGCGCTGCGCCACGGCCTTTTCTTTCGCCAGTCGCGCCGCGGCTATCGCGGAATTGCAACCCTCCATCCCGGCTTCGTACACCTTCCAGGATTCAGCGGCAATCGACGCGGTGAGCGATTCGATGTAGTAAGAACCACCACCCGGGTCGGAAACTTCCTCGAAATGCGACTCCTCGCGTAGAATGCGCGCCAAACTGCGCGCCAGATGCTCGGGGAAGCGTGCGCTCTCAATTACCAGAAAATCGCAACCGCCAAAGATCGCACTCATCGCTTCCGTGGTGCAACGCAGCAGGTTCGCCGAAGGATCGTACAGACTCTTGTCGGCGAGGGACGTTTTAGCCCAAATCACCATTGGAGCGGACGATAGCCGGGTCCACAATTGTCGAGCCGCACGGAGTTTCGCAATCTCGAAAAAATATCTCGTCCCAATGCCGAAAACAAACGTGTTCCGTTTGCCCTGGGATTCCACCAAAGCATAGCCAAGTTCCTGGACCGCAGTTGCGCCTTGCTCGAGCAGCAAATCGCCTCGTACTGCTTCTTTCGGGATGTCGGCAGCGACCGCGGTCTGCCAGGTTCCTGTAAACCGGGCCTGCCCGGTCGTTCCCGGCAAATCCTCGACGCGATAAAACGGGCGGACAACTATACCTTCATCGGTGCGCCAAAGAAGTTTCTTTTCGTAATCGGCGCCTTTCAGATCCGCGCGAATGGCCGCCTCCCATTCCGCAGTTGAAACTGGAGGGAATTCTTCCCACATCAGCTTTGGCCCTCCTGCACGACCTCCATCAGATATCCAAGGGCTGTGGCGTCCGTTGTTCTTGGGTGCACAAAGAACACCGTGGTACCCCGTGAACCCGGCCGTGGCGCGGCATCAATGAGGTGGAAACCCTTCTCCCTCAAATATTGGAACGCCTTGTGGATGTCCGCTACACGCAGCGCGATATGTGCAAATCCGCCGCGGCCACCATTTTTCTCGATCTGTTTCGCCACCGGCGAATCCGGCGAGAGCGGTTCCAGCAATTGAACCAGGTTGGGACCGTCGCCGATGCGCAGTAGGACCTCGCGGACCTGATCCTTGCCATGAACGTCCTCGCGATGCAGTTCCGTGAAACCCATTAGCTTGTAAGCGTTCACCTGGTTTTCCAGGTCGCCTTGTTTCACCGCAATCGCCACGTGATCGTAGAATTGAAATCCTGGTATCTGCTTTCCATCTATGCCCATGTCAACACCACCTGTCCACTCTTGACGCTGTCGCCTACCTTCACTTTCACTTCGGCGACCTTGCCTCCGACTGGAGCAGTAATTTCCGTTTCCATTTTCATGGCTTCCAACACGAAGAGTAGATCACCCGGTTGGATCGTTTCTCCCGGCCGTACGTTTGCTTTCACCGCAATTCCCGCCACCGGACTCCGGCACACCTTTTCTTCGTCAATCGACCCCTCCGCCGCAGTTCCCTGCCCGGCCGAAGGGACTGGAGAGGCAGGCAAGCTTGCCGTGCCAGATTGCGTGACAAATGTCGGTAATGTCGCAGTGGGTTCCGGCGCTACTTCCACCTCAACCTCATATACCTTTCCGTCTACCGTCACTTTGAGTTTCATGCCTCACCTTGTGCTACTTCAACGAAGTCCACGCACGAATTCAATGCCATGAGAAGCCTGTACGGTTGCCCGGCCCTGCATCGCCCATGGTGTTTCGCCGGTTAACCGGATTTGCCGAATCGATGCTCGCTTCCCAAGGAACGCCGCCACCGCCGCGGAGATGGCCAAGATAATTTCGGGCGCAACTCCCGTCCCCGTTGTGGCCGGGGAATCGCCGGATGCGGATGGCGCCATCTGGACGGCAGCGACCATGGATTCGAGCTTGGCAATACGATTCTCAAGTTCTTCGATCTTCGCTTCCAGTGACCTGACTTGGTGCTTTGACATGTTTTCGCCAGCCTTACAGCGGAATCAAGCCGTGCTTTTTCGGCGGCCGCAACTCGCGTTTGGTATGCAGGAACTCTAACGCCTGCGCCAGCGCTCTTCGTGTCGACGCGGGCTCGATAATATCGTCGACCAATCGCCGCCCCGCAGCCACGTAGGGCGTCGAAAACGCGTCGCGGTATTTCTCGATCATTTCCTTACGTTTTTTGGTTTTGTCTTTAGCCGATTCGATTTCTTTCTTAAACACGATTTCCGCCGCGCCTTCAGCACCCATCACTGCCACTTCTGCTGTTGGCCAGGCGTATACCCGGTCCGCACCCATATCGCGGCCGCACATGGCCAGGTACGCTCCACCAAACGATTTGCGCAGAATCACGGTGACCTTTGGCACCGTGGCTGCGGAGTAGGCAAAGATCATCTTTGCCCCATGACGGATAATCCCTCCATATTCCTGGCCGGTTCCTGGCAGGAACCCGGGAACGTCTACAAAGGTCACCAACGGTATGTTGAACGCGTTGCAGAAGCGAATGAACCTCGCGGCTTTGTCAGACGCGTTAATGTCCAAGACGCCGGCCATCGCTGCAGGCTGGTTCGCCACCACACCGATGGTCCGCCCAATGATCCGCGCAAAACCAACCACAATATTCGTCGCATAGCCGGCTTGCACTTCCAGGAAATCACCACCGTCAATAACGTTCACGATTACTTGGCGAACATCGTACGGTTGCTTCCCATCGACGGGCACGATGGAGGTCAGACGCGGATTGGGGTCCACGTTTCCATCGCTCGGCAGTTCCGGAGGATCTTCGGCATTGTTCGAAGGCAAGAAGCTCAACAATTTCTTGCAAAGCAGTAGCGCATGCCGGTCATCCTCAGCAATGAAGTGTATGACCCCGGATTTTGCCATGTGCGCATCCGGACCGCCCAATGACTCCGCGGTGACATCCTCGCCCGTCACTTGCTTAATGACGTTTGGCCCGGTGATAAACATCTGCGCCTTGCGCGTCTGGATAATGAAGTCGGTGAGCGCAGGGGAGTAAGCGGCCCCGCCGGCGCAGGGTCCACAGATAACCGACACTTGAGGTACGGCCCCGCTCAACATCACGTTTTGATAGAAAACCTGCCCGTAACCCGAAAGCGAATCAATTCCCTCCTGAACGCGGGCGCCTCCGGAATCGTTGATGAAGACGAAGGGTGTACCGGTCTTCATCGCCTGCTGCATGGTTTCCGCTACTTTTTTCGAATGCACTTCGCCGGCTGAGCCCCCGGCCACCGTGAAGTCCTGGCTGGCCAAATGCACCCGGCGTCCCAAGACCGTTCCCGCTCCCGTCACCACGCCATCTGCGGGAAAGCTTTTGTCCAGCATGCCGAAAAGAACCGCCCGGTGTTCCGCGAATATTCCGGATTCCTGGAAGCTGTTGGGATCGCATAATTCAGTAATTCGCTCCCGCGCGGTTAGCTTCCCACCTTGGTGGTGTTTTTCGATGCGTTCTTTTCCGCCACCCAGTGCCAACTCCGCCTTACGGCTCCTCAACTCCTCAATGCGCTGCTCCATTGTTTTCATAAATTAAGTTCCTCTAGGCCGGAGAAACAGTGACCAGGTGTTTCCTGCCGTCTAATTGCACTTCGTACTTAATCGCTTCGCGAACTGGCCCGGCTCCCGGTGCACCACCCGATTGCGGGGACGCAGCAGCTGCCGACGCACTCGGATCCTTTGCTACACTCTTCGGTCCCATAGCGCGTTCAGAGAAAAACTTCGGTGCCACCTTGGGAAACATCGCTGCCGTCAAAATGTCTTCATCCGAACCGTCGCAACCCTCCATCGCGATTGCCGCTGTCCGCAATTGGTCCCATTCGGGTCTTAACAGGTCCGCAGGGCGCATCATAATCGGCGGCTTTTTAGCCTGTTTCTCGCAGCGCGCCATTATTTCTCGATCGCGCTCACCGAGTGTGGAACCGTAATAGCCAAGCATCAAATCCGCAAATTCCGCGGTGATGACTTTGTACGGGCCCATCAGCACGTTGAACACCGCCTGGGTGCCCACGATTTGACTTGAAGGTGTTACGAGCGGAGGGTAACCCGCGGTCTGCCGTACTTTAGGAACTTCCCGCAGCACCTCTCTGATCTTGTCGGCAGCTCCTTGCTGTTTTAGTTGGCTCTCCATGTTCGAAACCATGCCGCCGGGAATTTGGCTCTGGAAAATCTCCGTGTCCACGCCGGTAATGTTCGAGAGAAATTCGCTATAACGCGGCCGAACCGCCGCGAAATGGTCCCTGACTCTTAGCAGGCACTCCATATCGAGATTGGTGGTAAAGCCGGTCCCCTCGAGCATTTGCACAAAGCTCTCCGTTGGATTCTGGCCCGGGCCCAAGCTCAACGAGCTTATTGCAGTGTCCACTGCATCCGCTCCAGCCTCAATTGCTTTCATCAACGACACCAACGTAACCCCGGTGGTCGAATGGACGTGAACATGGACGCGTACCGATTCACCTAGCTCCTCTTTCACTGCCTTAACCGTGTCGTAAGCCGCTTGCGGCTTCAGCAACGCCGCCATATCTTTGATACATAGCGAGTCACAACCCAAATCCATCAACCGTTTTGCTACTTGCACATAGCCTTTCACTGTATGGAGTGGGCTGAGCGTATAGCAGATGGTTCCCTGTGCGTGCTTTCCTGCTTTCTTCACCGCAGCGATTGCTCGCTTCACGTTGCGCACATCGTTCAGTGCATCAAACACGCGAAACACATCCATGCCATTGTCCGCGGCTCGCTCTACGAACCGATCCACCACACTGTCTTCGTAGTGTCGATAGCCCAACAGATTCTGTCCCCGCAACAGCATTTGCAGCCGGCTTTTCGGCAGCAGTTTCCGGAAGGTTCGCAAACGTTGCCATGGGTCTTCGTTCAGAAATCGAATACAAGCATCGAAGGTTGCCCCTCCCCAACATTCGACACTCCAGTAGCCAGCGTTATCGATGTCCTCACATGCCGGTATCATGTCCTCCAGTGCCATGCGCGTCGCCAGCAAACTCTGGTGCGCATCTCGCAGGATTAGCTCGGTCACATCTATTGTTCGTGGCATAGTCCACCCCTGTAGTTGCTCAACACTATTTTCTTGTATCTGCATGGCTGACGACTAGTCGAATTCAATGGGCAATCCCTGCCGAAGGGCATCCCCGTAGACCATGCTAGCCACAACCCGTTGCACCGGGTGTACGTCAATCGGCATCTCCAAAAGAGATATCGAGCGCACGGGACACCAGAATAAATTCGCTATTAGGCGGAACCAGCTTCAGTTTTGCGATGGCCTCCTCGATAGGCACGAAATCAATGCGTGGTGGGTTGAGTGCCACCATCACTCCGTCCATACTCATTGAGAGCGCACGAATGGCCGCGGCGCCGAACGTAAGTCCTAGGATACGATCAATCGCTGTAGGCGACCCGCCGCGCAACAGATGTCCCAAAACCACGCACCGGCTCTCCTTGCCGGTGAGTTCCTGAAGTTGCCTGGTGACGGTCTCGCCGATGCCGCCGAGTCGTTCGGCGCGGCCGGCCTCCCGACTTCTGATAGTCACATCGCCACCGACCGGTTTAGCACCTTCCGCAACTACCACAATCGAATACGGTTTACCCTCCCGATGCTTGCGGCGAAGGTGTGCCGCGACCTTCTCGATTTCATACGGAATCTCTGGAATAAGAATGGCATCGGCTCTTGCAGCCAAACCGGAGTGGAGCGCGATCCATCCCACATAACGTCCCATTACCTCTACGACGATGACTCGCCGATGAGACAGAGCCGTGCTATGGAGTCGGTCAATACACTCCGTGGCAAACGAAACGGCGGTATTGAAACCGAAGGTGAGAACCGTGGATTCAAGGTCGTTGTCAATGGTCTTCGGCACACCGATGACGCGTAGGCCCTTGCTTTGCAGCTTGTGCGCAATGCTGAGGCTACCGTCTCCTCCAACCGCGATGAGCGCGTCAAGGTTGTTCTTCCGAAAACAATCGATGAGTTCGTCGGAACGGTCAACCTCTTTGATGGTGCCGTCCGGCTGTCTGGTCGGACGACAGAACGGATCGCCTCGGTTCGTTGTACCCAGGATCGTGCCGCCCAGGTGAGAAATTTCGCGCACTGCCGAACGTCTAAGTTCCACCAGTCCGCCGTCAGGGTAGTTTTGCGGTTCCAGAAACCCCTCGTAGCCGTCGCGGATTCCGAAAATTTGCCATCCGAGACCACGCGCCGCACAAACCGCACCGTGAATGACTGCATTCAGGCCGGGTGCATCACCGCCTCCGGTGTTGATCGCCACTCGTTTTACTTTGTTTGTCACCAAGAAACGCCTATCACTGGTGTCAAAGCAGTTCAATGACCAAGGGGAAGCCTTTGTAAGTCCTGGTTCGGTAGGAAAGAACCGTGGGCAGTAACCGTCGGGCTGCCCGCATTCAGGCAATGCCCTCAAGTGGGCACCCAACTGCTCGGAAGACGGTCGGACTTTAATTGAACGTGGTCAGACTTGAACAAAGATCAGGGATTAGGCAGACGTCATGATTGGCAAGCGACCTGCTTCCTGGCAACTCATTGCACTACTGGGATACTGTTCGTTGCAACACACCGAAACCAGGCGCGCCAACCACACGATCGACTTTTTGTTGTGGTTGACAGGTCAGGAGGATGCGACATGTCGACTTTGACCGCGAGGGTCGCGGAACCCCGCATTAATTTGCAATGCCATGGCATTCAGAATGTTAACAGCGTCTATTGGAATCTCTCGACGCCTCTGCTCTACGAAGAGGCACTGCGACGGCACGAGGCGCGCCTGGCACATCTAGGACCCCTTGTCGTCCGCACGGGGCAGTACACCGGGCGATCGCCCCGCGACAAATTCATCGTTCGTGAGCCATCTAGCGCTAACCAGGTTTGGTGGGGCGACGTAAATCGGCCCATGGAGCCAGAGCAATTCGACGGGCTGCGTAGCCGGCTCCTGGCGTATCTGCAGGGTCGCGACGTGTTCGTCCAGGATTGTTTTGTGGGAGCGGATTCCCGGTATCGTCTACCGATTCGCGTCATCACCGAAACCGCTTGGCACAGTCTTTTCGCACGCAACATGTTCATCCAAACCAAACCCGGAGAAGTGACCGGAGACGTGCCGCAGTTCACCCTGATCCATGCCCCGAACTTCCACGCCATTCCCGAAATCGATGGCACGCACTCCGAGGTGTTTATCGCGGTGAACTTCGCCGAAAAGCTGGTGCTGATCGGGGGTTCGCAATATGCGGGCGAGATTAAGAAATCGATCTTTAGCGTGATGAACTACTTGCTCCCGCAGCAGAATGTCCTCACTATGCACAGCTCCTCCAATATCGGTGCGGATGGCGCCGTTGCGATCTTCTTCGGACTGTCCGGCACCGGGAAAACCACACTGTCCGCTGATCCCAGCCGCACCCTTATTGGGGACGACGAGCACGGTTGGAGCGATTGCGGAGTGTTCAATCTCGAGGGTGGCTGCTACGCAAAGGTCATCCATCTTTCAGCAAAGGCGGAGCCGGAGATCTACGAGACAACGCGGAAGTTTGGGACCATCCTGGAGAACGTGGGCATGGACAGCGCGACTGGACGGCTGGACCTCGACGACGCATCGCTAACAGAGAACACACGGGCCGCCTACCCCATCAGCCACATTCCTAATGCGACCCGAGAAGGCATGGGAGGTCACCCGAAGCACATCATTATGCTGACAGCCGATGCTTTCGGGGTGCTGCCGCCGATTTCCCGGCTCACTCCAGCACAGGCGATGTACCATTTTCTCTCCGGATACACCGCCAAGGTCGCTGGCACCGAAAAGGGCGTGACCGAGCCACAAGCTACCTTCAGTGCGTGCTTCGGCGCAGCGTTCATGTCGCGTTCGCCCAGTGTGTACGCTCGGCTGCTCGGTGAGAAAATCGCTGCGCACCAGGTCAGCGTGTGGCTAGTCAACACAGGGTGGAGTGGAGGACCTTATGGCATCGGGCATCGGATGGCCATCGACCACACACGCGCCATAGTGCGTGCCGCTCTTGCGGGCGCCCTCGGCCAGGTCGAGCTCAGACCAGACCCGATCTTCGGTCTCGGTGTTCCCACGTCATGCCCAGATGTCCCCACCGATGTCCTCGACCCGCGTCGCACGTGGTCAGACCCTGAGGCCTATGACGCGCAGGCCCACCGGCTAGCCAGGCTTTTTGCCGCTAACCTTCAGAATTTTGGTGATACCGTGCCCGATGATGTTCGGGCGGCTGGACCACGCATATCGTGAGAGTTTTCAGGTTTGATTGGGCACGACAGGACAGTTCAGCAGGAAACTCGGGAACCCTAATGCATGAAGTTTCGTTTTTGCAAGTTTTTGCGGTTACCCATCGACGCTTCGACTACGTTCGGACTTCCGTGAGAGTATCGTGTCTCTCAGCGCAGCGGTCGGACACTAGTTTTGCAAGTGCCTTCTCTGGTCGCATAAGTTTGGTACTGAAATCGGCTGCGAGAGCGAGGCCGCCCGCTAGTACGTCAAAAATCCTCCTTTTTAGCATGAGTATCAATCCGACTAATCTTAGCGAGCATCTGATAGAACAGCGATATTCCAAAATAGGGAATAGAATACCTGCTGCTCAAGAGGGCCCGAATTGTGGTTGTCTGGCACCACAGGACGAAACCAAGGGCAATTCGAGTTTTCAAGGAGAAGTGGTATGGCCATGCACCAGGAGAGGACCAGCATTAACGAAGGGCTCTTGCCTCTCGATCATGCCCAAGAGCGTATGAACACCGGTTGTGTTTCCAGCCCCGCTCTTGAACCGCAAAGCGCCATAACACAAACGGTGGCTTTGCCGGCCAGCACGTTACGCCCACTCGTTGTGGATCTCGACGGCACGCTGATAAAAACGGACTTACTGCTGGAGTCCGTCTGTAGATTGCTGCGGCAGGACCCGCTGGCCCTGTTCGCTGTGGCTCGGTGGTTGCTCAAGGGACGCGCACACGTGAAACGAGAGCTTGCCCAGCGCGTCACGCTCGATCCTGCATTGCTTCCCTACCGAACCGGGCTTCTGGAATACGTCCGGGCGGAACGCGAAAAAGGCCGGCAAATTGTCCTCGCCACGGGCAGCGACGAGCGATTCGCCAGGGGAGTGGCGGATCACCTGAAGCTGTTTGATTGGGTTCAGGCAAGTGACGGTATCACCAATTTATCGGGGGAACACAAACGAGCACGTCTTGTTGGTGAATTCGGAGACAAGGGTTTCGACTACGTGGGCAATGGATCCCGCGACCTGGCGGTGTGGTCTTCCGCGAAGAATGCCATTGTGGTCAATCCGAGCCCCCGGCTGGGGCGCGCCGTGGCGAAGGTCGCACAAGTAGAAAGTACGTTTGAGGAAAGCCGGGCAAGCCTTCATGAATATCTGAGTGCGCTGCGGCCTCAGCAATGGCTAAAAAATATTTTAGTATTTGTTCCTCTGTTTGCAGCGCACCTTTTCACCGAACCAATTCTGTTAATACGAACAATTATCGCTTTCGCGTCATTCTGCTGCTGTGCGTCCAGCGGATATCTTATTAACGATCTGTGTGATTTGCAGGCTGACCGGCATCATCCCGAGAAACGCTTGCGTCCTTTTGCGTCCGGGCGATTACCGCTGGCCTACGGTCTGGCGCTGGCTCCGGCACTGGCGATTTTGGGTTGCGGCCTGGCCTGGCTGCTTTCGTGGTTCTCGGTGGGTATTCTGCTGCTTTATTACACGGTGGCGGCTGCCTATTCGTTTCGTCTTAAGAGAACGGTCCTTCTGGACGTATTCCTACTCGCTTCTTTCTATACGCTAAGGATCATTGCGGGAGGCATAGCGGCGTTGGTTCCGCTATCGGTTTGGCTGCTGGCATTTTCGATGTTTTTGTTTCTCAGCCTGGCGTTTATAAAACGCTACGCCGAACTTGTGATCATGCGTAGTGTCGATGGGGACCACGCTACAGCACGGAGCTATGAACTGAGCGACGCGGAGTTATTGGTCGCCATGGGAATAGCCAGCGGATACGCAGCGGTCTTAGTGCTCTCGCTTTACATCGCGAGTGGGTCGGTCAAACTGCTTTATTCCACACATCAGGTCTTGTGGTTGGTGTGTCCGTTGCTGCTGTATTGGATAGGATACCTCTGGCTGGTCGCGCATCGCGGGAAAATGATTGACGATCCGCTGGTATTCGCGATGCGTAACCAGACCAGTCGTATCCTGATCCTGCTGATGCTGGCTGCGGCCTTGATAGCGATATAGTTTCGAAGAAGGGAACGGCCAGGTCCGTGTTACCCGCGACAAAAAGGCTTTCCTTACGCTCTTACTGCAAGCTCCCCTTGTTTGCGCTTGGCGTGTTTGCCTGTATGGGCATTGTGCGTACCGCAAAAAGCAACGATGCCACCGTTGAAGGAAGCGCATCAGTAATAAATGAGACCGCACAACCGGAAGCCGCGGCGCCGAAAACCATCCTGGATCTTCAACCGTTTCGGCAGACCAGCTCCAACAGAATCAAGTCCGACACGGGAATTCCGGGAACGGCCACGCTGGTCAACCTGAATCCCGCAGTCAATGCGTGGTATGTCTTGGAGGTTGACTGGCAGGATGGTTCCAAATGCTCCTACCATTTAGAAAACCCTCAGCCGGGTTCTCAGAAGGTGATTCTGGACCCAAAGTATCCCTTGGGACTACAGCTTTTGCAGGGGAACGCCCACTATTCTTGCAACCTATTTGGAGGCGGAGAAAGCGATGCGTTGGAGCAGGCCAAGAAATCGCAAGCGCCTTACGCATCGCTGTGCGAGGGACGGCTCTTTCTAAGAAATCCGGTCAAGGGACATCTCACCAAATTGGAAGCCGAGGCCGAATTCTTTCGCAGCCAAGTGCCGGGCGGAGAAAAAGTGGCCGTAATTTTCCACCACCTTCTCGAAGACAGCCACCGCGAAACCGCGGAGTTGACTGACAGCAGCGCTCAAGGAGGCCCAGATGGCAGCGGCGGTAACGCAGCGGATGCTCCGCTTCCCACTCTTATCGATGCGAAGTATGCGGGCCGGGTTCTGACTCCTAGCGACCTGGGAATCACCTTGCAAAATGTCCACAACGCGGTAATACCCGGAGCGTGGTATTCCGCAAGCGGCAATCCTGGCATTTACATTAGCCTTATCGAACCACAGCTAATTGATAAAACGATCCTGGAGAGCTACAAAACGATGGTCAATCCCCTCGACAGCGTCGAGGCTTCGTCCCTGTGCTACCTGGTTGCCTTTGACCTGGACCGCTTCGATTTGGGATATGAGCTGGGGACTGAGCATCCCTCGGTGGAGTGGTCCGAGCATATTCAGCCAGCAATGAAAGATCCCAAACTTCCGGGTCCGGACGGTATTGGAACTATCGCTCCGTTGGTTCCCACGGGTATGGTTAGCCCGGAGTACGCCTCGCGAACTGTGGCGACATTCACGGGTGGGTTTAAACGCATGCATGGAGCGTTCAAGTATGGGGAGCTTGCGAAGAGAAACCATGGCAGCCATTACGGTTTCGAGGAAGATGGCGTTCTGTTCAGTAAGCTTCAGCCGGGTTTAGCGACGATCTTTGTCCTCGACGATGGTTCGGTACAGATGAAGACCTGGGAGGTGCAGGACGACGGTCTCCTGCACAAAATCAAGCAGGCGCGACAGAATGGCGTTCCCCTGGTTGAATTCGATGAGAGATCGCAGGCAACAATTCCAGGGCGGCTAGTAGATCAGTGGGGTCCCGGAAACTGGTCGGGCTCCGAAGAGATGAAATTGCGCACAATCCGCGCGGCCGCAGCGTTGCAATCGAATGGAAGAAAGCGCTTCCTCATTTACGCGGTATTCTCCGACGCGACGCCTTCGGCGATGACTCGCGTGTTTCAGGCCTACCGCTGCCGCTATGCCATGCACATGGATATGAACGCCCTGGAGCATACCTATCTCGCGCTCTATCGCCGGGCCGGGTCGCAACTGTTCGTTGATTATCTCCTCGCCGGTATGAGTGAGGTGGACAAAATGGATTCCGGCGGAGAGGTTCCCCGTTTCCTCGGCTATCCCGATAACCGGGATTTCTTCTATGTGGTGAGGCGCGATCGATAACAGGAGGTGCGAGATGAGAGCGGTCCGTTTATCGTGTTTGGGACTGTTGATTCTCTTGGGGCTCGTCCGTTTCGATACGTTCACGGTGTTATGCCAGTCGTTGGAACAGCAAAATGAAGTCCTGCTCCAACAAATACAGCGCGAGCATGGGCTCTCCGACGAGCAAATGAAGGAGCTCCGGAAAATCTTCGCCAATTCGCGGATCATCGGTCAGGGGAATCCGGCGGTCACTCAGCACCCTGTAACGCCCGACGAATGCATGGTGAAATTGAAAAAATCGAATATCAGTTACGAAAACGCGGGATTCGAGAAAATTTGCAAGGCCAAGTACATGGCGCCCTTGTACGATCCTTCCAAGCAAAAGCCCGAGAACGCCCAGGCTTGCATCGATCAGTTCGAATTCCCCGATATCCCTTGCACGTACCCGGTGGTTTGGGTGAAGGCCCGTGAAGCTGCAGAAATTTGTTGGGCCATGGGAAAGCGGCTGTGCGACGCCCACGAATGGGAGGGGGCGTGCGCGGGGGACCTCGAGCCTCCGGACTACCACTTCGACCTGTTAAAGGCGCTGGACCCGGAAGAGGCCATTCATCGAATGCGTCACATGCACAACCGGGCGGACGCCCCCACTAAGTCTTGGAGCTACGGGCCGACGTACCAAACGGGCATCTGCGCCACAGGAAGCAAGAAAACCCCTGGATGTAACGGGGGCAGCTGGACCGGATGTGGCTCAAACACTTATCCCACCGGTGACTTTCCGGCGTGTAAGAGCTCACTGGACGTCTACGACCTGAACGGCAATGCCGCGGAACACATGAATCTGCCGCTGAATGAGAGTGAAATGTCGAGCCTCGGCAGCAAGACGCTGGGTTATACGGAGATGAAGGGCAGCTGGTTCGTATTTGACACCTACCGTGCTCATGACGACTGGTGCCGCTGGCGCGCGCCCTTTTGGCACGGTACCCGGGTAATGGATGAACACAGTCACGCCAATTACCACCTGAGTTTCCGCTGCTGTAAGACGATTGAACCAGCGAACAAGAAAGCCGCAGACGAAAGCTCGACATCCAACGAAGCGGAGCCAGCTAAGAAGTAGCTGCTACGCTCGATTCGATTCGCGCCAATCTCTCTCGCAACACTGGGGCCACCGACAAGGTTGTAATCCGCTCATCCTCGATGGTCACGCCAGGAGGAACGGTCTCGGTACAGAAGATACGCTTCACTGGTAACGACCAGAGTTCCCGCCAACGTTGTCCGCTAAACAAGCCGTGCGTCACGCAGATATAGAGTTCCAATGCGCCGGCGGATAACAGTTTTGCAGACGCAGATACCAGCGTTTCCCCGGTGTCGAGTATATCGTCGACGATCACGGCACAGCGCTCGACCTTTCCAATAAGATTGTGGTGCACAATTCCGGCAGCAGTTCGATGCTTTTCAAAATAAACGATGTCTCCGCCACTTATGCCCGCAGCGGATTTCACCGCCTCGCAACGCCGAATGGCGCCCTGGTCGGGAGACACAAAGCAGACATCAGTCAGCCCAAGCTTGCCGAAGCATTCGCCAAATACCGTAGCCGGGGAAAGCGACTCCAGTGCCAACGGAAACAATTTTTTGTCTTCTGCGCTGTGCAGGTCGACTGTCCATATCTCATCAAACGCAGAAGCCTTCAGCAGAGCTCCTACCCAGGCGGTGTTGAGACTTTCTCCTGGCTTGACCTTGTCCTCGCGAGAGTATGCCAGATAAGGAACAATAGGTTTCGACGGTGTTGCGCAAATCCTGGTTTTCATAACGAGTAATCGAGAATCGCCCCGGTCTTATTCCAGGGAGAGCAACCAGACACATACTCGTTTGCGCGTACTCAGGGAAGGTGAAAAGTAGCGGCATAGCTGTGACTCTTCCTTAAGGTGCTTCGCGCTTTAGATGATTCGCAAAGCCTACGACGACGTAACGAATTCAGCAAAGTTACGCTGACCCGTCACGGCGGACCGCGTTCTTGACGGCCTTGGGGGATTCGTCAGTTGCTCAGAGGCGCCGTAGTCTGCCCTCGCGCCAGCAGATCCAAATTTAGGTGGATTGGACCTTCGTCGCTAAATACTCTAGCGGTGGCGGGGTTCTGCAGCAGGTCGGGGATGGATTGAAGCTTGCCATTGACCAACGCCCATTGACTTACGAGGCGGATACCGTGACTGTAGTCTTCGTAATTGGCCCCGTGGACGGTGCTCAAAGGCTGAATCGGTTGGCCCGGTCCACGGTGCCAGCCGTAAATGGCAATGCGTCCCAGGTGCGTCGCCAACCGGTTGCTAAGCACCACGTCTTTCTTATCCCCGGAGATGAGCGCGCCTAACCGCGCTCCGATGGTGTGGACCTGATCCTCAATCATCTGGTTGTGCGTCCAATAGTAGTCCGTCGACCTCATCTCTGGACCAGCCGGCAGAGGCTGCGGCGCGAGATGATAACGAGACTGAACGTAGATGGCGTCAACCATTTTCCTGGTCGGGAGGATAAATCCGAAACGCTCCGCTATGGTTAGAGCCGTATGGAGATTCATCGGAATACGCAGGAAATCCGAGTCGGAACCGATGGCCAAGTAATCAGGCGTGACAAAGATGGTTGCGGTCAGCCTCTGGCCATTCGCCAACTCACAATGAAGCTCAACCGGGACCAGCTTTCTAAGAAACTCTGGAACATTGCCGTCTGCGATTTGTTCGAATATCGCTTGTTCGCGTCCCTGAGGGCTCATCGTGGACACGTAGCGCACAAACTGCGAACCCGTGAGATCCTGTGCTGATCTTGTTGGAATGCCGCGCGTTAATACTTCGACTTGCGTGGATGTGCTATTCCGGTCTCCCGGGCTCGCGATGAGCGGGAAGGCGATCAAACAAATCGCAATCGAGAAAAGCCTTCGAACCCGCCCACCAGATTGGACATTAGAAACCACAGACGCTGATTTTATCCCGTACGACTGCAACGCTGCAACCGATTGTGTCGATTCCAGGGGGCACAGCTCTAATCGAAAAACTTCGCCAACCTGGAACCACTTGCATCATATTATTGACATTACCTTAATATCATTACCGTAGCGGCTCAGCAGGGCCTTGCAGAAGCAATTATGGGACCTCAAATCAAACCTTATTCTCAATCCTCCAGCGCAGCTGACGTATATGCTCAATCATCGGCGCCTATGCCCGAGCACACGCCAGTCGTACCCAAACGGAGCGTGTTCTCATGGGGTCGTTATCCGAAAGTGGTCCATCGCTATGTGCACAAGCCTGCGTGGAATGACCAGTTGCCGGAGATTCTTAGAGCCGCCGAACCCGGCTCGTTGCTTCCATTCGGTCTGGGGCGCAGTTATGGCGATTCCTGTCTTAACGGGGGCAGGGACCTGGTCGACTGCCATCGGCTGAACCGTATTCTTGGTTTCGATGAATCGGCGGGAGTGGTGCGCTGCGAAAGCGGGGTAAGCCTGGCCGATATTCTGGATGTATTTATTCCGAAAGGGTGGTTTCTTCCGGTCACTCCCGGTACCAGCTTCGTTACCGTGGGCGGGGCGATCGCAAATGACGTCCACGGCAAGAACCATCACTGTGCCGGTACGTTTGGCGCTCATGTTCAGCAAGTTGCCTTGGTTCGTTCGGATAGGGGTTTGATCTTCTGCAGTTCCCGCGAAAATCCCGAAATGTTACGTGCCACCATCGGCGGGCTCGGCCTGACCGGGATCATCGCTTGGGCGGACGTCCAACTGAAACGTGTCGCCGGTCCCTGGATCGATGCCGAGTCCATACCGTTTCGATCGCTAAGGACCTTCCTTGATCTGAGTCACGACAGTAACGAACTGTTCGAATACACGGTGGCGTGGATCGATTGCTTCGCCGGGAGGAACGTCCGCGGCATTTTCTTCCGTGGCAACCATGCCGCCAAGATTCACAAAAAATTCCGTCCTAGGCACGGCCCAATGGTTCCTTTTGAGCTGCCGACTTGGATTCTCAACCGTTACTCCGTTCAAGCCTTCAACGCCGCTTTCTATGCGGTTCATCGCGTCCGGAAACGCCGCGCCATTGAGGCTTACGATTCGTTCTTCTACCCGCTGGATGCCATTCGGCAATGGAACCTGCTGTACGGAAGACAGGGTTTCCTTCAACATCAGTGCGTTATCCCAGAAACTAAGCTGGAAGCCTTCGAGGAACTACTCGACCTCGTCGCACGTTCCGGCATGGGGTCTTTTCTGGTAGTCCTCAAGCAATTCGGCACGGCGCCGCCTGCCGGCATGCTCTCCTTCCCTCGCCCCGGACTTACCATTACGTTTGACTTCGCCATGCGCGGGGAGCGAACACTAGGGCTGATGCAGTCGCTCGACGAAATTGTCCAGAAAAGCGGCGGAGCCATATACCCAGCAAAAGACGCCCGCATGAGTCCAACTCTGTTTGAAACCTCCTTCCCGCGCTGGCGTGACTTCCTTCCCTACATGGATCCGAAAATGTCCTCCTCGTTTTGGCGACGTGTGACAGACTCACTATGACAAACAGCGCCTCTCCACCAGTTGCGAACCTTACGCCAACGCCAGCGACCGCGAGCGCCCGCCACATGAGAAGAATCATCATCCTCGGAGCTACATCCGCCATTGCACTCGAAGTTCAACGGCAATTGGCTCGCAGAGCCTGCGAGCTAATCCTTGTGGCCCGCTCACCGCAACGCCTGGCTGCCGTCCAGACCGACCTACTGGCACGCGGAGCTCGCCAAGTCTTGGCGTATCCGGCTGACTTGTCCTCCGTTGCGCAGCACGAGAGAGTCTTCGAATTTGCTTGTAGCACGTTTCCCGATTTTGACACGGTGCTCCTGGCGTACGGCTCCATGCACAATCCGAAAGACTCCGAAAGTTCCATGCACGTGCTCTTGGAAGAATTGCAGGTCGACTTTGTGAGCCCCGCCGCGATCCTCAGCTTGTTCGCCCGCGATTTGGAACGCCGGCACACGGGTTGCCTCGCTGCCGTCACTTCTGTTGCGGGAGATCGGGGCCGCCGCTCCAACTACGTTTACGGCTCCGCCAAGGGTGGTCTTTCGCTTTTTCTGCAAGGGTTGCGCAGCCGCCTGTATCCCGCTGGCGTCCGCGTGATCACCATCAAACCCGGACCAGTGCAAACCCCGATGACCGATCATTTGGCACATGCCGCGCACTTCGCCGATCCACAGCGAGTGGCTCGTGCGATCGTCCGCAGTCTCGAACGCGGTTCTCCTGACGTCCTGTATACCCCGGGAATCTGGCGCTATGTCATGATCGCTGTCAAGTTGGTTCCAGAAACCATCTTCAAACGCCTGCCGCTCTGAACCTCGCGGTCGGACAGCTCGATGCAAAAACGCAACGAAGCGCTTTCACGAGTTCCACGCCTGGCTCCAGTGGGGAGGAACAGTACGGCAGGAACCAACGACGGAAAAACGGTAAACGGCTAATAATCTTGAAGATGCAGCGCTCAGCCGGTCGCTATGACCTCAAAGGGTGACCCTGTTTTTTCGGCAGTGGTGACACCCCACTGGCAGCTCAGATCCCGCTGGATGACTTCGACACGCAATAGACACGCCGGCTGGCGGGAGCAGCGGGCCGATCGTCCGCTGCGACGGTCGGCGAGACGTTTTTCACCTCCTCCATCTCCCCCCGTTGTTTTTCTGTGAAAAAAGTCCATGCGGACTCTGTAGAGTGACGACGGTCACTGCTGAAAACGAAAACGCGGCGTTAGCTTTCGCGGGTGTGGAGTGTCCTCGGGAACAAAGGAGCAAGGTCATGCAGCATGCTTTGCCCTCGAACCCAAATCTCGAGCACATGAAAAGAGAAGCAAGACATTTGCTTCACGACCTACTTACACGGGAGAGCAGCGCGCTTAGACGCTTCTACTCCAGAGACCCCTTAGCGGGTGCGTGCCGACCTAACCTCGCGGACGCGCAGTACGTAATTGCACGAGAACATGGATTCAGCAGCTGGCGGAAGATGGAGGCGCAGATAAAGCCGCCTCTCAGCACTTTCCAGATTTCTTGGGACGGCTCGCGCTAGCTGTATAGTGTCACACCGGGCCAGAAACTGGCTGCCTTCCCTGTAAACCTTGCGGCTCCCATGGGCGCCAAAGTTGCCATACACCGTCGTTGCAGAAACGGGATTGCACGGGCAGAATCACGCAGAGCCGCTCCGCTCCAGGTCAACCTTATGTACAGGGTTCCCCTTCTGCTGCTGGCTCTCTGTTTGTCCTTGTGCCCATGTGCGCTGCGGGCGCAAACCACAAATGCTTCCATCACTGGGCTGGTGACCGACCCGTCGAAGGCGGTCATTGCGGACGCGAAGGTCGCGACGGTCAACACCGGCACGAATTTTCGGTATGAGACCGCTACGAATGGAGCGGGGGAATACACGCTCGCGAAGCTACCGCCTGGAACGTATCGCATCGAAGTGGAAAAATCCGGCTTCAAGAAGCTCATCAAGCCAAGCGTCACGCTGCACGTCCAGGATACGCTGGCCATCGATTTCCAATTGCCGGTTGGGGCTGCCGTCGAGACGGTCGTTGTGCAAACGGGCGCACCGCTGCTGAATACCTCAGACGCCACCGTCAGCACCCTGGTGGACCAGACCTTTGTGGAGAGTCTGCCGCTGAATGGCCGGAATTTTACCTTTCTCGCACAGCTCTCCGCTGGCATTACACAAGGCCAGCAGGACTTGCGCGGATTGGGCGCCAGCGGAAGCTTTGCCGCAAACGGGCTGCGTCCCGCGCAGAACAACTATTTGCTCGATGGCATCGACAACAACTCTAACCTAGTGGACTTCCTTAATGGCACGGCGTATGCGGTCAAGCCGCCACTGGATGCGGTCCAGGAGTTCAAAGTTGAGACGGGCAACTACAGTGCAGAGTTGGGCCGGTCGGCAGGGGCGGTGCTGAACGCCACTCTAAGGTCGGGGACGAACGCGTTCCATGGTGCGGCATGGGAGTTTCTGCGCAACGACAAACTGGATGCGGCCAATTTCTTCGAGAATGCTGGAGACCTTAAGAAAGGCAAATTCCGCCAGAACCAGTTCGGGGCTACGTTTGGTGGCCCGATGCACCGCGACAAGACTTTTTTCTTTCTGGATTACGAGGGAACACGTATTCGCCAAGCGACTCCGTATACGAGTACCGTGCCCACGGCATTGGAACGCAGCAGTGGTTATGCAAACCTGTCCGAATTGCTCAGCCAGGGCCCAAATCCGACGAGTTGCATACAGAACCCAAGCGAATCGGGCTGCGTCGAGGACGTCTTGGGTCGGGGTTTTACGCTCGGCCAGGTCTTCGATCCTTCTACAACGCGTCCCATCTTTTGCGGCGTGCGAGATCCTGTGTCCTCGATTACACCGCCTTGTCCAACAGGGGCATCAACCGGCACCCAGATCGGTTTTGCTCGAGAGCCGTTCCCTGGAAATATACTCCCCGCGAGCCGACTCGATGCGAATGCGATTAAGCTCCTGAACCTATTTCCGGCACCGAACAATCCAGGGTTGTTCAATAATTATTCGTCAAACCCTGTCGTGAACAACGATACTGATCAGTTCGATGTGCGTGTCGATCATTACTTCAGTTCGAAAGATACCGCCTTTGCGCGTGTCAGCTATGTGAACAATCCCGAAATCATTCCCGGGCCCTTTGGGGGGATCGCGGATGGCGGCGCGTTCTATGCCGGAGATCAGAATGCCAAATCTTGGAATTCAGCGCTGAGTGAAACGCACCAGTTTTCACCGAGTTTTGTGAATGAGATCCGCGTGGGATACAACAATCTAAGCGCTACACGTGTTCAGCCTAACGCCACGACAGAAGGCATTCCCGCGCAGTGTGGCATACAGGGTATTCCGCAGGGCAACTCGAATGGCGGCCTGGGTTCGATCTTCATGACTGGTCTGACCGCCCTCGGCAGCAGCGAATACTTACCCTCGCTCGAACTGAGCACAACATCACAGATTACGGACAACCTGAGCAAAACCCTTGGGCGCCACAGTTTCAAGGTGGGATTCCAATGGCAGCGCCTGGGATTCTCGATCCTCCAGCCACCATCCGGCAGAGGAGCATGGTCGTTTAGTGGTCTCTATACGGAGGTTCCCACCACGACCGGTGGGAACACCGGATTTGCCCAGATGCTTCTGACGCCCATCCCGGCGACAGTGCCAGGCGCGGCTGATTACGTGGGAGGCGCCGATTCGATCAGTGCCTCTAATATCGCCAACACGTCCATGCAGCACCGATATTACGCAGGCTACTTCCAGGATGATTTCAAAGTGACCTCAAAGCTCACACTGAACCTGGGGCTACGGTACGAGTATTTCGGCCAGTTAATTGAGAACTATGGCGCGCAATCCAACTTCCTCCCCGGGGCAAACAAACATTCCACATTCCTGTTAACCGCGAAACGCTGCAATACCCCGCTGTCCGCAGATTTCAGGACGGCGGCGGCAACAGATGGAATTGACATCGTCTGCTCTAGCCAGCCGGGTCTCGGGGTATCGCAGAAGTGGAATTTCTCACCGCGACTCGGATTTGCTTATCAACTTACCCCCAAGTTGATTGCGCGCGGTGGATACGGAATTTTCTACGGTGGTTTCGAAAACTCTGTGGTCGAAACCTATGTGGACTTTCCTTTCCAATTCATGCAGAGCTACTCCTATCAGGTACCGAATGCGCCGATTACGTTCAGCAATGGCTCAATTGGCACCTTAGAAACGGGTTTCACGGGCATTCCTCTGACTTCGGCGGCAATTGAGCCCGCAGGGGTGTCCTTCACGGGTGAGGATTACCATGTGCCGACTCCTTACACGCAGGGTTATAACCTGACGGTGCAGTACCAGTTAGGTGGCAACGATTCAGTGCAGGCGGGTTATGTCGGGAACACGGTTCATCACTTGGGAACATACGTTAACCCGAATACTCCATGGGAGATTCTCCCACCTGGGCTTAATGCTCTTTCTTACTCACCGTACCCTGATTTCTCTTCGTACATGGTGTATTCCAGCTTTGCGGGCGACAGCCACTACAATTCTCTGCAGGTCAACTATGAGCGCCGGGTCGGTCATGGTTTGAATGTCCTCGCCAACTTCACGTGGGCCAGTTGCATCAGCGACGCTGCAGATGTTTTGAATCCCACAGCATTGACGAGCTACCGTGCTCCATTCCTACCTCATTTTGGGATGCACGGGGACTTCGGGCGCTGCGATTTCGACATCAACAAAGTGGTTCACCTGAGTGGAATCTATGAACTGCCATTCGGACATGGCCGCCCTTTTGGGGGCGACAGCGGCGGAGTCGTCAACGCGATCGTGGGCGGTTGGGACGCCAACTGGATTCTGACGCTGCAGGACGGGCAACCCGGTACGGTCCCTTGCGTCATCGCAACAACTTCAGGTTTCGGCTGTTATGCCTTGCAAGTTCCTGGGGTGAATCCGTACGCCGGAAAGCACAATGTAGATCAGTGGCTAAATCCAGCAGCGTTTGCCACGCCTCCTGTTGCGGCGACGATCGGGCAAGCGGATTACAGTCCTTTGGGTGGGGGGCCAAGTAATTTCCGTGGACCCGGTTTCCACCGCATGGATTTCGCGCTGTTCAAACAGTTCCAGTTGACCGAACGATTCCGCCTGGAGTTTCGCTCCGAGTTCTTCAACTTGACCAATCATCCCAACTTCTCAAATCCCGGATCCACCCTGAATGGAGTACCATCGGCTCCCGGAGCACTGAATTACAACAATCCCACCAATTTTGGAAAGATCACCTCCACACGCGATGGTCAGAACGATCAGCGCGAAATTCAGTTCGCTTTGAAGCTCTATTACTGATCTCCTTTTTGGTCCCTGCCCGAATTGGCGGCATCTGGAAGTCCTCGAGGGATGGCATACTCTCCGATACAGATAGAAGAATCACTGCAAGTGCGCTCGTGCAGTGCTAGATTAGGTTGATACTTTTCAGCTTTCGCCAGTTTGCTGTCTGATCGGTGCTTTGCCTAACTGGCGCGAGATCGTAAATGAAAGCTGCGCTGGCGCTGATTACACTGACCTTCCTGCTTGGGTCTCCTCCCGCTCGGGCGCTGGACCCATCGCTGGACGTCAGCCAGTATGCGCATACTGCCTGGACCGCGAGGGACGGATTCTCCCTGGGTATCATCTACGCGATGGTTCAGACCCCCGATGGATATCTCTGGCTTGGCAGCGAATTCGGCTTGTTTCGCTTCGATGGCGTTCGTTTCGTGCCCTGGCAACCACCCGCGGGTCAGCATCTCCCGTACAAGAGTATCTTCAGCCTGCTGGTGACACGCGACGGCACCCTTTGGATTGGCACCTTTGAGGGCCTTGTAAGCTGGGGTGGCGGTAAGCTGACCTCCTATCCGGAGCTGGCTGGACTGTTCATCACGTCGCTACTCGAGGACCGTGAGGGAACAGTATGGGCGAGCACAAGAGGACCCACAGGCCGGCTGTGCGCAATCCGAAGCGGCAGCATGCATTGCTACGGGGATGACGGTGCCTTCGGCTCATTCGTCTGGAGTCTGTATCAGGACAGCTCAGGGAACCTGTGGGTCGGTGCAGACTCTGGGCTTTGGCTGTGGAAACCCGGTCGTCCAAAGCGATATGCGACGTCTGGAATGCGGATCGGTGACCTGAGTAAGACGGACGACGGACGGCTGTTGATTGGCATGAGCGGTGCGGGACTTAAGCAGGTCGTCGACGACAAAGTCGTAGCGTACCCGATTCACATCGCCACCAATCCGAATGCGCTGCTCCAGGACCGCGATGTCAATTCGAATCGACTGCTCCGGGACCGCGATGGAGATCTCTGGATCGGAACCAAGGAGCGAGGCCTCATCCATGTCCATCATGGCCGGACAGACGAATTTTCGCGATCCGATGGCCTCTCAGGTGACACTACGTGCAGTCTTTTCGAGGATCGTGAGGGAAACGTCTGGGTTGCCACGACGGGAGGACTCGACCGCTTTCGAGAGCTTCCCGTCGGCACGATTTTTGTGAAACAAGGGTTGTCCAACGATGATACGGCGTCCGTCATCGCAAGCTCAGATGGGAGCATGTGGGTGGGCACTTACGATGGTTTGACCAGGTGGAGGAACGGACAGACCACAATCTTTCGCAAGGCGAGCGGACTGCCAGACGATAACGTGCAGTCCCTGTACGAGGATTATCGCGGGCGAGTCTGGGCACTCACGGGCCGGGGCCTAGCCTATTTCGAGAGCGGCAGGTTTGTCGCCGTAAATGCTACTCCTGGTGGAGAATCGAATTACATTACGGGGGACAATGCGGGCAACCTGTGGGTTTCGACGGGCCAGGGTCTGTGGCACTTTCAGGACGGACGCTCGATCGAACAGTTTCCCTGGTCGGTGATGGGACGCCGCCAAGAAGCGAAGGTCGTGCTCTCTGATCAAGGCGGAGTTTGGCTTGCGTTTTGGCTTGACGGGGGCGTGTTGTATTTCAAGGATGGCCAGGTGCGCACCTCGTACACCGATGCGAATGGGCTGGGCAAGGGCCATGTCGTCGGTCTTCAACTCGGTCGCGATGGCGCACTGTGGGCCGCTACCGAGGGTGGCCTTAGCCGGATTAAAGAAGGCCGTATCGCTACCCTCACAAGCAGGAATGGTTTGCCCTGCGATACCATTCACTCGACGATAGAGGACGACGAAGGTTCGCTCTGGTTGTACACGGCCTGCGGGCTTGTGCGCGTAACGCGGAACGAACTGGATACGTGGATCGCGGACCCGACGCGCCGGATAGAAACGATGATTTGGGATGCAGCCGAGGGCGTCAAACTCCACGCGTTTATGCCTGACTACTTCGGTCCTCCAGCCGCGAAGTCCAGTGATGGCAAACTGTGGTTCCTGACGGGAGAAGGGGTCCAAACCGTCGATCCCCGTCATCTTGCTTTCAACCGGCTCCCGCCGCCTGTGTACATCGAGAAGGTCGTCGCGGATCGCGAGACTTACTGGGAAAACCTACCAGGTGCAGGAGTTGCGAACGTGCGTCTGCCGCCACGGGTGCGCGATCTGACGATCGACTACACCGCTCTGAGCCTGGTGGCGCCGGAAAAGGTTCATTTCAAGTACAAGCTGGAAGGCCAGGATAGCGGCTGGAGAGAGGTGGTCAACGACCGTGAGGTGCAGTACTCGAACCTCCCTCCCCGGCTCTACCGGTTCCGGGTGATCGCGAGCAACAACAGCGGGGTGTGGAACGAGGAAGGCGCATCGCTGGACTTCGTGATTCCGCCGGCGTGGTATCAGACGTATTGGTTTTTCGCGGTGTGCGTGGCCGCGTTTGTGGCACTGGTCTGGGCGCTCTATCAATATCGGCTGCACCAACTGGCGCGGCAGTTCAATATGCGCCTGGAAGAGCGCGTCGGCGAGCGCACGCGCATCGCCCGCGATCTGCACGACACGCTGCTGCAAAGTTTTCACGGCGTTTTGCTCTTTTTGCAAAGTGGAATTCACCTGATGCCCGAGCATCCGTCCGAAGGTATGAAAACCTTGAAGACTGCCGCCGAACACGCGGAACGAGCCATCCTCGAAGGACGTCAGGCGGTGCAAGGGTTGCGGGCATCGACCGTGGAACGCAATGATTTAGCGCTGGCCATTAAAACGCTTGGTGGCGAAATCGCGGCGGCAGACAGCAGCTCGCAGCGGCCGGAATTCGCGGTTCAAGTAGAGGGCGTCGCGCGGAACTTGCATCCCATTCTTCGCGACGAAGTGTTTCGAATCGCCGGGGAAGCCATGCGCAACGCCTTCCGTCACGCGGGCGCCAAGCAAATTGAAGTCGAAATCCACTACGACGACCGGCGGCTGCGAGTGCGCATGCGCGACGACGGCAAGGGCATCGACTCGAAGCTGCTGAGCGATGATGGCCGCGAAGGACACTTTGGCTTGCGTGGTATGCGGGAGAGAGCCAAGCTCATCGGCGGCAAGCTGACCGTGTGGAGCGAATTGGATTCGGGCACGGAAGTGGAATTGAGTATTCCCGCCAGTCGCGCGTACACAGCGGCAGATGGGCAACGGTCGTGGCTGGCCGAGAAGTTTGCGAAGTTATCAGGCAAAGACACGGAACTAAAATCATGAGCGATCAACTGAACCCCATTCGCGTTCCAGTCTCAAGGACCATCCTCGTCCACCAGGGTCGTGCGGTAACATAGAGGACCAATGAACGGAGCGCCCAAGCCAGGCCCAGCTACGCACGTGTGCGCGTTCCTGCTGGCGTGTGCCGCGCTATTTTGTACCCCATCTGCATTTGCCCTCGATCCGGACAAACGTGTTACGCAGTACATTCATGCTTCATGGCGAGTACAAGATGGTTCCTTGCCAGCGGGCATGTACCATATCGTGCAAACCTCCGACGGTTTCTTGTGGTTCTTGTCTCTACCCGCTGATATCTACAGATTCGATGGCGTCCGGTTTGTGCCTTGGCGTTTACCTGACGGCGTTTCGATCGACCGATCCATGAACATCTTTGCCGACCACCGCGGTGGCCTATGGGTATTAGGCACGCGTGAAGTCGTTCGACTGCAGGACGGGGCAGTCAGTTCTCGCTTCCAATTGGAAGTTGGGATGTTTCAGAGCGTCAGTGAGGCGCCGGACGGCTCGTTGTGGGTGCTGCGCCGGAGTTCAGATGCGCCCCTCTGCCACGTAGCGGAGTCACTTCAATGTTTCGGAAAAGCGGAGGGCGTGCCGGACTCCGACATGCAATCTATCCTGGCCGACGGCAACGGCGGTTTTTGGCTGGGAGCGCGCTCCGGAGACCTTTTCCACTGGCATGCCGCCGCCTCCGAGATGTACAAAGCCGGGGGCGAGGTCCAGAGCCTAGCGCTTGGTTCGGACGGATCTTTGTGGATCGGCTTGTCGGGCAAAGGCCTTCGACAGTTGAAGGACGGTACTGTGAAACCGTTCCTGATCCCCTCTTTTAACGACGGGAATCGCTTCGATGTTGGCAGCCTGATGTTCGACAGTGACGGCAATCTCTGGGTCGGCACTGTCGGAAAAGGGCTCCTTCGTATTCACGGAAATGCGGTAGAGCACTATGACCATACCAATGGCCTTTCCGGCGATTCCGTGTGGGCTCTTTTTCAAGATCGCGAAGGAATCCTCTGGGCTGGAACGACAAGCGGAGTCGATTGCTTTCGCGACCCTCGTGTCACCACCTTCTCGCCTTTGGAAGGACTAGGCAAGGATTTGCCTGCGGGCGTTCTCGCCAGCAGAGATGGCACTGTCTGGGTCGCAAATGCCGGATCGCTTGATCACATTGTCAACGGCAAAGTCTCATCGATTCGCGCCGGCAAGGGGCTTCCCGGTCAGCAAGTCACCCGCCTCCTTGAGGACCGCGCCGGCAACCTGTGGGTGGGAGTAGACGACGGGCTGTTCTTATTCAAAAATGGGCAATTCCGCCGCCTCCCCGAGCCCGATCATCAGCCACTCGGAATGGTCATTGGATTGATCGAGGACATTGATGGGAACGTCTGGGCGGAGTGTGCCAGCAATCCCCGAAAACTCCTGCGCATCCGCGGTTTCCAGGTTCGTGAAGTCTTTTCGCCGCCGCAGATTCCACCTGCCTGGATGTTGGCTCCGAATCCAAATGGGGGAATTTGGATTGCCACCAGAAAAGGAGACTTGGTCCTCTTCGACCATGGTGCTCTGCGGACTTTTCCACTCAATCCCAGTGCTAAGGAACCCGCGCCTCATATCATCGTAGGTCAGGCCGACGGATCCGTCCTTGCTGCTTTCGACGACGGGCTTGTGGGATTCCGTGAAGGTAAGGTGCAGCGGATGACCACAAAAAATGGTCTACCCTGCGATTTCATTATCTCTTTCATTCAGGACAGACAGAACCGCTGGTGGCTCTACACTCGCTGCGGCGTGGTTGAATTTTCAGATTCTGAGCTGCAACGCTGGCGGGCCAATCCGGACACGATTGTTCAGAATCGCCTCTATGACACTTTCGACGGAGCTCAGCCAAATGTCCCCGCTTTCAACTCCGCGGCCTGTTCTCCGGATGGTCGCGTGTGGTTTACCAGCGGAGTTGTCGTGCAGATGGTCGACCCGTCCAAGCTCTTGCCACAAGCACTGCTGGCTTCCACTTACATCGAATCGGTCACTGTGGACCGCAAGCAATTCCCAGCAACCAATAATCTCAGGCTCGCTCCACACCCCCGCGACTTACAGATCAGCTACACCTCACCCACGTTTCTGATTCCACAGCGGGTGAAGTTTCGCTACCGGCTTGACCCGTACGACAGTGATTGGCACGAACCAGGTACACGCCGGCAGGCCTTCTATACGGATCTGCCCCCTGGAGAGTATTCGTTTCGCGTGATCGCCTCCAACAGCGACGGCGTTTGGAACGACAGCGCCGCAAAGCTGGATTTCTTCGTCGCACCGGCGTACTACCAGACGAATTGGTTTCGCGTGTTGTGCGTGGCCGCGTTTCTGGCCTTGTTCTGGGCGCTCTACCAATATTGGATGCACCAACTGGCCCGGCAATTCCAGACGACACTGGACACGCGCGTAGCGGAGCGTACCCGCATCGCCCGCGATCTGCATGACACCCTGCTGCAAAGCTTTCACGGCATTTTGCTCTTCCTGCAAAGTGGAATTCATCTGCTGGACGAGCATCCCGCGGAAGCCAAGAAAACTCTGAAGACCGCGGCCGAACAGGCGGAACGAGCCATCCTCGAAGGGCGCGAGGCGGTGCAAGGGTTGCGCGCATCGACTATTGAGCGCAATGATTTAGCGTTGGCGATCAAAACGCTTGGTGAAGAACTGGCTGCGGCCAACACGAACTCGCGCCAGCCGGAATTGAGCATTCAGGTCGAGGGCATCCCGCGCAATCTGCATCCCATTCTTCGCGACGAAGTGTTTCGAATTGCCGGGGAAGCTATGCGCAACGCGTTCCGTCACGCGGATGCGAAACAAATTGAAGTGGAAATCCGCTATGACGAGCGGCAGCTACGGTTGCGCGTCCGCGACGACGGCAAGGGCATCGACCCGAAAGTCCTGAGCGATCATGGGCGCGAAGGTCACTACGGCTTGCCGGGCATGCGGGAAAGAGCCAAGCTCATCGGCGGTAGGCTAACCGTGTGGAGCGAACTGGATGCGGGTACGGAAGTGGAATTGAGCATTCCCGCCAGTCGCGCGTACTCGGTGCCCGATGGACAGCGGTCGTGGCTGGCCGAAAAGTTTGCGAAGTTATCAGGCAAAGACACGGAACTAAAATCATGAGCGACCAGGCGAGTCAAATCCGCCTTCTGGTTGTGGACGACCATCCGGTTGTGCGTGCCGGCATAGAAGCGCTCATGACCGGGCACGCAGACATGATCATCGTCGCGCAAGCCGCGAATGGCCGCGAAGCGATTCAGCAGTTCCGCACGCATCATCCCGACGTTACCCTGATGGACATCCAGATGCCGGAGATGGGTGGACTGGACGCGTTGATCGCGATTCGCAATGAGAGTCCTCAGGCGCGAGTTATCATGCTGACCACGTACGGCGGAGACGCACAGGTGATGCGCGCGATCAAAGCTGGCGCCCAGGGCTACTTACTCAAGAATGCCCTTCACCGGGAACTGCTCGATACCATCCGAGCGGTCCACGCGGGGAAAAAGGCGCTCTCGGCTGAGGCCAGTTTCGAAGTAGCCGAGCATGCCTCCGACGATGCCCTGACGCCGGCGGAAGTCCGGGTATTGCAACTGATTGCCAAGGGGAATGCCAATAAGGAAATCGCCGAGCAGTTGGCTATAAGCGAAGAAACGGTGAAAGGGCAAGTTCGAAACATCCTCTCCAAATTGGGCGCGAAAGACCGTACGCACGCGGCCATGATCGGGCTGAAGCGGGGAATCATTGGGTTGTAGTTCTCCCCAAAGAGTCCCCCTTCTGGACCTTTCGGGGGCTGTCTGCGCTAGAGCGTTCGTAATCTGATTATGTTGTGCGCAGACTTTTCTCCACATTCGCCCACGGCGCGCCCGGCCTGGGACTGCTCTTGCTCCGTCTGGCTGTCGGTATCGCTTTGGCTTCTCATGCCTTAATTGCACTGCGCAGCGGTCCCCCGATTGGCCCAACCGTACTGAATGCGCTCGCCGGGGTTGTAGGAATACTCTTGCTTGTTGGTCTGTGGACCCCCGTCGCTGGCACCATTCTGGCGATCCTGGCCTCTTTAAGTGCCTTCATGCATCCCACCGACCCGTGGAACTGCATCTTCTTAGGGACGCTTGGTGCCGTCCTAGCTCTCGTGGGACCCGGCGCATGGTCGATCGACGCCTACCTATTCGGATGGAAGCGCGTCGAGCTTCCGGACCGAAAGGGTTAGACCCCACCTCCATTTTGAGTGCACTTCGGTACAAAAAGGGGTCCCACACCCCCCCTGGCATAGTGCCCACGCCAGACCGATGTAGTGTCCCCGAACTGCCGATGTGGGGTTGCCCGCTGGTGGAACTCCACGCACACTCGCGTGCAGAAATCGGGGCGGTCTAGCAAAAACCGACCGAAGTTCATGGGGCAGTTGATAGGCGGTGAGTGGGGCGTGGTTATGGATTACGAAAAGATGAAAGCGTTGATGGAAGCAAGCCGCGAGGAGTCAGCGGCTCAACCCAAGACGCAAGTCAAAGAGTTTCCCAAGCCGGACTCTAAGCCGGATTGGAAATACGTGGATTCCGTAGGAAGAGAACAGATAGCAGCGTAAGGGAGGTAAGAGTCATGAAAACTCCGACGAGATTTCAGTGGTTCCAGATCTTGCGCAAACACCATGGATTTACCTTGTTCCAGGCGGTGCGGGGTGCGCTTTGGTTAGCGAGCTAAACAATTTAAGGGGCGATCCAGTCCCCGAAATGAGCGCCGCAAGTCCTCTGTTGAGGGTTGCCCAAAATCCAGATTCCGACGACACTGCGGTGCAAATAACAGGTCATTCCAACGAATCTTGAGGGGGATAAGATGAGCGCAGCGGCAGCGACTTTCACTCCATTCAGCGGGTACCAGCCCGTTCCGCCAATGAACGGCGGGTTTCCTCTTTCCGATACATCACTGACGGACGAGCCGGACCAGGCTCCAACCCCATTCCTGGACACGATCGTCGG
>Ga0187782_10000082_pt1 | contig 52525 bp, 41 predicted proteins | sample 0715_SJ02_MP15_2_FD_132454 | JGI IMG/M metagenome (GOLD analysis project Ga0187782, IMG submission 132454) | Tropical peat soil microbial communities from peatlands in Department of Meta, Colombia - 0715_SJ02_MP15_20_MG | ecosystem: Environmental > Terrestrial > Soil > Wetlands > Peat | place... | reverse complement strand
GTGGCCGAGTTGCCGCCGATCTACTTCTTTCCCTTGTGGAAAGATGCACGCTTCAGTTCGCGGACTGGCCGGACGAACTGGCAGCGGAGTTGATGCGATGTCCCTCCTTGAAGTTGTCCGAGTGGGGCGAGGAGAACGGACTCGCGCCGTGGACTCTATCGCGCGGATTTGCTCAAGTTTTTGGTGTTTCCGCCGAAGCTTTCCGAGCGCGCAGTCGCGCCCGGCGGGCCTTGAGGTCGATCCAGGAAACACAGACCTCTCTCGCAATCATCGCGGCCGAATTGGGCTTTGCCGACCAAGCTCACATGACCAGAAGCATCAAGCAATTGACAGGTGTTACTCCACAGGTGTGGCGAGCGCGCGCAAATGGATTCAAGACGCGAAGGCATTGCGCGGTTTAGAAACATGGAATGCGCCGAGTCAGCCGTATCTTTTGCCTTCTTCTGACCATTACCGTGAAACTTTTGCATGCGGGAACAGTTCCGGATCGTCCCACTACGGATTGGCAACTTGAGCCTTCTCTGAAGTACGACACGCTCTGTCTTCTGAACGCACTGAGCGGCGACCCCTACTATCTACACTACTATCAGGCTGAATATGACCACTTTCATCCGCTGTTCACGCCCGAGGAACAAGCAGCCTTCATTCACTTAAAACATACGATCAAGGATGAAGGGCACGAAATCATTTCTGCAAAGCTGGCTTTGTACTATTCTGCCGTCAACGACGAGACGCTGGCTGAAATGATCAACACGGCCCACAACAGCTCTCAGATGGAGGCAGCTCTCAGGAAGACCTCATACTGGAATGCGGATTCATGGCAGAACTACGAGTCTGCGCGCTCAGCATTGGAAGCAGCCCTCCGGGCTCTGGATCGTGTTGGGTTTCCTGCATATTGGTCGGCGAACGCCAAACCCGGCATCCAGAAGCGCATCACGGAACTCTCGGCTGACCTGCCGAAGTACGACATCGTTCCGGTGATCGAGAGCTACCTTGGTTTTCCGTTGCCATCGCACACCATCAAGGTCTATCTGCTGGCTTATTCCGAGCCTCACGGAATCCGCATCACCGGCCTACGATTTCTGACTCACGTATCCTATCCATTCAGCATCGTGCTCCACAACGCCATTCATGAGTCCATGCACCCTCCCTATCACGCGGACGACGTCAACGTGCGCAAAGCCGTCGATCTGCTGGGGAAAGATCCAACGGTAATGGACAAGGTGCAGCATCATGACCCCTCGTTCGGATATAACACGGCACCCGGCTACATTGAGGAGGATTCGGTACAGGCGCTGGAACAGATCGTCAGCGAACGGTTCGGCGTTGCTCACAACCCTTGCAAATATTGGCAGGAACAGGACGATGGAATGCACATTCTGGCAGCTGCACTGTACGTAGGGTACAAGCGGGCTCAATCCGAGACTCCCCAGCCGTATTCCCGCTGGTTTACCGGTGCGGTCGAAAGCGGGCGGCTCCGTGGAAGTGCTCTCAAGGAGACGGTTCAGTCTTTCTTTGCGTCGCCAGAGTGCTCTCGTGTTCACATCCCACGCCTTCAGCGTGTTGTTCACAGGATACGAACGTCAGCAGAGACACTCCAGCTTGCGCGGTGCTAGCGCGTACTTGACACTGGAGGCGACCGTCTTGCGGGCTGGGGGGATTGCTAGCAAGGTGTTCTCGCTACGTTACGCTTGCATGGAACATGCGCCACTGAATGATCTGGCTACCGTTGTTAGCCGTGCAAAGCGGCTTCCACAACTTTGATCTGCCCGCTCAAAGCTCCCGAGCTCACAGTGAAGGCACTTGTTTGACCTGATTCGACATGAAATGTTGCCGTATTAGAGTTCCCAAGCCCGAGAAGGTTCGTTATGAACACGCTGTGAGTTCCGGGTTCAACGTCGAAGGTAAAATCGTCGCTTAGCCTCATGCGACCCACTTCGGTATTGTCGACGTAGATTGTCATAAGAGGCTTGTAGAGGGGAAACCGCTGCTTTGATCCAATCAACTTAAGTTGACCCGTCCTAGTCGGCGTCGGCCCATGGATTGCGGATCCCCTTGGGGCCCCGGGAATGTTCTCAATCACCTGCACCAAGACATCAAGGTCTTGTCTCCATTGACGATCCGCCAAGTCGCACGCCTGACGCTTCGCGAGCGGTTTCAACTCAGCAGGAAGCTCGCTTAGTCGCGGCATCTGTGTTCCCGAAATCAGCACCGGTATCACGCGTACGCCCCGAGCTAAACTCCTCCCTATTTCGGCCCGCACCCAGTCATGAGGATCTTCCAAACGTCGTCGTCCTTGGTCGTCTACGATCGTTGACCACTGCGGCCCGATAACGGCTAGAAGAACCACACATGAGTTAAGCGCAGAATCAATGGCGACCTCGTAATCTACACCCGGATATAGCTGATCGACATCCCGGAAGATGGAACCCGGCCCAAATTCACGCAACAAGTCGTCCGCCAATCGACCTGCCGCGACGTCAGTGTCGGCGCGCCGATAGCTTATGAAGATTCCCGACATAGACACCCCCGTCACATTGTCTTGTCTAAGAATTGCGCCTTATACGGGGAATTATAGCCCCAATATGAACGATCTAAATCGAAGGTAACGCTAGCGATAGCTGGTCAGGTGGCGTGTTCCCATGTTTCCTGTCCGTCTTGTCAGCACATCGAGCCAGGAATTTTCAGACACTTTCGGACACCTCCTACCAGTGCCGACCGGCTTCCTGGCCTGGGACTACAGCCCTTTTCGCGACAGTTCCCTCTCGAGCTTCCTGAAGCCAGCAGCACGGTCTTTCGTGAAGTCGATCTAGGGAAGGCCTGCAACGACTAGCGTCGGACCGGGGTTTCGAACGCGCAGCAGGAAGACGGGGACGCCAACATCCACTGAGAAGTGGTACTCCTGAACCGCGGTGCGAGAACGTTTCCACTCTGGTGAGAGGAATGAAAGGGTTGCTACAGCCTCGCGGATTACCCCCTCAAGCTCAAGGTACAAATCCTGGTGGTAGTCGCGTTCGCTCTCGCGGTAGTCCCAGTATCCGTATTTGCGCTTCTTCAGGAACGCCTTGAGTTCGTCTACGAAGGATGCGTCCTCCTCTGCGTAGCTCAGGAAGACATAGTCCTTGACTTTCTCGGTCGCGGGCGCAATCGGACGTTCGGCCCGGAACGCGTCAAGAGCCATCAAAAGTTGATCGAGGGCCTTCGCGTATCCGGGACGAAAATCCACCCACTGAATCTCCCGCAGGAAGACCGGGAGACCTCGTTCCCCTTCGTCGTCGAGGACGAGCGGGATAACGCGAGTGCCACGACTGTATACAGCCTCGAGCTCCCTTGCCATCCAGTGCGAGCTTGCCGATCGGGAGCTGGCTACACAGAGCATGGCAGAGGCCTGTCGAAGACTCTCTTCGATATGCATCGCATACCCTCTACTTTCTCACGATTCTCGATGCCCCGTTGTTAGCATTATCCCCCAGTAACCTTCTGCACAAAGGGCCGCAGCTCCCTGGAAAACGGGATATCAAGCTGAGGCGAGAAGTTCGCCGTCGCCAGACGTGTCAGTAACGCAGGCGCGAGCGGCTCTATGATTAGCGGTCGTCCGTCGCTGTCGAGTTGCAGGAATCGGACGCTGCCGAGCGTCGGAGGTAAAGGACCTTTTAACATCAGTCCGAACCGTTCCCGGAATGATTGATACCGCCGTTCACGCTCAATTGCCATCTCGGAGGCCGCTGATCGACGGAGCCACTTTCCAACTACCGGATTCTGAAGAAATATGGCTCGCAAGTAGGAATTGCGAATTCTTTCTGCTGCCGGGTACGGGAAGAAGAAAATCAGCTTGCCCGGCGGGACAGAAGATAGGGTTAGTTCGATCTCCCACCAAAGACCCTGCGATTTTCCAACAATGGCCACGACTGCTCTAGCCCTTTCAAGGAGATACCTAATCGCTTCCTGCCAGTACTTGTTCTCTACGTAAAGTCTCGCCGCCCCTAATTCCGGCTCCGATTCTCCGGGCCGCCCGAGTGCTACAGTCGGACCAATCGGGTGAAGCGCCTTGATGAGACGTTCTTCATAGCGGCCAGGGACGATCTGTGTCGTCGCGTGGAACGATGGATCGATTAGGTCGTCATCGTCAAAAGATCGAAGCAATACAACGAGTGCTTGATCGTCGCTGGACAAAATTTCAAGTGCACGAGGCGCACGTGTTTTTCGACCGCGAAGTATGAGTATCTCGAGGTAAGGGAACACGCCTAGTTAGAATGCGATGGGGAGCCCGACGCAAAGGATGAGCGCCAATGATTCGTTCACATTCCCGACGATCGCCATCAATGCCAGGCACAGCAATACAAAAGCGACAATACTGAACCAACCCGTCGCCGAAAGCATCCACCCGACAGCACAACGGCGCTCATCGGACCGGATTACGGGAAAAGGAAGGTTATGCATTGTTTTATCTGCTGCTCGAAATTGTCCCATCCGTGCCGAAAACGATGCAGTGATCTCAGGCACGAGTACGAACCGGCTGTATGGCCTCTTAGCTGTGTCTCTGATGTAGATCCTATGTCAACCATGGTGTCGTTCCCTGGACGGCCGATCCGGTGACACGCCCTGCGTACAGTGACAGTAGAGTTCCAGTGTATAAAGCTTCGATCTCTGTAAGAAACACAGGAGAAGGTCTATGCCGGACGACCCTGAGCTTGTAGAACATCGAAGAACACCAAACAACCAAGTTTCCATGCTGTTCGTCCACGGTTTTTCGGGCGATCCGACTAAGACTTGGGGCGAGTTCCCAGCTCTGCTCATGGGGGAAAAGCGGCTCAGCGGCTGGGATCTTTTACAGCCTTGGGTACCACACAGGCCTGAGTCTAGACGTTGTGGGAATTTGGCGAGCCAACCCCGGCTTGCCCTCGCTCGCTTCACTCCTCGGCACACGCGCGGCAATCGAGCCTTTGAAACGCTATAAGAGTCTGGCCTTAATTGCCCACAGCATGGGCGGATTGATTGTACAGCGGGCCTTTCTCGACAACCCCACGCTGCGGTCGCGCACCGGCTACATCCTGCTGTTCGGTACACCGAGCGCCGGTCTGCTAAAGGCTTCATTCTTCAAGTTCTGGAAGCCGCAACTCAAGGATATGGCGGATGACGGCGAGTTCATCGCGGACCTACGTGCGCGATGGAAGCAGAACATCGGCGACAATCCGACCTTCACGCTTTACGCGACCGCTGGAGACGAAGATCAATTCGTGCCGCCGGATTCTTCTATTCTTCCTTTCCCCGCCCCCAGCCGAAGAGTAGTTCGCGGGGACCATCTTTCAATCGTGAAACCGAGTGCTGTGACTGATCCATCGGTACAAATCGTGATCGAAAGTCTCGTTGGCAATGCGGCGCCCTCGGGACCAGGTGACAGCGCGTGTGTGGCCGTGGAGATGCGAGAGTTTTACGACGCTATCAGAGCCCTTGAGGACCATCCCGAGGGCTTAGACGAAGGAGGACTCGTGCAACTTGCCCTTGCCCTCGAATCGGTAGGGCGACGAGATGACGCCATCAAAGTGTTGCAAAGTCACAAGTCCCACTCCGACTTCACCGACGCAATGGGCGTGCTGGCTGGAAGATTAAAACGGCGCTGGCTTGTCGAGCGAAGAATGGACGATGCGGAAAAAGCTTGTGAACTGTACCAGCAGGGATTCGAGATCTCGGAGCAGGTCGGGAAGCATGACCAGGCTTTCTATCATGGCATTAACGTGGCTTTTATGCAGTTGGCTTATCGCAATCAAGAGTCCGCCGCGCAAGAGACCGCAAGAAAGGTACTGGAACATTGCCAGGCCGCAAAACTCGATAGATGGCGGCTGGCCACCGAGGGCGAGGCTAACTTATTGCTGGGGAAAATCGATGCTGCGATGGAGAGCTATCAGGCTGCGGTAAACAGCAATCCGTCGCCCTGCCAGATGGGGTAGCTGATGTTTTCGCGTTCAATGCAGATGGCACCATTTCCGCCATCGCCAGCGACGGAACCACGGCGTGGACGGCGAACCTGAACGGGTCCAGTGGCACGCCTGATTTCCAGGGTGGCTTGGCTCTAAATAATGGCTCGTCGATTACGAAACTAGATGGAATTACGGGCCAGCCCTATCCGTCTTACACTGTGAATCCTTCAACCGATTCGCTTTCCTCCGTGGCCGTACACACCGATGGCACCGTCTTCAGTCTCGACTACAGCAACTACGGCCTGACTTGTTGTTCATCCTCCGGGCAGGAGTACCAGGCTGGCACCATTTCGGTGGTGGGCATTGCCCCTACCACCGGCTCGCAGCAATTAAGTGTAGGGCTGGATGAATCGACATCGAGTTACAGCTCCAGCTACACCTTCCTCGGTGGCTTCTGCCCAGGAAGTGCACTTCCCATGGACACATCGACGCCGACCACGAGCAGCGCGCCAACGGTGCTAAGCGGTCCCATAATCGCTGGCGACGGCTACGCCTATATAGCCTACGAATACCAAAATCAGACTACCGTGAACCAGCGCAACCTGGCATGCAACGGTTACAGTCCCAGCGGTGTGCCGCAGATCTATGAGAGCGATACGACGACAACTGACACCGTTGTCCACCTCATGCTGATGCGGGTCGGAACAGACGGCAGTTCCTCCAAAATTGACGTGAAAGACTGGGAATCGCAATACGTGAGCCAATTCAGTAATTTTCCCGGCTCATCGGTAAATGCATTTGTGTCGACGAGTGCGGTCCCGGCTGTCTTCGTTTCAATCATTACGAACGCCGACCAAGGGACAGCGCTGGGTTGGGAGGCAGACGCGCCGCAGTATTGCGCCTCCGGAACGGCGAGTCCGTACGGCTGCAATGCGCAAGTGCAAGCCGCATCGACTTATGGCTTTGCAACGACAATGGGTAGTGGACTCGCGTCCTCAAATAGCGAATCTACGGCCTTCTGGCCGGTGTTGCAAGCCCAGGATGGATCGTTCTACGGCACGGACGACAACGGTAACCTGGTTCACGCCACCTCGAGTGGCAGCCCACTTTGGAGTGTGCCTAACGATTCCCCGCAAATCGCCACTGCAGATGACGGCGTGATCGGCACTTCCGGCACCACGTATGACAGCAACGGAAACGCCACGGGACAGATTGTGCTGCCCACGCAGTCGTGGACTGGGAACGGCTATCAAGTTTCCGTCAGCCAGGTAATCCAGGTCCCCACTGCCCCGGCTGCAGTCGCTACGCCCGCGTGGTCCAGCTTCAACGAAGTGAACCAATCCGCCAACGGGACTTCCCCCATATGCAACGATGGCCTTCTTCAGATCGTCGCGCAATATGGTCAGTATCGTGTCGGCGACGCCTACTTCCGCCCTCTTCCTCCACCGTACCCGCCAAACACGTACCCACAGTTCACCCCGAACTGTTTCGAGTTTGCAATTCCCCCCTCTAACGCCGATACGATCTATACACCATTTCCCGCCGCCTTCACGTTCGCCGGTTATAGGTTCGCCGACCTCTCAGATCCGACGAATAGTGCGGGTGCCTTGATAAAAAATCCCCTGGTGGTACCATCCAGCAGCGGATACGGGCTAGCTGAGTGGGTGGTGACGTATGGAGCCACCCGAAGTATAAACAGCGCATATAGAACCCCCCCAGCACAATTTTTCCCCATCTGTGGCTGGCAAACCGGGAAGTCGGCATATGTTAGGAGATGCGATAGATCTTCAAAACGGAACATGCCCAAACAACCCTTGCACAAGTCAGGCTGGGATTCAGGAGTGGGTGCGAATGGTCAACGCGGCGGGTGGCGTTGTTACCGTGCAAACTGCTAATGAGGTGAGTGTTCCCGTGAATAACACCGGAGCGAAAGCATCATTTGTCGAACCGCAAAGTGGTCATTGTGGTCTTGCTTGCACGCACGCGGATTGGCGCTACGTAGATCGCGGCAAGTATGTGCACTAGAACGACATGTCTAACAACCTAGGTCAGGGAGTTTTTGGGAGAAGACAAAATGCGATTCGTTTTATGTTTATGTTCAGCGTTGATACTGTCCGTGCAAGTAACAGCGCAGCAGTCCACCTCGCTCGATTCCAAGGTCTCAGACGCTCTGGCGCGCATGAGCGAGAAGAACTTGCATAGGCGTGAAGCTGCCTTTGGTGACATGATGGCCCTCATAAACGAAGGAAAGAAGGCAACCCAAGAGCCCGGTCATGCTGACGCCCTGGCTACATTCTTCAAGCAGCATCCCGAACAAGCCGACAGAATCAAGCTCGGTCTGATCGAGTTGCTAAAAGCCGATAATGCCGACTTTCAAGGCCAAACTACGCCGCCGGGAACTTATACAGAAGACGATATGGAGCATTACGCAGAGGTTGTAAATGTTGTTTCGTCTGTGAACGATGAGCGGGCAATTCCCGCGCTGGTTGGAGCGATGGCCACTGGTGGAATGGCCCAGCGGGCGATATTCCAGTATGGGGACAAGGCACTCGCGCCAGTACTTGAGCAACTCAAGAGTTCTGACCCGTTGGCGCAATCCTCAGCACTTAAAATGAGTTTCGCGCTGCTGGCGGAACGAAGCGATCCTGCCGCTCAGGCTCAAATACGAGAGCTCATTCTCGCATACGTTAAGGCCCCATCGGGGGCTACGCGAAGCATTGCAGTTCAGCAGATTGGCTGCCTTGAGGACCGGCAAAACTTCGTGCCCCTATTGAGTGAGATCGCAAAGACCGATCCTCTGAAGCTCTCCGGAAAGGCGCTCGACGGCGGGGATGGTGACGAGTTCTACCCAGTGAGATACGACGCAAGACGAGTGCTGCGCCACATCAAGAATGGTGAAACGTGCACGCAACCGTAACCAACTGGAACCGTCTAGGGGGGCTGGCCCAACCTTTCCTCATTTTGAAGCTGCGGTTGCCCCACCCTTGTCGCGCCTGGTTTTGGGAGCGACAGGTGGGACATTCTGGCTCCGCACGCTTCGGTGAGCCCTCGGCGTTGCTGCCAAATGGCTAGTCGCTTAGAATCTCCACGCTGCGAAAACCCGAATCGGACGGGGAGAAAAGATGTTCAGGCGCGGTCGTGTCTTCTTGATCATCGGCTGTCTAGCTCAATTGGCTCTTGCCCAGACCTCCGGCGCTAGACTCACCCTAGGCGAACGTGCATTCACTGCTTCGAAGATTTACTCGATGCTCCAGTTTTACTTCTCAGGCTGGAAAGCGCTGCCAGAACTCGATTTGGATGTCGCGTACCGCAACTACCTGGAAAGGGCCTTAGCCACCGACGACCGCCGCCAGTTCGACCTGGCGACCATGGAGTTTGTCGCGCGTCTTCACAATGGACACACGCTGTTTTCTGACTCGTGGCTCACGCAAAACTACGGCCAGCCGATGGGATTCTATGCCCGTCCGCTGGATGGTAAATGGGTGGTCGAAATCAGCGGGTTGCCGAGCATCAAGCCAGGTGACGTTGTGGCAAAGGTTGAGGATACCGACATCGAAATCTATTTTCGTCAGCAGCAGAAATACATCGCAGGATCGAGCGAAACCGCACAACGCCATAATTTCTTTTTCCTGGCTTATCTCTTTCCTCAACAGTTCACTTTAACTCTTGGAAACGGTCGGAAGATTAGCATAGATCGATCCACGAGCAAGCTGCCCGTGGAAACGAGGGTGAACACAGAGGGGCGCTGGCTTAGACAAGACACGGTTGGTTACATCCGCATCCCGTCACTCGCTAATCCCGTGCTCGAAGAAAAAGCCCTTGCTTTCGTAAATCAGTTTCAAAAAGCGAAAGCTCTTGTTATCGATGTAAGAAATAATGCCGGTGGTCTTTCAGCGCGCCGACTGACAAAAGCCTTAATGGATTCCACCTACCGCACTTGGAAGGAATCGACGCCGGTTCACATTAGCCTGTTCGAATATTTCAACGAGATGAACAAAGGCGCGCAATCCAAGGAAATCCCTGATTTCGAACGCGGCTACATGAGCGCCTTTAGCGAGCTATTTGACGGTTCTCAACTCACTTGGGGAGGTGAGCAGGTTCCGCCAGAGCACCCGATCTTTCATGGCCGCATTATCTTTTTGGTGGATGGCGGATGCGCATCGGCCTGTGAAGAACTTTTAGAGGCTTTCAAAGATAATCACCGGGGCACTCTGGTAGGCGAAACCACAGAGGGCACGGCGGGTCCCTCATACATTCACGATTTCCATAATGGCATGACTATCGGAATCGCCGTGAAGTGCCGATACTTTCCTGACGGTTCGGAATTCGAGGGCATTGGCATCAAGCCTGACGTTGAGATCCATCCCTCCGTTGACGACCTCAGAAACGGAAGAGATGTCGTTCTCGATAAGGCTCTGGAATTACCAGAAAAGTGAATTTCTGTGCGAGCGGATTACCGCTTTGCGATTCGGATGAAGAACAATCACTAGGTGCCCATGTGTATCTGGCTGGTGCATGTAGCGGTCCACTTCGCTCTGAATGTTGGGCTCGTCCATGGCGGTATAGCGATGGAAGTATTCCACCATCTATTCGCGCGACCAATGCTTTTCGTGGACACCGGTAATCGACAACCAGTCGGATAGCTCGCCACATTTCGTTTTCCAGGCGGCCGACGCTGCAGATGATGTCCGGGAATACCCTCATGGTAAGCGATCGCTTCCACGTTCAACAGAAGGCGATGTTCCGGGTCCCATTCATTCACATTAATATGTCCGGGACGTGAGCCGTCCGCCGTGCCCTCCGTGTAGTCGGCAGGAACCGCATTCTTGGAGCGGGAAGCTTCCATGGGGATCGCAACCAGCTTACTTTTGGGCAGCCGCCCGAAGAGTTTGGGCTGCTCTGGCTCCATTTGCTGAACGTAATTGTTGTAGAGATCCACCAACTGCTGTCCCGAAGTTGCATACAGGCTGCGGTCGCTCTTAATGTGCTCGTTGAGGCTCGCCAGGTCTTTGACGCCCCAACTTGTGAGCAACCGCAAGCATCTCCTGTTCGATCTGGTCTATTTGTTTGAGACCGAGTTCATGAATCTCTTCCGGGGTCAAATCTGTTGTCGTGATGCGACGAATGGCGAATCGGTATCGTTCCGCGCCTTCGGGTAACGCCCAAATCCCAGGGTCGGTGCGCCCAGCCGGCCCGTAGTCATCACGAACGAAGATTGAGAAACGCTGGTACGCCGGCAGAACCTGGTTCGTAATTGCTCCGAGGACCGTTTCACGCAGGCGCTTCTGTTCTGCAACGGGTACAGCCGTGGGAAATTCCTTGACCGGTTTGGCGAAGGGGCTGTTCTCGCCGGGCTTAGCTGCGATGTCCAGCGCCTCGGCGGCAACCTTTTCCAGCAGATAGCGCGGCGGCATCAAGCGGTCGCGCATGCCCTGCCGCATATTGGCCATCGCTTGATCGAATAACCGGGGAATTTGGTTGAGCCGTGCAACACAGTTGTCATAATCTTTGACTGTATCGAACGGCGTCAGCGTCACAAGGTCGGGCAGACGAAGGTGCGGGCCACTCATCTGATAAACCGGAATCTCCCAAGGCTTGAACCTCGCGCCTTCAATCTCCAGGCGCAGGTCGCGAATCATCAACTCACGGCTCAGGCTGTCCTGGTGCGAAAGCCCGCTGGGATCGATGGCCTCGCAGCGGGCCAGAAACTTCTGTTTCTGCTCCACATCCGACTGGAAAAACGACGGGGATTCGTCACCAAGGCGATCGTTGTAGCGCCTGTCGCCGAGCGCAGTCGCGAATTCGGGCCTGGTTCGCAGCCGGTATTCCCATTCTTCCTCGAACAGGGACAGCAATTGCTGGCGCCGGCTATCGGCAGTGGACTGTGCGGACTCTATGGAATCTGTTCGGCCAGCCCCTAAGCTGTTTGGGCCTGATAGTGCGGCGATGAGGAGCAGGGCGGCAACGCCAATGTTGAGTAGAGCTCGCGACGCCACTATGGATTTCTCCTTACGTTCCAGATTAAACAAGATGCGTTAGACGGCCTTCTTGTTAACTTTCCAATACACCGCGTAGCGCTCGTGGATCACTTCATTCAGCGGAACCAGGGTTAAAGGTTGTGATTGTCCAACTCCATGAAACAACAGGGGCGGTTTGGCATCGGGTTCCACCCATGCCGCGGGCTTGGCGGGGTCGGCGACGATCTCCGGCACCTTGTATGGCGGGCTCGCCTTCGGTTCGTAATCGCCGTAGGTCATTTCTTTGCTGACCGGGTCGAACCGGGCTGCCAGCACCAGCGGGCCATACATCACTGCCTGGATGGTTTCATCGTCTGGCATCCTGTCGATGTGCAGTTCCATCGGCAGATTAAGTTCAATCTTGTCGCCGCTCCTCCATATGCGGTTCAAGGTCAGGTAGCTGGTCGGGCTGGCGAAGGCAGGCAGGGTTGTGCCATTGATTTTCACGGCGCCTCCTTTCACCCAATAGGGAATCCGCAGATTAATTCGCAATGGCAGCGGATTTCTGGCCGAGATTGTGATCGTCGATCCCTCTTCTTCCGGAAAGCGAGTTTCCTGCCTGATGCTCATCCCTTTCTCCGGCCACTCCAGCTGGGAATCAATGTAGAGATTCACGTAAAGCGTATCGACATCGTGGAAGTAGATCGTGTCCGTCAGCTTTGCGTATTCTTCGGACCCCGTTCCAGTACAGCACCACAAGGAGTCGAAAGGTTTGCCGAAGGTTTTCCAATAGCCCGACGCCAGAGGCAGGTAGTACATCATAGTGCCGTCTTCAGGATTGATGGTGCCAAGTCGATGGTTGAGAAGAGTGCGCTCGTAGTAGTCCATCAGGCGAGCGTCAGGTGACCAGCCAAAAAGGTGCCGCGTGAGTTTCATCATGTTGTAAGCGCAGCAGCATTCCGTGGTGCTGGTACTGAGTTCCGTGGAGAGCTTGCCGGGATCCGTGTTCCAGCATTCGTGGTTGCTGGTTCCGCCGGTGCAGTAGGACCGCTCGCTGACCACTTCGCCCCAGAAATACTCTGCAATGTCGCGGTAGCGCCGCTCACCGGTCAATTCGTAGCATCGAGCTGCCGCGATCACTTGCGGGATGTGTGTGTTGGCGTGCAAGCCCTTCAGTTCGTCGCGGTGTTCAGCGAGTGGATCGAGTAACAGTTTTTTGTCGAAGCGTTGTGCCACTTCCAGGTAATGACTGTTGCCGGTTACGGCGTACAGGTTGCACAGGACTTCGCCCATGCCACCAAATTCGGTGCCAAGCACCCGTTGCATATGGTCGTAACTCAAAGGCTCTGTGTATCCGGCCACCCAGCCCGCCATCTTCTCGGCTACATTCAGCGCCTGCTCGTTGTCGCAATGCACGTACATGTCGAGATTGCCGGCCATGATCTTGTGAATGGTGTAAAAAGGGGCCCAGACTTTCTCTCGGTTGCGGAGACGATCGAAAAACTCGATGGGGAACGCGCTAAGATAACCGCCTTTAAGTGCATCCTGGCATTTGGCGAGTTCGGCCACCACCGTATCTGCGTTTCTCTTGAGGTCCTCGTCCCCTGTGCTTGCGTACATCAGGGCTGCCGCTGACAAGTAATGACCGCCAGCATAATGGCCACGGAGTTCGCAGTCAGGCGCCTCCCAGCCTCCGAGTGGCGGCGCAGAAGAGGGAATTCCTGCGTTGATACGGAACGTGTGCAGCAATCGGTCGGGGGGCAAGGAATGGAGATACCGGTGGTCGGCCTCCATGGCGACTTTGCATGATCCCTCGCCTAAGCGCACCTGTCTCAACGGAAACGGACGTACCTTCCAGGGAACTTTTTCGTAGCTGACCGGTTTCCCGTTCTTGTGGAGTGTGTCCACGACAGGATCCTGCGCTGGAGTCGCCATCAATGTTTCCGGTACGAGCGCCGTGCCCGCGGCGGCTGCCGCAGAAGCAATGAACTGTCTGCGAGAGAATTCCCCGAGGGGCATCACTATTCCTCCGAGTTCAGGTAACGAGACCTTCCCTCTTACGTCGCTGGCTGCTGGCGGTCGCGGGAAGCTGCCGATGCTGCGGCGCGCCCCTGCTGTAGCACTTCCTTCAGCGACTGTCCGGCATGCGTGATGTGCTCACGCAGCAGCTTGCAGGCCGCGGGTATGTCACGTTGGCGGCACAACTCGAGGATCTTGTGATGTTCTTCATTGGCACGCTTCATCCAATGAGTCAGATACAGCTGTAGGCGGATATATCTTTCGCTACTGCTGTTGACATTGCGGATGACGGCCATGAAGCGGGGCCGGTTCGCGCGGGAATACAAGGTGGAGTGAAATTGCCAGTTGAGACGACCCCAAGCGGAAACGTGATCCTCCCGGCGAAGTTCATTAACGTACTTGCGCAAAATCGATTCCGCTTTCGAAAGATCCTCAGCTGTGAGGCGCGGTATCGAAAGCTTAAGCACCTCGGGTTCGAGCAGCGCTCGAATAGTGAATAGCTCTTCAATGTCGTCGGGTGACAACGCCGGGACAACTGCGCCTCGGTTGGGGACGATGGTTATCAAACCCTCGGCGTCAAGCTGTCGCAGGGCTTCGCGAACCGGAATACGGCTGACCTGGTATTGGCTGGCGATGGCATCCTGTCGGAGTTGCGTACCCTCCGCTATTTCTCCTCGAATAATCTGCTCGCGTAACTTGTCAGCCACTGCGGAAGGGAGCGACTGGCGCGGGATTGCGGATTCGCTTGCGATCTCGAGATCCATTTCGCGGATTCGTACAGACCAGCAAAAATTTTATTCTACAGCATATTGTATCCGGGCGGACGTGCCGGTGATCCTGACCGGATTCCCCGATCTTTGCGGGGGGCTTCGGCCTCAGATCAACTGCGCGACTACATCGTGACAGACTGTCGGCCTCCGGCCCGGCGGATTGACCAATAAACTGGAATGCCCGCCAGCACGATGAGTAAGCCCGGCCAAGTGGTTGTGGGGCGATACACAAAGAGCACAATGAGGATGGCGCCGGCCGCAAGAATGTAGAAGGCTGGTACGACGGGGTACCCGAACGTGCGATAGAGACGCGGCACCTGGGGGCACCTGACACGAAAACGAAATACCGCCGCGACCGTTAGGACGTAAAAGATCAGGGCCGCCGAGATTACATACTCGAGCAAGTTGCTGTAAAGATTTCCCCACACCCGGCTGGCAGGATCGTAAGTTCTGGGCAGTACCAGAAGCGCCGCCCACAGTCCCTGAAGCTGCAAAGACGATGCAGGCACTTTGGCGGCGTTGAGCCCACCGGCAAAAGGGAAGAAAAGCTTTTGCTGCGCCATTGCGTAATACACTCGCGCTCCGGTAAGCGTCAAGGCGTTGATTGTGCCGAAAGTCGAAACCATGATTGCGGCGGCCATGACTGCGTCTCCCACACCCGGGAAAATTGCCCGCAAGGTGGCCGTTCCCACACGATCGGCAGGGGCATGTTGAATCATCGGTAAGGGGAGCGTGAATAGATAAGCAACATTGGCGAGCAGGTAGAGTGTGATTACAACGCTGGCGCCGATCACCATAGCCAGCGTTACGTTGCGCTCGGGTTTCTTCACCTCCCCTGCGGCAAACGCTATGTTGTGCCAAGAATCGGCTGAGAACAACGAGCCGGTTTGACTTAGGCAAATAGCCACGAACAGCCCAAACCTCGTTGCAGCCTCCGATCCTGGTTGCCGAAGCCATAGCCCGCCGAAATTCGTATGCAACGCCGTTGCGTTGCGTCCAACAAAAATGCCCAGAACAATCAGCGCAGCAAGGGCGCCGGTCTTGGCGACAGTGAACACATTTTGAACCACCTTGCCGTAGCGGAGCCCGCGGGCATTGCTGAAGGTGAGTAGTGCAATCGCGCCAATCGCCAGCAGTTGAGCCGTTGAGAGCGAAACGGCATAGTGGGTTGACAGGTGTACGGGCGCGACCAGGTATCGGTCTTCGGAGATCAGCGGCCAGAGCACGCCGGAGAATCGCGCAAAGGCAACCGCCACAGCGGCAATGGTGCCGGTCTCAATGACCGCGAATAAGGTCCACCCGTAGAGGAACCCCCACAAAGGTGAGTACGCGTCCCGGAGGTAAACGTACATGCCCCCGGCTTGCGGCATCATGGAGGAGAGCTCTCCATAGGAAAGTGCTCCTGCAATGGTCAACGCGCCAGTTATACCCCAGGCCACCAGCAACCATCCGGGACTCGCAATCGCCCGGGCCATTTCCGCAGACACGATGAAGATCCCCGACCCGATCATGGCGCCGACTACTACCATGGTCGAGTCGAACAGTCCTAATCCCCGTATGAACTTGCGATCTTCGGGGGCCTTAGCGTCTGAGATGGCTGCCTCGGTTGGTTCAGTCAATTGGAACTCCTGGGCGGAAACCGTCGATTGTCATGGCTGTGTCGGGTACGCTTTGAAAGAGTTTGACGATTCCATATCTACCCCATGCGTCCTAGGCAGCGACCGGCTCTAGTAACGCGACCGTCGAGGTTTGAACGGTGGCATTTTCTCCTCTTTAATCTCGAATTCCTTCGGCGGAGTAACACCCAGCAAGTACTCGACAAAATAGTCCCACCTGCGGCGCACCAAATAAAGGGAGTGAGTCCCGCTTTCGCCGTGAAACATATTGGGCACGAGCAACATGTCAAAGTCTTTGTTCGCTTTCATCAGGGCATCTACGAAGCGCATGGTTTCTACCGGATGGACGTTGTCATCAATGTCGCCATGCTCAATTAGCAGATGCCCCTGCAGGCGCCCTGCCATGGTCACGTTCGACTGCGCTTCGTAATCCTCCTGCATGGGATAGCCCTGATAGAGTTCGTTCCACCAAGCCTTGTCCAGCCGGGCATCGTGATCAGCCGAAATCGTAATCCCAACCTTGTAGAAATCGGGGAACACGAGCATGGCATGCGCCGCGCCATAGCCCCCGGCTGAGGTCCCGTAGATTCCCACCCGGGCTGCGTCCATATAAGGGTAACGGGCAGCCATTTGCTTGATCATGGCCACGTGATCCTCGAATGCGCCTCCCAGGTTTCTGTAGGAAAACAGATGGAAAGCTCTCGACCGGCCGGTGGTTCCACGGCCATCTACCATGACCACGATGAAACCCAGCTCCGCGATGGATTGGAGGCGGAAAGTGCCAGCAAAGGATTTCGGGACAAAAAATCCTTGTGGACCTGTATAAACCTGTTCAATGATGGGATATTTCTTGGAGGCATCGAAATTCGATGGCTTCCAAATCAAAGCGTAGAGGCCGGTTGTGCCGTCAGCTGCCTTACCCTGGAACACTTCCGGAAATTTCCAGCCGGTGGCCAGTAACGCGCTGGCGTCCGTTTTCTCCAGCACGCGAACTTCTGAACCATCTTTCGTGCGGCGAAGCACCGACTGGCCGGGCAGATCCGGCCGCGAGTAGTTATCCACGCAGAACGCCCCATCGGGTGACACTTCCACAGAATGATTGGCATCTTCGGGAGAAAGCAGCGTCAGTCCTTTGCCATCAAAGCTTACGCTGTAAAGGTGTGTCTGATACGGGTCTTCGTTCTTCTCTCGACCGCTGGCGAGAAAATATACGCGCCGGTTCTTCTCATCGATATAGCGAATTTCCCGTACGACCCAGGGCCCCTGCGTGACCTGATTTTCCAGCTTTCCGCTTTTGTCGTAAAGATACAAATGATTCCAGCCATCGCGCTCCGAGGTAAAGAGAATCTCTCCGCTGGCATGATCAAAGCGAAAAAACGTCTCGCCCGGATCAACGTACTGATCCGAGTGCTCGCGGATCAACACTTTTTGTTCCCCGGAATCAGGATCTACGATTCGCAGCTCTTTCGCTTTAAATCCTCGTTCGTCGTAGTCATAAAAGATGGTCTTGCTATCCGGGAACCAATCGAAATCCGGCCCGTCCTGAAAAGGAATTTCGAGGGGCGAAGTTTTCACCTCGATACGCTTCCCAGATGGGATTTCGAAAATAATGGGAGCGGCGACGGGAAGTGTTTCTCCCGGCAATGGGTAGACCACGGAAAATACTTTGGGCCTCAGCTGGTCAGCGGGAACGAATTGAATACTGGGGAAACGCCCGGCGTTCCGCGAGTCGATCCGGTACGTGACCAGCTTCGAGGAATCCGGCGCCCAAAATACGGCTGGTTTTTCGGAGTCGTCGCCGTCTGTTCCAGGCTCGATCAAGTGACGCAGCGAGGGAAGCGGCGTGGCATAGTCCCAACCGGCTACACCGTCCTGCGTGAGTTGCGCTCCCTGGCCTGTCGAAACGTCGCGCACATACAAGTTGTAGCTCTTAACGTAGGCGGCCCATCGCTTATCCGGGGAAAGCGCTTCATTCGGGTTTACTGCCGGCCCTTCTTGGCACTCATAGTTGGCGAGCTTGCAGGTCCATTGTGTATTGTCAATTTGAAAACGGATCGCCTGTCCGCTATCGACGAACTCAATGTTGTCGAAGGGTAACTCCGTCGGCTTGTATTCCTGCCGGGTGGTCCGCGACAACGCTGCCGCTAATTTTTCGTGGTCAAAAGCTGGAGCACTAGTGTTCTGCTCCGCATCCACCAGAACAAATTCACTCCCCTTTGGGCTGACTCGCTGGTACCAGAAGTGATTGCTCTTCTCAATCCAATTGGCGCTCACATCCGCGACAAAAACCAGATGCCGCACATTCCCCGGAAGGAAACGCTGAGCTCGTTGATAGTCCTCCAGGGTTCCCTGCCCAAACGATTGAATGATTCCCACAACCAATAACCCTGCGGGCGTGAACCACCGGCGTATGATCGAAGCCATCATTTACTCCAAGTGAATTCCGTCATCCAAGCCTGGCCTCTTTAAACATGATCGAGGTCGCTGGCGTTTCTCTAAAGTCTACCTATGGAATGCTATTACGGTGTCCGCGTCACCGTGGCGCGCCGATGTGTAACTCCTTAAAGCAAGCTTGATGGAAGGCCCGAAAACTCTACGGGAAGGGCGAACTGGTTTGTTCTCGCCTTCCCGTAGCTCTCCCTCCAATTCCGAGCTAGAACGCCAATTGCAGTCGAAACTGAATGTTGCGGGGCGTCAGCGAACCCCCAACGCCGGAACCCGTAGACTCATACAATCCCGAAAACGTGGTGCTGTTGATGTTCGCGTAGTCGGCCGGGTTGTTCACCGACTGGAAGGAGTAATTGTCCAATACGAACCAAGCCGGATGGTTGAACACATTGAGAAATTCAGCGTAGAAGTTGAGTTTGACACGTTCCGTGATCGGGATGGACTTTATGACCGACATGTCGGCTGTGAACAGCGTCGGGCCCGTGAGCCAGACAAACTGCCCCAGCTGACCAGAGCCCGGTTCGGTGAAGTAAGTCGGATTCGCGGTCCCGCTGGACGAGAGCAAAGATGGGGGAAGGAAAACGAGAGGTTCGCTGGTGCCCGGTATGGGATTGGCGTACTTGCCCACGTCCTTCTGCAGCTGGCTTCGGCTAATTCCCGTTAGCACGACGCCGGAGTCGCTGGCGTCGGGCCAGGGGGCGTTGGAGTAGTTGAAGGTGTTATATCCGCTCTGCAATTTGAAATTGCGGCCGGTTTGCGCGCCAACAACCGAGCCCACCGTCCATCCACCGATTACTTTGTTCAAAGCATGACTGCTCGTCGTCCATGCGTGTCCAGGCCCGAACGGCAGCTCATATGTCAGGAACGTCTTAAATACGTTTCGCAGGTCATAAGGTCCAGGCCCACGATTCAGCCCCGGATTGTGAAGCGTGACAAAGTTTACCTGCGCAGAGTCGGCGGTATAGTAATCGCCCAGATAACGATTGGTGAAGGCATGACTCCAGGTATAGTTCGCGTTGAACATCAGGCCGTGGTGGGTTTGATGCTTCACCTGCACTTGGAGCCCATTGTAGGAGGAACTTCCGGGATCGGAGAGCAGGGCCGCGTAGCTTCCGGCCGCGTTGGGGTTCAACTGAAAGAAGTTCTGCGGGTAGTGGCCGGCTCCCAATCCCATAGCTGCGCAGGGAGCGAAAGAGTTGCCCACCATGTTACAGAGGAAAGCTCCTCCAGCCGCAGTTGCCAATTGGTTGGCCAAGGCTCCGGCTTGGCCCTGTTGCAGGTACGTGATGTAAGTTGGATTCGTAAAGCTGCTCAACTGGTTTGAAGCGCCGACGGCTGCCCCCGCACCGCCGAATGCAGCGTCGAAGATGGGAGTCGGAATTAGCCCAGGCACTCCCGTGTTGTCAGCAAATGTTGTATTACCGTTAAGTTTCAAGTTAGTCTGCGCGGTCTGGAATTGCTTCAAGAACCCGTTTTCGAAGATATTTGTCTCGTTAAGGTCATACATCATCCACATGTGTACTGCATGGTTGCCCACATAGGCAACGTCGAGGATGGTGTCTCCCGGCAGCTTGCGTTGAATTCCAAAGTTCCAGGCCTCGACATAAGGCGGACGGATGTTCGGATTGACCGTGCTCAACGGCAGACCCGACTCAAAGAACTCGGATTCCGGCTGGGGAAAGGTGAAACTCGCGGGGGAAGTCTGCAGAGTTAGCGGAGTACCAAGCACGCCGGCGTTAGTTGCGAGCGGACTGGTGCCAGCGGGTAGGAATTCCGCTTGGGTCGCGCCCGGATTACCAAATAGGGTGGTGGACTCTACCGGAACCCACCCTTCATCGTAACGGCTAAGCGAAAACCCGCCGCGGATCACAACTTTGTCCCCGCCGGTGATTGACTGGAGCACACCATGATCAAAGGTCGGATTCCACGCAAAGCCAAAGTTAGGGGCCGGTTCGTTAAAATCGTTGCCGTAGGGGTGCGTCCGGAGGTAAATCTGAGGATTCAGGTCTGAGCTCAATGTGCCCGGCTGAAACAGTCCTGTCGACGGACCATACAGATCGGTGAGGGTAGGGCCAGTCCAGAGCCCGTTGCTGTTGTGTACCGCCCCAGTCAGCTCCCACCGTAAGCCATAATTCAGAGTCAGATGCGATGTAGCGCGCCACGCATCCTGGAAGTAGAGGCCACCCACAGTTTGGCCTTCTTTGTTCGTTGCCTCGCCTTCAATCGCATACTGGTGCGTGGTTGTGTTCACATAACTGGCTCCGGAAACATAGTTAATACGCCCGACCAGCGTAGCGTAGAGAGCCTCAGCGTTCGGCAGATCGACCAATGTGTTGATATTTGGGAAGTTGCAGCCACCCCCGACCGTCGAACAATTGAACGTGAACATACCCAGGGCCTTATCCGTAGCGCCCAAACCAAGATATTCGGTTGGCGGGTTATTGATTTCCAGCTCGTGGCTGTTGGAGATACGAAGATCGCCCCCAAACGTGAACGTGTGTTTGCCATGCGTCCAACGCAAGTTGTCCCAGATTTCCACACTGGATTATCGCGCGGCAGGGGGAGCACAAAGCTCGGAATTACCGGGGTGAAAATCTGCGGGCCGCTATTGGCAAGATAAGCCGGAGTGATGACGAACTGATGTTGACTTTGAAAATAATTGAAACTATTTCCTGGATTGAACAATTCCACGTCACCCTCGATGCCAAAGTTAGCCTGGTTGATGAGCCGCGGGGAGATCGTCCAGTCCACGCCATTCGAGAAAACATAGTAAGTCGACCTGAAGCCGCCGGCTTCTGGCTGGGCGCCGGGATAAGTCTCAGAATAGTTGTGGAGGTTACGCCACCACATATCCCACGACGTATGAAAATTTACCTTGGGAGTGATTTGGTAATCAACGCGTACGGTGGGATAATACTCCTGATCGGGTTGAAGCCCCGTATAACTGACGCTCTGTTCATAGGGAAGACCTGAGACCCCGGCGACGGCCCCATGTGCCGCATATCCGTTAATCGCCGAAAGAATAGGGCTAATCTCGGGGTTTACCGTCGATGAAAAGCCGTTTCTCGCCGCCAGACTCAGCAGGTTGACCGAATACGATTTTCCATCGGTTCCGATGTAGTTGAAGATTCCGCTCTGGGCGGCGGCGGTGGGGTACTCGGTATCCGTCGGGTATGCGAATGTCTGATGCAAAGCTTCAAAGTTCACAAAGAAAAACAGCTTATTCTTCCAGAGGGGCCCACCCACACTTCCGCCCCAATCGTTGAGCACCTGAAGTGGTTTGCGGATGGAGAGATAATCGTTCACATAGCTGTTAGCATCGAAGTAACTGTTGATCGCCTGCCAGAAAACATTGCCGTGAAATTGATTCGACCCTCGCTTGGTGACGAAGCGTACTTGCGTCGAGCCTTCGGCGCCTGCATCCGCTGTCAGGTCGCTGGTGGAAACGGTGACTTCGTCGAACGCGCCCAGGCGCAGAGGAGCAAAGGTAAAGAAGCCAGTCGTCGATGTGCGGTAGCGCATGGAGTTGGCTGTCATGCCGTCGATCGTGATGCTGATGGCCCCATTAGGCAGTGAGTCGTAAGTCGTAAATCGCTCGTCGCCGCCAGTTTGCGCCCCCACCACTAACTGGGCCATGGGTAGAATGTCGCGTCCGATCAATGGGAGATTTTGGATAGCGTCAGGATCTATTGTGGTAGCCAGCGTGTTGGTGGTGGTCTCGAGTGTCACGCCCGCGGCGGAAACCTCGACGCGTTCCGTGGCCGTGCCAACCTTCAGTTGTATAGTGATGTCCCTTGTGCGCCCCGACTCCACGACTACATTGCTATAAACCGCTTCCGCGAAGCCCTGTGCACTCGCGGTCACCTGATAATTTCCTGGCGGCAGATCGAGAAACACATATTGACCTGTGGCGTTCGTCGTTACCATTTGCTTGAGACCTGTGCTCGCGTCGCGAGCGGTTACGTGGGCTGCAGCCAGAACCGCTCCTGAAGAATCCACAACCGTTCCCGAGATCTGCCCGGTAGTGCGGACCTGGGCGCTCGCTGAAACAAGAGAGGTGACAAGGATCAGCAGGAAGAATGCTTTCTGAAACAATCTGTTGGGCATGAGGTCCTCCAATCACAACGTTCAGCGGGGCTTCGTTGGAAACGAGGCTCTTTTCTGAAGAAAATCGAATCGCCCATTTTGTATTGGATATAATATGCTATATACAATTGTCAAGTGTAAAATGTCTTTAACTTGTTTTTGCCCACTACGCTCACCTGGATTCTGACCGCAGCCGTCTACCTTTCTTTGATTCTCACAAGCACAACCCCATGGGCGGGAACGTAGGCGCTGAAATTGCTCGTGTATGTGCCTAGATCTTTCTTGAGCCACAACTCTCGAACCAGTGCCTGCCCCTTTATGCCAATCTGCGAGAAGTCGACCGTAATCGATTCGATAGTGCGCTGGCGGTTGAACAAACCTACGACCTTGCTACCATCGGCCATGGGCTTCATCCAAACTTCGAACGGACCCTCCTGCGCTACTCGAAAACCCTGTTTGCCGAGCCGATCCTGGTCCACAGCGATGACTTCGCGATTGGTCAGCATTTCGACCGTGTAGGGAGTCATTTTGGTGAGGTCGTTTCCTGCAATGAGAGGGGCGGCCAGCATTGCCCAAAGACTCATGTGAGTGCGGTATTCATCTTCATTCATGCCGCCGTTGCCCACTTCCAGCATGTCGGGATCATTCCAATGACCGGGGCTGGCGAACTTCTCGAGTCCATTCTGGTTGAAGCCGATCTCCGCCATTACCCGGTATTGGTCGCTGATGTCGCCGGTCGTGCGCCACAGGTTTCCGCCTACGGCGGGACCCCACTCCCAGACCTTGTGCCAGCCGTATTCACAAAGGCTCAGAACAATCGGTCGTCCGGTCTTTTTCAGTGCCTCGTGCATCTTCGTGTATGCGGTTTTCATTTCTTCAAGGCTGCCGGTCGGTTGACACCAGTCATATTTCAAGTAATCAATGCCCCACTGCGCGTAGGTCTGTGCGTCCTGCTCCTCGTGTCCCAGGCTGCCTTCGTAACCCGCGCAGGTCTTCGCAGCTGGGGATGAGTAGATTCCGAGCTTGAGGCCCTTGCCGTGGACGTAATCGGCCAAGGTTTTCATGTCGGGAAATTTTTCATTGGGATGAATAATGCCACTGGCATCGCGCTGTCCTTCCCAGGTGTCATCAATGTTGACATAGACGTACCCGGCGTCCTTCAATCCGCTTGACACCAGCGCATCGGCTTGTGCGCGAACCGTTTTGTCATCGATGCGCTCAGCGAAGTGATTCCAGCTGTTCCAGCCCATCGGGGGCGTCAGAGCAAGATTATTTTGGGCCGGAGCTGGGGCACAGAAAAGAAGGCAGCATGCGATCACCGGCAGAAAAATCCGTGTCTTTCTATTCACCTGGTCTCTCCTTGAACCGTGAAATGTTGGCGTGCTCAGCCTCCGTTGGTGTTCTTTGCGACCTACCACGGGCCGGAGGGCGCATTCACTCAGACCGTGCTCGTCTCCGGTATAGGAACTGCGAAAGCCTCATGCTCGGTGCGCGCAATAATTTCGTCCTGCAAGGCGCGGGTCAGGTCACAGAAGTAATCGCTATAACCGGCAACTCGCACGATCAGATCGTGGTACTTCTCGGGATCCGCTTGCGCGGCGCGCAAGGTCGCCGCAGTGACCACATTGAACTGAATGTGATGTCCACCCAAACGGAAGTAGGAGCGGACCAGTTGTGCCACTTTGTCCAGTCCAGCCTCTCCTTTTAACAACTGCGGGGTGAATTTCTGGTTCAGCAGCGTTCCTCCGGTACGGGCATGATCCATCTTGGCTGCGGACTTGATGACTGCGGTAGGTCCGTTACGATCTGCGCCCTGAACGGGCGAGATGCCGTCGGAAAGAGGCTCCCAGGCGCGGCGGCCGTCCGGTGTAGCTCCGGTCATCGAACCAAAATACACGTGGCAAGTCGTCGAAAGATAATTTACCCGGTAGTATCCGCCCTTGGTATTTCTCCGCCCATCCACTTCGTCGAAAAAGGCGTTGAACAGATCGATGAGAATCGCGTCCGCATAGTCATCATCATTGCCGAACTTCGGTGTCTTGTTCCACAGCCGCAAGCGTAACTTTTCATAACCCTCGAAGTTGCGCGCCAACGCTTCCAGTAGCTCGCCCATGGTCCAGGTCTTACGGTCAAAGACGTGGTACTTTATGGCAGCAAGACTGTCGGTGCAAGTCGCTGGCGCCACTCCCATGATGTATGTAGTGTTGTAACGCGGGCCGCCGTTGTTGTAATCCTTGCCCTTTGCGATGCAGTCATCGACCAGCAGCGATAGAAACGGGGCCGGCATATAGTCCGCATACAGCCGCTCGATGACATTGTTGCCACGCACCTTGACATCGACAAAATAGTGGAGCTGCTCGCGAAAAGCCGCAAACAATTGCTCGTAGGAAGAAAAAGTGTGAGCATCCCCAGTCTCGGTTCCGATCTTCTTCCCGGTGAGCGGATCCACGCCGTTGTTCAGTGTGACCTCAAGCACCTTGGGAAGATTGAAGTATCCGGTGAGAATGTAGGCCTCTTTTCCAAATGCGCCGGTTTCGACGCAGCCCGAGGTTCCGCCGCAGCGTGCATCTTCCACCGACTTTGCCTGCCTTAACAACTCTTCAACGACCATGTCGGCGTTAAAGATCGATGGCTGGCCCCAGCCCTGGCGTACGATCTCCAGGCCACGCTCCAGAAATGCATCCGGGCTCTTTCTGCTCAGTTGGAGATTCGAGGAGGGCTGCAGCAAACGCATTTCATCAACCACATCAAGAATCAGATAGGTAACGTCATTCACCGCGTCCGATCCGTCACGCTTTAGTCCGCCATTGTTGATATTTGCGAAATCCGTGTAAGTGCCACTTTCTGCAGCCGTCACACCGACTTTGGGGGGAGCAGGCTGATTGTTGAACTTGACCCACAGGCACTCAAGTAGTTCCTTGGCTTTGTCTCGGGTCAACGTGCCTTCTTCCATTCCCTTCCGATAGAAGGGATAAAGATGCTGATCGAAGCGGCCCGGGCAAAACGAGTCCCAGGTGTTCAGCTCGGTCACCACACCGAGATGAGTGAACCAGTAGGCCTGCAACGCTTCCCAAAAGTCGCGCGGAGCGTGTGCTGGCACGTGACGGCAAACCTCGGCGATCTTATGTAATTCCGCTTGACGGCCGGGCTCCGTCTCCACACTAGCCAGTTCCTCCGCTTTTTCGGCATGGCGTTCTGCAAAGCGGATTACTGCGTCGGCCGCGATCGCCGTGGCCCGCAGTTCACTTCGTTTCGCGGACGCCTCGGGATCGTTGAAAAAATCCAGACGGGCCAACGCAAGTTCGATGTCAGCTTGCAAATCATGCAAGCCCTTGCGATAGATGACGTCACCCAACACGGTGTGTCCGGGGGCGCGTTGTTCCATAAACTCGGTAAAGATGCCAGCCTCATAAGCGTTCTTCCACTCCGGGGTCATCTCCGCAAAAATCAGATCGCGCATCGAGCGGCCACGCCAGTAGGGAATTACCTCATCCTTCTGGACTTGCCGGGCGTGGTTATCTACCGCGTAGGAAATCTTCTCGCGCGAACTCAGGATTTCAAAGTCGTCCAAGCTATGGCAGCACAGTTCCGGGAAAGTGGGAGCTGCCTTGGGCGCGGGGCCACGCTCGCCAACAATTAATTCGTGCCTTCCAATGTAGATCTCCTTGTTCTCCATCAGGTATTGAAACGCACGAGCACGGCGGATCGGGATGGAGGCAATCTTGTCCTCGCGGTAGAATTCGGTAAGAAGCGCCGCACGTTCGATAGAGAGCCAAGGTTTTGTTTCCAGGGTCGCTTGCCTCAGTCTTGCCACGCGTTCGTTCATGTCAACCTCCAATTCGCACGCTGAACCCGTCGCGCTTCAGGCGGGCGGCAATGGTTTCCATTTGCTCCGCTGTGGGTGGGTTCACCCCCTCCATTCCGTAGGACAGATGCAGCCTGTGGTATTTGTCACTTCCGATTCGGTGGTAGGGGAGAAGATCGATTGCTCGAAGACCCAGTGGAGATAGAAACTCGGACAGAGCGTCCAGGTTGTCGGAATCATCGTTCACTCCGGGGATAATGGGAACGCGGACAATCACGGCGCTTCCGCGTTCAGCCAGGATCTTCAGGTTTCGCAAGACTAGGTCATTCTTAACGCCAGTGAAGTGCCGGTGTCTTTCAGGGTGCATCACTTTCAGATCGTAAAGGAACAAATCAACCTTTTCGCTGATTCGCCGTATGACGTCGGAATCGGCAAATCCGCAGGTGTCGAGAACGGTCCGAATCCGTCGAGTCCGGCAGGCGGCGAGCAGCGCCTCCACAAAGGCTGCCTGCATCAGAGGTTCACCGCCGGAGACTGTAATACCACCACCGGACTCATCAAAGAAGACTTCGTCTCTTAATACCTCTTCCAGCACCTCAGGCACGGTCATCCAGCGACCGGCTAGTCGGCGGGCAGCTGTGGAGCAGGCCTCAATACATGCTCCGCAACGTTGGCACAAATCAGCATCGTGAATGAGTCTCTGATTCAAATGAAGGGCGTCGTGTGGGCATGCGCGGACACAGTCTCCACAACGAATGCAGTGTTCTTCAAAGTAAATGACTTCTGATTTGGGTGATTGACTTTCGGGGTTATGGCACCATCGGCAACGCAAGGGACAACCCTTAAGGAATACAGTCGTCCGAATCCCCGGTCCATCGTGCAGCGAGAACCGCATGACATGAAAAACAAGACCTGCCGGTGCCGCTGTGGGTTGTAGACTCGGATGGCCTGGTGCGGCGGTTTGTTGCAGGCAGGCCAATTCGGACCAGCGCTGCATACTATATACAATATGTGCAGCTTACCCTCCTGTATGTGATAGCAGTCACACGGTCAGCGAGGAGTCCCAGCCGAAGGCCAGCCCATTCGTGCGGTGAGCCGGGGAGACACGATGACCAAAATTGAAGACATTCAGGCTGAGCTGCGCGACCGCTCGATTGACGCGTGGCTCTTTTACGATCACCATCACCGCGACGCGATCGCCTATCGCATTTTGGGCTTGCCAGAATCGCTGATGGTTTCCCGGCGCTGGTTTTACTTGATTCCCGCTCACGGTGAACCGGTTAAGCTACTCCATCGAATCGAGCCTTTCCACCTGGATTCGTTGCCGGGCAACAAGCGTGTCTACGCCGCATGGCAGGAGCTTGTCGATGAGTTGCGCGAAATGCTTTCTGGAGTGCGCGACGTTGCCATGCAGTTCTCGCCCAACAACATGATCTTCACCGCCTCCGTCGTGGATGCGGGCACCGTGGATCTGATCCGCAGTTTCGGCAAGAACGTCGTTAGTTCCGCTCACCTACTGGCGAGATTCGAAGCTACCTGGACCGAAGAACAGATCTGCTCGCACTTCGCCGCCCGCGATTCCATCGACTCCATTATGGCCGCTGTATTCCCGGAAATTGGACGACGAGCGCGAACCGGTGGCACCACCGAGTTCGAGATCCAACAATGGCTGATGGAAGCATTCCAGCGCGAAGGTCTGGTGGCAGATGGGCCGCCCATCGTCGCGGTAAATCAAAACAGCGGAAATCCGCACTACATGCCCTCTTCAGAACATTGCGCCCGAATTGGCGAAGGAGACTTCGTCCTGCTGGATGTCTGGGGAAAGAAGAATGCGCCGGGCTCTGTTTACTATGACATCAGTTGGACCGGTTTCGTCGGACACTTGCTACCCGATCGCCTACGCGAGATCTTCGAAATCGTTCGGCGCTCGCGTGATGCGGGTATTGAGAAGGTGCGCAACTCTATTGCGGCCAGAGAAAAAATTTGTGGCTGGGAGGTGGATAAGGCTGCTCGCGATGTGCTCGAAGCTGCGGGATACGGGCAGTATCTTAACAACCGTGTGGGGCATTCTATTGGCACCGAGGTGCATGGGAACGGCGTAAACATGGACAACTTCGAATCCCACGACGACCGGGAACTGATCCCGAATACTTGTTTTTCCATCGAGCCCGGGATATATCTGCCGGAGTTTGGTCTGCGGAGTGAAGTCAACATGTTGGTGCGCAAGGGCTCGGCTGAAGTGACCGGCCGAATACAGCAGAAGGTTGTTCTGATCTAAAGCATAGCCGCTCAGCGTGGATTCGCTGTCATAGACGCGCGGTGTCCGGTTACCATCTCCCAGTAATCGATCCACTGCTGGCGAATGCCATTGGCTCGCTCGATGAGTTCGTGGCTAGGGTTTTTCCCGTGCTCGACCACGACCACGATCCCCGTGTTGAATTTCTTTTGTGAGTGATCAACATCGGGCAAGCGCGGCCCTTCTACGGCAATCACGTCTTGAATCGTCACTTTCGTTCGTTCAGCCTTAAATATCGGGTGCCCGTTTGCGTCCTTACCGATTTCCACGAGGTTCTTCAGCATAAAGAAGTCGGGTACCTCCGCGGGAGCGATCAGGCCCATCAGGTACAGATCGAGGTAAGAGTAGCCCGTTGCTGGAACGTAGTAGTCGTCATCGAGCTGCGTGTAGGTGGCATCGAAGTTGTCCTGCCAGACACCCCCTCCCATCGCAGATGCCTCGATAGGCCGCTGATAAGGAAACGCAGCGGGAGCCTGCAATCCTCGCGCCCAATGAACCGGCCCGAGAGGAATCGTCTCCCCATTCACCTTCGCCGACACAAACGCGGCCCAGCGATGTCCCATCTCGTGCCCAAGTTGCGACATGGCGTAGTTGTACGGACGGATCTTGTGGTCGGCAGAGCTCTCTTCCAACTGGTGAGTGTAAAACGTAATATCGCGATCGCTTCCAACCGGCGCTCCTTCCGGTGGCCGTTCCTGCATTTGGTTTGAGCCGACGTACACAGGCTGGATGTACTCCCACTGGAACCTGCCCTGGGTGCAGTAGTTCTCGAGGTCATGTTGCTTTGCCCCTATCCCGGTCACATTGCCTCCCACCGGGCCGTCACTCGGAGTGCCTGCTTCTTGATTGTCAATGCGAAAGTCGGAATAGTAAGCGAGGAAATCGAACTTGTCGCCGAGCCCGCTGATGACGGTGCAGGACAGATCCTGAGGTTTGGGCAAAGCCAGGTAGTGAAACGATTCGTACACGACTGTAAATGGGCCATCCTTGCGCGTCAGGGAAGAAAAGTGAACTTCCGGACTATGAATTCCGGTCAACCGAAACACATGAGGTCCCAGCCGCTCGACTGACTGGCCACTCTGGGCGCTCAGAACCTCGGCGGAGACTGCAACCAGGTCGGCCCCGCGCAGCGCGCCAGGCAGGACTCCCTCCAGAGTGATCGAGTTCCCACTTATCCGTGCCTTCGGGAAAACACCCGAGCCAAACACAAAGTATCTGGCGCGGCTGCCGCTCGGACTTTCTGGCGCTGCCATACCTTCAACGACCCAAGCCGCAGGCGGACGTGCGCCGTCGGGAGGGGGATTTGGGGTGTCGAAGCTAACCCGAAATCCGATCCCTTCCACGGTGCGGTCTCCTTCCGACGGAACCGGCCCACGCGTTTCAAACGTGACCCTTAGCACAATGCCATCAACAATCGAAAGCTTGACTTTTTGCACATCGAGATGCGGCGGAAGTGGCGGATGCGCGTCAGCGGTGATCGTTGTCAGCGGCTCTTCCGCCCCCGAGAGCACGGGATACACGCCTACGATGGCATCCTTCGCGGCGAGTTCCTTGTATGACATTTCAATCGACCCATCGCGATGCAGCACTGCCTGAAACCGATTGACCGTCTTGAACCACGTGAAGTCTTGAATGTTTCCAAAGGGCTCCGTGAGATCCCAGGTGATGACCACACGATCCTGCAGTTCCTTCACATAATGAGGTCCGGACGTGCGCGGCTTGAAGAACACGCAAATCGCCGGGGCGCTATCGATCAGTGTGCTGACAGCTTTAGCCAACTGGTCGAACCGGCCAATCGACACTCCTCTATCGCTTTGTCTGCCAGGGCCGAGGCGGCTGTTGTTTTCTGGCGTGCCAAAGCGGATGGATCCGGTTGTGCCCACGTGGAACGAGTTCCAAGGCTTGCCGGAAAAAGGGAACGCGAATTGATGGAGAGTAACCTCCGTGCCACCGAGTTCATTGCCGAAGTCCGAATCCCACTGCAAGGCTACGCTCTCCACGCGATAACGGGAACCCACCGGAACAAAGTGCAGCGTGTGACCGATGAGGTCGAATAGATTGGCCTTGTCAAGTGCACCGTCGTTCAACTCCATAACGATCAGGTCTCCGTTGATCGACACCTTGCCAATAGGATGCCCCGGCTCCATCCCCTCCTGCGCGTACGTCAGCCCGGAATATAAAAGAAGCCCGCACAAAACCAAAATTCCGCGGCGGAATCGATAGCCGATATTTTTCTTCACATGACCTCCGGTTCGCCAATCCGGCACGAGCGAATTAAGAGCTAGAGAATGGCGACGGTTCAGATGTTATATACAATATCCACAAATGGCGTGTATGCGAAAGAATCTCCGAACCTCGCGCCAGCGAGGCGTCGGATTTCAGTGAGAAGAGCGGACCGAGCGGAGAGGTCGAAAGTCAGCGCCGGAGAGAATTCGCAGGATCTCCACGCCGGACTCACAATCGGCCCGCCGACGGTTATATTCTCCTGCCGCGAGCTCGTGCTTCACCGTGCTATTGCAAATGACGATGCGAATATCGTGAGGGAGTGCCAATATCTGATGCTCGAGAGACCTGCAGTCCAACATTAAAACGCAGCCGGCACGGCCGAAAACAGCGATAAATTGGTACATGACGCCGCACCGGGTGCCGGCGTACTCATGTTCCGCCTGCTGACATATCTTCGCCAACTCCAGGGGCGGAAACTCCAGGTCAGATATCGCCATCAGAGCCAGCGCAGTTGAGACTTCGAGCGAAGCGGAAGAACTCAGTCCTGCACCGAGAGGCACCTGACTATGAATCATGAGATTCGCCCCCGATAGGGTGTGGCCGGCAGCTTGAAGAACGGCGGCGACGCCGCGGATGTAATCGCTCCAGTGTTGTCGTGGTGGACCAGTCAAGGCAGCCAGAGACAACTGCACCGTTTCGGCAAAGTGCTCGGATATACGTTCAAGATACGATCAGGGCGCTTCGCCACAGCAACCCAGGTATAGGAATCGATCGCGGCCGGCATCACAAAGCTATCGTTATAATCAGTGTGTTCGCCGATCAGATTGGCCCGACCAGGCGCCAGGAAAATGCGGGGCGATGTCCCGTACAACTTCTGAAACCGCTCGGCCAGAGAGCCGGCAATACAATCAAGGCTGGGAACAAGGGTTGGCATTTACGGGCGTCTCGCAACCACCCGTGGACTCCGAGCCGGGCGTTTGATTTTTCCGCTCCAGTATCCAAAGATGAGCATGATTACACCGAAGATCAAGAACACGGCTCCCCACACTAGGTTAATGTTGACACCGATTGAGCGCTGGTAAATAGATCGGTCACCAAACAGGCCAAATGTCCCCAGCAGTAAGCCGAGTGCGGCAAATAGCAGGCCAATGGGAAGACGAATATCCAGTCGCATAGCTCTCACTACCAGAAAACAATGTTGAGCAGCAGCGCCAGAATGAGCACGCCTGCGCCCAGCCAAACCGGCCGCCGGAACCACGGCATATGCTCATCGCTCGCGCGTTCTGTCAGCGAATAAACCAGTCCAACCAGTTCCTCTTCGTTTCGGGGCTTTGTTATCAGACTGACCACAATGGTAACTGCGAAACACGCTGTCCACGCCCAAATTGCTGTCCAAAAGTTCTGGGCCATTTCGCTGGGATACAAATGCACCGTCGCGAGCCAACCGCCCTTGATGCCAGTCACGGCGCCTTCAGAAAGAGTGAGGCCGTGGTGGAAGGTAGCGGCCGCGGTCCCGGAGAGCAGGCCGGCGAACGCACCGTGTCCCGTGGTGCGCTTCCAGAACATTCCCAACAAGAATGTCGCGAGCAATGGAGCATTCACAAAGGCGAACACGAGCTGCAGAAAGTCCATGATGTTGTTGAACCGCGTTGTGGCATACGCCGTGGCTATGGAAAGCCCCACCCCGAAGGTAGTTGCCAGCCGGCCCATCCGCAGATAATGCTCATCGGTGGCGTGCTTGCGGATGTACGACTGATAGATGTCATAAGTCCAGACAGTGTTGAACGCGGTCACATTGCCGCCATGCCGGACATGAAACTCGCCAGCAACGCTGTCAGGCCTAACCCCAGCATCCCGGTGGGAAAATAATGCAGCAGCGTGCCTTTGGCGTCACGCCACCCGAATGTGGGGCCTCAAACGAATTCCAGTGTAGACTCACTGCAGACCATTGTTCTGTTTACTCTCGCTGCAACAGCATACGGTACCCGAATATGGGGAAACGAGTTTCGGAATGACAAGTTCATGAACTGGCCTGGGGAACCGTGGACGATGGCCTCTTAATTATTTTCCGCGCCGGGAATGAAGTGACTCGTTGGGGGCCATTCTGGAAGGCCGGGTCTGGAGGTTGGCTCCATTTCGCCGGTGAACACACCAGCTATGCTCTTATGGGTTACATGGAAGGTGCGCTCAGTTCGGGTTATCGGCTGGCTAGACGACTGGCAATCCGTGACTCTGTTCTGCTTTCGTAATCCAATTTGTGGTGCACTTGCGCGCGGTTCTACTAAGTTAGGTCAAGTCGGCAAGGCTGTGACTTTGCCGTAGTAAGTTATTGACATCCCCAGAGCCGAGGATTATGCTGGGCGCGATTTTTCGGGCGAGCGGATGAGTGAAGCTTTGACCGCGCTTCACGTCCGAGGGGGCTTCCACTCGCTTTGGCTATCCCAAAAAGCGGACTAAGAACACGAACTAGGAGAAAGACGTCTTCTGTGTGCGCCACGAAGTCGTGGTGCGATTGTGTCACTGCGATAAGTCGGCGTGCCCAGAAGGATCGCCCATCGAAAGTCTCTGAGGACAGGGTATCGTTCCTTGGTCGGTCGCGTGTTGCTTAGAGAACCAGTTTATTCCGGCACGTTGGAGTCGAGTGGGAATGAGAATTTCTTGCCCCCGTTCGGTTGTGCTTCTCCGAAGTCCCACGCTCGCACTCTCGCGTGGACACGACTCCTTTAACGTGGGAAACCTTCAACGACTAGAGCATTCAAAGTCGCCTCGGTCTTCGCAGCCGAAGAAAGCGAATACGGGAAACCACCAGCATCTAAGGAGGAAATGAAATGGCGCTACCCAAAGGTTACAAGTCTCTCAAAGGCAGTGAGCATGCGCACCCGAAGGAACACAAAGACCTGAATGCGACGGCGCGCAACGAACCAGTAACAGTGACGCTCATCCTGCGGCGGCAGCCCGGAACGCCGGCACTGCGGGGAGTCAAGGAATTTTCCGCCAAAACCAGCGGGGCAAGAGAACCTCTCACGCACGCGGAGTTTGCCACAACTCACGGCGCTGATCTGAAGGAACTGGATCAGGTTGCCGAATGGGCCCGATCGCAAGGGCTCGAGGTCCTCGAGAGCCAGCGTGCTCGCCGCTCAGTGGTAGTGCGCGGCAATGCTGAAGCCGTCAACAAGGCCTTTGCGGTCGAGCTTCACGATTACCAGTCGCCGCGCGGCAAGTACCACAGCCATGAAGGTACGGCCAATCTGCCATCTGGAGTCGCAAATCTGGTCGAAGCTGTGATTGGCCTGGACAATCATCCTGTTCACGCCCAGCACTTCTCCACGGCCCGCCGCCACAATCCGAATGACCCGCCCAAGACGAACCCGCTTACGCCTCAGCAGGTAGCACAGCTCTATGACTTCCCTCCAGGAGACGGGTCCGGCCAGACAATCGGTATTTACGAGATGGAGACCCAAGATGGTAGGGCTGGTTATACCGCTCAAGATTTGGCCGACACTATGAAGGCGTTCGGTGGCGGGTTGAGAGTTCCGGCGCCGATCGATGTCTCCGTCGATGGAGTCGCTAACTCTGGCGTGTCCGACGGGGAAACCGGCCTCGACATCACGATCGCGAGTGGCATCGCCCAAGGAGCGCAAATCGCTGTCTACTTCACAGGCGGCACCACCCAAAACATCATCCATGCCTTGCAGCGCATGATTCATCCAGGGCCGGGAGATCCGCAGCCGACGATTTTGTCGATCAGCTATGGATGGGGCCCAGACGATGTGAGCGCCGCCAGTTTTTCGGACCAGGAGTACACCCAAATGGGCCAGCTCTTCCAGGATGCGGCGAATCTTTCGATTACTACTCTCGTATCATCTGGTGATTCCGGGGCCTTCATCGAGAGCCAAACAGTGGCTCAGACAAGCTATCCTGCCACTGAACCGTGGGTGATCGCATGTGGTGGCACAACCATCGGTAATATCAACGGCGCCGCATTCGATGAGTATGTGTGGAACGACACCGGAAAGGCCGGGCCTGGCGCCACCGGCGGTGGCGTGAGTGATCGCTTCGCCCCTCCCGTATATCAGAATGGCGTCGGCGTACCGAAGCGAATCAGCAGCAAGAAGCCTGGGCGGGGCATTCCGGACATTGCGGGCAACGCAAGCGAAAACAGCGGATATCCGCAGTTCATTAATGGACAGTCGCAACCGGTAGGCGGTACCAGTGCGGTTGCTCCTCTGTATGCCGGTCTGATTGCGCGCATTAATGGAAATCTCGGTCATCCGGTCGGCTTTATCAACCCTACACTCTACTCGCTCGTAGGCAACGCATTCCGCGACATCGCTGGCCCTCCTGGACCAGCGGATAACTCCTTCGGCCGAGTAAAAGGATATCCCGCTGGTGCCGGGTGGAACGCCTGCACGGGGCTAGGCAGCGTCAAAGGCACCGCGCTACAAACTGCGCTGCAGACGGCACAAGCACGCGCAGCCTGACCGCTCTGACGCCGCAATTTGGTGCCTACAGTCTTTGTGTTGTCGCTTCAGCGGCTAAAGAGATTTGTCTGTGATTCTGGCCGCTTGGGAGAAGGTTATGCCCCAGCCGCATGCTTCTGGTCCAGCGTCCGCCGAATGCATTGCCCCAAGGCTTTCAGCTGAAACGGCTTTTGCAGCAGAACACATGAGGATTCCAGTTCTCGGGGATTGGGAAGCAAGTTCTTGGAGTACCCTGACATAAGGATGATCTTCGTCTCCGGGTGTACTCCGGTGATTTTCTCCGAAAGCTCACGGCCGCTCATTTGTGGCATAACAATGTCCGTCAACAGCACGTGAATGGGGCCTGAGTGCTGCTGAGCGATCTGCAGTGCCTCATCACCCTGTGCTGCCTTCAGCACAGTGTAACCCTGTTCAATCAAGTACTCAGCAGCGGACTCCCGAACCGCAGATTCATCTTCCACCAGAAGAATGGTTTCTTCGTTAGCGGAACAGTCACCGAGCTCCTTCTGTTCCGTAGATTCTTCGATGCCCTCCACTTGCGGAAGAAAGATTTTGAAGATGGAGCCATGCCCGGGCTCGCTCTCGACAAGAATGTGTCCCATGCTCTGTTTCACCACGCCGTACACCGTCGCTAGGCCCAGCCCAGTGCCCTTGCCTTGCTCTTTGGTGGTGTAGAAAGGCTCGAACAGGTGAGACTTCGTCTCAGCGTCCATTCCACAGCCGTTGTCAGTGACCGTTAACTGCACGCATCTTCGTGAATCTCCTGCCGTCGCTACATCGCGATCTACGCTTTCAGGAGTGGCACACTTTGTCTCAATCATCACAGCGCCGCCGTCCGGCATCGCGTCCCTCGCGTTGATAACGAGGTTCATGATCACCTGTTCGATTTGATTTGGATCAGCTTTCACGCTCCCGATGCCAGCACCGGCAACGAACTTGAGTTCGATGTTCTCAGGGATTAGTCGCCTCAGCATGTCTAATTGATGAGCTATCAACTGGTTTAAGTCCAGAACTTTGGGAGACGATACCTGTTTTCGGCTGAACGTAAGCAGTCCCTGCGTCAAACAAGATCCGCGGCTCACCGCTTTTTCGATTTCGTGCACATACCGGCGGGGGCCATCCTTGAGAGTTTTTTTGTCAAGAAGTTCGGCATAACTGCTGATCGCCATCAGAATGTTGTTAAGATCATGAGCGACTCCTCCTGCTAAGCGCCCAACTGCTTCGATCTTCTGCATTTGTCGCAGCTGCTGCTCCAGTTGGCGACGTTCAGTTATGTCTTGCGCTGTTCCCTCAAAATAGAGCAGCTTACCGCTCGGGTCGCGAACCGCACGTGCGCTGGCGGAAAGCCATATCTTCTTTCCATCACGGCGATACGCCTCATATTCGAAGTTCTGGACAACTCCCTGCTGTTCGATGGATTCAATGAACATTGGACGCAAGCCGGGATCAGCGTATTCCTGCTGGTTTATGTCATGACGTGTTGCAATAAGCTGTTGCGCAGATTCAAAACCTAACATGCGGGCCATAGCGGGATTCGCGGATAGATACTTCCCAGCCGGCGTGGCCTGATAGATGCCCTCCACAGCATTTTCAAAGATGCTGCGATACTTCTCTTCCGCCCTACGCAAGGCCTCTTCGGCGTTCTTGAGGTCGCTGATATCGGTCAGAAATCCAATCATCCCCTTGACCCGGTGATGCTCGTCCCAGAGGGGGCTCGCGGAGAGATTTACGGTTACAGTCGAGCCATCTTTCCTTTTACGGCGTACTTCTATGCCGGTGAGAGTTTCCCCGCAAAGCAACCTGCGGTGAAGAAGAGTTGCTGTTTCTGCTTCGTCGGCGGGAATAATGGGAACGGGTTTTCCGACAACTTCCTTCTCGTCCCAGCCAAACAAAGCAGCCGCCGCCGGGTTCCAGGTCGTCACGCGGCTGTTGACGTCGGCTGCGACGATTGCCACCGGTGACGAATAAATGCTGGTTTCGGTGGCCCTTCGCAGCGCTTCCTGGGCAATTTTCTCGGCAGTTATGTCGCGGGCAATCACCGATGCGCCCGTAATGGTCCCATCCGAGTCTAGGACTGGGGAAAGGCTGAGTGAGACATTGAGCAATTTCCCATCCTTGGCCATGCGAACCGTCTCAAAACTATTAACCCGGCGGCCTTTTCTGAGCTGTCCCATAATGTGGCCAATTTGGTCGGTATGTCCGGGAGGCACAAGCACGGAGATGGGTCGACCGATAATCTCGGCAGAGGTGTACCCATACATCTTCTCTGCACCTTTGTTCCAGCTGATGATTACTCCGTCCAGATCCTTCCCAATAATTGCATCTTGCGAAGACTCGACCACTGCGGCCAGCCATACAACTGCTTCTTCCGCCTTCTTACGGGCCGTGATATCCCGCACGTGCACTACAACGGTGGGTTCCTCGTGGATAAGGGCACGAGTAACCGTGAATTCGGCAGGGAACTCCTTGCCGTCCGAGCGTACGGCCATGGCTTCGACACGATCGCCAACCAGTTCGATTCCTGCTGGGTCACTCGCCGCAAAAAACTGTCGCCGGTGCTTCTCTCGAGTCAGGTGGGGCAGAATCAAGCCGGGAAAGTCTCGCCCGAGAGCTTCGGTCCGAGCAATCCGGAATACCCGTACGGCGGCGGCATTGAATTCAGTGATCCTGGCCTGAGCGTCGGTGCAAATGATGCAATCGAGGGAGGAATCAAGCAAGCAGCGGGCAAAAGCCTCGCTCTTGGCAAGCGCCTGCGTTAACTGAATATCGTCCGGATCGCCGTTTCGTCTCATTGTTGCTTGGGAAGGATCAATCCTTTCCGGGAAGTATGCGAGTTTGCGCCCTGAGCTGGGACCAGGATTGACGCAGTTAGTTTCCGAGCAGGGCGCGGATCTTTTCGTTGAGCTTATCCAGGCGGAAGGGCTTCTGCAGAACGTCGTCTCTTACTAGTCGGTTCGCGACGGGAGCCTCGGTTGCGTCTCCTGACATGTAGAGCACCTTAAGCCCAGGATGCATTTCTACAAGTTCCTTCGCTACCTCGCGACCGCTCATCGTGGGCATCACGATGTCCGTGATCAGCAGATCCAGAGGTGAACGCTTTTGCAGCGCGATCTTGATTGCTTCTGGTCCCGTTTTCGCCTGCAGGACTTTAAAGCCCTCCATTTTGAGAAACTCGGCCGTAGGGATACGCACGGCATCATCGTCTTCCACCACCAGAATGGTGCTCGAAGTTGACAAGGACTCATCACGAGTGTCCTGTGCTTCTCCGGGGGCATCTTCCTCGTGAGCCGGGAAGTAGATCGTAAAATTTGCGCCTTGTTCGGGTCCGCTGGAAATGCGAATCAGTCCGTTGGCCTCCTCTACGACCCTGTTGATGGCAGCCATGGTGAGGTTGATCCGGAGGTCTTGGGCCGCGAGAGGTTGGCAGTCAACGTGGTTCGCTAAACCGGAGTGGCATATCGAAAGCGCCACATACTTGTCTGGACACAATTTCTCAATGGTTGCCGCCTGCTCCGGTTCTACTAATGATGTCGAAAGCGAGAATCTCCCGCGTCCTGACATTGCATTGCGAGCATGGACCGCAAGGCTCAGTAGCAATTCTTCCAGCTCCACGGGATCGGCTTTGATCCTCTGGCGATCCGGCTGCAGGTTAAGTACAACCTCGCTTTGCTCTCCAAGCAATTGCTGCAGCAGTTCGGCAATTCCCGTGATTACTTTATTAAGCTCCACGTACTGCGGTGCGGTCGTGCGAATACGGCTGAAAGTGAGCAGCTTCTGAATGAGGTGGGCTGCGCGTCCGGCATTGCTGAGTACCTGTTCTAGGCTGTGCCTTGCGCCCGGAGACGCCTTTTTCAACTCTAGCTCGGCATAGCTGGTTACCGACATCATGATGTTGTTGAACTGGTTGTCGACCGCTTCGGCGAGTTCGCTGAGAAGATGGGTCTTCTGCGCGAGCAATTGAGTCTGGACGTCGGTCTTAGGTTCTCGGGCAGGAGCGACTGCTCTGGCTGAAACGTCCGCCATTCGAATTACCCCACAACTAGCTAATTGCCGATAAGTAACGATACCTTACAGTGTCACGGAGGATGACACAACTTACTGAGGTAACGCCGCGGTCATGCGTTCCGATCCATACCGGCCGATAAAACAGTCGTTCCTTCGGTTTCCAAAAACAGCTGTCCCGGTTTTGAACAGCATTGCTTCTAACCTTTCAAGAAGGTTAATAAAATCAGCGACTTTCCTGCACTGGGCGTTTTGGCACGGAATGTGCTTCGGTCGAGGTATGTCCCAACGAATTCTTATCATTGACGATGACCATCAGCTGGCGAATGCGTACAAAGAATACCTGTCCGGAAAGGGCCACCAGGTCGATTGCGCACAAGAGCTCGAAGAGGCGCAGACCTTGCTTATGCATTTTTCCTTTTCGGTGGTCATTACTGATCTGCGGCTAACCAAGCTCGGGTTCGGAGGACTGGACCTTATCAGATTCATTCGGGAGCTCTCGCTCAAGACGCGCATCATCGTGTTCACTGGCTACGGCTGGCCCGAATTGAAGGCGGAAGCCTCGGCACATCAGGTGGACGCATTCCTTAGAAAACCAGCGCAGCTGGCCGAACTAGCGGAAACCGTACACGAACTGGTGGGAGTCGAAGCATGAACACGTGCTTACTAGACCGGATTCTCGACGATCCAAAGGCACTGTCCGTCCGCTTTCAGCCGATTTTTCAATTAGGCTCGGGAGACAACCAAGTCGATAGCCTCGAAGGCCTGATTCGCGGACCGAGTGGTACCAACTTCGAGAGAGCCGACATTCTCTTCGACTACGTGCGCCGTAAGCGCGCGGAAAAGGTCATGGATCGCACCTGCATCATGGCTATCTTTCGAGCAGCGGCCGAACTGCCGTCCGATGTCCGTATCAGCCTCAATGTTCACGCCTCAACGCTGGGGCAAAACACTGACTTTGTGGAGTTCTTCCGCGATCAGGCGGGGCAGCTGTCTTTGCCGCTCGACCGCTTTACCTTAGAAATCGTGGAACATTCTCCGATCTACAATGTTCCAGGATTGGCTTGCAGTCTCAGCGCGCTGCGAGACCTAGGGGTCAGAATCGCCTTGGACGACGTTGGTCTGGGGAATTCGAACTACCAGATGATCCTCGATTGCCATCCCGATTTCTTCAAACTCGACATATTTTTCGTGGAGGGCGTGAGCCACGATGCGGACCGCCAGGCTGTAGTCAAGTCGATCATCTGCTTGGCTGAGGAGATGAAAGGGATGGTGGTAGCGGAAGGCGCATGTTCGAGGGAGGACGTATCAACATTGAGGCGAATGGGTATCAAACTTTTTCAGGCCAACCTGTTATGCCCGCCACTGCCATTGCAAGATTTGCTAGCCAGAGGACTGCTAAGTGTCCAGACAGCCGCGGGGGTATCGCGCCGCTCCAAGGCTGCAGTGTTCGAGAGTGCGCGGCGCCGGTTACTGCTTGCTGCGACAACGCCGCCGATTTGTCAATGACATGCTGTTTCCGCCCGTTGCGGTGAACCATGCTGGAAGGCCCTTTGCCCCGCTCCGTCGGCCGGGAGATCACGCAAGCTTGTGATCTCCCGGCTTGTCCTCGCTGGACAAGTTACTTACCTGTCCTGGGTTTCCCATCCATCTGGTAGGTTTGTGCGCTGATACCGAAGGTCTTCAGTTTGTTGTACAGTGAGCTTCGGGTCATTCCGAGCCGAATCGCGGTGCGGGCAATGTTGCCGTTTTCTACTCGCAAGGCGTTCCGTATATGCAAGCTTTGCGCTTCCCTGAAAGTTAACGCCGACCCGTTGTCGGTCACCCTTTCCGCGCTAAAGTCCAGGTGCAGATCGCCGGGTTCAATTGCATCTCCCTTTGCTAACAACACCGATCGTTCCATCACGTTTTTCAACTCCCGGAGATTCCCTGGCCAAGAGTAAGCGGCCATGGTTTTGAGAGCACGTTCCGAGAGGGTCAGGTGGAGACGGCCGAGATCCATGGCAATACGTTCAAAGAACTGCTGCGCCAACATTGGAATATCTTCGAGCCTTTCCCGAAGCGCGGGCACGCGGAGAACGACGGTGCTGACACGAAAATATAAGTCGCTCCGAAACCTCTTCTGCCGGGCCAACTGAGCTAGATCCTCATGGCTCGCAGCAATCAGCCGGATATCGAGTTGCCGCTCGTGGACATCACCAAGCCTACGAAAGCGTTTTTCTTCCAGAATCTTGAGCAGCTTGGGCTGGACCTGCAGGTCCATGTCTCCGATTTCATCCAGGAACGCAGTTCCTCGTTGAGCGACTTCCAACAAACCTGTTTTGCGTTGCACCGCACCAGTAAATGCACCTACTTCGTGGCCAAATAACTCAGTTTCCAGCAATTCACGTCCGAAGCCCGCGCAATTTAGGTCGACAAAAGGCTCCTCAGCCCGCGGACTATGGTCATGCAACCACCTTGCTAGGACGCCTTTGCCGGCACCGGTTTCTCCCGCGATCAATACCGGGCAGTCGCTGCCACAGACCCGTTCGGCCTGGTCAGCCAGTTGCCTGACAGCGTCACTGGCGCCGAGAAACGGGTTAATGCTGTTCCGTTCTTTCCGCGCTTGCCCGGCAAGTTCTCGCTGTTGGTTGCGTCGATTTTTTAGGGCTCGCTCCAGGACGACCGCAATGGCCGACATTTGCACCGGCTTGGTCAAGAACTGCTCAGCTCCTTCTTTAATGGCCTCCACCGCGAGCGGAATCGTACCGTTTCCCGTTAGAATAATCAGCGGAACCGTAGGATGCGATCGCTTCAGATCGGGCAGCAGATCGAGTGCCGTGCCGTCCGGCAAGGAATAATCCAAAACGGCGGCATCGGGGTAGCTAGTCGTAAAGACCTTTTGAATACTCTCGCAGCTGCCGGCTTCAATCACCTCGTACCCAAGCGACTGCAAGAAGACACAAAGCGCTGAGCGAATGCTTGGGTCATCTTCACCGACAATAATCGTCTTGTTAGCCATCGTAAACCGCTAAAACTCAGCTGATCGTTTCGCGCTTCGCTTGCAGAAAAAGCCGTTGCAGACGGCCCAGGCATAACCGGGGTGTCACCTTTTGTGACCAGTCTAGCTTCTCCTCACAAACGGGATAGGTCACCTTCGTAATAGGGGGAACTTTGTAGGAGAGCGTGGCCATCCTCGGGGTTGCCTCGGCGGAGGAGCAAGGGGGAATATTGCCGATTGCCTAATCCCTGATTCGGCCGAGGTACAGGGTCACAATGAATGATCTCCGAGACTTTGGCGGCTCGTGTTCACACTCACAACCGGGGTGGAGGAAGTGGCACGACTACCGTTTTCTGGTCATCCAAGCCAACGGCGATGTGCACATCGTCTGGGGTATCGAACCCGAAGTCAAACTCGCCGAAGCTATTGGTTTTCTTGCCGGAAACGAGCGTGCCGTGCCGCAACAGCGAAACCGGAATGTCGGCCATACCCTTCGTCGGCTGCATCGAGTCCAGGAGTTGACCCACCACGACCACTGACTCAGAGCCGAGTTCGGGTTGCACATGCAGGTCGATGCAAACGTTGCCGGACTTGTAAAGCAGCTCCCGAGCAGAGGATGAGGCGCTTCGGACACCGGCGCCCGAGGGTTGTTGCAGGCTATCAAATAAAAGCGTTGGAAATTCCAGCTTGCTGGTCGCGAACGCCGCAATCCCACGCAGAGCGAAGCTTGCTTTCACCAGGTGGAGCGAAGATTCCGGCACTTGCTGATTAGGTTCCTGTTTTGCAAAGTCCACGACTGACCTCCAGATTTCAACATTCCTCGCGCACCGGACACATCCTGTTTCGAGGTGCCGTTGCATTGCACGGAAACGTTCAGCAGTTCCGGCTTGACGAACGAAATCGATCCATTCGGGCAACGAAAAATGTTCCATCGCACTTCTACCGGCAACCGAGGGAGGATGGCATCAATCATGCCATCTGAGGAATAAGTGTGCGTCTACGGCAAAAAAATACATCCACCACAGAAATATACTGCGTTGTTACTATTGGTTACTCGAGTAATGTCTAGAAACGACCACCCACTCCCACATCATCGTAATTCAAGTACCTGCCTGCTCGAGCCTGCGCCGCAGCGTTTCCAGGCACCGCCTACGGATCAGGCCGATGGACCCAACGGCGAGTCCCAGTTCCTTGGCTACCTCGGTGTAGGGGCGCGCCGGCACTTCAAAGAACAGCAGATGCATGAGCTGTTTACATCGGGGCGACAGCTCCTGGAGGATCTGACGAAGCGTTTGTTCCCGTTGTGCCTGGGAAATAATCGACTCCATGTGATCGCCTGATGCCAATAGCTTGCTTTCGTCAATTTCGCCAGTAGAGTGTTGCAATTGCTCCCGCCTTCGATGAAAGCACTTGTTGCGAGTTACCTGGATCAGCCAAGCCCCCAATGCATTGGGTTCGCGAACGCGCGGCAAGTCTGTCAAGAGATCCATGCACACAGATTGAAAGATGTCTGCAGCATCCTCCTTAGAAAAGCCGTACTTTATAGGAATTGAAAAGATGAGGTTCTTGTATTTGTCAATCAGAGCCGACCAGGCTGATTCGTTACCCTTCAGGCACTCCTGCACCAGGCGGGAGTCCCCCCACCGAAGGTCACGACTTGCTGGGCTTCGCTTTGTTACAGCGCTCATGGCCGCAAAACTGATCCGACCCGCTCGTCGGATGAGCCACCTACTTTATCTACTAGCGTCTTGCCGTCGGACAAGAATTCGCACGCTCGGGTGTCACATTAGATTTATTATTTTGCTGCCAGAGTTACCACGTTTCTGGACTCGAGTCAAAGAATATTGACTCGTGTTACGGATTCCAAACGGCGACCGCAAAACCCGCAAGCTCCGCATTTGGATGTCCAGGTTTTAAAACTCGCCCACCGCAGCTTGGACACACATATTCTTCGGCAGAGGCTAACTTCTTGTTGCGAAAAGACTTGTGTATACACCGGAGGGTGGCGTTCGAATTGCTTCGAAGCTCCACATGCTGAGCTGGATGCTCCACCGAAGCAACAAGCGCAGTTCTACACAGCGAGCCATAGCGCCCTCCCCCGGACCTGCCTCCGATCAAACGCTTTCCGCGGCGCAAGACCTGTTGAGGCGCTTCAATCCTCGACTGGTTGGCTTCGGCATCGTCGACGCTCGCGGCAACTTGGATATGTCAATCAACCGATCAGACGGTCCCGGCAGCAAGTGTTCCTGCCGAGGACAAGAGGGATGCGAATGAAATCGTCAAAGCTCAGTCTAGTCCCGTTCCAACTCGCAAGCCTATGCCTCGACTGCGAGATGATCACCGCTGCAAACGGGAGGTGCATTGCGTGCGGTTCGATGGCGTTGCTGAACATCGCAAGGACACTAAGCAAACCAGGCACTCTCCCGCTCTCAAGGATGGACGGGCCATCTGTCGCCCAGATTGCATCGGGGCACCAGGCTCGAAATGGCGACTTCGTCCACAGCACTTAGCTGCCCTTCTCCGGGAAACTAAGTTTCGAAATGAGGAAAGAAGAATGCAGCCGCAAAATCAGCCGATGGCATTGTTTGCCGAGTACAGGGAAAACGAAGATGCAGAGATTGGTCGGGGCAGAGTTCTCGGCTCAGGTTCAACCATGACGATATTGTTGATTGATGACAGCAGGATGCTTCGTCAGGCGCAGGAAAGAGCGCTGACTAAGGCTGGCTACGAAGTCGTCACCGCCAGTGATGGAGAAGAGGGCCTGCGCATTGCTCGCGAAAGCAACCCCGACCTCATTCTTCTAGACATAATGCTGCCCAAGATTGCTGGACAGGATGTATTGCGGACGCTCAAGCGTGATCCGCGAACGAAGCACATTCCGGTGCTCGTCTTGACCGGTCTCTCGACCGCCAATGCCCCGAAGCTGATTAATGAGGGAGCCCTGTGTTTTCTAGAGAAGACGGATGAACTTATGGAAAACAATTGCCAAGGCATCGTACAAGCCGTGAAGGTTGTGTTGTCCAAAAGCAATTGTCTGAACGAAATAAGCTGGCATTGAGTCAAGCGGCGGGTTTTGCACGGGTAAATGTTCGTAGGGATAGAGGCGATCGAATGGTATCGATACCGTTGCTACGAAGGAGTCTGGGGGTCAAAGTCATGGCACTGCCCACTTCGCCTTCGATTGCGAATTCGCTGTTGGTCTCCAGAGATCCGACGGCAATTGAGCGTATTACCCACGCCATGAGGAAGTTTGCAATCGCCACCGAAGTCTGTGTTGATGTTGCGAGCGCCCGGCAGGTTCTCAACACGAAAAAGTTTGATGCCGTGACTGTGGATTTCGATCTAGATCAACGAGCTCCCGGATTGATCGGAGAAATGCGTATCTCTCGGTCTAATCGAACGGTTCCCGCACTTGCCATCACTCGAAACAAATCTGAACTTGCGTTGGCATACTGTGCGGGCGCCAGTTTTGTATTGGAGCGGCCGCTAACGACAGAGTCATTAAACCGAACACTTGCCGCTGCTTACGGCTTGATCGTGCGCGAACGCCGACGCTACTTCCGGTGTCTGGTGAGGGCGCGCGTTGTAATACGCCGAGTCGATATAAGAGAGACCTGCTGCAACACCACAAACATCAGCGAAGGCGGCATGGAAATCCGTTCTCTTCCGGGAAAACTGATACCTGGCATGAGAGTCCATGCAGAGTTCACTCTTCCTGGCTCGAATGCCAAATTCAAAGCCGCGTGCGAAATTTGTTGGCGCGACACGCGAGGCTATGCTGGCCTTCGATTTCTCATTATGCCCCTGGGGCAGCGTTGCGATCTCCAGGAATGGCTGGCGGACCGGCTGGAGGAAAGTTTGCCGGAGTCGGTCGCTGAAAGGTTCCGAAATGTCAAGGAGTTCAGCTTGCGGCAAATTCCTGATTCGAGCAAAGGCTTTCCTAGCGACAACCGAGTCCTGCCCGATGAGCATTCTCGCCGTCCAAGGTACAACTTGGTTTAAGAGGCTGCACTTCACAAAGCTCTTTTTCGCCGTTGTCTCCTCCCCTCTTGCAAGAAGTTCGGGTTGAATGGCGCCGCCACAGAGGCAGTCCAGAACACTCGATATGGTAATCCGCGAGGAGTAGATATGAGCTGCTATCGATTTGCGATGTGCTTCATGCTGATGGCCTTTCTAGCGCCATCTTTGGGTGCTCAAGAATTCGTCGCGACTCCCTTCATTATGCCTGTCGGCGCGAGCGCGGACGGTAACCAGACGGGCCTAAACATCGGGACCGGCCTGACCCGGAATTTCACGGCTAGCGGCCCCAGTTCAGAACGTTGGTGGCCGCGTCCCTATATCGACGGCAGCTTGTCGTTGAGCCAGGGAGGCGGCTATTCGCCTGCGGCGGGCACTCTCGGCGGCGGGTTGAACGCTGAAAATGATCATTTCATATTCTTCACCGAGGCCTACACGGAGAATGCACACAAACTGGATTCGGAGACCGGCAGCGAGCGCGGGATTCAGGCGCGGTCGTTTATCCATGCCGCTCGAGGGTGGTTCTTCGGTGGCGGCGTCCAATGGAGCAAGTTGAGCACGATCGCTTACACAAAGCAGGCTTGGAGACCGGTCTTCGGCGGCGGCAAGGATTTAGTTCGTGAAAATTTTTCGATGCGCGCCCAGGTGCTTTACGTTCTTCCCGGCAGTGACCACCTTAACGCGCTCCAGGGACCGGAATTTAGTTTATGGCTTCCCTCCCCCTCGTCCAAGAGTCATCTGTTCTATCGCCAGACCATCGGGATTTACGAGTTTCACCAGACGTCGGTGCCAGGAAACTCGGGAACGAGTGAAAGATCCGCTGCAAATTTCATCGACTTCACGATCTTGTACCGCTTATAGACGCATGGAAGCACTCGTCCCTAAATTGCCACCGGAGAGAATTCGTCCCCGAGCAGTTACCAGCGACTCGACAACGCTACGTCGCGAGCAGCGTCCTAGCTCATAACGCGCGTGCCAAAACCTTTCCACAACGTCTCTTCGCGAACCTGTTGCTTCGGCGATTCCTGGGATGAGCGAAGTTGGGCGCGTCAAAACCACACGGTTTCAACAATGCAAAACCTCATCGCTGGAATCCGTTCAAATCACGGCTGAGGGGCTAGATCCGGTCGCGGCGAAGACATCAGCGACCTCTCGCTCGGCGATCTCCAGAAATGTGCGGACTATAGCTGGGTCGAATTGGGTTCCCGTACCGGCGTTGAGCCGTCGCGCCGCTTCATCGTGCGCCAGGCCCTTGCGATAGCAGCGATTGGAGATCATTGCGTCGTACGCATCGATCACCGATACGATGCGTGAGCCAATCGGAATTTCTTCGGCTCTCAGCCCGCCGGGATAGCCGCGTCCGTCAAAACTCTCGTGGTGGTGCAAGGCGTAAAGGCTGGCTTTGTCCAGGCCCGGAAACAGACGCAAAATGGACCAACTGTATTCCGGGTGCTTGTTCATCAAGGCGCGCTCTTCGTCGGTCAGCTTGCCTTCTTTTCGCAGAATGGCGTCGGGGATTCCGATCTTCCCAATGTCATGCAGCAGCGCGGCCACTTCTAGCTGATAGAGATCAGCTTCAGGAAGGCCGATCTTCCTGGCGACTCGCACGGCCCATTCCGCCAGACGCGTGCTGTGAATGCCCGTGTTGAGGTCCCGCAGATCGAGAAGCTGATTGAATCCGCAGACCACCGACCGGAGCAGCGCGCGCTGTTGCTCCTCTAGTTCCTTGACTCGCAGCCAATCGGCTCGACCTGCGAGTTCAGGCAGAGATGTGTTGCCCAAGGCCGCCATCTTCGTCCTCGATTTAATTCAGCCCTAAGCTGTTCACCCAAGCCTGCGTGGCCAAGTAGGTGTCCAGGCGTCCATTGCCCATTTGAGGATCTGAAATTGCGTCGGCATGCGCGAGAGCGTTTGCAGCTTGCGGCTCCCAACTGGGTGCGTTCGCCGTGCCCGACAACGAGAGGGAAAGATTGAGGGAGCCGAGCGAGATCCCCACTTGCGAGTTGGCTTGAGCGCTGGCCATTGAAACCAGCAGAGCGGTTTCGCCCGTGACAAACGGCGTGCTGAACGACGTTCCCCAACCCGCTGCGTACGTTCCGAACGGATAGGTGGTCATCACACCTTCACCCGGTGCAGCCAGCCACACCGGCGGTGCCCCGTAGTTGGAGAAGGTGGAAGGAGTGTCGTCATTGCTTGTCGAGGCGACATCGATAACATTCTTCAGGCCACCGGGATAAACCATGACGTCCTCGCCGCTGTTGCCTGCGGCAGCGACGCAAATCACTCCGTTATCGGTGGCGTAATTCACCGCGTTCGCCAATTGCTGGGAGTAGCTGGTGTAATTAAAACTCATGTTGATGACCTTGGCGCCGTGAGCAACCGCGTAATAAATGGCGCGCAAGATGTCGGAGTCGTAACCGGTTCCGTTTGCCGCGAAAGCCTTCAGCGGCAGAATCTGAGCCTGTGGAGCAACCAGGTGAATGATGCCGGCTGTCATTGTGCCATGTCCGAAGGCGGCATAGGGTGGACCATCCAGCACGGCAACCGTTGACTGATCAAGAACTGCCACGGTCGATTGGCTCACCTGTGCGGTTTCGGTTGTGCCCTGTCCACTGTTTGACGGTTGATTGATGTCATTCATTTCCGAGCCGCCGTTCTGGTTGCGCGTGAAGTCGTAGCCTGGAAGGAGAATGCTCTTCAGGACCGGGTTGCTGGGATCAACGCCGGTGTCGATGTCGGCGACGATAACGCCGGATCCGGTCGTACCGAAGGTTGCCTGCGTGGTGCTGGTACGGACTAACTGGTTTGGAGTCTGGACAAGGTAACCTTGCCAAACCGTCGCGCCGTAGTAAGTGACGGGAGTTGTATCGCTCAGATAAGAAGGGGCTGCGCCGGCGGTGGCACTCTCGGTGAAAACGTTTTGGTCAGTCTCCACTGCGACTAGCCCGAGAAGATCGAGCAGCGAGGCTACCGCTGAGAGCGACGCCGGAGTCTCAATCATGAACAGCTGCCCTTGGGGGTCGCCAATGGCCTCAACGGTGGAGCAGCCAATCAGCACGCACAAATTCAGGACGCCATTTAAACCCAGACTGTCCTGGACAATCAGGCGCGACGAGTTAGTGGTGGTTGTTGTGGTTTGCGCAATTCCGCTCGGTACGACCAAACACAGAAGCAACAGCAGCGCGAAAAATACGCGGAAAGCCTCTGGATGGCGGGAATTGTTGTTGGTGTACTGACCGTTTCTCATCGTTCCCCCTCTGACCCGGCCAATCGGAATGATTTCTCGTTCGGTCGAGTCTACGAAAAAGTCGAGTTTCGCAACACTTACACTGGTAATACTCTGGTGGTGACCTTGCGGCCATTACCAAGGGGGAACACGACCTAATCCAGTTCTTTTCCTTCTACCGGCTTAACCTGAATCCCATAGAGGGGGAGAACAATATCGTTTTGCCGACCCCGGCCAATCGAAACGCAAAGCCCGCCGGAGGCCGAGAATTCAAGCTGAAATTCGCCCAATCGATTTGTGGAAGCTTTGGCAATGGGTAACTTGCCGTCCCGCAGGCGCACGGCCACACCTTGTGCGGCGCGCTCTTCGCCGGTTCGGTGCAGCACTTGCCCGACCAGGCAAACGCGGTCCTTAGCGCTGCGTGGTTCCAGACGAAGATCGATGTAATAGACATCGGTCTCATAGAGAAATTGACGGGCTGCAACCGAACCGCGCAGTCCGGCGATGACTGGCTGAAGCATCGAATCGAAGATCAGGCGAACGCCACGGCTAGCCTGCGGGTTTAGAGCCGCGAACTGACTTTTGACAACACGAACCACGTCGGCCGGGGGAGTGAATGTAATTTCTTTTTCAGCGACGGCCAGTACGCCCTGCCAAATCTGCAGGGTTGACTTGCAACGCTTGCAACCGTCATCGATGTGTTGTTGCATCCTCATTCGCGTGTCCGCTGAAACCTGTTTCCTCACGAAATCGGCCCAAGATGCTTCACTGAAATGCTTCATCAGTGTCTCCGCCGGAATCGATCGCACCGCCGTCGCAAGTCCGATCTGATTCTGCTACTCGTGGAATAAGGGCGCGGCATCGCCTAGAAAATATAGGGAGTGTAAAAAATTATTTCTGGGCTATGGCTTGCCCACGAGAATGAACGGAGCCCATTGATAACAATGGGGATAGGTTGACCGCACCTCCAGCATGGCGGATCGCAGCGCGCCCGCTTTGGTTTTTCCTTGTTGCAACCGGCGATAGAAAGCCGTCATGAATTGCGCCGTGCTCCTGTCGTGAACATCCCACAGACTGAGGATCAACGACTGTGCTCCCGCATGAAGCAGGCCGCGAGCTAGACCAATCAACTCGTCGCCGGCAGCCACCAAATTGAGGCCGGTGGAACAGCCGCTTAGAGTGATCAACTCAACGGGAAGCCGCAGTTGGTAAAGATCAAATAAGCTTAGAAACGAATCGCCCAGCCGGATGGCGGAAAACATCGGATTGTCCTGGCGGAAACGGCCATGCGTGGCTATGTGGATCATGCGACTGGCCGGCCCTTTGCTGCGCAGCAGACCCTCGCTTGCCTTTTCTCCGACAAACAATTCCGCCTGGTCGAGCACTCCGGTCAACGCTTGAACTTCGTCGAGAATCGCCGGGGCTTGAGGATCAGGAATGCCCAAGACGAGCGAAGCCCCGGAAGTGTTCGCAGTTCGGCTCTGGCAGAGGGCATAGATGCTGGCGCTCGGTGAATAGGAAACCGTGTGCCGGTCGATCAGGTGCCGGGAGCCATCGAAGAGAGCATGAAAGGGAACATAGTGCAGAAGGCCGTGGGGTACAAAAATGAGGTGACTCGCCTGCAGTCGACTCACTACCGGCGCGATGAGTTCGTCGTAGAGTTCCTTCAGATGGGCTTGCATCGCCTGAATGAACGAGTCATAAAAAGTCTCAAGATACTGCGGTGTGAGGTGGAACTTTGAAAGCTGGAATCGCAGCAGGCGCAGTAAACCTGTGACTCGGCTTCCTAATGTCGCAGGAAGAACTTCGATTGTTTGCGGTCCGAGCAGGCAAACCAGAATGCGGTCGCGGACGCGAAAATACTCAACCAGAAGCGTGTCACGTGGAATCGCAGCACGAATAGTCGCGATCGGTAAGTGGCTCGGCATTTGCAAACCAGCTTGAGTCGCGTCACTTTCCGTAGCCTCACGCAGAATCCGCGCCAGTTCTTTTTCCTGGCGCCGCGCTTGCTTTTGCAGTGAAGCGATACGTTCCGGCGACTGCTGCTCCGGCTGAAGCTGCTCGCGTTCGATCAGGTTGTAATACCAGTTGAGTTCTTCGCGAAGATCACGAATCGAGCGAGCCAGTTCACTTTGTCCTTGTGTTGGCCCGACAATTGCGGGCGCAGGTCGTACGAAAAGATCCATTAAGCTGCGGGATTTCGCCTCCTCCATGTAGGTGAATGCTTCCTCAGTTGCCGCGCCGCTTTGCCGAGTCAGGCACAGTTCGACGAGATTTTCGTACACCTCGAGGCGGTTCTTGATGAAGGCGATTTTCAGCTCTTCACCGCGCAGGTTCCCGCGCAGCGTTTCTAACGCCTGGCGCGCACTCTGATATGACGCATACGCCCTGTCGCGATCTCCCTTCGCCGCGTGAATATTGCCGAGCAGGAGATGCGCCTGGTAAGTCAGCACTGGTGAATCGAGCTCATTTACTGTTTCCAGCGCAGCGTTGGCGTGTTGAAGAGCTTGATCAGCGTTGCCGGTACGCAGGGCGATTCGAGCCAACAAAAGCTGAGCCATGCCAGCTTTACTGGCCAACTTAATCGTGAGAAACGAGTCCAGCGCCCCGGCACAATGCCGGCGTGCTTCAAAGAACCTGCCTTCGTGGAAGAAAAGCACAGCACGGTACAGGTCGAT
>Ga0187782_10000081_pt1 | contig 52610 bp, 49 predicted proteins | sample 0715_SJ02_MP15_2_FD_132454 | JGI IMG/M metagenome (GOLD analysis project Ga0187782, IMG submission 132454) | Tropical peat soil microbial communities from peatlands in Department of Meta, Colombia - 0715_SJ02_MP15_20_MG | ecosystem: Environmental > Terrestrial > Soil > Wetlands > Peat | place... | reverse complement strand
CGAGCTGGAGCGAAAGCCGGAACGGTTTGAGCGCGTTGCGGGACGCGTCGGTCTTCGTGATGTCTTCGTCCGGCGCCGAAAGGAGGGGCTCGGACAGCGCAAAATAGCTATCCAGAAGGAGGCGGGAGCCGGCGCGGGCAGATGAGAGGTTCTGATGAGAGTCCCAAACCAAAAAAAAAGCGAGATGCGGCGCGTCCTTAATCGGACGCGTTTAGGGGCCATCAACCTATGGGAGCTCAAGTCCTGAAACCTGCAGCGTGACGAGCGCGGATCCCGCGATCGCTGCTGCGTCACCAGATTTCCGCGCCATTGGCGCGAGGCGATATGAGGGAAGCAATATGCCGGGCAAGCAGCTCGATATTGGCGCGGTCGAGGACTCGAACGCCGTCTCGCGGCAAAACGACATTCAGGCTTCCTCCGACTCTTGGACGAAGGGCCTGCACGAATCGGTCGCCTCGACCTCTGGCGCCGTCGAGCCCGGCTCGACCGTCAAGCCGGGCAGCGGCGGCGGCCTGACGATCAATATCGCCTATGATTCGAGCATCACGGCTCTCAAAAGCACCAATGCGACCCTATATGACGAATATACTGCCGCGATCACCACGGCTGTCCAGTATTACGAGAGCCTGATCAAGACTCCCGTCACGGTCACGATCAATTTCGGCTACGGCGAGGTGAACGGCCAAACCTTGGCGCCCAGCGCCGTCGCCGAGAGTAGCACCGATTACCAGGGTTTTTATACCTACACGCAGGTTTATAACGCAATAAAGAGCACCTACTCATCCTCATCGGCGGTGCAGGCGGCCGCGCTTGCTTCGCTGTCGGCGGCGGATCCGACCGGCGGAGGCAGTTTCGCCCTCTCGGATGCGGAAGCAACGGCGCTCGGCTTGTACTCGGGAACATCCACGGCCTGGGTCGGCATCAGCACACTGAGCGGCACCGGAAATAGCTGGAACTGGACGCAGTCTGGATTCACCAGCACTCAGTTCGACGTAATCGGCGCGTTGGAGCACGAGATCTCCGAGGATCTCGGGCGGGTCGACTTCGGGGGGCGAAACGCTTTTGGCGCGGGCGGCGCCGACTACAGTCTGCTCGACCTGTTCCGATACGACGTGGCCGGCGACATAGACGGCGCCGCGCCGGGGACCGCGGTCGGACCGCGCGATCTCAGCGCCACGACCGGCAATTACACTTATTTCTCGTATAACGGCAAGACGGTCACGCTGGAATACGATGAGCCGACCTATGTGGCTCAAGGCGCGGACATCGCCGATTGGGGAGCTACGGTCTCCGGCGACTCTTATGGTTTCGCAAACCCGGGCATACCGGGACTGATCTCCCCGACCGACCTCGCGGAGCTCAGCGTTCTTGGCTACACGCTCGCCGGCCCGCAAATCGCCGGAACCGTCGCCGGACAGGTCATCGCGGACCAGCAGACGATCCAGCCCTTCTCGAAGGCCACGGTGACCGAGACCGACGGGTCCACGCCGACTTTGACCCTCACCGTCACGCTGAGCAGCGCCGCCAATGGCGCGCTCTCAAACCTCGGCGGCGGAAGCTACAATGCGACGACCGGCGTCTATGCGGTCAGCGGCTCGGCGTCCGCGGTCACGACCGCGCTCGACGGGCTCGTCTTCACGCCGACAGCCAATCAGGTCCTGCCCGGGCAGGCGGTGACGACGACCTTCACGATCGCCGCCAATGACGGCATCGCCGCGCCCGCGACGGATTCGACGACGACGGTGATCGCGCGCGAGCCGCAGGCGAGCGACTTCATCGGAACCGGAACGTCCGACGTGCTCTGGTTCAATTCGGCAAGCGGCGGCGTTCTGTATTGGGCGATTACGGACGGGGCCGTCGCGGCTTCCGACCCCATCGCCGGCTTCAGCCCCGGGTCCGGCTGGAGCGTGCTCGGAACGGCGGACTTCACGGGCGGCCTCGCGAGCGACGTCCTGCTCGAATATTCGAGCGGCGGCGAGGATAGTTTCGGCGACTGGGCGCTGCAGAACGGGGCCTATTCCGCTTACGACCCGCTCGCGGGCTTCGCCGCGAATTCTGGCTGGGCGGTCCTCGGCACGGGGGACTTCACCGGCAATGGGACGGACGACGTGCTGCTCGGCTACACTTCCGGCGGCGAGACCCACCTTTACGACTGGCAGGTCGCCAATGGCGCGGTCGCCGCGACCAATAATCTCAACATGGGCTTCTCGACGAGCGCCGGCTGGGAGGTCCTGGGCACAGGCGACTTCTATGGCGAAGGCGTCTCCGACGTGCTGTTCGAGGACACGTTGACAGGCGCGGTCGCCGATTGGCGGGTCCAGAACGACACGGCCTCGACCTTCACCATCATCGCGGGCGTCGCGCCCGGGGGCGGCTGGGTCTATGACGGCGTTGGCGACTTCAACGGCGACGGCACGAGCGACATATTGTGGCAGAACGGCGCGACGCTGGCGATCTGGGAGATCCAGAACGGCGCGCTGTTGAAGTCCGTGACCGTCAGCACGGCCGCGCCAACGGGATACACGTTCGAAGGCGTCGGCGACTACTTCGACTCCGGCACGAGCGACATTCTTTGGCAGAACCAGACGAATGGCCAGACGCTGATCTGGGAGATGCAGAATGCTCAGGTGGTGGCGACGACGACTCCAGGCGCCGCCGATCCCAGCTCCTGGCACATCGTCAAATAGCGGGCCATTGCGGCGAGGATGAAGCCCGTCCGAGCGGGACATGATCGCCAGCGCGCGCCATCCGTCTCTATTTCAACGGCGGCCTTTACGGAGGCGCGCCGCGCGTGGGGACGACCAAACCCCATGCAAACGGCTTGCGCTACGAGAAAAGCTCCGGCCGCAAAGCTTGCGAGACATGGAAGACAGCGCGGATCAAGATACTGCCCCCGTCCTCGGTGTAGAAAGTGTTGTGCGATTGGAAACGGAAGCGGCGCGCGCCCGCTAACAGTTCATCTACGGCAACTCCCATTTTCGGAAAATCCGCAAGCAACCCGAAAGTGCGCTCAAGGCCAGCATGATAGGCTTGCGCTTGATAAATGCCCCAGCGCCGTTTCGTAAATCGGCCAATCTCCCGGATTTGCTGGCTAGCCTGCGCCGAAAGGCGATATTCACCCAGCTGCAGGTTCGTCAGCTTCAACTTCCGCCCAAATCTCGGCCATCGTCACCCCGCTTGGCATCGACGCCTCGGGCGAGGTCAACATTTGCCGCAATCGCCGCACCTGCTCGTCGCGGGGCAATTCGTTCCATGCCGCGATCTCCGCCTCACTGGGCGTCGCCGACGGCATGACGGCGTTGAGGGTGAGCGTCTCAGTCATAAAAAGTAATATAGGACAATATCCGCAAAAATCCCAGCAATTCCGGGGCTCCGTGCGGGGGCGCCCAACGGCTCCAAAAAGCAAGGGAAGCGTCGGATTTCTCCTTCGGAGCCCTTGGGTCTACGGCACGCCGTGGGCGGGTGAATCAGTCGCCCGCGCACAGCTCCTCTCTCTCGGCTTTGAGCCGATCGAGGGCGCGGTCGGACACCTTCATGTCCTCGCCCGTGTGGATGCTCTCGCCGGACTCCTCGCAACACCAGCCGGGCATGTCGAAGGTCAGGCTCGCGCCCTTGTATTCGAGGGTCATGGGACGCACCCCGCGCTGCAGAGGTGCTCCCGTTGTCGGACAGACTGGGTTAGAAATCGTCTTTCTCCCTGGAACGACAGCAGCAAAAGCTCAGTCACGGCGTCTGCCGTGAACTTGACGTAAAGCGTGCCGACCGGCGACGGCGCATGATAAGCATCCTGCCGAATCCGATGATCCGCGTAGGGCGGCATAGTCGCCTGCCAGGCCGCAGCCATCGATAGATGAAGACAGGCCTCTTCGACCTTGATGGCGAGCGCGGCGCCGATGTGCGCGAAGGAACAGACCATGAGGCCGATCACCGCCCGGTCGCCGTCGAACGACGAGCCAGAGCGGCTGCTCGCCCATCACGGGCTTCGGTGGAGCTTTCCGCCATGGCTCCGCCTTTTTAAGGACACTCACCAGGAGGATACTTCCAGCCGGGCTGGCCGCTATCCGGCGGGGGCCGGATAACGCAGCTCCAGCTTAGCCCAAGTCCGAGGCTGTATAGAGGGGGAACGGAGCAGGGTCTCCGTGAGGGACATGCCGAAACAGCTCTCTAAAAATCCAGATGTAATATTCGTCAGTTACGACGAACCCGAGGCCGACGAAAATTATGCCCGGCTCTTGAGCTTTGAGCCCGCGTCCAAGCGAGTTCATGGTGTAAAGGGCATCAATAACGCCATGGTGGAGGCTGCAAGGCAAGCAACATCATCGCATTTCTATGTAGTAGACGGCGATAACTGGGTTCTGGATGGGTTTGCTTTTGGATGGCCCGAGCCGTCCCCGAGTGCGCAAACTTATATCTGGCCGGCCGTAAACGCCGTGAACAAGCTTGCTTGGTACAATGGCGGCCTAAAATTCGTTAGCCGCGACGCATTGCTCTCAATCGACGTCGATTCGGTTGATTTTTTCTTGACGATCGAAGGAAAAAGAGGGGTCTCGAGCGTGCCCGCGACGGAGACACGTTTCAATTCATCGCCATTCTTGGCTTGGCGATGCGGTTTTCGCGAATGCGCGAAGCTCTCCGGCGGCGTCGGCCATCATCCTCAGCTGCCTGAAATTCTCCAAGCATGGCAAACGGTCGGCATGGAATCCCGCAATGGGGAATGGTGCATTCTCGGCTCGAGGATGGGCGCAGCTTTCGGCCGGGAGAATTATAACGGCGAAATGCTCGGTAAGCTCAATGACATGGATTGGTTGAAGGAGAAATTTCAGGGCAGCTTGCAGTCGATTCATCGAACACAGAGTCAAAAGCCGTTCGACGCATCAAATATGTTTCCCGCCAACCCGTTGGAGGAAAAGCTCACTCAGGGCATGGTTTTTCACCGCCAAGGCAATCTAGACCAGGCGGAGAAACTTTACGGAGAGATTATCGCGCTTTTGGAGAATAAAACTGACGCAATACATCTCAGGAGCGAGACGCTTCATCTCATGGGCGTCATCAAGTTCCAAAGAGGTCGACCGGAGAGAGCGCTTGAATTCATTGACAAGGCGATCGCGCTGAAGCCGGATCACGCCGAGGCCCATAACAACCGCGGGATCATCTTGCAGGAGCTCAAGAAGCTCGACCATGCCCTGGCGAGCTACGAGCGGGTGATTGGGCTCAAGCCTGGTTACGCCGAGGCGCACTACAATCGAGGAAATGTCCTTGACAAGCTCGAGCGTTACGATGAGGCGCTGGCAAGCTATGACTTGGCGATTAGGCTGAAGCCCGATTTCGCCGAAGCCCGCAACAATCGTGCGCTCGTCTTGAAGGCGCTCGGCGACGGCGGCAGGTGGGTTTCTGAGCCAAACTCAAGACGTCCGACCGCTTGCGACGTCCATGGAAGCGCGAGCTTCGGCGCCCAAGTCCAACCGCCGCGCTTCTTGTTTCTTCAGGTCAACAAACGATGCAATCTCAGGTGCCAGCACTGCGCGTTTTGGCGCGAAAACGACAGCGATAGGCCCAACTATCTGAGCCGAGAGGAAAAAGGGCGAATAATGCGGGACTTCGCCGCAATGAATCCTCACGGCGCCGTCGTGATCTGCGGCGGCGAGAGCATGCTGGATCTCGACGACTACTTCGACCTCTGCCACCGATCGCGGGACCTCCGCCTGACTTGTCTTTCGGTCGTCAACGGCACGCGCATCCGCACGCCGGCCATGGCGGAGCGAATGATAACCGAGGGACCTCATGAGATCTCGGTCTCGCTGAACAGTCATAGAGAAGGCTTGCACGATGAAACGCGGGGAGTCGTTGGCGCCTTCGAAAAAGCCGTTCAGGCCATGCGGCTCCTGGTCGAGGCGAGGCGCAGGGTCGGGGACGGGTCGACCAAACTCTATGTCATGGGGCTGATCTTCGATCAAAACTACCTGGAGCTCGAGGAGTTTTACGATTTTGTCTTGAACGATATCGGGGCGGACAAGCTAAAGCTTAATTTTATTCAACCCTCTTTCGGCAATTCGGAAGAGGACGCCTTTCTGGCGGCGCATCATCGCGTCGATCCCGACGAGCTCGTCGCCGTGATCCGCAAATGCGAGCGCCGATTTGGTCTGGCGATCAATCCGGCCTGGCTTGCGAACGTGAAAATGTATTTCGAGTCCCTCAAGGGGAAGCTCGATCTCGACCGCGGCTGGGCGAGCGAAGCCCGCACGCAGGAGCACATTTGCAACACGTACGAAAGAAATATCATGGTCGATCACTATGGAACCGCCCGGCTTTGCTTCTCGACCGACTTTCGCGGCGCGTCCGTGCGCGCGGAGGGGGAGCTGCGACGATTTTGGGAGGAGGCCGGCGACGTTCGGAAAGAGATGCGATCGTGCAACAAACTGTGCGGCATCAGCCATAGCGTGCGCCGGCAAAGCTGCACGCTGACGCCCGCCTCCTACGCCGTGCCGCTGGTCGGCGCCGAGCCTGCTTGGAATGGAGCCAGCCTCCCTGGCCCGCTCGACTGACCGAGCAACAGCGAAGGTCCCTTCAGCCTCCGCATCGATCACGCCTTATAGCCTCTGCTCAGCGTCAGCCGGGCAGGTCCGCCTACGTCGGCTGCGCCAGCCTCTTGCTCATAATAATCCGCGGCTCCACCGCGTAGCCCAGGTGCTCGTAAAACGGGACCACTCCTGTGTTCGTCTCTCGCACGATCAGTTGCGCTTTGACAACGCCACGCTGGCGCAGCCACGCCTCCGCCGCTTCCACCATTTTGCGGCCAATCCTGCCGCCGCGCGAATGGTTGGCCGAGGCGAGGTAGTAAAGCCAGCCTCGATGACCATCGTGACCAACCATCACGCTGCCGCTTATGCGGCCGGCCCCATCTTCGGCAACCAGCACGTCGGAACAGGCTCCAGCCTTCGCGAATCTGAAGTCGGCGGCAGGATCGTTGTAGCTTACGACCAGATCGCAGCTACGCCACAGCTCGACAACCTCCGCCTCGTCTTTTGATGTCGCGCTCCTGATGGTCGGCGGCATTACGTGGCGCACCTACTCCTCCTCCGCCCCAACTTCCGGCTCCCCGATCTCCGCCTCGGGGAACTCGAAATCCAGCAGTCCCGGCGTTTCGTCCTCCAGCGGCTCCTCGTCGTCGCGGAGCGCTGTGTCGTCGGTCGGCTGCGGCACGCGGAAATCTTTCGGCAGGCGGCCCTCGAAGAGCCCGGTCGCCTTGAGCTCGTCGAGGCCCGGCAGGTCGCCGATCTGCTCCAGGCCGAAGTGCATCAGAAACTGGTCGGTCGTGCCATAGGTGATCGGGCGCCCCGGCGCCTTGCGCCGTCCACGCAGGCGCACCCAGCCCGTCTCGAGCAGCACGTCGAGCGTGCCCTTGGAGATCGCGACGCCCCGAAGCTCCTCGATCTCCGCGCGCGTCGTCGGCTGGTGATAGGCGATGATCGCCAGCGTCTCGATCGCCGCGCGCGAGAGTTTTTTCTCCTCCACCTGCTTGTGCGTCAGCGCATAGGCAAGATCGGGCGATGTTCGGAAGAACCACTTCTTTCCCGCCCGCGCGAGATTGACGCCGCGCGGGGCATAGTCTGCGCGCAGCCGCTCCAGGGCGGCGAGCAAAGGCGCGCCTTCGGGAAGCCGGCGGGCGAGCTCGGCCTCGTCGAGCGGCGCCTCGGCGGCGAAGAGGAGCGCCTCGCAAATTCGCGTGGCCTCGGCCAGCTCGGCCTCGGCGCGGGCCTCAAGCTCTTCACGCGCGCCGTCGTCGACGACGAATTCGATTCTGACGGCGGACCGCGCCAATGCGCCTCTCCTCCTCTATGACTTACCCGCCGGCGGCGGCCTGCGGGGCGCCGGGCTTGATCCAGATTGCGGCGAAATGCCGGTCCTGGCGCAGCTCGATCCGCCTTTCGCGAACGAGCTCGAGCGACGCCGAGAAGGCCGAGGCCCGCACCGTGCGCGCCGTCTGCGCGTCCGAACAGAACTGCAAAAGATAGTCGTCGAGCACCGTCCAGTCCATAACTTGGCCGAGCAGCCGCTCCAGCGCCTCGCGCGCCTCGGCGAGCGACCATACGGCCCGCTGGCGCAGCGTCACGCGCGAGACCGCCGTCCGCTGGCGCTGGCGGGCGTAGGCGGAGAGCAGATCATAGAGCGTCGCCTGGAAGCGCGCGCCGCGGTCGGTGTGGACGCCTTCCGCGCCGCCGCGCAGAAAGCAGTCGCGTCCGAGCCGGCCGCGCTCGGCGAGCTGGTCCGCGGCGCGGCGGATGGCCTCGAGCCGGCGCAGGCGCTCGGCGAGCGCGGTCGCGAGCTCGGCGGCGGAAGGCTCCTCGCTTTTCGGCGGCGCTGGCAGCAGCAGACGCGATTTGAGATAGGCGAGCCAGGCCGCCATCACGAGATAGTCGGCGGCGAGCTCCAGGCGCAGCCGGCGCGCCGCCTCGATGAAGGCCAGATATTGCTCGGCGAGCGCCAGGATGGAGATGCGCGCAAGATCGACCTTCTGGCGGCGCGACAGCTCGAGCAGCAGGTCGAGCGGCCCCTCGAAGCCGTCGAGATCGACGACGAAAGCGGGCTCGCTCTCGCCACGCTCGGCGTCAAACGCGGTCTCGAACGCCAGCTGCTTCGCCATGGTCCCAAGCGCGGTGAGGAAACGACAAGGAACAGCTCCACGCCCGGCGCGAATCTGCTCATCCTATCGGCAGTTTTCCCGCTCCGCCGCGGTCAGGCAAGCGCCAATTCGAACGCGCGCGCCCCGTCCACAGGATTGAAATCCTCGATTGCGTCGAGCTGGCCAAGCGCGGCCTCCGACCGCCGCAGGCTCGCGCCCGCGAGTTCCGGCGCGCCCTCAGCGACGGCGCGGGCTTCGGCGAGGTCGCCGTCGCAATGCAACACGAGGTCGCAGCCGGCGGCGATGGCTCGCTCCGCCCGGCTGCGAAAGTCGCCGGACAGCGCCTTCATGGAGAGGTCGTCGGTCATGAGCAGACCATCGAAGCCGATCCGTCCGCGGATGACCTGCTCGACGACGGTCTTCGACAGCGTCGCCGGGGCGCGAGCGTCGATCGCCGTGAACACCACATGCGCGGTCATGCCGAGCGGAAGGTCGCGATTTGCGGCGAAAGGCGCAAAGTCGACCGCCTCGAGCTCGGCGAGGCTCGCGTCGACGATCGGCAGCTCGAGGTGGCTGTCGGCCTTGGCGCGGCCATGCCCCGGAATGTGCTTCATGACTGGCAGCACGCCGCCAGAAAGCAAGCCTTCCGCCGCAGCGCGACCGAGCCGCGCCACGCGCTCGGGATCGCGGCTGTAGGCGCGGGCGCCAATCACGTCATGGGCGCCTTCCTGCGCAGTGTCGAGAACCGGCAGACAGTCGACCGTGATGCCCACCTCGCGCAGGTCATGGGCGATGAGGCGGGCGCCGAGACGCGCGAGCGCCTCGGCCTCTTCGAGCGATGCGGCCGCGCGCTCGAAGGTTGCGGCGGCGGGGTAGGCGCGCCAGTGCGGCGCGCAGAGCCGCTGCACGCGTCCTCCCTCCTGATCGACGAGGACCGGGGCGTTGCGCCCGAGAGCCGCGCGAACGCTGTCGCCGAGCCGGCGCACATCCTCGCGCGCGCCGATGTTGCGCTTGAAGAGGATGACGCCCCAGGGAGCCGCGTCGCGCAGGAAGTCTGCTTCCTCGGGGAGCAGCGCGACGCCCGAGAGGCCGCAGATGAAAGCGCGGGTCAAAACGGCTCTTTCCTCAGTTGGCTCCGGCCACGAAGCAGTTCCCGCCGCCCGCTTTCACCTCGCCGCACACCTTGGTGGCGGACTCCTTGCTCAGGTCATGCACGCGCACGCGATAGACGGTCTTGTCGCCGACTTTGGCGATCTTGAACGTCGGACGCCGTCCGCCGAGCTTCGATCCATATTTGGCGGCGATCTTGTTCATGAGAGCGCGCGCTTCGGCCTCGGAGGACGCCGCGCCGAATTGCACCGCGAAGCCGCCCGCGCCGTGGGTTTCGGTTGCTTCCGGCGCCTCCGCCGCTTCGGCCTGCTGCGGTTCTGTCGCGGCGACCTTCGGCGCCGGTTTCGGCTTGGCCGCGTGTTCCGGCTTCTCGGGCTTCGGCGTCTCCGGCTTGGCCGCGTGTTCCGGCTTCTCGGGCTTCAGCGACTCCAGCTTGGGCGTCACCGGCTTGACCGTGGCCTTGGGGGTCGTCGCAGGGGTTTGTTTCGCTGCGGGCTCGGACGGGGGTGGTTGAGTCGCCCTTGCGACGGCGGGCGGAACAACGGGATTTTCGACGAGCGTGCCGTCGGGACGCACCGACACGGTCTTCACGCGTTTCGGCTGGCTCAACACCGGTTTTTGCGCTTGCGGTTCGACTGCTGGCTCGACGGGTTCCTCTTGACGCGTCACGACGCGTTGAACCGGCGCGCTCTCCTGGCGGTCAAGCACGGCGCTTTCCGCCTGGTCGGGAGCGGACTGCGCCTCGGCGGCCGGCGGCGCAACCTTGACGGGCCCCTCGGGCGCCTGAATCGTCACGATCTCGCGCGAGCCGATCACGCCGCTCCGATGGGCGATGCTGTATGAGATGATCCCCGCGCCTGCGATCGTCAGCGCGGCGACGGCGTGCCACGGACGCGGGCGGCTCTTGAAGGGATTCAGGCTTTTCCGTTTTAGCTTGGGCGCGGTCGCCGGCGCCGGCTTTTCAGCATAGTCGAAATATGCCGAATCGTCCTCCCAGCCCGCGTCGGCGCCGCCGGGCTCGTGCTCTGCGTAATGCGCCTGGAAGGATCCTGCGTATGCAGCCGGCTCGTGTGCGGACGGCGCGTCGTGAGCGGAGTCGAAGGCCCCGCGCAGCTCGGCCGCGAAGTCTTCGTCGGCCGCAGACGATCCGGCGTGCCCGGCCAAGGCGCGGTCGTTGCTTTCGCCCGCAAAGAGATGGTCGAGGCGTCGCGCCGAATCCCCGCCGGCTTCGTCGCCGTGCATGAGTCGCGCGAGCTCGCTCAGCGGGTCGCCGGCTGGCTTCCGCTCATTGCCTGGGGCGCGCAGACGGCGCTCGAAATCGTCGATGTCGATCGCCGCTCGTGTTTTTGTCGCTTCACGCATGGCTCACCTTACGCTGTGATGACGTTGGCGGATATCGAACGGCGAGGCGCAGGCTCCCTCATGCGCTCGGCCTCTCTTCGCCCGATGGCTCAACGCATTTCGTCGGGCGCGGCGACGCCGAGCAGCTTCAGCCCCGACGCCAAGACGCCGATTAAGCATACGACCAACGCGACCCGCGCAGTAGATAAATGTCTCTCATCGCTATTAACAATCCGTAATTGTGGCCGATCTTTGCCTCGGTTCCAGTGCGTGTGCCAGCAGCTCGCGAGCTCATGAAGATAGAATGCGAGCCGATGCGGTTCATGCGCCGCGCTCGCGGCTTCGATCTGACGCGGATATTGCGCGATCATGCGCTCGAGCTCGCGCTCCCCCACATCGGTCAGGAGCTCGAGCTGCGCTGTTTTCAGCGCTTCGGGGCTCGCATCGAAGTCCGGGAAGGTCGCGAGCATCTGCCGCAACACGGATTTGCCGCGCGCATGGGCATATTGCACGTAAAACACGGGGTTATCCTTCGACTGCTCGATGACCTTGGCGAGATCGAATTCGAGCGGCGCGTCGTTCTTGCGATAGAGCATGATGAAGCGCACCGGATCGACGCCCACCTCGTCGATGACCTCGCGCAGCGTGACGAAGTCGCCCGAGCGTTTCGACATCTTGACGGGCTCGCCCGCGCGCACGAGACGCACGAGCTGGCACAGCTTCACGTCGAGCGTCGCCTTGCCGCCGGAGAGCGCCGCGACCGCGGCCGTCATGCGCTTGACATAGCCGCCGTGGTCGGCGCCCCAGACGTCGACGAGCGTCGTGTAGCCGCGGTCGATCTTTTGCTTGTGATAAGCGATGTCGGCGGCGAAATAGGTGGCGGAGCCGTCGGATTTTCTCAGCGGCCGGTCGGTGTCGTCGCCGAACTCCTTCGTGCGGAACAGCGTCTGCTCGCGGTCTTCCCAGTCGTCGGGGAGCTGGCCTTTAGGCGGCGGCAACCGGCCCTCGTAGACGAGCCCGCGCGCGCGAAGCTCCTCGATCTGGCGGTCGATATCCGAAACGCCGTTTATCTTTTCGTGCAGCGTGCGCTCCGAGAAGAACACCTCATGGGTGACGCCGAGCGCCGCGAGATCGTCGCGGATCATCGACATCATCGCTGCGACGGCGATGTCGCGCACGGGCGCGAGCCACTCGCTCTCCGGCTGGTCCTTCAGCGCGTCGCCGTATTTTGCGGCGATCCCGGCGCCGACTCTCTTGAGATAGTCGCCGGGATAGAGGCCCTCGGGGATCGTGACCGTCTCGCCGAGCGCCTCGCGATAGCGCAGATAGGCGGAGCGGGCGAGCACGTCGACCTGCGCGCCGGCGTCGTTGATGTAATATTCGCGCGTCACCTCCGAGCCGGCGAATTCCAGCAGATTGGCGAGCGCATCGCCAAACACGGCGCCGCGCCCGTGCCCGACGTGCATCGGGCCCGTCGGATTGGCCGAGACATATTCGATGTTGACCTTGCCGTCCTGCGCGCCGCGGCCCTTCAGGGGTCTGCCGAATTCGGCGGGCGCGACAAGCGCCGCGCGCACGACGTCGTGATAGACCGACGCGCGCAAGCGGATGTTGATGAAGCCTGGACCCGCGACCTCAGCGGTCTCCACGCCTTCGGTCTCTGCGAGCGCGAAGGCGATCGCCGTCGCGAGTTCGCGGGGGCTTTGGAAGTGAGGCCTGGCGTCCTTCGCAAAGGCCATGGCCGCGTTCGTCGCCAGATCGCCGAGGCTCGCTTCCTTGGGCGGCTCGACGACGAAGCGCGCGGGATCGAGCGGCGGAAGGCGGCCCTGCGCCGAGATCGAGGCGAGGATTTCGGCGATGCGGTCGTGGAAGTGCTGAAAGATGTCCATGTCGGCCTTGGCGAGCGGAACGGCGGCGGCGGGCGCGAGAATCGCGGCGGGCCCGTCATATAGCAAAGCAGACGAGTTCTGCTGCGGGAATAGGGCTTTCTTGGGATTTCACGAGCGGGGGCGGCGCGCCCTCGAGCGGCCCCGCCTTCCGTCGCGCGGCGACGATTGACCTCGCAACGCAGCGGCGTAATGTGATTCCTCGTGGAGGGGGGCTTTCATCCAGGAGCCGGAGGTTGGGGCCTGCGGCGGGTAATTCACCATATCGCGCGTTACGCAGGAGATGGAGATGGGCGCTTCGCTCAATGATATTGGCGACGCAAATGAGAAGTTCAGCGTTTTCGTGGAAACGGGAACTTTTTTGGGCCATACGACTGAGCGCGTCGCTCGATTATTCCGCACGGTCTACACGATCGAGCTCTCGCCGGAAATATATCTGGCGACCCGGGCGCGGCTTTCCGATCACGCCAATGTCGTTTTCATCAACGGAGACTCCGCGACGGAAGTTCAACGGCTGTGCGGCGAGATCGACGAGCCTGCGGTCTTCTTTCTGGACGCCCATTTCGCGGGCGGCAACACAGCGTTTGGCGCGAAAGAGGTGCCTCTTTACGAGGAGCTGTCCGCGATCGCCGAACGCGCATGGTGCGACCTGATCATCATCGATGATTTCCGTCTCTTCGACAAGACTGGCACGTCCGGTTCGGACGACAGCGAAATTTATCCGACGATGATCTTCGATTGGCGCGGGATCACGCTCGAGGGTTGCCTGGACATATTTGCGAGGCGTCAAAAAGAGGTCGATCATCTCGTCTTCGACGATCGAGTCTATTTGCTGAAGCGCGGGACAGGCCTCGACGCCCGAGGCGTTTCGGATTTAGGCGTCGCTCGGCCGCACCCGAACCTGTCGACGACCCCGCCTGGGGCCACGCTGGTCATTCCGGTGGAGGCTGCGACCCAGGTCGACGGCGTCGTGTTTGACAGCGAGTACGGACAGGGAGTCGCCGTCACGCCGGGCGAAATGCGGCACTTCGCGTTGCATCTACAGTTCGAATGCGAGGAGGGAGACTACGAGCTCTGGACGCTATACTGCGCAGCTGAGAAACGACCGCTCCAGATGCGCGTTGATGACGCGTTGGTCAAATTGGAAATTGCGGAGAATACGACGGGCGGCTGGTATCCGCCCGATCTGAAGTGGCATCCGGAGGCCATGTTGCGGCTTTCGCAGGGAAAGCATCACATTCACCTGCGCCGAGACGGGTGGTTTCCGCATCTGGCGCGCCTGGCGTTGGTTCCGAAGATTGACGCGTAGACTCGGATTTTCCGTCGCGCCATGGGGGGAGGGGGCTTCGTCCGCCGCGAGGCTCAACGCAGCCCGGCGGGCGGCTGGGGATTGTTCGCCGGATTGGTGTCGTGTCTGGCGAGCGTCGTGATCGTCCCGCCGCCGACGAGCGGCTGCAGATCGGCTTCGAGCGCGTCGGCGCGCCCCTTGGCGTACACTTCCTCGCCGTCGACGTAGAGCGTGAAGACGAGAGCGTATTTCGCTTGCTTCGCCGGGTCCTCGACGACCGATTTTGTCCATCTGTAGAGCGGATAGGCCTCGACGCCGTTGCGCTCCGCCTCCGCGCAATAATCTGCGAACGCCGCATATTGGTTCTTCAGGGTCGCGCCGTGGCGCGCGAGAATCTGAGGCAGCGGCGCGAGCTTCTCGTCAAAAGGGTTCTGGCGCGCCAGCGCCGCTGCGGCTTCGCTCAGATTCACGCGAAGCTGGTATTGCCAATCGGGGCTCATTTGCATCTCCCAGTCTCTGCGGCGCGCTCCATGATCTCTCGCCGAGGCCGCCGTTGACAAGCGCCCGGCGCGACGGCATTGCCGGTGCTCCCCGCAGAGCATAGGGCGAATTCCATGCCCAGGAAAATATTCATCGACGGCGACTCCGGCACGACGGGGCTCGAAATCCGACAGCGGCTCGCCGAGCGAACCGACATCGAGCTCGTCGCCATCGCGCGCGAGCTGCGCAAGGACGCCGCCGCCAAGCGCGATCTGCTTGCCGGGGTCGACATCGCGATCCTGTGCCTGCCGGACGACGCCGCGCGCGAGACCGTCGCGCTCTGCGACGCGCTCGGCGACGCCGCGCCGCGTCTCATCGACGCCTCGACCGCGCATCGTATCGCGCCTGGCTGGGTTTATGGTTTCCCCGAGCTTTGCGCGGGCCAGGCGGAGAAGATCGCCGCCGCGCGCCGCGTCGCCAATGTCGGCTGCTACGCCTGCGGCGCCATCGCGCTTTTGCGCCCGCTCGTCGACGCTGAGATCCTCCCGGCCGACGCGCCCCTGACGATCAACGGCGTCTCAGGCTACTCTGGCCGCGGACGTCAGTGGATCGAGGCCTATGAGCGCGGGGAGCCGCCGCCCTTCGAGTTCTATGCGCTCGAGCTCGAGCACAAGCACGTCCCGGAGATCGTCTCCTACGCTCGGCTCGAGACCCGGCCCCTGTTCCTTCCTTCCGTCGGCAATTTCCGCCAGGGCATGCTGGTGTCTATCCCGCTGTTTCTCGACGCGCTGCCGAAAAGGCCGACAGCGGGGGCGCTCCATGACGCCTACGCGCGACACTACCACGGCGCGCCGCATGTGCGCGTCGCTCGGTCGCCGGCAGGGGGGCGGCTCGACGCCACCGCGCTGAACGGCACCGACGACCTCGAGGTCTTCGTCTTCGCCAACGAAGCGCGCCGTCAGGCGCTGCTTGTCGCGCGGCTCGACAATCTCGGCAAGGGCGCGTCGGGCGCCGCGGCGCAGAACCTAGATCTCATGCTCGGCGGCTCGGGCTTCGCGTCATGACGCGACAAGAGCAAGCCGCGCTGCTCATGCGCATCGCCGAGGCCTTGGAGCGGCTCGCGCCGCCGCCCCCGCCGCCGCCGGACTTCGAGGCGGCCGAGGCCTTCGCCTGGCATGCGTCGCCGACCGGCTTCGCGCCCGTCGCGCGGGTCAACCGCGTGGATCTCGAGCTGCTCGAGGGGATCGCGCGTCCGCGCGACCTCTTGCTCGCGAACACAGAGCGTTTCGCGCGCGGGCTGCCAGCGAACAACGCACTGCTCTGGGGCGCGCGCGGCATGGGCAAGTCCTCGCTCGTCAAGGCGGTGCATGGCGCGCTCGCTACGAAAGGCTTGAAGCTCGTCGAGATCAACCGCGAGGACATAGAGAGCCTGCCTCAGCTGCTCGCCGCCTTGCGCGCAAGACCGTTTCGCTTCATCGTGTTCTGCGACGACCTCTCCTTCGACGGGCTGGATGCGAGCTACAAGTCGCTCAAGACCGCTCTCGAAGGGGGGCTCGCCGGGCGTCCGCAGAACGTAGTGTTCTACGCGACCTCGAACCGGCGGCATCTGACGCCCCGACAGATGGTGGAGAACGAGGAGTCGAGCGCGATCAATCCCGGCGAGGCCGTCGAGGAGAAAGTTTCGCTTTCGGATCGTTTCGGACTGTGGCTCGGGTTCTATAATTGTAGCCAGGACGAGTATCTCGCGATGGTTTCCGGCTATGCGCGCCGCTACGGGCTCGAACTGGAGGAGGCGCGCCTTCGCGCCGAGGCGCTCGAGTGGTCGATCACGCGGGGCGCGCGCTCGGGGCGCGTCGCCTGGCAGTTCGTCGTCGATCTGGCCGGACGACTGGGCAAGACGCTTCAATCTTGAGGCGGACGACGTCGGCGTCCGACTGTCGCTGTTCCCTCCGGCGCGGTGGGAAGGAGGCCAAATGGTTCGAAGAATGGCGCTGGCCGCGACGCTTCTGGCCGCGACGCAGGGCGCGCCGGCGGCGGAACAGGAGGCGGCCGACGTCGTCGCGGCGCAGCTCCGACTGCAGCGTTTCCGCTGCGACAAGCCGGTGAAGGCCGCTCGCGACCTGGAGAACTCCAAGCCGGACTCCGCGGCCTGGTTGGTCGAGTGCCGCAACGCGCGCTATCGCGTCCAGCTCATTCCACACCGAGCGGCGCGCGTCGAAGTCATTTCGCCTGCCAAGGAGCAGCGCTAGAGCGTCGACCTGAAATAAAAAACGGCTCCCTCTCGGGAGCCGCTTTGTTTTGTCCAGACGTCGACGGTGATTACGACGTGGAGAGGTTGTTGGCGATATCGTAGAAGGTGAGCTTCAGGCGGCTGCCGACGAGGCTGAAAGCGGCGATCGCGATGATCGAGATCAGCGACGCGATCAGGCCGTACTCGATCGCGGTGGCGCCCGACTCGTCCTGGACGAAGCGCGCGAAAACGTTCTTCATGATTGTGCTCCGGTGGTTCGCTCAGTAGTACCCTTGAGTTCGCAGCGAGCGTTTCCCTCGCCCGAACAGTCGTGAATGTGCCGGCAGAAGCTTTCAAAGATGTTGCCCCGACAGCCAAAACCCTGTTTCATAATAGCAAGTTGACGCGTTCGCCCCACGAAACACGCGTTTGGACGCCCGAATCTGCGCCCCGAGCCCCTGCAGCGATGCGTCGCAACAGACTGAAAAACCGGCGGTATGACGCTTCACGGCGATGTTTCCAGGTCGCTGTCAACAAAATTTAACGATGGCGTTACATCGCATTGCGCGTCGGCTCGAAAGGCCTATGGCGTCGCTGCCTCGTCGCATTTTTCATGGCTGGCGTTTCTTGGCGCAGTCGTCATTCAGCTTTGATTCACCAATCCATGCTTTAAATTTTGTTGCGCCGTCGGCGATTGACGCGCGACTCGCATCAAGCACGCCGCCCGAACAACGCTCGTGGTGACCAAATGAAGCTTTCAACGCCGTTCCGGCGCAGCCCTGCCTCGCGACGCCTCCTCCTTGGCGCCCTGCTCGCCGTTGGAACGCTCTTGGGCGGCGTCGAAGTCCGAGCAAAAGACGCCGAGCGGGAGATCACGATCGAACTCGATTACGCGCGCGTCGTCAAAATTCCGCCGGGCGCGCACACGCTCGTCATCGGCAATCCGCTCATCGCCGACGTGACGATGCTGAAGAGCAACCAGCTCATGGTGATCACCGGCAAGAGCTTCGGCACGACCAATCTTGTCGTGCTGGATGGCGCAGGACTCCAGGTCGGCGAGTCCCTCATCACGGTCGTGCCGGCGAACGACAAGCTCGTGGTCTTGCGCGGCCCGCACCGGGAGTCATACTCATGCAAGCCCGAATGCACGCCTGCGGTCGATCTTGCCGACGACCACACCTATATGACCGAGACCCTGTCCGCGGCCAAGCAGCATCAGGACGCCCTGACCATCGGCAAACACTGAAGCAGGCGACGGCCCCGAGCTCGGGACGCGGACGCCGACGCCCGCTCACACCGCGGCCTCTTCAATTTGCTCCATGTCGTCGTCGCTCAAGCCGAAGTGATGCCCGATCTCGTGGATGAGAACATGAGCCACCACTTCGCCGAGCGTGTCCTCGCCGTCCGCCCAGTAGTCGAGCAGCGGTCGGCGATAGAGCCAGATCATGTTGGGTTCGGCTCCAGTCTGGGCGAGGTGCTCGCCTTGCGTCAGGCCCTGGCCGCGAAAGAAGCCTAGGAGATCGAATTCCGTCTCGCACTCCATCTCTTCGAGAATCTCATCTTCTGGAAAGTCTTCCACTCTTATGACGAGCCCTTCGCAAAGTCTCGTGAACCGGGACGGCAAGGACGCGTAGACGCGTCGAGCGAGCGCCTCTATTTCGTCTAGTCCCGGAGCCTTGCGCGCGCCGAGATCCTGCAGGTCCGAATCGGTTTGGCTCATCTTCCGCACCTCGACGTTGGCTACGACGACGAGCGACTTCTAGCGCGAATTCACGAAGCTTCAAACCGGCGTCGCGAGCAGCGTCCGCGGATTTGCTGCAAGCCGCGGGCCGCCTCAATGACCACCGCGGAAATAGATCATCTGGAACAGAGACAGGAAGATCTCCGCCCCGATGAGAACCACAACGATCCATTCGAGCCGCACCGAACGGTCGGCGTCGATGATTTCGGTGAAGGCGCGAGCGGTCTCGCCGATGACGTCGAGCTTGGCTTTCAGCGTGCGGGAGCGTTCGGCGAGCTCATATTCGTCCTCGAGGCGCGCATAAAGCCGTTCGAGGTCGGGCCGGTCCCACAGCACGTCGGGCTTGTCTTCGACGGCCACGCGTCCGGACACGCGGTGCTGGACGAGCAGCGTCTGGCCGATGAGCTCGAGCATCGCTCGGCGCTTCCAGGGCGGACGTCCCGTCGCCGCGAGCGTCGCCGCGAACGGCTCGATGGTGTCGAACACCGCGTTGACGCGGCGCTCGTCGCGGGCGAGCGCGACGCTTTTGGCGAGCGCGTCGGCGACGACGAGCAGGCGTGGCCCGGTTGCGTCCTTGACCGACAGCTGGCCGTTGGCGAGCGTCTTCTCCTCGGCCTCGGCGACGATCTCAAGCACGAGCGTCTCGTCGTCCCGGCGTGAGATCGCGCCCGTCACGCGCGCTCCGACTTGCCCGAGGACTTCGTCTTCTTCGAGCGGCGAAAGACCGAAGAGCACGGCGACTCCGAATCTGTAGAGCACGATGAAGCCCGCCTTGCCGGCGTGAAAAGCGAGCGGCGACGTAGACACCAGATCTGCGCGCTCGAGGCCGCTCGTGTCGATCCGGTCGCCGAGCAGCAGAGCCCGTGCGGTCATTTTCTGTGGCGGCAGGGTGATCGGAACCTCTTGCTTTTCCATGTGGTCAGCTCATGTCCAACCGTCTTGGGCCGCGTCAGACGTGGGCCGGCGCGCCCCATTGCGCGGCGGGATGTCGGCGCTATATCGCGGCTTGCGTCGCCGCGGCAAAGCGGCTAGCAAGCGCCGCGAGGGAGAGGTCGTCGGCCATGACGTACGTCGTCACAGAAAATTGCATCAAGTGCAAGTATATGGATTGTGTGGAAGTATGTCCCGTGGACTGCTTCTACGAAGGCGAGAACATGCTCGTCATTCATCCCGACGAATGCATCGACTGCGGCGTTTGTGAGCCGGAATGCCCCGCTGAGGCCATCAAGCCCGACACGGAGCCGGACCTCGAGTCTTGGCTCAAGCTCAACGCCGACTATGCGCAGAGCTGGCCAAACATCACGATCAAGCGTGAGCCCCCGGCGGACTCCAAGGAGTGGGACGGCAAGCCCGGAAAGCTCGCCTATTTTTCGCCCGAGCCGGGGCAGGGGGACTGATGGGGCCGCCGGCGGCCAAAAAACTATTCACAAGTGATTAATCTCCCGAGATAGTCGCGTTCGATCAATGGGTTAGGCTTGATCCCGCCATTCGGGCGCCGCAGTTCGGGCGGCTTAGCCCTTTGATTTTCTTCGAAAGCTGTGATACATTTTTTTAAATGAAGGGCTCGTCTGTCCGCAGGCCTGGAAAGGGGCGGGTGCGGCGGTTCGTTGCGTGCAAAGCGCGGCCAATGCGTCATTGAAAAGGGGGCACGCACGCGCCATTTGATATAAAAACGGGCGTCGCGTCGCGTTTTCAGCCGGGTCAGCGACCAAGTTTATCGAAAATCCAGCGCTCGCGCGGCGGAGTCAGAGGGCCAAGCGGCTCCGGCGCCGTGCGGGGCTTGTCCCGTCTCCAACGCGGGACGATCGAGGAGAGTGCCGCGTGCCGTCAACCAAGAAAACTGCCCGAAGCCGCAAGGCCGCCCTTCCAGCCAAGTCCCGCGGCGCTTCCCGTAAGACCGCGAAAAAGACAGGAGGAGCGCGCAAAGCCCAGAGCAGCAAGACAGTCAAGACCAAGGCGGGCGAGACGCAGGCGCGACGGAAATCCACGGCGGCCGCAGCGCGCAGCAAATCCTCGGCCAAGTCGCGAACGACGCGCGCCGCGAAAAAGCCGGCGCGGACACCGGCGCGCAAAGCCAGTGTAGCGGCCAAGCGCGCCGCCGCCAAGCGTCGCCCCGTAAAAACCGCTGCGAAGCAGGCGAAGGTCGCCGCCCAAAAGCGTACAGCCCCCGTGGCGGCAAGGGCTCCGATCGCGGCCAAGCCTCCGATGGCGGCCAAGCCTCCGATCGAAGTGAAATCCTCGAACGCGCCGGCTGTGAAGGCCGCGCCGGCGCAGGCAGTTTCGACTCCCACCGTCCAACCGACGGCCGCGCGCCCCAGCGCTCGCCCTTCGGCGACGACTCCTCCAGCCGCGAACGAAACGAACCAAGTGCGACAGAACCTGAACCAGCCCGTTTCCCGTCCCGCTCCCGCCCATCAGCCCGGCGCGCAGTTCCACGCGCGCGCGGTGTCCACGGCCAGAGCCGCGCCGCCGGCGACGAAGGTCGTCGCCGGCAAGCCCCGCGTGACCAGTCAGAAGTTCGGATTCAAGCTCAGCGAATTCATCGTCTATCCCGCTCATGGCGTCGGCCAGATCATCGGGATCGAGGTGCAGGAGGTCGCGGGCTTCAGCCTCGAGCTGTTCGTCGTCAGCTTTGTGAAGGACAAGATGATCCTCAAGGTGCCGACGAGCAAGGCTCCTGCCGTCGGAATGCGCAAGCTGTCGGGGCAGGACGTGGTCGAGAAGGCGCTCGGCACGTTGAGCGGGCGCGCGCGCGTCAAGCGCACGATGTGGTCCCGCCGCGCTCAGGAATATGAGGCGAAGATCAATTCTGGCGATCTCGTGACGATCGCCGAGGTCGTGCGCGACCTGTATCGTTCGGAGTCCCAGCCGGAGCAGTCCTACTCGGAGCGCCAGCTCTACGAGGCGGCGCTCGACCGCATGGGCCGCGAGATCGCGGCGGTGCGCAAGCTTCTCGATCAGGAGGCGCTGGCGCTGATCGACTCCTTCTTGGCCAAGGCCCCGCGCCGGGGGGCCAAGGGCGAGCCTGAGGCGGTTGAAGACGCCGACGTGGAGAACGCGGCCTAAATAAAATAGAGGCTCCCCTCGTGGGGAGCCTTTTTCCTTTGGGACAGCCGTAAGTCCCGACTGGGCGCCGACCGGCTCAGGCCCGCTACTTCTTCGCCCGCGGCGCCTCTCGGAACGCCGTCGCCCAGCCCGGCTTTTCGACTTGGACCCCGCGCGCGAGAGCGAGCGAACCGGGAGCGACGTCACGGGTGATGACCGACCCCGAGCCCACATATGCCCGGTCGCCCACCGTGACCGGCGCAACCAGCGCCGAATTAGAGCCGATGAAGGCTCCTTCGCCGATCGTCGTCCGATGTTTCAGGAAGCCGTCGTAGTTGCAGGTGATGGTTCCGGCGCCAATGTTGGCGTTCGCGCCGACGACGGCGTCGCCGAGATATGTCAGATGACTGACCTTCGCGCCTTTGCCGAGCGTCGTCGCCTTGATTTCCACGAAGTTTCCGACTTTGACGTCGGCGTCGAGGCTCGCGCCCGGACGCAGCCGCGCAAATGGTCCAACACTCGCTCCGGGACCGATCGTTGCGCCCTCGAGATGCGAGAAGGCGTGGATGACCGCGCCATCGCCGATCTCTACGCCAGGCCCGATGAAGACATGCGGCTCGATCAGCACGTCCCGGCCGATGCGCGTGTCGGCGGAGAGGAAGACTGTCTCGGGCGCGATGAGCGTCGCGCCTTCGGCCATCGCTGCAGCCCGCAGGCGCTCCTGCAGCAAGGCCTCGGCGCGCGCGAGCTGCGCGCGATCGTTCACGCCCATGACCTCGCGCTCGTCGCCGAGCACGACCCGCACCGAGAGGCCTTCTGCCCGCGCGAGACGCACGATGTCGGTGAGATAGAACTCTCGCTTTGCGTTCCTGTCGTCGATCCGGCGCAACAGCTCCAGCGCCTTGCGCCCGTCGATCGCCATGAGCCCGGCATTGCAGAGCGTGATCGCTCTCTCGCTCTCGCTCGCGTCCTTCTCTTCGCGAATCCCGGCCAGCGCGCCGGCGCCGTCGACAAGGAGCCTTCCGTACCCGAAAGGATCTTGCGTCTCGAAGCCGAGCACGGCGACGGCGGCCCCCTCGGCGAGCGCCGCGCGCAGCGCCAACAGCGTGCCGCTCGCGACAAGCGGCGTATCGGCGAAGAGGACCAGAATATCGTCGAAGCCCCTGACGATGGCCTCGTCAGCGACGAGGACCGCATGGGCGGTGCCGAGCCGCTCTTCCTGCACGAAGCAGGCGGCTTCGCCGGAATGCGCCGCGACCTCGCGGCGCACGTCGTCACGGCCGGGGCCGAGGACGACAGCGGCCGAGCGAATGTCTGCGCCTGCGACGCTGGCGAGGACATGCGCGAGCATCGAGCGTCCCGCAATTTCGTGCAGCACTTTCGGCTTGGAGGATTTCATGCGCGTGCCCTCGCCCGCGGCGAGGACGATGGCGAGAGCGTCGCGATTGGCTGAGGGGCTCATGCGCGGCGGAGGCCTCATGTGAGTCGGGGCGTTTTCGCGCCCTTTTAGCGACAATTCTCCGTCGCCGCGACCCTCGCCTTCGGAAATGTCGCAAGGCGGCAAGAAAGCCGTTTCGCAGCGCCCTCGATTCTGTATAGATAGGTTCGCAAACTCCCATGCCCGCGCCGAAAGCGTCGTTGAGCTCCATGGTCGAACGTCGAGCATTTTTGCAGGCCGCGCTGGCCGCGTTGGCCTCCGCAGTTTCGACGGCGGGCTTCGCGCAGAAGGGTTCGGGCAAGGACGTCGCCGGGAGCGCCGAAACGCCTTTCTCGCGCGATACGGTCGTTCAGGAGGCCGCGGAGAGATCCAAGAAGCCGTTCGACCCGCCGGACAGCGTGCTTCGCGAACCTTTCGCCTCGATGAAATTCGAGGATTATCTCGGGATCAGGCTCGAGCGCGGCGCGGGGATCTGGTCCGGCGAGCGACGCGGTTTCGAACTGGAGCCGCTTCTCCGCGGTCCGGTGTTTTCAACTCGCGTGGAGCTTTCGCTCGTCGAAGACGGCCACGAGAAAAAGCCGTCGGTTTCCTCCGAACGCTTTCAGTTTCTGTTGAGAGACAATTCGATTCCGAAAACCGACGTGGGCTTTTCCGGTTTTCGCGTGCTGCGCGCCAGAGATGAAGGCGATCCCGCCGAGGTCGCGCTGTTTCAGGGCGCGAGCTTCTTCCACGCTCGCGCCCCCGATCAGACGTCGGGCGTGTCCGCGAGAGGGCTCTCGATCCGCACCGCCGATCCACGCGGCGAAGAATTTCCGCTTTTCCGCAAGTTCTGGGTCGAGCGTCCCGCGCTTGGCGACAATGCGCTCGTCATTCATTCGCTGCTCGACTCGCCAAGCGTCGTCGGCGCATATCGCTTCACGCTGCGTGCGAGCGAAGCGACGATCATCGACACTGAGCTGGCGCTATTCCCGCGCGCGGACCTCGACCACATCGGCCTGGCCAGCCTTTCCGGGGCTTCGCTCTTTACGCCCCTAGACCATCGCCGTGTCGACGACATCCGTCCCGCCGTCGCCGACATGGGCGGACTCCAAGTGCTGACAGAAAGCGGCGAGTGGCTGTGGCGACCGATCTCCAACCGGGCCGAACTCCAGGTCTCGGCTTTCATGGACAACAGTCCCAAAGGCTTCGGCTTTTTGCAGCGCCAACGCGACATCGCCGCCTTTCAGGACGACTTGCAGCATTTCGAACGTCGTCCGTCGCTGTGGATCGAACCACTGGACGATTGGGGCAAGGGGACGGTGCAGCTGATCGAGATCCCGTCGGAGTCCGAGATCAATCAGAACATCATCGCCTATTGGCGCCCTGAGACGGTGCTGCGTCCGAAAGAGGGCGGCTACCGTTTCGCCTATCGCCAGTTCTGGTGCTGGGAGCCGCCCGCGCGCCCGCCGCTCGCTCATGTGTCGGAGTCTCGAGTCGGCCACGGCCCGGCGCCGAAGAGCCGGCTCTTCCTCGTGGCGTTCTCGGGGGACGTTCTCGGCGACCCCGAACGCGCAAAGGCGATCGAGCCCAAGCCGATCGCCACGCCCGGCGTCGTCAGGGTGCTCCACAAATTCCCGAACCCGCAACGCAAGACACACCGCGTGCTGCTGGAGCTTGATCCCGGCGGCGAGACGCACAGCGAACTGCGTCTGGCGCTTTACGCCGGCGACGAGCAGATCAGCGAAACCTGGCTCTACCGATGGACGTCCTGACCCTCGACCGCTCATGCCACGACTCCTCTCCAGAGGCGAAGACGCACGTCCAGCTCGATCCCGGCGCGCGGCCGACGCCGCCGGAGCGTCCGCTGCCGACGCCGACTCAGCCGCTGTTCAAGTTCGACGCGAAACGCCGGCGCTCTCTGATCGCGCCACAGCTCTGGAATACGCCGTGGCTCGCGCGCCTCGTGACCTTCGGCGGCGGCGGCGCGCTGACGCTCTATGGGGCGCACGAAATGTATCGCGTCATCGACGTCGGCGGCGTCACGATGCTGAAATGGGCGCTGCTGGCGCTGTTCGTGCTCAATTTCTCATGGATCGCGCTGGCTTTCACGAACAGCATCGTCGGATTGCTCGTGCTGCTGCGCGGCGCAGTTCCCCCGCCGAAGCCGCAGCTGCTCGAGTCCCGCACCGTCGTGGTCATGCCGATCTATAACGAGACGCCAAGCCGTGTCTTCGCGGCCGTGCAGGCGATCTTCGAAGATGTCGAGGCGACCGGCTTCGGCGAGAGCTTCGACTGGTTCTTGCTGTCGGATACGACGAATCCCGACATATGGGTCGCCGAAGAACGCGCCTTCATCGCCTTGCGTCGTCGCCTCGGCCCGGGCGGATCGCGCATCTTCTATCGTCGGCGCGAGAAGAACTTCAGTCGCAAGGCCGGCAACATTACGGAGTTTCTGTCGCGCTGGGGCGGGCTTTACCCGCACATGGTCGTGCTCGACGCCGACAGCCTCATGAGCGGCCGGACGATCGTGCATCTCGCCGCCGCCATGGAGGCCGATCCTGACGCCGGCATCATCCAGACGCTGCCGCTGATCATCAACCGCAACACGCTTTTTGCGCGCGTGCAGCAATTCGCCGCGCGCATCTATGGGCCGGTGATCGCGGCCGGCCTTTCCGCGTGGATGGGCCGCGACGGCAATTACTGGGGCCACAACGCCATCATTCGCACCGAGGCTTTCGCGAGCCATTGCACGCTGCCCGATCTCGCCGGCCGCCCGCCATGGGGCGGCCACATTCTCAGTCACGACTTCGTCGAGGCCGCGCTGATGCGCCGCGCCGGCTACGCGGTGTATATGCTGCCGACGCTAGGGGGCTCCTATGAGGAGAGCCCGCCGTCGCTGATCGATCTCTCGATCCGCGACCGGCGCTGGTGCCAGGGCAATCTGCAGCACTCGCGCGTGCTCTTCGGACGCGGCTTCCATTGGGCGTCGCGCCAGCACTTCCTCACCGGGATTTTCGGCTATCTGACCTCGCCCGCCTGGCTGCTGCAGCTGCTCGTCGGCATCGTGCTCGTCTTTCAGGCGAGCTACTTCCGCCCCGAATATTTCACCTCCGAATTCGCGCTTTTCCCGGTCTGGCCGCGCTTCGACGCGGAGCGCTCGCTCGCGTTGTTCGCATTGACGATGGCCATTCTGCTTGCGCCGAAGCTCTTCGGACTCGTCGTCGCGTTGAAAGATCGGCGGACGCGCCGCGAGTCGGGCGGCGCGATCGGGCTTCTCGTCTCGACCCTGTTCGAGGTGGCGCTGTCGGCGCTGCTCGCGCCGATCATGATGCTGATCCAGACCGGGCACGTGCTTCACATCGTCTTCGGCTTCGACACGGGCTGGGATCCGCAAAGACGCGACGACGGATCGGTGCCTTTCTCGGCCATCGTGCGCCGACACCGATCGCATGTGGCGATGGGCGTTCTTTCGCTCATCGCCGGCCTTCTCATCTCGCCCTCGCTCGTCGCCTGGATGTCGCCGACGATCGCAGGACTCATTCTGGCGATCTTCATCTCCTGGGCGACCGCGCAACGCTGGCTGGGGCTGATGTTCCGCCGCGCCGGCGTGTTGGCGACGCCGGAGGAGACGAGCCCGCCAGCCGTCGCGCGGCGCGCCAAGGCTCTGTCCAGGACTCTGGCGCGCGCTGGGGAGGACGAAGCCAACGGGCTCGAGGCGATCCACGCCGATCCGGAGCTGCGGCGGCTGCATGAGAACTGGCTGCCGGAACGTCGACTCCGCCAACGCGGGCAGATCACAGCCGACCGGGCCGTCGCCGAGGCGAAGCTCGCGGACGCGGAAACGATCGAAGACGCCTTGGAATGGCTGAACCGCGGCGAGCGCCTGGTCGTGCTCAGCGACCGCGCGCTTTTGTCCATGGCGGCGAGGCTCCCCCGACGCGCGCGCCAAGAAAGCTGAGCGGGCTTACCTCCCGGAGCGCCGAACCGCTCTTCGGCCTCGCTCGCAGCGCGACGAGCCGGAGGCGCCCAATGGCGCCCGGGCGATATCGCGGTGCAATGACGATCGCCGGGGATGCGCGCTGTTGTCGCCTTTCGCGAAGGCTTAGATGGCGCTAATTTTTGGGCGCCTCGGTCATCGACGCGCCGGGGCGACGCCGACGCGTCAGGCGCCGTCTTGAAGGCGGAAAGACCGGCGCAAATCTCGCGCGGCGAGCAGGTCCGAGTCTGCGCCCCTCATTTCGAGGCGCGTCGAGACGAGAAGCGCGGGTAAGATGACCGAATTGCCGCCCCTCCGCGAGTTTCCGCTCTTCGCGCGCCTCGAAGAGGCGGCGTTGCAGCGCATGACGACCGAATCCAAGGTCGAGAGCTATCACGACGGGGAGACGATCTTCCGCCAAGGCGACTTGGCGTCCGCGACGATCCTCGTCGTCAAAGGATTCGTGAAGCTGCTCCGCGTTTCGACGAGCGGCGACGAGACGGTCGTGTCCATCAAGTCTGACGGGGCCAGCATCACCGGAGCGCCGTGCTCGACGGGCGGGGTTTATTACGTCTCCGCGGAGGCTGTGGGGCCGACGACGACGCTCAAGATTCCCGCGAGCCGGTTCCTTCGGCTCATGGCGGACGAGCCGACCCTGGCCATCGCCGCGTTGGACGAGGCCCGGCGTACGATCGCAGAGCTCGTCGGCGAGATCGAGTCCTTGAAGTCTCACAGCGCCGAGCAACGTCTGGCGCGCTTCCTGCTGGCGCTCTGTCCGCCGGAGGCCGAGCGCCGCCGCTTCCGTCTGCCTTACGACAAAAGGCTCATAGCCGCGCGTCTCGGCGTCACGCAGGAGACTTTGTCGCGGGCATTCGCACGGTTGCGGGACGTCGGGATTCGCACAGAAACGCGGGACGTCTTCGTCGAGAGCGCCGCGAAGCTGCGCGCGCAGTTTCGCGACGTGGTGGGACAGCCGCCGAGTCAGAACGAAAGCGGCGGCTGACGGGAGGCGGGTTGCACAGCGCCTGGTTCCATCGCCATATCGAAGCAAGCGAAAGGCTCACTGGAAGCGGCCCGAGTTCCGTCTCGCGTGCTCCCACAGACTTTTGTGCGTTGCATATAATGCTTTCAAAACATTGACCCGTCCCCCGGTTCCGCGCATACGCGCTGTCTTGAAGCTCGCCCGCCTCGCAAGGCGACGTGATTTGGCCAAGCTGGAGAGGGGACGTTCATGATTGAAGATTCGCCGCTCCCGGAGCAGGCGCTGGCGCAGCTGTTTTCGCGAGCGCGCACGCACAACGGCTGGCTGCCGAAGGAAGTCCCCGACGCGCTGCTGCAACAGGCGCTGCGGCTCGCGCTCTGGGGCCCGACGAGCGCCAACTGCCTGCCCCTGCGGGCCGTCTTCGTCCGATCGCGAGAGGCCAAGGCGCGGCTCAAGGACGCGCTCATGCCCGGCAATGTCGACAAGACCCTCGCCGCGCCCGCAACCGCCATTCTCGCCTACGACCTCAAATTTTACGAGCACCTGCCGCGGCTCTATCCGGCGGCCGACGCCAGGTCGTGGTTTCAGGGCGACGACGCGCTGATCCATTCGACGGCGTTTCGGAATGGCACGCTTCAGGCCGGCTACTTCATCCTCGCGCTGCGCGCGCTCGGGCTCGACGTCGGTCCGATGAGCGGGTTCGACAACGCCAAGGTCGACGCAGCCTTTTTCCCAGGAGGCGCCTGGAAGTCGAATTTCCTGCTCAACATCGGCTATGGCGATCCCGCGAAGCTCTATCCGCGCGGCCCGCGGTTCGACTTCGCGGAGATTGCTCAAATCCTGTAGGTTGCGCGCGTCAGCCGCGGCGCGCGAAGCGCCAGTCGGGCCGCGCCGATTTGATCAGCATGACCTCGGCGATCGATTGTCGCGAAAGGAGTCCTCTATAGCCGCCCTCGGCGTCGACGACTCCGATCGTCGCGTCGCCGGTGAGCTTTTCGAACGCCTTGTCCAGCATTTCATCCGGAGCGACGGTCGGGACCTCGCGATGCGCGAAGGGAGCGATCGGCGCGCCGCTTTCCGCGGTTCTGATCGCCTCGGCGATATCCTCGCGCGAGAGTAGCCCGGCGAAGCGCCCTGCGGCGTCGACCACCGGGAAGCTGTCCTGCGAAGTGGCGAGCAAAAGCTCCACCGCCTCGCCGACCGTCGCGCCGCGGCTGATGGGCGCGACGCGCGTCTCCATGACGCTCGCGACACTCACGCCCTTCATCGCTTCGGAGACCGTAGTCAGCTGCGCTTCGCCGGCGGCGGCGAAATAGACGAAGAAGGCGATGAAAAGCAGGATCGGATTTCCGAATAGACCCAGGAAGCCGAGCACGAAGGCGAGGCCCTGGCCGATGAGCGCGGCGACGCGGGTCGCACGCGCCTGCCCCAGCCAAAAGGCGAGCGCGGCGCGCAGCACCCGCCCGCCGTCCATCGGAAACGCCGGGACCATATTGAAGATGGCGAGGAAGAGATTGGCCGCCGCGAGCCGCTCGAGCAGCGAGACGTTGGGGTCGTCGAGATGCGTCAGCGCGCTGGGCTGAAACGCGCCGAGGATCATCAGGAGCGCGCTGGCGATGACGACGTTGACGGCGGGCCCAGCGAGCGCAATCAGCAGTTCCTGCGAGGGTTTTTCCGGCATTTTGGCGAGGTCGGCGACGCCGCCGATCGGCAGCAGCGTCACCTGGCTCGACTGCACGCCGAAGCGTCGCGCCACGAGGATGTGGCCAAATTCATGCAGCACGACGCAGCTGAAGATCGAGACGATGAAGAGCACGCTGTCCAGCGCCGCCGCGCTCCCGCCATGCTGATAGGCGGAAAAGCCGATCCAGGCCAGAAACAGCAGGAACGTGACATGTATGCGGACTGCAGTGCCGGCGAAGCGGCCGATCGTGATGGACCATCCCATGAGACGCCGACTTTTGTTTCGCGCCTTGCGGCGACGAACGAGGCGTGTTCGTCTCGCGCGGGGCGGAGAAGCGATGCGCGCAGCAGGGTCGCCTTCGAGCCCGCGCGCGCCGCATATTCTTCCGAGTGATCGATTTGGGCAAGCGACGTTTCTCGGAAAGCCGTTCGAGGGGCGTCGCTCCAGGACAGCAAATAGGGGGTTGAACCTCAATTTCACGCGTCAAATCGAATTGCGGCGGCCGCGGATGCGACAGCCGAACGAGTCGCCCGGAAAGCGGAAAGGAAACGCCTCGACACCCGCGACGCTTCAGCGTCGCTGCCGCCGTCACGAGCCCTCGACCACTCCCCAGGCCAGACGTCCCTGATCGACATTGGCGCTCAGGGCCGGCGTCCTGGACATGCCCGCGGGATCGCCTGCCCGGTCCGCAGGGGACGCGCTCGTCGGTTCCAGGTCGCTACCCGGTGACTGCGTCGAAGCTAAGAGGCAGGACCCCGCGGCCCCCGTCACGACGTAATGGCCTTGGGCGTTGGGCGCGTCGCTCAAGGTCAGCGTCACGGCCACGTCGACGGCGTGACCGGCCTCGTCGGCGGGCAGGGAACATTTGATGGTGGCGGTCTTCGCCATGAACTCCTCCCGACTGGGATTGCACACAGGCGCCGGCACGTCGGCGCCAAACTCGATACGCGGACCCGCTCGCAGCGCCCTCAGGCGCCGGCAACCGGATAACAAACGCCAGACCGCCTTATGGACGCAAGGACTTCGCCGGCCCTAGCTGAGCTCTTGTTCCCTTCCTTTGCAGATCCGCGCCGCAGGGCGCGCGGAGCGCACGCCGCACATTGGGCCACAAAATTCTTAACATGATGATTTGTCCGCGCCGCCGCGGCGGGCGAACCGCGGGACGCAGCGCGCCGCAAAAATCGCAAGGTTCATCTGTAGAACCGGCGCGGCTTCGTGGTCTGGCGACGGATGGGGAGAGCTAGGTGGTGGACGCTGAAGCGTGCGGGTTCGTCTGTGTCTGTAACGGCGGACGCGACGCCTACGGCGTTCCAATCGGCTTGTATCGGCAGGGCGTTTTGAGGGTGTTCGTAACAGATTACGTATACAAGGAAAGAGGTTTTTTACATCGGGCGCTGGCGCCGCGATCGCTCAAAGAAAGTCGCGCGGCGGAGTTTCCCGACGATCTCGCCTCTAACACTTATTCCTCTCTGATTGCACAGGCGCTTGCGCGTCTTGCTGGTGTCGACGGGCGGATTTTTTTCGCCGGGCATGATTTTCTCTTGTCCTTGAAGGCAGGCGCGATCTGCCGCCTTGGAGAAAATCACATCTTCGCATACGCCGGCTATCTGCCGCCTGATTGGTTGATCTCTAAAGAGCGAGCCAGGATTGTCTTCCAATATCATCCGCATTGGCGCTACCTGCGGCAAATCCTGGAAGAAGACCGCGACAGATTCGCCGGGGAGATCAGACCGCCATCGAAGCTCCTTGCCGACAATTCGGACAATGACGATTGGAAACGCGCCGATGTCGTCGTTTGCGCGAGCAGCTTCACAAAGGAGAGCCTGCTGGCCCAGGGGTGTGAAGCGGAAAAGCTCCGCGTCATCCCTTATGGCGCGCGCGATCACGCCCTTCGCACAACCTACGAAAGAGACGGAACCTGCCGGTTCCTGTTCGTTGGGCAAGGCGTTCGACGGAAGGGTTTGCATGTCCTGCTGCTGGCGTGGAGGCGCGCCAGACTCCGTCGGGCGACGCTCACGGTCGTGAGCGGCAATGTCGACGCGGGCATGCGGGCTCTCGCGGACGGGGACATCCGATGGCTCTCGCGCCAGCCGGAAGATCAGCTGTTTCGGCTCTATGCGCAGGCGGACGCCTTCGTCATGCCGTCGCTCGTGGAAGGTTTCGGCCTTGTCTATCTCGAGGCGCTCTCGAGCGGCTGCCATGTGATCGGCACTGGCAACACGGGGCTGCCGGATTTGCGCTTGAGCGAAGCGAGCTGCACATGCGTCCAGCCGGGAAACATCGGCGCGCTCGCTTCCGCGCTCGAAGACGTGGAGCAAAAGTATATTCGCGCGCAACTTGACAGGGTCGAGAACCGCGCTGAAGGTCTTCGGCGTCCCTTCGCCCGCTTCACCGATGAGATCGGCGATCTCGCGCGCGAGGTCGTGCAACAAAAATCACAGCATGCCCGCTTGCGCCCGGGTGCCGGCCTCGATGCGCTGAGCGGCGTGAGGCCGGCGCAGAGGGACGGGACATGAATTTCGAGTTCATCGACAACGTCCCGGCCTTGGCCACGGCCCTGCCGCTGGCGCTGGTCTTTTTCGTCGGGGCCAGGGTCACGCCACAGGGCGCGATCTCTCTGCCCTGCGTCATGGCGCTGACGACGCTCATGTATTTCTATGTGTTGCCCTTGCTGGTCCTCTCGCTGCGCGACAACGGCTTCTTCGGCCATTTTCTGACCGACATGAGATGGGCCCATTTCGCCGCCTGTCTTTACGCCGTGGGCGCGGCGCTCGCCATGTTGGCGGCCTTCGACGCCTTCGCGCTCGACCCCGCGGCGCCCCGGCCGCAGGATGCGCCGATGAGCAACCGCGCTTTCCTCAGTCTGTGGGCGATCGCCGGCGCGGGCGTCGTAGCACTCGTCATGACCAAGCAGCTGACGTTTTTCGAGGCCGATTCCGATCTGCTCGAGAGTCCGAGCCAGTACCTGTTCTTGAACGAGTCGCTCAATCTTCTCGTGCCGCTGACGATTTTGTGGGTGGTCCGGCGCGATTTCAGCCTGACGTCGCTGCTCGTCGTTCCGCTCGTGCTGCTTTTATTCGTTCAGGTCGGGTTTCGCTTTCGAATTCTCATCCTGCTCGCAGGCCTCGGAACGAGCTTCGCAACGACTCGGAAGATGAAGGTCGGCGTCGCCCATGCGCTCGCCGGCCTGACTGTCGCCGTGATCATGGCGATCATGGTGGGCGCGTTGCGCAGCTACGGGCGGGGCCTCGATCTCGCGCGGCTCGGCGGGTCGCTCGAGGACACTGTCTCCGAGCAGTTGCTCGGCGAGTGCGGCACCATCTATGTGCTCTCCTCATTCGCGGACTCGCCGCTTCCGGATCCCATTTATTTCGAGCCTTGGCTGCTCGGGTTCGTTCGCATGATCCCGACCTTCCTTTGGCCTGAAAAGCCCACGTCCGACTACCTCAGTATTTACAGCAGCATGTTGGCGCTTCCCGGCGGCGACAAGGCCGGAGTCGGCGCGCCGCAGCATGTCGAGATGCTGTTGCAGTTCGGGTGGCTTGGATTGCCGTTTCTCGCCTTCGGCTACTACGGCGTCGTCGCATGGCTGCTGAGGGCGCTCAGCCGCCAAGGCCGTGAAGCGCGAGTCGCGGGCTACGCCATCGCGCCTGTGTTCTTCGGCTACTACATGCAGACCCGCGGTTACTTCTTCCAGATTTTCACGGACGGGCTCTTCATGTTCGGACCGCTGCTTCTTGTGCGCGCGAGTTCGATCTCTGCGGCCGCAGCGGGGCCTGTGCGGACCTCGACGCGACCCCTCCCCAGGAGCTGACGAGCCCCTCGTTTTTCGACCGCTCGAGAACCGGTGCGAGAAACGCGCCGGGACGACCGCGGTCAAGGAAGGTTGGAATTCAGATGACGCTCTCGCAAGCGGCGCGTTTGTCGGCGGGCTGTCCCTCGGAGCCCGGCAGGTCGATGGGAGGACAGCGCGAGCTGTTTAGCGCGCGGACCTCCTGATAAAGAATCGCCGCCGCCGCCGGGCCATAGAGCTGACGCACGACCGCCCCGCAAAGCCCGGTTCCGGGAACGTTTGACGGGTTGTGCAGCAACAGCTCCTTTTTCAGAAAGGGAAAATGGAAGTCCTCGATTATTTCACGCCAGAAGACATGCTGAGCGTTCACCGGACGGCATTCTCGCACCGCCGAAGCCGTGTTGAGAAACCATTCGAGCGCGTAGTCCACGTGGCCGCGCAGGGGCGTCACGTGGTTTCTGGCGGGATCCACGTTTTGATGCTCGAGCGTCGCTTCCGGATAGGCGCAGAGCTCTTCAAGGCGCTCGTGCAGCTTGTTGAGCCACTGACCCGAGACCTGCTCGTAGGGGATCAAGGCGCGGTAGGAGAGCGGTCCTGAACACAGGTGCTCCGACAGTTTGATCTCGCCGTCTTTTATCACAACCGCCTTTTCATCCGGGAATGCATAGCTATGGACGAATGATTCGAACTCCCTGGACAGAACGGCCTGTTTAGAAAGTATGAACAGCGATGACTGGATATGATATTTGACATCCCAACTCTCCGTCGCGCCGAAGAAATCGACACGATCTTGTTCGTAAGATCGGATAAAAGTCGAAAGCGTGCTGAAGGGACCGATGAAACTATCATTTGCAAATAATACGATGTCGGATGAATGAATATAGTCCCAATATTCTGTTGACAGGATGCACCAGGAGGCGAAATCTCTCCCGAAATTCGATCTGAACAGCATGTCGCTACAATATTTTTCCGCCTCGCTCGCCAGTTGCTCAACGTGCGAGAGGGTTGAGAAGCACAAAATCGTCCTGAACCCTTCGCGGGCCAACTCCTCCAGCAGGCGTCTTTGCGACTCGGACAGTTTTCCGTTCGGGCTGTAGAAGGCGAGCAAGGCGACGGGCGCGCCGCCGTCGCTTCGACCAACCCCCTTTCTCTTGAAGCTGCCGGTCAAGAGCGCAGACACGCGCTGCGCGAAGAGGGCGCGCTGCGGCGCGCCAAGGCCAAGCTGAAAGACGAGGATTGCGCCGTCGGAAGGCGGGAGCGGAATGCCGCCTGCGTGCGAAGTGACGGCGATGGAGTGGGAGCGACCGTCCCGCCATTCATGGGGGATGGTAAAACAGAAGCCGACGCGTCCCGTGCCGCCTTCGGCGACCTTCATGTCCTCCCGATAGGCGTTCGCCAGTCGAGTTTCCACAATGCAGTCGTCGATCTTCAGACTGACGGCGATCGGTTCCTCGTCTGCCTCGGACCGAACCCACCCCTTCACTTCGCCACCCGCAACGCCGTCAACAAAACCCCTAATCACGTTCTCTCCCCGCAGCCGAGGGTGGCGCTTGTCCCGAGCGAGCCCTAGTACTCCCAAGATAGTCGATAGCAGTGGCGGTTTCACAGATCAAGCGCGTCGATCAAGCGCGTCCGTTCGGGGCGAGAAAGATTCGGGCCGCGCTTAGTCGTTCAAGTTAACCCCACCGAGAGAAGGCGAGAGCCGGCTGAACGCGAGAGCCGACTTTGCAACCGTCCGGTCGGCCGGTAATATTTAACGAATTCATAAGAGTGATTCGCGTATCTCGTAAGTCAAGATATGCCCGCGCACGCCGTCCTCGTCCGCTTGATCGCGGCCTGGGCGAAACCGGAAGCAGGACGCAAGGATGACCAAATTCGCCCTCGACCCTCTCGACCTCGCGGCGCTCCTCTCATCTCGGGTGTGTCACGACGTGATCTCGCCCGTCGGCGCGATCGTGAACGGCCTCGAAGTCCTTGACGAGGAAAAGGATGAGGAGATGCGCAGCCACGCGCTCGCGCTCATCAAGTCCAGCGCCGCCGAGGCCTCGGCGCGCCTGCAGTTCTGCCGCTTGGCCTTCGGCGCCGCCGGCTCTAAGGGCGCGGCGATCGACACGGGCGACGCCGAACATGTCACGCGCCAGTTTCTGGCCGACGAGCGCACCACGCTCGATTGGAACGCCCCGCGCGTCTTGATGCCGAAGAACAAGGTCAAGCTGCTGCTGAACCTCTGCGTCATCGCCGACGCGGCGATTCCGCGCGGGGGCGTCATCAGCGTCTCCTGCAGCGGCGAGGAGGAGTCCCTCTCCTTCCGCATCGAGGCCAAAGGCCACAATGCTCGAGTGGCCCCCGGCCTCGCTTCGCTCCTTGCCGGAGAGCCGGAAGAATTGGCGCTGGACGCCCGCTCGATCCAACCCTTCTACACTGGTCTTGTCGCGCGCTCTTGCGGTCTGGAAGTCGCACTCGGCATGGAAGGGGACGTCGTGAGCATCGACGCGCGTCCCAAGGCGCAGGCGGAGCCGCTGCTTCAGACCGCGATCGCTTGACGGGGATCGGAGGACGGAGGACAGAGGACGCCGGTTGCGGCCGCCATTCGCGGACCCGTCCCCGTCACCCGTCCTCTGTCCTTCGGAAACGCCATGACGCTCCCCAGCCAATACATGATCGATCGGCGCCGGCTGCGGCGCAAGCTCACTTTCTGGCGCATCGGCGCGGTCGTCGCCGTGCTCGTTGGGGCCCTCGCCTTCGCGGTAAAGTTTTCCGGGATTGATACGCTCGAAAAATCGACGCCGCACGTCGCCCGTCTCGCGATCGAGGGCGTGATTACCGGCGACAAAGACACGATCGAGCTCATCAAGGAGATCGGCGCCTCCAAGGCGAGCGCCGTCTTGCTTTCCATCAACAGCCCGGGCGGCACGACCACCGGTTCCGAGGCGATCTTTCTCGAGCTGCGCAGGCTGAGCGAGAAGAAGCCGGTCGTCGCCGTGGTGCGCGACATGGCGGCGTCCGGCGCCTACATCGCCGCCATCGGCTCCGACGAGATTTTCGCGCAGGGCAATTCGATCGTCGGCTCGATTGGCGTTCTGATCGAGTTCCCGAACTTCTATAAGGCTCTCGACGCGCTCGGCATCACCGTCGAGGCGATCAAGTCGACGCCTTTGAAGGCTGCGCCGAATGGCTTGGAGCCGACGAGCGAAGCAGCGCGGCAGGCCATCAACGCCCTCGTCGTCGACAGCTACGACTGGTTCAAGGGGCTCGTCAAAGAGCGCCGGGGCCTCGATGACGCCGAACTCGCCAAGGTGGCGGACGGCCGCGTGTTCACGGGCCGCCAGGGCCTGCCGCTGAAGCTCGTCGATGCGATCGGCGGCGAGAAGGAGGCGATCGAATGGCTCGAGACCAACAAGGGCGTCGCAAAGAAGCTGCCCATCCGGGACTGGAAGAAGAAGCCTTCGATCGAGCGCGCCGGTCTACTCGGCCTCGCGGCTTCGAGCGCGCGCTTGCTCGGGATGGAAACCCTTGCGAAAGTCATCGACAGCGCGACGTTACAGCCCGGCGCGGGCCTTGACGGACTCCTGGCTATTTGGCAAGGTCCGCCGCGGGAATAAACGCGTGACCTCAACGCGGTCAAAGGGTTTTGGTCGCCGGCGCAGCTTAGCGCCGAGGAGCCGGCGCGGATCGAAGGGCGGGACTTTATGATCAAGTCGGAGCTTATTCAGCGCATCGCCAGTCGGAACGAGCACCTCTATCAGCGCGATGTCGAAACAATCGTGAGCACCATCTTGGAAGAGATCACCTCTGCGCTGGCGCGCGGCGATCGCGTCGAGCTGCGGGGATTCGGCGCCTTCTCGGTCAAGAAGCGGGACGCGCGCACGGGGCGCAATCCGCGGACCGGCGAGCAGGTCGCAGTGCAGGGCAAGAACGTGCCTTTCTTCAAGTCGGGGAAGGAGATGCGGGAGCGCCTGAACGAGAACTACGGCAAGGCTTGACGTTGCGAGGTTTTGGTCGATGGGGACGCTGCTGCGCTGGAGCATATATCTACCGCTCGCGGTTCTCATCATCTGGTTTGCATTGGCGAACCGAGGCTCGGTCACGATATCGCTCGACGCCCTTCAGACCGGCGACCTCGCGGCCTACAGGTTTGAAGCGCCGCTTTTTCTCGTCGTGATGGCCGCGATGGCGATCGGCGTCGTCGCCGGCGGGCTGGCCTCATGGCTCAGTCACGGCAGTGTGCGCCGCTCGGCGCGGCTGGCGCGCGCCGAGGCGAAACGCGCGCAGGACGAGCTCGACAAATTGCGTCGGCAGGCTTTGGCTGAGCTTCCAAGCGCGAATACCGCGAAGCGGACGACGGGGTAAGGCGGCGGCGCGTTCCTGCGGGCCTTCGGTCGACTGAAGGCCGACTGAGCATCCCAGGCGGGCCCGCCCGTCGGAGAGAGTTCGCGACGCTTGCTTCAGGCTGATGCTCAATTGAGCCTGCTCCGCTGACGAAGAAGCCTTGATGATCGGCGTTCGCGCCGCCAATTCAGTGGAAAAGCAGATTCAACAGCCGGATGAGCATCGATGGCTGCGCCTCGAGCCTATCTCGATTACTGCGCCACTGCGCCGCTGCGTCCACAGGCGCGCGCGGCGATGCTCGCGGCCTTCGACCTTATCGGCAACCCATCCTCCATTCACCGTGAGGGCCGCGCCGCTCTCGGCCTCATCGAGGCTGCGCGCGCCGCCATCGCCGCGAGAATTGGCGGCGCCGCGCGCAACCTGGTCTTCACCAGCTCGGCGACCGAGGCAGCAAACCTCGCGCTTACGCCGCACGTCGAGGACGGCCGATGCGCGGCGCCCTTCGACCTGCTGCTGATCGCGGGCGGCGAGCACGCTTGCGTGCGCGTCGGCCACCGGTTCGCCGCGACCCAATCGTTGCCTTTGACGCCGCAGGGCGCGTTGGCGCTCGACGCGCTCGACGCGGCGCTGGAGCGTCACGCGGACCGCAGAATCGTGCTGGCGCTGCAGGCCGCGAACAACGAGACGGGCGTCATCCAGCCGGTCGCCGAGGCCGCAGCGCTCGTGCACGCCGCGGGCGGCCTCGTCGTCTGCGACGCGACCCAGGCGATGGGTCGCATCGAGGCGAGCTTTGCCACGCTCGACGCAGACCTGATGTTCTTCTCGTCACATAAGCTCGGCGGCCCGACGGGCGCCGGCGTGCTAGCTTTTGCGCGAGACGAGCTTCACATCGGCGCGGCGATGCTGCGCGGCGGCGGCCAGGAGCGCGGGCGTCGGGCGGGGACCGAGAACGTCGCCGCGATTGCAGGCTTCACCGCAGCCTTGGGCGCCGCGCTCGACGAGAAGGCGGCGGAGGCGCAACGCCTTGCGGAGTTGCGCGACGCCTTGGAGCGGCGGGCGCTCGAGATCCTGCCAGACGCCGAGATATTGGGGCGCGACTCGCCGCGGCTCGCCCAGGTCAGCGCGTTCGTCTCGCCGGAGGTTTCCGCGCACACCCTCGCCATGGCGCTCGATCTCGAAGGCGTCGCCGCATCCGCCGGCGCCGCCTGTTCTTCGGGCAAGCTCAGCCCGTCGCAGGCGCTTGCGGCCATGGGGCGAATGGAGCCTGCGGCTCTGCGGGTCAGCCTGGGTTGGTCTTCGACGGCGGAGGATGTAGAATGCTTCGGCGCCGCCCTCAAAAAGGTCGTCGCGCGGATGAGGTCCAGGCGGCCCGCCGCGCGCGAACCTCGGGCGGCCGCTCGATCGGCCGACGGGCCTTGAACCCGTCGTGACGAGGAGACTGAGGAATGGCGGCTCTCAAGGAGACCGTGGGCGACGTCGAGTCGACCGACGCCCAGGAATACGGCTTCAGCGCCGATATCACCCAAGACAACGTCCGCTCCATCTCGGCTCACAAGAGTGAGCCTGTCGCCGCGCGCGTGCTTGCGCGAGCCTTGCCTGACTGAAAGGGAGCTGTCCGTGGAGAAGACGGAGGTGATCGAAGCGGCGGTCGCGGCGACACATGCCGGCGTCGCGCCGACGGAGCAGATGGACGATCTCATGGCCGAGATCGTCAAGGCGCTCAAGACCGTCTACGATCCCGAGATTCCGGCCGACATCTATGAACTCGGGCTCATCTATCGCATCGACGTGTCTGACGCCGGAGCTGTGGACATCGATATGACGCTGACCGCGCCCGGCTGCCCGGTCGCGGGCGAGATGCCGCTCTGGGTGCAGAACGCCGTCGGCGCCGTGCCGGGCGTCTCCGAGGTGAAGGTCGCAATGGTCTTCGATCCCCCCTGGGATACGAGCCGGATGTCCGACGAGGCGCGCATCGCGCTCGACATGTGGTGAGGCCCCTGTGACTTTTCTTGCGCCAAAGCTCGGCCCCCTGCTGGAGACGGCGCTCTATGTCGAGGATCTGTCGCGCGCTGCGCGCTTTTACGAGGAGGTCCTGGGGCTCGCGCCCTTCCACTGCGATGAGCGCATGGTCGCGATCGGCTGCGGACCGGGAAGCGTGCTGCTGCTCTTCTTGCGAGGCGCGACGCGCGAGGTCGTGGATACGCCAGGCGGCCTGATCCCCGGTCACGACGGCGCCGGCGGATCGCATTTCGCTTTCGCGATCGCCACGGAAGATCTGTCGGCGTGGGAACGGCGGTTCGTCGAGCGGCATGTCCCGATCGAGTCGCGGGTCGTCTGGCCGCGCGGCGGAACGAGCCTTTACTTTCGCGATCCCGACGCCAATCTGGTGGAATTGGCGACGCCGGGCCTTTGGCCCAACTATTAGTGGAGACGAGAATGGCCCTGCCTCAACTGCTCACGCTCAGCGACGCCGCGGCGGCGCGCGTGCGCACGCTGCTGCGGAACGCCGAACCGGACCGAGGCTTGCGCGTCTCCCTCGAAAAGAGCGGCTGCGCCGGCATGACTTACAAGATGGCGGTGGATGCGCCAGCGGCGGGCGACGAGGTCGTCGAGCAGGGAGGCGCTCGCGTGATCATCGACGCCAAGGCGCTACTCTATCTGATCGGCTCGCGCATGGACGTGAAGACCGAGAATTTCTCGTCGACCTTCGTGTTCGACAATCCCAATCAAACGGGAGCCTGCGGCTGTGGGGCGAGCGTCGCGCTGACGCCCGCGGCGCCGGGCGCCTGCGCCAAGGCCGCGGAAGCCGCCGCCGGCTGAGCCGTCGCGCCGCCGGGCGCCAACAGCGCGTCGTGGCTCTCGTCCTTGAGCGCGGTCCCCGTCAGCCGTCGCCGCCGCGCCTCCTCGCAGAGATAGGCGAAGCGCTTCGCCGCCTCCGCATAGGACATGCCTTGAGGACGAATGTTGGAGAGGCAGTTGCGCTCGGCGTCGGCGCGCCCGCGGCGCGGGTCGAAGGTCAGATAGACGCCGAGACTGTCGGGCGAGCTCAGGCCCGGACGCTCGCCGATCACGACGGCGACCAGCGTTGCGCCTAAGATGGCGCCGATCTCGTCGCCGATTGCGACGCGCCCCTGTTCGACGATGCAGACCGGGGCGATGCGCCAGCCTCTCAGGAGCCCCAGGGCCTCATTCAGAAAAGCCGCCGCATGCGCATGGACGGCGCGCGCCGAGAGCCCGTCGGCGATCACGAACGCAAGGTCGAAACCCTTGGGCGCGGAGGCGAGACGATGCGCCGAAGCCACATCGAGGCTGCGTCCGAGATCGGGGCGCAGGAGGAAGTCGCGTCGCTCTGTGGCCGCGCTGCGCAGCCGGATGGTCTCAAGACCCTGCGCTTTGAGCTCGGCGGCGAGCGCCTCCGGAGTGAAAGCGGCGCGCACGGCGTCGCGCGCCTCGGCATGGGCGAGGGCGAAGGCGAGATTGCAGGCGGTCGCAGTCGCGGCGCCGGCGCGCGGCAGGCCGATGCGGGCGGGCGTCGCGGCGCGCATGGCGGCGAAGCGCGGATCGGTCGTTGCGAGATTGGCCATCACATCCTCGCGAGCAGCGGCTGGAACGACGCGGGCAGGGCCGCTGGCCGGATTCGCCCGCGATCGTCCATGAGGCCGACCGACGAGAGCCACGCCTCGAATTCCGGCGCGGGCCTCAGCCCCAGCGTCTCTCGCACACAGAGCACGTCGTGGTAAGACGTGCTCTGATAGTTGAGCATGACATCGTCGGCGCCGGGCACGCCCATGACATAGGAGACGCCTGCGACAGCCAGCAGGGTCAGCAGATTGTCCATGTCGTTCTGATCGGCCTCGGCGTGGTTGGTGTAGCAGGCGTCGCAGCCCATGGGCAGGCCGAGCAGCTTGCCGCAAAAATGGTCCTCGAGCGCGGCGCGCGTGATCTCCTTGCCGTCATAGAGATACTCCGGGCCGATGAAGCCGACGACCGTATTGACGAGCAGCGGCTCGAAGGCGCGCGCGACGCCATAGGCGCGCGCTTCAAGCGTCTGCTGGTCGCAACCGTGGTGCGCGCCGGCCGAGAGCGCGCTGCCCTGGCCGGTCTCGAAATACATGACGTTTTGCCCGATCGTCCCGCGCTTCAAGGCTAGCGCCGCCTCACGCGCCTCTGCGAGCATCGCGAGATCGACGCCGAAGCTCCTGTTGGCGGCCTCAGTCCCGGCGATCGACTGGAAGACGAGATCGACGGGCGCATTCTTGCCCATGAGCTCGATCGTCGTCGTCACATGGGCGAGGACGCAGGACTGCGTTGGGATGTCGAGCCGCTCGCGCAGCTCATCGAGGAGGCGCAGCAGGTCGTAGACGCGCTCGGGACTGTCGAGCGCAGGGTTTATGCCGATCACCGCGTCGCCATTGCCGAGCAGCAGCCCGTCTATGGCGCTGGCGAGAACGCCCTTGGGATCGTCGGTCGGATGATTGGGCTGAATACGCGAGGCGAGCCGCCCCTTGAGCCCGATCGTGTTGCGGAATTTCGTGACGACCTCGCATTTGGCGGCGATGGCGATGAGGTCCTGATTGCGGCAGATTTTCGAGACCGCGGCCGTCATCTCGGGCGTCAGCCCCGGCGCGAGGTCTTTCAGCGCTTCGGTCGTCGCCGCATCCGATAGCAGCCAGTCGCGAAGGCCGCCGACGCTCAGCGCCGCGACGGGCGCGAACGCCGCCGCGTCATGCGTATCGAGGATGAGGCGCGTCACCTCATCCTCTTCATAAGGGATGAGCGGCTCGTTCAGAAATGTCGCAAGCGGCAGATCGGCGAGCGCCATCTGCGCAGCGACGCGCTCGGTCGCGCTCTCGGCCGCGACGCCCGCGAGCCGGTCGCCCGAGCGCAGGGGCGTGGCTTTGGCGAGCAGCGTCTTGAGGTCGTCGAACGCAAAGCGGGTTCCGTGCACGTCGATCGAATACATGACCAGCCGCCGTGACGATGGTGTTTGGGCAAGGTAGCGCCCACGCGCCTGTTCCTCAAGCTATTCTTGCCTAATACGGATAACATCCGTATCATGTCGCCAGAGGTGAAACACATGCCGCGCAAGCACGTCGATAATGGCCGGGTCGAGCTCCGGCTCGATCCCGAAGACAAGCAGACGCTTGCGCGCGCCGCCGCGCTCTCCTGCCTCGATCTCAAGAGCTTCATCCTCAGCGCCGCCCTCCCGCGCGCCAAGGACGTGATTTTACAGTCGGAAAAGATTCGCCTCTCCGAACGGGACACCCTGCGCGTGCTCGATCTCCTCGAATCCCCGCCCGAACCGCCGGAACGTCTCGTCCGCGCGGCCAAAGGCGGTTTCGTGCTTGAATGACGGCGCTGATCTGGGAAGAGCGCCCGCTCAGCAGGAACCACGATCGCGACGCCTTCGACTGCGGCGACGACGTCCTCAACCTCTATCTGAAGCGCTACGCCCGCCAGAATCATGAGAGCGGCGGAGCAAAATGCTTCGTCGCCAGCCCGCGCGAAACTCCTGCTCGCATCCTCGGATTCTATACGCTCAGTCCCGCCTCGATCGAATTTGAGCGGGTTCCCGCGCTCGTGACCCGCGGCCTCGGTCGCAACGACGTGCCGGTCTATCGGCTCGGTCGTCTCGCCGTCGATCGCGGCGTCCAGGGACGCGGGCTTGGCGGGGCGCTGCTCCTGCGCGCCGCCGCACGCTGCATCTCCATCGCCGAGCAGGCGGGCGGGGTGGCGCTGCTCGTCGACGCCAAGGACGACCATGTGGCGGCCTGGTACGAGCGCCATGGCGCCCTGCGCCTCCTCGATGCGCCCTCCTCCCTTCTGCTCCCCTTTGCCATCGCCCTAAAGGCGCTTCAACGGGGTGACTGACAGCTGCTCTCGAGGCGGATCGGGCACATCGCATTATGCGCGCGCACGCGCGATCAACCGCGACGATTTGGCATTCTCGAACGCCGAATGGGAAGAGTATTGCGTTTCGATCGGGCGCCATCCGGCGAGTCCCGGTCTTAAGAGTTCTGTTTCCGGGCCAGTGGAAAATTGAGGCTGAAAACGCGACAATCGCGAGCCCCTTTGTCTTCAGCGCGTATCCGTGGAGAGCCGAATTGGTTGAGCGAAAGCTGAAAGAACTCGGATACAAGCTGCGTCTTTGATCGCATGGTTTTTAACACTACTGCGTCATAGATTGACGACGATGGTAATGCGTCATTGCGAGCGCGGCGAAGCAATCCAGGAGCCGCACGAGAAATGCTACGATTTTGAGCATGGGAATCAGAAGCCGCATCCCGCCTTTGACTCCTGGATTGCTTCGCTGCGCTGGCAATAACGCTTCCCGGCGTATCGAAGCTTGTGACGCTGCAGGATTAAGCCCTTTGACCCTTCCCGCCCAAGGTCGCCGAGCGAAGCATTGGCCCGGAGTTTCGGGTTTGTGACCCTCGCGGGACCGCCTTAAGTCTTCTCAGGTTGAAGCGACGGGTTCGAACGCCTCCGAGTCATGGCTGTCGAGGATGAGACGAGTCACCTCGTCCTCTTCACAGGGGATCAGCGGCTCTTGAAGAAAGGCCGCAAGCGGCAGGTCCGCGAGCGCCATCTGCGCAGCGACACGCTCGGTCGCGCTCTCTGCGGCGAGGCCCGCAAGCCGGTCGCCCTGTCGTGCCCGGCAAGTATAGAGCGCGCCTCGGGCGTCGTCGCGTCGTTCATCACGAAGGCCGCTCGCGAGTCTCCTTCTCCCGCTCTGCGGGAGAAGGTGGCCCTCGCGAAGCGAGGGCCGGATGAGGGCGCGCGCCGCTCCTGCAACGTCGGGAGCGGGGCGCCCGGTTGTCGTGCGACCCCGAAATTTTAGGCGCAGCAACTCGCTTGCGGTGAAGCCGCAGCGGCTCATGCGGCGGAGCGGGGCGCGCTTCGGGGCTGAGTCTCGCCGCCTCGACGCCGATGCGGATGTGGCCGCCGAAGTCGAGGTCGACTCGCGCGTTTGGAACGACGAGCGTCGCGACGAGCGTGAGGCGGACCGCGACGATGCGGCCGCGGCGCCGCGGGCGGTGATCGCAGGACGGCTTGCGGGCGGCGAAGGCCGTGCTATCGTCGCGTGTGACGGCGGCGCGCGCGTCGGTGAAGGCGTACGGCGGAAGACGTACGGCGCCTGCGGGGGAGAACGGGCGCGGCGGGAGGTCATCTTGGGTCATAGTATTCCGCAAGGAGTTGGGCGCAGTGGTGGACACGGGCTTATCCTTTCGCTGCCAAGCGCGATGGGCTTAATTTAGACGGCCCTCCTATACTCGCCAATACTCCCTGTGTGTTATTTGCTGACCGCGAATACTTGTACGTTTTCTTTCGTATTTACGGTCGCCGCTTGGCGGCATGTATCCGTGAAGTTCGTAACTGTTTGCAGAGATATTTGTGTTCGCAAAGTTTCTCTAGTTCGCGAACACGGCTGGCAGGGCGATTTCGATTGGGAGGATGCTGTGGAGGTGGATCCGAGCTGGGGCGACGGGAAGCGATTGCCGGTGAGGCACAAGGAGGCGAAAGACGCTTACGACAAGTATTGCAAGGAGCGTAAAGATAAAGCGATAAGCGCTAAAGCGGAGCTGCGAAAAAAGGGGCTGGAGATTCGAGACTTGCAACAGCTTTTCGCACTGGAAGGCAATGATTTTATTTGCCCTCAAGAAAGGCCTGGATCGGTAACATTAAAGAATTTGAAGATTTTTGCTGAAGCAATGTCGCGGCCTGTGGAGGACTTCATCGATTGGCATCGGCTGAACTCGACCGCTCCATCGTCGGAGGCGGCACGCGCCCGGAAACGTGGCGAAGAAGATGTCGACGCGCCCGCGAGCCGCGGGAGTTTTCAGTGGGCGCCAGAGTCGTGCGAGGTCTTCCAGGACGAGCTATCAACCTTCGCCATCAAGCCGCAGCATGGGCTCCGGGACGCCGACGCCTGCCCGCTGCTCGTGACCGTGAGCCTTCCGAGATTCACCTGCACGCTCAGGGACGGCGACCGGACTCCCGTTCGCGTAGCGATCAGTGTCGGGCGGGCGCAGATCAAGCCGACGTTCCCGGTCAATATCGAGCTGATCATTCCGAGCCGGCTCGGAGAGGACGTAGACTCCGACGCCGTCGACTATGACGGAACTTGGACGTTCGGCAATCCGAGGGGAAACAGCAATCCGCTGTCCGACGCGAGACTCTGCGACATTCGCGCGCTGGGGAAAGGGCCGCACAGCGCCGAACTCCTGTTGCGATGCGATAGCCATGACATCGACGTCGTCCCGCTCGACCGGCCGCCCGACCTCAACTCAAAGGATGAAGCGCTGCTGCGAATGGCGCTGAGCCGTCTTGATGAAGACCCCGAGGCCGACAAGGTGAGGCTCGTGCGAATTTCGATCATCCGCCAGGAGCAGTCATGAGCCTGCCCCCGCACGCTCTATGTCGCGCGGAGGCCGTGCTGAGCAAGCGCGGCAGTGACTTCGCGACGCTCGCGCTAGCCGCCGAATTGGACCCGAAGCGACATTTTCGTGGCGCGAATTTGCGAAACGTCGACTTTGGCCGTGACGATCTCAACGGCTTCGACTTTCGCTGCGCCGATTTGACGGGAGCGAATCTTTCCGCCGCCCGCGGCCTTGAAAAGTGGATGTTCCACGGCGCGAAGCTGGACGACGCCCGCCTTCCCGACGGGTGGAGCGTCGCCGCGCTCGCCCGCCCGTCCTGGGCCTCGGCGATCGGGCGCGACCGGTTCGGGCTTTGGAGCGAGTTCAGCGTGGGCGGGGCGACGCAGCGGATGCGCTGGATCAACCCGGGCCGCTTCCTCATGGGCTCGCCCGAAGGCGAGGAGGGGCGCTATGACCGCGAGGGGCCGCGGCACGAGGTGACGATCTCCAAAGGCTTTTGGCTCTTCGACACGCCGTGCACGCAGGCGCTGTGGAAGGCGGTGATGGGTAAGAACCCGAGCGAGTTCAAGAGCCCAGATCGCCCGGTCGAGCAGGTGAGCTTTCACGACGTGGAAAAGTTCCTGGCGCGGGTCGAGCGCTTGCAGCCGAGTCTCGGGCTCACGCTGCCGAGCGAGGCGCAATGGGAATACGCCTGCCGGGCCGGCGCGCAGACGGCGACCTACGCCGGCGCCACGCGGATACAGGGCGCTAACAACGCCCCGGACCTCGACCCGATCGCCTGGTACGGCGGCAACAGCGGCAAGGATTTCGACTTGAAAAAGGGGTGGGACAGCTCGGGCTGGCCGGAAAAGCAATATGAGCATAAGAAGGCCGGCACGCATCCCGTGCGCCTGAAGCTCCCCAACGATTGGGGGCTCTTCGACATGCTCGGCAATGTCTGGGAATGGTGCGCCGATGGAATGCGAGATTATGGAGCGACCCCTGTGACGGATCCTCTCGGAGAGCAAAAAGACGGGGGTCGCGCCGTTCGCGGCGGCTCCTGGGACGTCGGCGCGCGGCACGCGCGCTCGGCTGTCCGCCTCGCGTCCGATCCTGGCGGTCGCCGCGACGTTCTTGGCTTCCGTTGCGCCCGAGTTCAAGAGTGAGCTAGCGGTGAGCGGAGCGGGCTGGTGTTGCGGCGAGTCCGGGAAGCGGAGCGGCGGACCGCAGCAACGCCCGCCGGCGGAGCGGCCGTCGGTCGTGAGCGACTCCTTCTCCCGCTCTGCGGGAGAAGGTGGCCCTCGCGAAGCGAGGGTCGGATGAGGGCGCGCGCCGCGCCAACGCGCGCCGACGATGAGTGTGTAGGCGCCTGCTGCGACGGGAGTTGGGGCCGCGGCGCCCCTCATCCGGCGCTTCGCGCCACCTTCTCCCGCGGAGCGGGAGAAGGGAACTCGCGCCCTGGCGCCGCGCATTGTCGGCCGTCTATACTTGCCGCAGTTCGGCGGCAGGGGAGGGCGGCGTGGCGGAGCAGTTTGGCGATCCCGAAGCCGCCATTCGCGCGCTGCCGCTCTGGACTGGCGCCGTCTCCATCGCGCCGCTGCCCGGCGGCATCACCAACAAGAACTACCTCGTCACCGATTCCGGGCGGCGCGCCGTCGTGCGGATCGGCGGCGATATTCCCGTGCATGGCGTGCTGCGCTTCAATGAGCAGGCGGCGAGCCGCGCCGCCGCTGCGGCCGGCGTCTCGCCAAAGGTGCTCTATGCCGAGCCGTCGCTCCTCGTGCTCGACTTCATCGACGGACGCACATACGTTGCGGACGACGTGCGCGCCAACGCCAGGCGCTGCGTCGAGCTCGTCAAGCGCGCGCATCGCGAGATCCCGAAGCACATCCGCGGGCCGACGCTCGCCTTCAACGTCTTCCACGTCATCCGCGACTACGGCCACACGCTCGACGAAGACGGGCGCAGCGACCATGGCGGGCTCGTCGCCGCAACCGCCTCGCTCGAAGAGAAGCTTGGGCCGATCGACCTCGTCTTCGGCCACAACGACCTGCTCGCCGGGAATTTCATCGACGACGGCGAAAGACTCTGGCTCGTCGACTGGGACTACGCCGGCTGGAACACGCCGCTTTTCGATCTCGGCGGCCTGGCCTCCAACAATGGCTTCAATGCGCAGGAGCGAGACGCCTTGCTGGAAGACTATTTCGGCGCGCCGCCCTCGGACGAGCTGCGGCGCCGGCTGCAGGCGATCCTGATCGCCTCGCTCGCGCGCGAAACCCTGTGGAGCATGGTCTCCGAGACGCGCTCGACCATCGATTTCGACTATAAGGCCTATACGCAAGAGAATCGCGCCCGTTTCGAGGCGGCGCTCAAAGCCTTCATGGAGACGCGATGACCGATCTGCCCGCGAGCGCCAAGGTCGTCATCGTCGGCGGCGGCATCATCGGCTGCTCGGTCGCCTACCATCTGGCCAAGCGCGGCGTCGAGACGCTGCTCATCGAGCGGCATCAGCTGACCTCCGGCTCGACCTGGCACGCCGCGGGCCTCGTCGGCCAATTGCGCAGCAACGCCAACATCACGCGGCTGCTCGGCTATTCGGTCGAGCTCTATGAGACGCTCGAGGCGGAGACCGGGCAGGCGACGGGCTGGCGGCGCAACGGCGGGCTGCGCCTCGCCTGCAACGCGGATCGCTGGATCGAGGTCAAGCGCCAGGCGACGACGGCGAAGAGCTTCGGCCTCGACATGCAGCTGCTCTCCGCCGCGGAGGCCAAGAGGCTCTGGCCGCTCATGGACGTCCATGACGTCGTGGGCGCGGCCTTCCTGCCGACCGATGGGCAGGCGAACCCCTCCGACATCACGCAGGCTCTGGCCAAAGGCGCGCGGCTCGCCGGCGCACGGCTTGTCGAGGGCGTGAGCGTTACAAAGATCGACGTGGAGGACGGGGGCGTGCGCGGCGTTGTCACCAACGCGGGCGCCGTGGCTTGCGAGAAGCTCGTGCTCTGTTGCGGGCTGTGGACGCAGGCGCTCGCCGCGAGCGTCGGCGCGATCGCGCCGCTCGCGCCCGTGCATCACCAATATCTGGTGACCGAGCGCATCGCAGGGGTCACTCCAGACTTGCCGACGCTGCGCGACCCCGACCGGCTGACCTACTACAAGGAAGAGGTCGGCGGTCTCGTGATGGGCGGCTATGAGGCCGACCCCATCCCCTGGCGCGGGCGCACTGTGCCGGAAGACTTCGCCTTTCGCCTGCTTGACGACGACTGGGCCCATTTCGAGCCGCTGATGTCGCTCGCTTTGGGCCGCGTCCCGGCGCTGGCCAAGGCCGGGATCAAGCAGATGATCAACGGCCTCGAGAGCTTCACGCCCGACGGCAATTGGATCGTCGGCGAGACGCCGGAGGTCCGCAACCTCTATGTCGGCGCAGGCTTCAACGCCTTTGGCATCGCGTCGGCGGGCGGCGCCGGCATGGCGCTCGCGGAATGGGTCGCCGACGGCGAACCGCCCTTCGACCTTTGGCCCGTCGACATCCGCCGCTTTGGCGCCAACCACCGCGACCCGAGCTGGGTGCGCAAGCGCACGCTGGAAGCTTATGCGCGCCATTACACGATCGCCTGGCCGTTGGAGGAGTATGAGTCAGGCCGGCCGCTGCGTCGCTCGCCGCTCTACGATCGCCTGAAGGCGAAAGGCGCGTGCTTCGGCGAGAAGATGGGCTTCGAGCGCCCGAACTGGTTTGCCGACGCGCGAGCCGGGGAAGCGCCGAAGGATCACTATTCCTTCGCGCAGCCCAACTGGTTCGAGGCGGTGCGGCGCGAACATTGCGCCTGCCGCGACGTGGCGGCGCTCTTCGACCAGTCGAGCTTCGCCAAGGCGCTTGTCGCCGGGCGTGACGCCGAGAAGGCGCTCTCGTGGATCGCCGCGGGCGACGTGGCCAAGCCGCCGGGCGCCGTGACCTACACGCAGATGCTGAACCGCAAGGGCGGCGTCGAATGCGACCTCACGGTCACGCGTCTCGACCGTGACCGCTACTACGTTGTCACCGGCACGGGCTTCGCGACTCACGACTTTGACTGGATCAGGCGCCAGATTCCGAAAAGCTGCGACGCACGGCTCATCGACGTGACGTCGGCCTATGCGGCGCTCGCGCTGATGGGCCCTTGCGCGCGCGAGATTCTCGCCTCCTGCACGGCGGACGATTTGGAGAACGAGGCTTTTCCCTTCCTCTCGGGCCGGGAAATTCACATCGCCGGCGCGACGGTTCTCGCAATCCGCATCACCTATGTCGGCGAGCTCGGCTGGGAGCTGCATGTTCCTGTCGAATTCGCCGTGACTGTTTATGAGGCGCTGCATGAGGCGGGCGCCGAGTTCGGCCTGATCGACGCCGGCTATCGGGCGATCGAGTCGCTCAGGCTCGAGAAGGGCTACCGCGCCTGGGGCGCGGACATCGGACCCGACCACACGCCGCTCATGGCTGGCCTCGGCTGGGCGGTGAAGCTGAGGTCGGGCGTCCCGTTCCTCGGACGAGAGGCGCTCGAGGAGGCGTCGGGAAAGCCGCAGCCTCGCCTGCTCGCAGGCTTCGTGCTCGACGATCCGGACGCGCCGCTCTTCGGGCGCGAGACGATCTATCGCAATGGCGAGCGCGTCGGCTTTCTGTCGAGCGGCGGCTTCGGCCACACGCTTGGGGCGCCGATCGGCTATGGCTATGTCCGCCGCGACGCGGGCGTCGACCCGGCTTTCGTGCTCTCCGGCGACTACGAGCTTGAGGTCGCGGGCGAGCGGTTTTCAGCACGCGCGGCGTTGGAGCCGTTCTATGACCCCAAGAGCGCGCGCGTGCGGGCGTGAGGCGCGGCGCGCCCCTGGAGCGTGCGCCCCTTGCGCGGGTCCGAGCGCGGCGCTAGGGCAGGGGGCGACGCGGACGTGGCGAAACGGTAGACGCAGCAGACTTTGAAAAATTGGAGCGCCCACGGAGAAATCCGCGGCGCGGAACCGCTCAAATTCGGGGAACGCTAAAGGCTTCGCGGCCCACGCCAATCCCGAGCCAAGCCGGCGCGAGTCGGAAGGTGTAGAGACTAGACGGGCGGCGCCTAAAGCTCGATGCGAGCCAGGGCGAAGGGATAGTCCAGACCACGAACGTCCGGGGGGGCGTCCCCCGGGCGGCGGCGAAAGCCGTAGCGGCAGGAAAATCTGCTTCTCGAAAAGGGAGTGCGGGTTCGAGTCCCGCCGTCCGCACCAGTTTTTTCGACGCGAAGCGCCGCGGCGAGAGCGCATCCGAGAAGGAAGCCCCTCTTCGCCCCGCGCTTCACACCCGACCAGCCACGGGGGCTGAGACCTTATTGTGCAGAGTCGGAAGCGGCCGTATGGTCGGCGCTGAAACGCCGTGTTCGCCGGGAGAGCCTAATTGGTGCAGGTCTTGAGCGAAGTCTCCCAGGCTCGTTGCGACGAAATTAAAGATTTTCTCAAGTTCACGAGCCGCATTGAAAGGCGTGTGCTGTTTGATGGAGCCGTCGCCAGGGTTCCCGATTTCGTGGAAACCAAATATATTTCGGATGAAGAGAAGACGTTGCAAGCGAGCCACGTCGAGCACGCCAGCGGTCCCGTCTCTGACATCGGCTTCTATTTCGGGCGCGATCTGCTGCTGCGCGGCCGCGGGTTTGCGTTCGTCGGTAAGGAATTGCTCGCCTTTCCAGACCTCGTGCCATCCTATGTCAGATATTACGTCGACACCGGCAGCCTCGAAGAGCTGGACGCAGACCCACATCGACGCGTGCGTTATGTCGAAGGACCGGTTCTGGTTCTCACCTCGGAGTCCTATCCTGTATACGGCCACTGGATTCTTGATATTCTTCCCAGAGCTTGGCTCTTTCTGAACAGATTTGGCCCCACGGACCCGGAACTCAAGATCATCCTCCCGTCCGACGTCCCGGATTTTGGCAAGACAATATTATGCGATCTATTCGGGTTGAATTTGGATAAATTCGCTTATTTCGACTGGCGGGCGGAGGACGTGTTGCTGGAGCGAGCGATAATCCCTTCATTATTGCACAATTCTCAGATCTATCATCCGGCGATGAACGGTTTCGTGCGTTTCGTCCGCGATCGCTTCGGCGTCCGCGCCGAGGCGCGCGCCGACGCAAGGCTGTTCGTCTCTCGCAGCAGGTTCAATTCCAAGAGCGCGAGCTTCCGGCGTGAAATGGAGAATGAGGCGCTGCTGGCCAGTCATCTGAACGATCGCGGGTTCGAGGTCGTCTTTCCCGAAGACCTGAACTGGGAGGAGCAGATTCGCAAATTCGCGACTGCCGGATTGGTGGTCGGCGAAAGCGGCTCCGGACTG
>Ga0187782_10000080_pt1 | contig 52617 bp, 41 predicted proteins | sample 0715_SJ02_MP15_2_FD_132454 | JGI IMG/M metagenome (GOLD analysis project Ga0187782, IMG submission 132454) | Tropical peat soil microbial communities from peatlands in Department of Meta, Colombia - 0715_SJ02_MP15_20_MG | ecosystem: Environmental > Terrestrial > Soil > Wetlands > Peat | place... | reverse complement strand
TGTGCCTCGTCAACGGGTGCGCTACCGTCGGCCGTATGGGGCGTTCTGCAATCGCAGTCGGCTTGGCGATGGTCGCAGCGAGTGCGTGCCATCCGGCGAGCTCGAAGCCAGTTGCTCCCGTGACCACGGATGGACTGGTCCAGGTCGGCTCTCTCTCGATGTACGTTCACTGCGTAGGCGAAGGGGGCCCTCTCGTCGTGCTCGAAGCAGGTCTCGGAAACGATGCAAGCGTCTGGGACCGCGTGGAGCCCCGCATCGGTCGCTTTACTCACGTCTGCGCGTACGACAGGGCGGGACTAGGTCGCAGCAGTCTTGCGCCACGGCCGCACTCCAACCGGCAAATGGCCCAGGAGCTGTACTCACTGCTTCATGAGGTCGGCTTTGCGCCCCCATATGTTCTCGTCGGCCACTCGATGGGCGGAACCAATGTTCGACTCTTCGCCGGCGAGCATCCAAACGAAGTCGTCGGAATGGTCCTCGTGGACGCAGCGTCGGGCGAGGACTGGTTGCAATCGTTCGCCCTCCATTCCGAGTCATCGCGGGCCGAGTTCAAGCAAGGCTTGCTCAAGCTTCCGGAGGGCCTCGACTTCGACACGTTCAAAGCCGGGTTCGCTGACGCCGACGCGTCCGGCGGTTCGCTCGGCGACACACCCCTCCTCGTGTTGACCCGAGGCCGAGAGCCGAATCCCCCACCCCCTGGCGTCTCCGCCGAGGTCGCCGCCAAGGTCGGTCGTGTGCACCGGGAGAGACAGCCCGATCTTCTGCGCCTCTCGTCCAATAGCCTGCAAATCGTCGCCGCGAACGGCGGGCACCTCATCCAAGTAGACGTACCCGATCTCGTGGTGGCGGCTGTGGCCGAGGTCGTGGACGCCTCGCGCAATCACCGGCGACTGCACGGGACGACACTTTCTGCGATTGCGAGCCGACCCGCGCCATAGGCGATCGCGAAAAACGGCGCTGTAGAAGCGCCACCCACGCCGTGGGCCGCGAGGACCCGCGCGTTCGAGACGGCGTCGAATCGACTCCACATCCCGATCGCACTTCACAGAGTGTCAGGAAAACAGAGAGAACACTTGACAAGAATGGCCGCTACAAAGAAGGGAACATCTGGCGCCATGCCGCCGCGAGCCCACGGGAGCGCGCACGCCCGCTACGTCCCGGATACATTTAGGACACGCGCCACGGTCATCCGTCGTGCCGACGGCCAGCAACCGGTGGTTGGCGGTGACGTGTCCTGTCATCTACAAAACCATCGCTTCGGACGTTTGGACTACTTGTTCTTGCGCCGAATCTCGGAAAAATCTGGCCGAGAAACCGCACCGGTCCAGGCACCAGACGTGCAGGAGTTCCACCAAGTTCGGGCGGCCGCCGATCACGCAAAGCGTTGCGACGCCGGGCCCGCTCCGCATCATATCGATGGTATTTCGCCAGAGTTTCTAAGTGCTAAACAGACGGAAACTTGAGAATCTATTGCGCGGGAGAGTGGCAGAGTGGTAGAAAGGTCGAATGCCACGAAGTCGGTTGCCCCCCTTTTTATCGTTATGTTTATGGGCATCGTTCGCACTCGAGTCTCCGAGCACGTTCGCGCAAGAAACACAGCCCGCGCCGCCTGCGCCGTACTCCTTGCCTTTTCAGCTTCGACCCGTCATCGCGCCAACCGTCGTGCGGTCGGACACGTCATTGGCCTCTTACCAAAACGCGGCCGCTCAGAACGGATTCGCCGTCGTGTCCGAGCTCAGTGCGTCGTATCGAATTCCGGGAACGGGTCCGGCGCCCCGCACCGGGCTGGCGCCTTTTGTCAAGCTGACGATCGTGAATGACTCACCGCCGGGAAACGTTACCGGCGGCTTCGCGTTCGTGAATCCATTTCTAGGCGCGACGTACTCCGCTTCCTTCGGATCGGGCTTGCGCGCGAGTGCGTTTTTGGGGGTCACTGTCCCGGTCGGAATGGGGGGCGGAAACACGCCGGATGCGGGCCCCCTCGACGCACGCACGGTCGGTCCAGTGGTGCGTGCGGACTTGGACAACGCGTTGTTCGCCGTCAACGATCTGGCGGTACTGCCTGGCATCGACTTGGCTTACGTGGATCACGGGTTGACCGTGCAGTTCGAAGCGACGTTCGCCCAACTCGAGCGGGTTCGAGGCGCCGAGAATCAACACGAAGCATCCAAAACCAACCTCACGGGAGGGATTCACGCCGGGTACTTCTTTTTTGATTTCCTGTCGGTCGGAGCAGAGGTCCGTTACCAGCGGTGGCTGAATCCGCCGTTCGCTGTGCAGGATCACAAACCCAACACGTCGTACGACATGACGTCGATGGGCGTCGGCCCACGTTTTCACTTGCACGTTGCCGGCAACCTCTGGATTCGCCCGGCAATTGCCTACACCCGGGGGTTCGACCACCCGATGACCAGCCCGGCCAATGACAACATCGTGCAGATCGACGTGCCCGTATTTTTCTAGCCACGTGGCCTCGGCGAATCCGAAGCGGGTCGACGCTCGCGCCACCTCGCGTCGATGCGTCCGCGCAATCGCACCCCCTTTCAGGCGCTCGAGCGGCACAGCTCGCGTCCGGCGGCGACGCGCTTCTCATTGGGGGGCGGCCCGCGCTGACCGGCCTCGGTCGTCAGGGAGCACGAAGGCTGAGCGGGCCCAGATAGTCCTTCTTGCCGATGTCGACGCCGTTGTGGCGCAGTATCGCGTAGGCGTGCGTCACGTGAAAGTAGAATTGCGGCATCGCGTGCTCGACCAGATAGTCCTCGCCCAACATGACCTTCCCCTCCCAGCGCGGGTAAGTGACGATTCGCTTCTCAGCGCCCTCGAAGTCCGTGGCGGCGAAGCTTTCGAGCCAGCTTCGGACGGACCCAACCCGGGTGCGCAAGCTATCGATGGTTTGCTCGTCATCCGGGTGTTTGGGAGCTTCCCGCCCGGTAAGGCGCGCCGGCGCAAACTTCGCATGGTCGCAACTCAGCTGCACCTGCCGGACGAACGGGTATTGGTCGGCGGCGAGACGAAACGCGAGGACCGTGTTCGCGTCGAACGACTTCTTCTGAGCGAACTCGGACGTCTTGACGAGCCAGGCGTCGAGCCGACCGAGCATCTTGTGCATTTGGCGAATCGATTGGTAGAACATGTGCGTTGCTATAGGATCTCTTTCGAGGTCGAACCAGTCGATCCTACCAACTCCCGACCCTTTGCTGTGGGCGCCAGCGGCGGGTGCCACGCGGAAGGGACACCCTCGGTATCGCCCTGGAGTGTACGCTGGGGCTGGCGGATGCCTGGGGACTCTCGGCGGGTCCGCGAGCGAGGGGTCTCCGTATGGCTAGTGAACTCGTAGATCCCATTCACCCTCCGAGCGGCGCCACGCCGCTGCGGGCTCGGTGCGGTGGACTCGCGGAAGAAGCGTCGGTGCCGCTGGCGATCGAGCTTCGAGGTGTTACGAAGTCCTTTGGTGCGGTGAGGGCGCTTGACGGCGTGGACCTATTGGTCGAGCGCGGCGAGGCGCTCGCGCTCGTCGGTCCGAACGGCGCCGGGAAGTCGACGCTGATCAACGTCGTCGCCGGGCTCTCCCGTGCGAACGCGGGCACCGTGTCCGTGCTCGGCCATGATGTGGTCCGGGGGTACCGCGCGGCGCGCCGCGCGCTCGGCGTGGTTCCTCAAGAGCTGGTCTTCGACCCATTCTTCGAAGTGCGCGAAGTTCTGCGGCTGCAGGCCGGCTACTTCGGTCTGGGACGCGAGCAGAACGCGTGGATCGAGGAGCTGCTAGAAACGCTCGGCCTCGCCCACAAAGCAGAGGCGCCAATGCGGACGCTCTCCGGCGGCATGAAGCGCCGGGTCCTCATCGCGCAAGCGCTGGTGCACCGTCCTCATGTCGTCGTCCTCGACGAACCGACTGCCGGTGTGGATGTCGAGATGCGACAAGCGCTCTATCGCCTTTGCCAGAGGCTCGTCGGGGAGGGCCGCGCGATCGTGCTCGTTACCCACCATTTCGACGAGGTCGAAGCGCTCTGCAGTCGCGTCGCCGTGCTCGTGAAGGGCCACATCGCGGCGCTCGTCACGACGCAAAGGCTCGCGTCGTGCAAGGGCGGCCTCGAGGCGGCGGTCATGGACGTCGTACGCGCGGAGGGAGCGTCTTGATTCTGCGCGGGCCGTACACGCTCTTTCGCAAAGAGGTTCTGCGCTTTCGCGCCGTCGCCCTGCAGACGGTCGTGGCGCCGGTCATTACCGCGCTGCTCTACGTCGTCGTATTTGCCCACCTCGTAGCGCGCGGCGCCGAGATCCAACCGGGGGTCGAAAACCTCGCATTCCTGGTTCCCGGTCTTGCCATGATGAGCCTGCTGCAGAACGCGTTCAGCAACAGCTCGTCGAGCCTCATGCAGTCCAAACTCAATGGGAATCTCGTCTTCGTTCTGCTCAGTCCCCTCTCTGCGTTGGAGATCTTCGCGGCCTTCACGGCCGCTGCGACGGTGCGTGGGCTCGTGATCGGGGGCGCGATCGTGGTCGGCGCAGCGCCCTTTGTGCACCTGCCTGCTCGCGATCCTGCGGTCGTCGTCGTCTTCGCCATCCTGGGTGGCGCATTCCTCGGCGCGCTTGGCCTCATCGCCGCGCTTTGCGCGACACGCTTCGAAGAGCTCGCGGGGTTTCAGAGCTTCGTGGTCGTACCGCTCTCGTTCCTCAGCGGCGTGTTCTACCGGGTCGACGCGCTGCGTGAGCCGTGGCGCACGATCTCGCTCATGAACCCCTGCTTTTACCTGGTCGACGGGTTTCGCCGCGGCTTCTTCGGGGGCTCTGCCGTGCCACCCGGCCGGAGCGTCGCGTTGACGACCGCTGCGCTGGTGGTCACCTCCACAGCGGCCGTCGCGTTGCTCGCGCGCGGCTACAAGATCCGCTCCTGACCACGAGCCGGCTGTGTAGATTCGCTTCTGACCGCGAAGACACGCCCAAACGACCCATCAAGGAAGACCATGCAGCTCTACTTCGCCCCCCGGACCCGCGCGACCCGCCCTCGCTGGATGCTCGAGGAACTGGGCGTCCCCTACGAACTCGTGCCTGTCGATCTCACCGCGAAGGAAAATCGGAAGCCCGCCTACCTCCCGATCCACCCGCTCGGTCAGGTACCCGCCCTCGTCGACGCCGACGTGACGGTCTTCGAATCGATCGCGATCTGCATGTACCTGGCCGACAAGTACCCGGAGCAGGCGCTCGCGCCGCCCGTCGCCTCGCCGCTGCGCGCCGTCTATTATCAATGGCTCCTCTTTTGCCCGTCGACGATCGAGCCGGCCATCGGGCGCTGGTCGCAGCATGGCGGCGACCTTCCCGACGCGGAGCGCGAAAGGGCTCGCGCGCGCTTCGTCGAGGCTGCGGACGTGCTTGCCGGGCCGCTCACCCACGGGCCACACATACTGGGAGACCTTTTCTCGACGGTCGACGTCATCGTGGGCTCAAACCTCAACTGGGCCCGTCGGGTGGGCCTGCTCGATGGGCATGACGTTCTGTCGCGCTACGTGGACCGCCTGCTCGCGCGGCCAGCAGCGCGTCGCGCCTTCAGCGATGCATAGCCTTCGGCGATGCGTAGACCGAGCGCAGGCCGGGCAGCCGCGAGCTCATTTCTCGAACGTTCGCACCCACCGCTCCAGTATGCGAAGCGCGAGGTTGACGACGTAGCCCAGCACGCCGGCGGCGAGCACGTCGAGGGTTAGCCCTGGGGTGTCGCCGACAATCTGGGCCGCGATGACGCGCGACCCCAGACCGTGCTCGGCGCCCGCGATCATCTCGGTGACCACGGCGACGACGACCGCCGTCGAGGCGCTGGTGCGCAGTCCAACCACGAGGACTCCGAGCGACTCCCAGGGCTGCGTCCACGTCAGTGCTTGCATGGGCGTCGCCTTGGCCAGGTCCAGCATTTCGCGGCGCACCGAGCGGGGTGACGATGCGGCGGTCATGACGGCGAGGGCGACCGTCCAGACACAGCCGAAAGCGACCGTCGCCAGTCGTGCGAATTCGTTGTAACCAAATGCAAGGAGGCAAACGGGCAAGAGCACGACCGGCGGGATGCTGCGCGCGAGGTCGAGCAGGCCCTCGATCACAGGCGTCTGGCGCATCAAGACGGCGGCTAGGGCGCCGACCACCAGCCCAGCGACGACGCCCGCTGTGAGGCCTAGGCCGGTGCGCGCCCCGGTTGCTGCCATATCAACGCCCAGGGTGGGGGCCGTGGCCGAAAGTGCATTCAGTGTGGCGGCGGGCGTGGCGACGAGCGCGCGCCCAGCCACCCGGATCTGGGCCACCGCCCACCAACCGCCGACCGCCCCGGCAAGCGCCAACAGGGAACGGGCAACGGAGCGGCGCCTGAGCCCCGGTGCGCTCACACCGGCACCCCGTCGAAGATCCGTCCGGCGCTGAGGTGCACCGTGCGCTCGCAGAGCTCCGCCACGTCTTCGGCATCGTGGCTTACGAGGAGCAGGGCGCGGTCGCCGAGCTCGTCGCGCAGCGCGCGGCGCAAGCGATCGCGGTTCGAGGCACTGATGGCCGAGAAGGGCTCGTCGGCGACGACCAGCGCCCCGGGCGACGCCAGGGCGCGAGCCAGCGCCGTGGCCTGCTTCTCCCCCCCCGAGAGGTGTCCGGCGCGACGGCGTGGATCGATTCCCGGAAGGATCCGGCGCGCGAGCGCGTGCGCCGCGTCGTACGCGTCTTTGCGGCCAGCGACGAGGAGAGGCATCGCCACGTTGCGGAGCACCGAGAACCAGGGGAAGAGGCTTTCCGCGTAGGCCTGGGGAACATAGCCCACGCCTGCGGCGCACTGGACGGTACCTTCGACGAGGAGCGTCAGCCCGAGCAAGACGCGCACGAGGGTGCTCTTGCCGGCCCCGTTCGCGCCCACCAGGGCGACGCGATCCCCTTGCCGTAGGGTGAGGCTCACTTCGCACAGGATCGGGCGATCGCCGCCATGCACGCGGACCCGATCGAGCGCCGCGACAATCACGGCAGCGCGATGCTTGCCGCCCGCGCGTCGGTCCCGGTGAGCTTGAGGGCCCGGTCCAGTTGTGCGGCGTCAATCTCCCTCGAGCGGAGATACCGCGTTGCCGGGTAACGATCGACGAATGGCCGCTCGCTCTCCCGAACGTACGGCTTCATCGCGGCAATCCCCACGGCAGGATCGGCCGCGATCATCGTGATGGCCTCGTCGAGAGCGTCGGCAAGCGCCCGGGCTCCTGCCGGATTCTTCTTCGCGAAGTCCTCTGTCACGGCGAAGGTCCCGAAGAGGAATGGCTCGCCCAGCACACGCGGAACATCCGCGGTGTCGGTCGCCCGCTCGGCGAGACCTCGCGCGAGCGCCGCAGTGGCCATGGGGTCGCCGGTGAACAGTGCGTCGACGCCGCCACCCATCAACGCATCCACTTCGAGAGAGGGGGCAAGCGGCACGATGCTGACGTCTTCGGGCCGGAGACTGTCATGCTGCAGGATCGCCTCCAGCCATCGACGATAGGCGGCCGTCGGCAGGATGCCGATGCGGCGCCCCCGGAGCGCGCTGACGCCGCGCAGCCCGCTTCCCTTCTTGACGAGCAGGTACGACAGCGGGTGCGCTGCGTCCTCGACGACGGCGGTGAAGACCCGCACCTTCGGCGGGGGCGCCCCTGGCCCAAACAGAATGGGGAAGGCAACGTACCCTCCGGCCTCGATCCGACCGGCGCTAAGCTCATCCGCAAGCGGTTGCGCCGTATCGTAGCGACGCACTTGCGCGTCGATGCCGTGCTTAGCAAACAACCCGTGCTGCTCCGCAACGAATGCGGGCAGGCTGATGCGCAGCGTCGAAACTCCGATGATCATGCGATGCCCTGCATAGCCTCTCCGGGCACACGCGGCGAGGGACAGCAGCCCCATCATCACTTCGCGTCGTCCGCGGCCTTTGGCAGAAGTCATGGGCGCTTACGTTGTACGAGACCGCGCGGAGATCGCGGAAGACCTGAACGTCCACACAGCCAGCACCGCAAAGGCGGCCGCAGCGCCGACGACGAGCTGCGGGAGCTCAAAGCGTGCTTCCAGCACCCCGGCCGAGGCTCGCCCGAGGACCGAACCGAGGTTGCCGAGGGCCATGCAGACCGCGAACTGCGTCGCCGCGAAGCGAGCATCGGCGAGATCCATGAAGACCGCCGTGAGCACCGTGAGCATCGCGCCGCTGGCGGCACCCCAAACGAGGGCCTGGACGACCCAGACCCCCTTGTCCGACCAGTACGGGGAGAGCAGCGCGAACCCCGCCCACGTGGCCGCGCCGAGCACAAGCGCGCCTGCCAGGACCGGCGCGCGTCCCTTGCGGTCGGCGAGCCTGCCGCCCACAAACGCCCCCATCAAGTGGGTGCCGAGCGCCAGCACGCCCAGGGAGGCGTATTCGGCCTGCCGGAAGCCGTGATTCCTCACGGCGCCGACGGTCATCAGGACGCCGAAGCACCCGGACAGAAAGTACGCGACCGTCCAGACGGCCAAGGCGCGGACACTCGGTCGGGCAAGGACCGAACGGACCAGGAGCCGCACGCTGCCCGCGAGCGGAAGCCACGCGCGGTCGGCCTCGATGAGTGCGGGCGCCCCGCTCATCCACGGCAACAAGCGCTCGCCCAGCCTCTCGCGCAAGAGGACGGTCGGCAGGCATGCGATGCAAAGCAGCAGGAGCGAAAGCCCCGCCGCCACCCGAAACCCCGCCATGGCCAGTACGGCCGAGAGCCCGGCGCCCCCGATCGCATTTCCGGCCGCCTGGCTCCCCGACATCACGGCGTTCGCGAGACCGCGTTCGCTGTCGGGGATGACTTCGATGGCGAGACCGTCACCCGCCACGTCGGACATCGACGCGAAGAGCGCCTGCGCAAAGAGGACACCCGCCAGCGCGTGAATGTGGGTCAGCGGAGAGCGGAGCGAGATCAGCGCCGCCGTGCTCGTAATCAGTCCCATCTGTGCACCGAGGATCCACGCACGGAAGCGACCCATGGCGCGGTACTTGAGTCGGTCTACGAGCGGCGCCCACACGACCTTGAAGGCCCAGGGCAGCATGGTCGTGGCGCTGACGGCTCCGATGGTGCTCGTGGACATCCCCACTTCTGCTAGCCACGCGGGCACGGCGAGGACGGCGAAGCCCATCGGGAGCCCCTGCGCGAAATAGATGGCGCCGAAGTTGACGAATCGAAGGGCCGAGCTGTCGGAAAGCGAGCGCACGACCTCGGGCTGGGAAGGCGACGCCGCATACGTGGGCGAAGCGAAGGCCATCAGCCCCTTCGCTCGCGACCAACGAGACGTCGGAGTCGGATCGCGAGGGCTCCCAGGCCCGAACTGCGCAGACGTCGGAGGAAGACTGCAAAGGCGGCCAAGGCCGAAACCGAGAGACCCGCTGGCACCCGACCCGGCGCCCCGGGCACCTGGCAGCCGCACGAAGATCCCGAGGACACCTTCGCGCCGGACGATCCGGAGGACGCAGACGATCCGGAGGACGCCGGCCCAAGGTGGCGCACGCAGCGGGCGTAGCCGAGGCCCGTCAACGTATCGCCGTCCACGAGCCCGAGGTTGAACGTGATGCTCCAGGAGAGCGTGGGCGCTCCCTCGTTTTGGGTCGACGCCCAGTAGAGATCGGCCTTGGCGTCCGTGAACACCGGGTCGATCGCCACTCCGTTCGCGTTGATGCTGTCGTACTGCACGATACCGAGAAGCTCGCTAATGTTGGGCAGATGCCAGCCCGAAAGGCCCCCGAGTGACAGGCGCGAGCAGTAGTCGAGGGAGCCCTGCCAGTCCCGCTTCACGCCGTCGTCCGCGCGCTGCCACTCGAGCCCCGTGGTCGTGTCCTGGACTGTTTCCTCGAGCTCCGTGAACGGCCCCGCCTTGCGCAGGCCTACGCCTCCGACGTTGAGGATGTCGCTCGTGCCTCGAATACAGCGGACGGGCAGCGGCGAATCCGCCAAAAACGGCGTAACCTCGCCGTAATCGAACTTCACCGTCCAGGCCAGCATGCTCGTCGAAGCCGTCGGCGTGGACGTCCAGTAGTTCGTGCTCTGCGCGCCGGTGAAGGCCGCATTGATCGACGGCAAGTCCAGGCCGTAGTCGTTCAGCGTCATGAGCTCGATCACCGAGGGCAACCGCCAGCCGGTGGCCGCTTCGGCGCTCTGGAAGCTCGCGCAGTGCTGGATCGCTTCCGAATACGTGTAGGTGTTGCCGTCGTCGTTGGGCTGCCAAATGAGGCCCGTATGGTTGTCGGTGATCTCGTCGCTCGCCGTTTGGACTATCGCCTGGGCGTTTGGCTGAAAATCGCTGTCCTGAAGCTCCCAACCCGCCACCGGGCACATGAGATCCTCGGTCGTGTCCGTCGCGCACTCCGTTGCGGTCACGCCCGTGCGGTAGAATGCCGGGTGAGGCGAGGCAGGCAGTGGCGCGGGCCCGGCGTCGACCGCCAAGGCGGGGGCGCCGCTGTCCGGCATCTGCTCCAGTAGACTTGCGTCGACGCCGGCAGTGGAGTCGGCGGGAAGGGCCGCAGGCGAGAAGACCTCGGCGAATGAAATGCAAGTCGCCGGGTTGCAGCCCCCGGCCACGAGCACCCGCCCGTCATTCAACAAGGCGCCGATGTGGAACGCGCGGGCCATGAGCATGGCGCTCGTCCCGAGCCACTCTCGTGCGAGCGGGAGGTAGACCTCCGATGTAGGGAGGCTCGCTCCGGTCGAGTCAGCGCCGCCTGCCATCAACACCTCGCCGTTTTCGAGCAGGGTCGCCGTGTGGTGGTGCCTCGCGCCTGCCATCGACGGTGCCGGCGCGAAACTGCCGGGGGCTTCGCTCGGTTCTCCCGCTTCGCTCGCGTCGTCCGCTTCGCTTGCGTCATCGCCCGCTTCGCCCGCGTCGTCGCCTGCTTCCCCCGCGTTGCCGCTTGGTGCCCCCGCGTTGCCACCCGCGCTCGACGGCGTCCAGATGTCGGCGGACGACAGCACCGTCATGCACGCCTGGTCGGCGCAGCCGCCGGCGACGAGAACGGTGCCGTCGTTGAGCAGAGTTGCGCTGTGCCCTGCGCGCGGCGAGCTCATCGTCCCGGCGGGGGTCCAGGTGTTGGCGACGGGATCGTACAGAGTGGCGTCGTCGAGCACCGTCGCGCACAAGGGGTCCGCGCAGCCCCCGACGACCAGCACGCGTCCGTCGGCGAGCGTGGTCGCCGTGCCAAAGCCGCGAGAAGCCGCAAGCGGTGCCTGCTCGCTCCAACTGCCGGTTGCAGCGTTCCAAGTCTCCACGTCGGCCGTGCAGCCGCCGACGTCGCATCCACCCGCCACGAGGGCGGCGCCGCCGTCCCCGATCAGAGCGCCCATGGGCGCCGTCCTCGGGCTCGAGAGGGCACCGGCGTCGATCCACGAGGCTGTAGCGTAGGAGTAGCGCTCGGCGAGATTCGTGGTCTGGGTGCACGGGGTCGCCAGGCAGACTCCGGCGTCGTTCATCTGGGTGCAACCGGTCAGCGTGCAGCCCCCCGCGACCATCAAGTCGCCCGAGGGCAAAGGCACTCCTGCGAATGCCTCACGCGCGGTCATCATGGGGGCCCCCGAAGTCCACGTGCCCGAATCCGGATCCCAGACGTCGCTGTTGGCCAGCATTTGACCGCACGCAGTCTGGATGAAGCTCGACGGACAACCGGTGAGCGCGCATCCCCCGACCGCCATGACGTGTCCGTCGGGACGCCGGTACCCCACGTCTCCCCAATGCGACGTCGTCATCGACCCCGTCGTCGACCAGTCCGGGTCGACGAGGATCGGCGCCCCCAGCCCTTCCAGGTCGAGGTCGAGAATGATTTTGCGCCCCACGATTTGCGCCGTGCCCCGGCGACGTTTGCCGTTCGCGGCGCGCGCCAGCGGGGCACTCAGGCGCAGGCGCCCGATGCCGTCCTTACCCACCACCTCGACCATCGTGTCGGCTTCGCGCAGGGTCCAGACCGCTGAGCCCGTGTCGAACTCGAACTCTCTCCGGAGGTGCCGCGGTGGCTCGCGAAAGTAGATGTACTCGTCGACGTGCGTCGGCGTCAGCTTGTAGAGCAGGTCCCCGCCCGCAACGGCGCCACGGTAGACGATGACGCCCTTGTGGATCTCGGCGGGCACGGGCAGGATGCCGAGCTCCTCGGTGCGAACCGAGAAGCCGTCGACGCCGTTGAACTCGACGACGTGTGCGGCGCTCGCGTGCGCGGGAAGGCGCGCGTAGAGCGTCTGACCCGCGCCGTCCTGGCGCTGGACGAACTTCGAGTGGAGCGTCTCGAAGCGCGGTGTGATTGTACCGTCGGTGGCGCGATCGAGCCCGAGGTCGGACACCATGCCGAACCACTTGCGTGCCCCGTGAAAATGCCTCTGGATCTCCGCAAGCAGAGGGTCTGAGCTCAGCCCTGAAGGAGACGCTTTCGCAGGAGACGCTCCCGCAGGAAACACGCCTGCGGCAGACGCGCCCACTGGAGACGCTGCGAGCAGGGGGGCGAGCGATGCCGCCGCAAGGATGAACCAATGAGTTCGAACAGCGCGTGTCCGCATGCGTCAAAGTCCGGTGTGTGGGTGCGCGAAAAGAGCGGCCGTTAGCCGCAGCTCGTGACATGCTCCGCGTGATCCGCCCGAGGTCGACGCGTGGGGCGAGGTGCCGTGCGACGCGGTAGTACAGTGTCCCGGTCCAGCACCCACGGCCCGATCTCGACCCGATCCCCGATCATCCCCCCGTCAGCGAGCAGGTCAATCGTCTCTTGGAGGCGGATGGTGTCGACTTCTCTCGATGTGAGAAAGACGGGGCGGCCGAGCCCATCGCGGAGGTCCGCACAGGAGCGCGGTAGATACGAGGCGGCGATGCGACGTGCCTCGGCTGGATCCTCCCGGCAAGCACGAACGCCCTCGTCGAGCGCGGCGACGATCCTGTGTGCCTCGTCCGGTCGCTCCGCGACGAAGTCGCTGTCGAACACGAAGCTTCCGAACAGAAATGGGCTGCCGAACAGCGACGGGAGGATGGCGCGATCACCGAAAATGTTCGCCACGCCGCTCCGCACCGCGTCCGTGACGCCGGGATCGTTCGTGAAGATCGCGTCGACACGGCCCGAGCGCAACGCAGCCGCGGTTTCGTGCGGCAGCACGTCGTGGACTGAAACCATGCGCTCGACCGGGACGTTTGCGGCGGCGCACGTCTCCATGCACTTGCAGGTCTTGTCGATCTTCACTTGGTGGTAGCCGAGACCGAAGCGCGCGAGGAGAACCTTCAGCCATTCCCGGTACGCTTTGGTCGGAAGCACGCCAACACGTCGGCCCGCCAGTTCCTCGATGGACCGAATGCCACTGCCCTTGCGCAGGAGGAGAAACGAGATCGGGTTGTCCATGTCCTCGGCCACCGCGCAGGCGTAATGCAGCGGGCGGGCGCGCACGTGACGGTGAAGCGCAATCGGGAAAGCGACGAAGCCGCCGCAGGGCACCCCGTCATCGATAATGGCTTCGACCAGCGGGTGCGCGGTCGGGTAGCCCCTCATCCGGACCTGCACGCCCTGATCCCCCAAGAAGCCAGCCCGGTGAGCGACAAACAGGGGTAGCGAGACGCCAAGAGCACTGTAGCCGATGGTCACCATGGGAACCTTCCTTCGCTGGATGCAATGGGGCCTGCCCTCGGTCTGGCAGCCGCGCGGTCAAAAAAAACTTGGAACCCGTCGAAAACGTTGCTCGCCCAAAACCCGACGACTTTGATGTTTCTTTTATCGGGCGAACATGGCTGATCGGTTAACACAATCCACCTAACAGAGCACGACGAGATCAGTCAACTCCAAACGAAAACATCCGAATCCGAGCATTCGAATTGATCACGAACGTGGATTGCGTGTTGCGGCCATGTTTCCAATGATCGCAAAATACGCGTTACACGAAGCTCCGCCCGACCTCGAAATATCGCGCCCAGCGTCGTGAGTGAAAGCCCTGCACGATCGGGCAGGGCCCAGTCCTGGATGAAGCGATCGGCTCAAGTCGCGAAGTCGTAGGTCACGCGGCGTGAAAGCAGCGCAGAGAACGCTGGAAGAGACTGCGAGTGGCAGCCCGCGTTTGCTCGTGGCAGTGTCTGCACCAACGGGGCATGAGAAAACTCATCAAAATCTTGGCACCGCTCGGATTCGCCCTCGTCGTGACCGCGTGCGCGGCGTGGTCCCAACCGCCAGGTGTCGTGGGCCCTCAACCGAGCTCCGCGTGCCTTCCGCGCAGGGCAAACTGCCAGTCCGACCACGACTGTTGCACGATGAATTGCAAGACCAACATCTGCGTGGAGCCGCCCATCGGCGGCGGCTGAGGCATAGCGACTTGGCGGCCCCTCCGTTCGTTGATCGCGTGAGCGATCGTCGCAATGAGGAAATGGACGTCGCCGGCAGCATTGGAGGACGGGGCCCGACCTCGACATGAACCGCGTCGGCGCGGACCCGCTGTTCGCACAAACGCTGCCGCCGCGCTCGTGATGGTGCGCGCACAGTTTGGGACCGCGCCGCTGGCGTGAGGCGGTCGTCCTCTCTCACCCTGATGGGCCGAGCCGCTGCATTATTTCTGTTGCCGATTCGTTGCGTAGAGTTTTCGGGATGATGGTCGCGGGCGACGTATAGGTACATCGATGCTGCGCCGATTCATCGCGATGGGCCCGATCGCTCGTGACCTTCGAACCGAAGGGGACGCCCTGGGGTGTCCCCAACCCTCACCGGAGGTTCGATGTCATGAAGCTTTCAATTCGGTCCCAGCGGCGCAATAGGGTCGCGCCGCTCTCGCTCGCGTCGCTGTTGCCCGTCGCCGCGTTTGGCGTCGCGTTCACTCCAACGGCCTCCGCGCAGCTCGCGGCGCCGGACGGCGGCGTCCCAGTCGATGCGGCCGCTCCCTCGCCGAACACGCAGCCCGTACCCATCACGGTGCTGACGACGAGCCCCAGCACCGCGCGAGGGCTCATCTTCCTCACGCCGACCAGTGGCGGGCCCGGTGCGATCGAGGGGCCGGAGATCATCGACGGCCAGGCCCGGCCGGTATGGTTCAAGCCTCTTCCGGCGGGCACCACGGCCTACGACTTCCGCGTCCAGTCCTATCACGGCGAGGCCGTCATCACGTGGATCGAGAGCCAGGGCGCCTTTTCGACCGGCCCGACGACGGATTACATCGCAGACAGCCACTACCACGTGATCGCGACTGTCCAGGCCGGCAATGGGCTGACGGCCGACATCCACGAGTTTCACCTAACGCCCCGGGGAACGGCGCTCATCACGGCGTACAACACCGTTGCATACGATCTCTCGTCGGTAGGCGGGCCGTCGAACGGCCTCGTCACCGAGGGCGTGTACCAGGAGATCGACATCGCCACCGGCAGGGTCCTCTTCGAGTGGCACAGCCTGGATCACGTGGGACTCGACGAGAGCGAATCCCCGGTGTCCACGTCGCCCACGGTGGCCTGGGACTACTTCCACGCCAATGCCATCAGCCTCGACGAGGACGGGAATTACCTGGTGGGCGCGCGCAACACCTGGACCGTCTACCGCCTCGACCGGCATACCGGGGCCGTCCTTTGGCGGCTCGGGGGCAAGAAGAGCGACTTCGCGCTCGGCCCGGGCGTCGCCTTCGCGTGGCAGCACAACCCGACGGCCGCAGACGATCACGGGCTGATTCGCATCTTCGACAACGAGGCCAGCCCGACGATCCTGCCGTACTCGCGCGTCATCTGGGTGCGACACGACGACGTGAACAAGACGGCCACTCTCGAGCGCTGGTTCAAGCACCCGGACAACCTCTCCGCCGGCTCCCAGGGCAACTCCCAGGCGCTCGACAACGGAGACACGTTCGTTGGCTGGGGGGCGCTCCCGCGATTCTCGGAGTTCGATGTCGACAACAACCTCGTGTTCGATGCGGCGTTCCCCGCGGGGTACAACACCTACCGCGCCTGGAAACACGTCTGGGTCGGGCAGCCGGACACCCCCCCCACCACGACCGCCGAGGTCACGGCCGACGGTGAGACGACGGTCGACGCGATCTGGAACGGCGCGACCGAGGTCGCCCGGTGGGACGTCCTCGACGCGTCCACCTTGCGCCCGTCGCGCATCGCGAGCGCCCCGTGGAACGGTTACGACACGACCATCACGGTGAACGAGCCCCTGACGTCCGTCGTCGTCGTCGCGTTCAACGGCGCGGGGACCGAGATCGGACGGTCGGCGGTCACCAGCGTCACGCCGTGACAAAGGTGGGTGCCCCCCGGGGGATGCTCTGGTCCCCCGGGGGCGGCCCCATGCCCATACGTGGTGGGTGCGCTATCGGCGGCCGCTTCCCGCCGCCGTCGTGGCTTTCGTCGACGGGCCGCACGAACTACGGCGCAATGCGAGGCCCGAACCAGGTGGTCAGGGCGTCACGAAGACCACGGTCCCCGCCCTCTCCGACCCACGCGACATATCCGTCGGGCCGGATCAGGACGGCCGTAGGAGCAGAGACCCGGCCGAGCAAGGGCAGCTCCCATACGCCACCGTATTGAGCGTCGATCAGGCGGACACGATCCGCCCACGGACGGATGTCGAAGGCGCCGGGCACACCAAGGTTGAGCAGCACAGGTCGTGCCTGGTGCAGTAGGGTGAACACGCGGAGCGGTCCGCTCTCCGTGACCACGTCGAGATCGGGCATGCGCCGCCCGAGCAGGGGGTGTCCCTCCCCGAGGTCGTAGTGAACGTCGAGGCCGGACATCATCGCGGCGTATCGCTTGCGAGGCTCGGTCATCCGCAGCACGTCGGAAAAGGTCTCGCGTAAGGCATCGGTACGGTCATCACCACGACTGAGCGCACCCTGCGCCATCGTGGAGCGCAGCACTCGAGCCCCGACGGGGTGTCGCTCGGCATGGTAGGTGTCGAGGAGGCTCTCCGGCGACATTCTGTGAACCACCTGGGCGAGCTTCCACTTTAGGTTCACCGCATCCTGGACGCCGATATTGAGACCCTGTCCGCCGTACGGCGGATGGACGTGCGCCGCGTCGCCGGCCAGGAGCACGCGGCGGTCCCGGTAGGCCGAAGCCTGGCGGGTCATGTCGGTGAACCGGGAGATCCACGTGGCGTCGTGGGCGCCATAATCCGTCCCATAGAGGGCGACGAGCGCCTCGCGTAGGTCGGCAAGGGTCGGCTCGTCGCGTTGGATGACGTGCTCTTCTCGGATCACGACACGCGCCCGTTTTCCGTCGTCAAGTTTGCCGATGGCATAGACGCCCTTGTCGTCACGACGAATGCCCCAGGTCGGCTCTTCGGCCATCGCGACCTCGGCGATCAAGAAGCTGATCGACGGATCCCATCCCGAAAAGTCGATACCGGTTGTCTTGCGGACCACGCTACGGCCTCCGTCGCACCCGACGAGGTACTTTCCTCGCAGCCATCGGCCGTCGGATAGCTCGACGCTGACGCCAGTGTCGTCCTGCGTGAAGGCGATGACTTCGCGACCGCGATGCATCGTCACCGGCAGCTCGCCGACCCAGTCGGCCAGGATGCGCTCGAAGCGGTTCTGCCAGAGAGCGAGCCCGTAGTTGTGGCGAGTCGGGAAGTCGCTGATGTCGAGAGGGATGGACGCGAACGTTGCGACCTGCATCGCCCGACCTTGCGAAAGAAAGCGCTCGGCGATTCCCCGCTGGTCGAGCACCTCGATCGTGCGCGCGTGCAGGCCGCCGGAGCGAGAGCCCGTGAGGTCCTGGCTCTCGCGCCGCTCCACGACGGCGACATCAAGTTGCGCCAAGGCAAGCTCGCCCGCCAGCATCAGTCCAGTCGGGCCTCCTCCGGCGATCACCACCTCATGCTCTCTCATGGCCACCGCTCCTATCGCCACGTGCTTGCGGCCGGCGATTGTGCGGCACGACCCGGGGCTTGTCGCAAGCCCCCGCATCTGGCATAGAAACGGAGGTGGCGAGGGGCCAGGGCTGAGGCACTACTTGGGTGTCAGGTGGGCCGGCTGGCCGGCGCTGGCGACGCGGCCGCGTTGGGCGTCGAGCAGCTCCACCCCCACTTCGCTCCCCCGTTCGTCGTAGCCGTTCTTTCGTACGGCGTATCCCTCTTTCTTGCCAGTGACGAGCTCGTCGTTCACGCCGTGAAAGGATGTTTCCACTTTCCTCCCACGGGTGTCGTACGCGTAGCGGATCACGGCCACGCCGTTCGCGTCGCGTTCGAGAGCGCCGTCGAGACTCCGGCACTCGAACGCCACCTTGTGCCCCTGCACGTCGTAGGCATTCCCGAGCACCCAGCAACCGCGTTCCAGCCGAACCGGCTCGCCTCCCTTGAACCCTTGTTCTTCGACCACGCGACCGTATGCGTCGTAGCGCCGAACGAGTCGTGAGAACCCCCGGGTCAAAACGGCGGGGTTTCCGTCGAGGTCGAAAAAGGCGATCTCGAGCCGGTTTCCGTGCTCGTCGTTCGTGGATCGAGCCAGGTGGAAGCCGTCGACCATCGTCGGACCGCCCCCGGGGCCGTAGTACGCCCTCTCGATCTCGTGCCGCCGCTCGTCGTACACCAGTCCTACGCGGGCAAAGCCCTTCTCGCCGGAGACGAGCTCGCCATTCAGTCCGAAATAGCTCTCTTCGACGGGGTTTCCGCTCGCGTCGAACCCGTCCACCACTCTCGCGTATCCCTGGTCGGGGCGGGCATCCCTCCACCTGAAGAGCGCCGGCGCGCTAGTCGCGTCGATGTACCTCGTCTCGGTCCGGCTCCCGCGAACGTCGTAGGCAGCAACCCAGCCGCTATAGCCGTCTTTGCGGACGGCGGGATCGTGCTTTGTATCGAAGTATCGACGACTGAGCTCGTTGTGACGCGCATCGAACGTCGATTGCCACCCGGCGACGCCGTCAGCGGTGAGGATCGGCTCCCCCGTGAGTCCAAAGTAGGATCGTTCGATTTCGTCGCCGTGATCGAAGCTCGAGCGCCAGCCGGCGTACATGCCCTTCCCGAGAGTGCGCTCACCCCGAATCCCCATGAGCTCGTGCTCGAATGCGTGGCCCTGGGCGTCGTAGCGTGCCGTGTACCCGGCGCTCCCGAGGGCATTGAGCGCGGGCGTTCCATCGATCCCGAGGTAACGCTCCTCGATCGTATTCCCGGCCTCGTCGTACTTGTACGTGATTTTGGCATATCCATCCTCCGACGTCGTGGGCTTTCCGTCCGACGAGAAGTATTCGTGCGAGAGCACGCGACCCTCACTGTCGTTCACGCTGCGCAGTCGCGCGTAGCCCTTCGAGCACGGCACGAGACGCCCATCGGGCCCCGCGTATTCCTCGTGGGTCAAGTGCCCACCATCGTCGTACCGATGGCGCAGGCGACTGAAGCCTTCGTTGCCGACCGCCTCGCGACCATCCGGATCCCGCGTGACGCGCTCGACCAGGTGGTGATGGTCGTCGTAGTCCATCTGCCGGATCGCGATGCCCTGGTTGTCGCGCGCCGTCTTGCCGTCCGCTCCGACGCACGTGGACTCGATGGAATTGCCTCGATCGTCGACCCGTGTGCGCAATCCGTAACACCCCGAGGTATTGGTGATCGGTTTCAGGCTCTCGGACTCGAACGCTTCCACAATCACGTGGCCCCGATCGTCGAGCGTGTAAGCCACCCGATGAAATCCGTCGCCGGCGATCGTGGGTCGGCCGGCGACATCGAAATAAGACTCCGACAATACGTTGCCATAGCGATCGTACGTTTTCTTGACTGCGGCCCATCCTGCCTTCGTGAGGGTCGGGCTCCCGGCGGCGTCGAGCGCCTCTTCGAGGACGTCGCGGCCTGACGCATCGAACGAGTACTTCATTGTGGCGATGCCGTTGGCTCCGTTCATGGGCTTGTCCTCGGCATCCAACCAGGTCCATGTCGTGGTGTGCCCGGCTTTGTCGAACTCCCGCCGGAAGCCGAACGCGCCATTCTGTCCTGGCACCGGCGCGTCCGAGCGATCGCGGTAGCGCAGAACGCCCGCGTACCCCTGTGACGAAAACTGCACCCTGATCAGGGGTGCCTTGGGGTCGGGCGTCCCGTCGCGCCCGACCTTGTAGATGGTTGTCGTGGCGTCGGGAGTGCTGGAACGGACGTACTGAAGACCGCCCAGACGCACGTGATGCTCGTCGTACGCAACGCTCCCGATAAGGCGGTCGCGATTGTCGTATGCATACTCCCAGCTCGCCGCGATATCGTCGGGCCCCGGGTTGCGATCCAGGAACGTGATGATTCCGGGAGTCAACTTACCTGTTGCGTCGACCGTCTCGACCCGAAGGACGGGCCCCCACCGCCCCTTCGTGGTGACCCGGCACGAGCGCAAACGGCGACTGACCTGGGCGGGAGTGAGCGGGTCGACGCCGTGCGGCACCTCCCGAATCATGACGAAGCTGTCGAAGTACGTCGGTGGGCACCAAACCCAGAGGTACCCAAAGACCAGCATTCCCACGACTAGAGACGCCGCGACCAACGCGCTCAATCCCGCGACCCAGCGCGCCCGCCGAAGCTCACGCTTGCGGGCCGTCTCCACGCGCGTTTGCTCGTCGCGGCGTTTTGCCTCGCTCGCTGCGAGAAACTGCATCGCAAGGTCGAAGTCCGATGCCGAGCCGTAGCGCTCGGCCCATGCCGACGTCGGGCGCGCCTTTTGTTTCCAATCGAGCGCCCGCTCGAGGTTCGGGCTGCCCCACAGCGCGGCTTCGCCCGCGTGCCAGAGGATCGCCTCCCGTTTGAGCCGCGCGTAGACCATCGCCGACTCGGCTTCCTCGCGTACCCAACCGGAAAGCCGGTCCCAGTGCGCGATCAAGCTCTCGTGGCTGACGTCGAGGAACGTTTCCTGCTCGATGGGCTCACCGGCTGGTGGCGTGAGGAAAGAGCGGTCCGGGCGACGGAACGCGTCGGCGACCGCGGCAATCTCGGCGATGGTTGCGTCGGCGACGCTCGCGATGTCTCCGGCAGGCGCCGGAGCGCGCGTGTCGAGCTGACCGTCGGTGCGACTCGAAATCCGCTGAAAGAGCATTCGCGCGAGCGCCTGCCCGCGCTCGGGCAGATCGAAAAGCGCCTCGTCGGCGTGTCTGGACAGCGCGCGCGAGAGTCCGCCGATCGCCTCGTAGCCCTCGACGGTGAGGACGATGCGGCCTTCCGGCTGGTGCATTCGCCTGAGGCTCCACATGCGCATCAGCGCGTGCTGCATGACGGGGAGCTGATCGGCATCGGGGCCGATGTCGTTGAGGAGCCGGTGCACGAGCGCCGGTTCGACCTCGCCTCCGAACACGCGCGCGGGCCCGGCAATCGCCTGGGCGCACTCGTCGCGCGTGAGGCGTGGCGTGAGGTACTGGCTCTCGCTGATCGCCTCCGGCAGCCCGTGGAACAGGGCGCACTGGCCGAGGAAGTCCGACCGCATCGTCAGAACGACGTAGATGGGTACCTCTCGCTGGCGCGCCGTGGCGAGCATCAGGTCCACGAATGCGTCGGCCTCGTCGGCGCTCTGCTCGGCGCGGAAGCGAAAGAGCTCCTCGAACTGGTCGACCAGCAAGAGCAAGTTGGACGAAGGCGCCGACTCACGGACGCAGTCGACGAGCCCCAGAGGGCCGCGGCGCAGGGCGGCCTCGATCGAGAGAGAGGATTGCTCCTGAACCGAAGAAGGGTTGCCATTCTCGTTCGCAGCGAGACGACGCGCGAGCCTCCCGATGGGGCTGCGCCCGGGACGTAGCGTGACGATCCGCCAGCGCGAGCCTGCCGACGCAAGCAGGCCGGTCTCGAGGCAAGCGATGAGCCCCGCGCGCACGAGAGACGACTTGCCGCACCCCGAAGGCCCGACGATCGCGAGGAACCGGCCGGCCTGCAGCTTCTTCAGCAGTTGATCGGTCTGCGCTTCGCGGCCGAAGAAGATGTCTTGCTCCTCCGTCTCGAACGGGCGCAAGCCGGGATAGGGTGCGGTGCTGAAGTACGCGTCCGACGGCATGGCCGGGCTATTTCAAGGAGGCGGCGAAATCGCGGAGGACGGTTTGATCCAGCCCCCGGCGGCAGTCGAACGTCCTGAGATTGGGGATCGCCGCCCCGAGGTCTCCCTTGTCCTGCTCGGGCGGCCCCTGCACGATGGCCAGCGCCGTCGGTGGCCGGGCGCGCTGGCTGAGGATCTTACGGCCTTGCCGCAGCTGGCTTCGAACCCAGTTGGCGCCCGCCGCGCCGTGCAGGAGCAGCATGCCGTCGCACGTGTTGAGGCTCTCCTCGAGATCCTTGCGGACGTCCTCGGGCGGGCCCTCCGTCGTGGGCCAGTAGCAGTCGACGTTCCACTGGAGGAGGATGCGGGCCACCTCCTGGGCCAGCGCGCGATCCGGCGCGTCCGCGTTCACGAAGACCATCACGTTCGACCGCGCTGCAGCGGGAGGCGGCGGCTCACGGCGCGCGAGCTCGACGATCGTTCTCTTGAACTCCTCGATGCCGCAGGCCTGTGCGCTCTCCACGAGCGGCCGGTGGTCCGCGCGCACGGACGTGACGTCGAGCCCGCGGTCGCGCCACGCGGCGACGGGGATGCCCGCGCTGCGCGCCAGCTCGTTCTGCAGCCGGGGCAACGGAACCCCGCCGTTGAACGGATCGCGACCGGGCACGGAGCTGAGCAGCTGCGCGAATGCCTTCGAGCGCGCCAGGTCGGCCTTCATCGCGGCCTCGAACGAAGCGCGGTCCGTCTGCGCGTACCAGGTCTCCGGAAGCACCTGGAGCCCTGCCTGGCTCAAGTACCCGCGAAGCTGTCCTTCTGAGTCGTCCTGGTCTTCGGTGGCGCGAGCGACGAATACGCACGGCCCCTGAGGCGCCGCGATGCGTCCGGGCGTTCTGAGCTCTTGCGCCCGCGTCTTGATGCGGAAGCTGAGCTCGACCAGCCGACTCATGAACCTCTGGCCGTCGGCAACGGTCAGAGGCATGTCCGGTCCGTCCTCCCGCTCGCGATAGAAAAACGAATAGCCGAGCGGGCCGCTCAGTTCCGGCGGAATGAAGGCCCGATCGACCTCGCGCTCGTGCACCACGAACACGGACCCGGCGGCCACACGGTCTCCGAACGCGCCCAAAAACGCCCCTCTCTCTCGAGAGCACCACTCGGAATTGAGGTAAGCCGGAGACATCACGACGAGGAGCATCGCCGAACGGCTCGCAATCTCGAGAATTTGCGGAGTCAGCGGGCGGCTGCAGTCGACCTGGGGATCCATCCAGACGTGGAAATCCTTGGCGCCGAGCCGCTGGCGGACTTCGGTCTGAAGCTCGTCAATGAAGCTCTCGACCCATCCCTTCGTTCGCTGCTCGATCGGCACGTCGTCCAGTCGCGCGTAGCTCACGAACAGATCGTGATCGAACCCCGGAATGTAGGCCATGACCCCTCAAGCGTGAGTAGGACGGGGCGCAACGATCGCACGACCGGCCGCCGGTCGTCCACATCGACTCGTCGATGGCCGTCGACTTCGACTCGGCGTCCCTGCGCGTTCCCGCGCCCGTCTCGACGGCGCGCGAATGCGCGACCGATCACGGCGAGGATCCTCACGCGGCGCGAGCACTCCGCGCGGGCGCGCCAGACGCACGGCGGTCGATGCCGTACTCGGCGAGCGCCCGCCGTTGAGTCTCTGCGGAAACGTGCCGCCGTCGCCTGCGAAGCGGCATTTTCGATGATATGTGATGACGGAAATGGACGCTTGTGCGCAATAAGGTGGACGATGGCTTACTCGACCGGCTTTTTGGCTCACTGGATTCGCATCGGGATCGCAGCAATGGTCGGTAGCACGGCAGGGGTCGCCGCCATGTTCGCTTGCTCGTCCAACCAGGCGATGCCGCCGGTCGTCGACGCTGGGACCGACGTCGCAATCGTGCCCGACGTGCAGCTCTCCCAAAGCAGCGACGTCGTGGACGCGGGTGCCGTTTTGGCGCTGCCCGACGCGGGAACGGTGCTCATCTCGCGCGACAGCGGCACCTCCCTCTCTCCGCTGGCGATCGGTCACAACTACTGGGACTGGGTGGACTGGGCAGGGGACGGCGTCACCGGCGTCACCGGCACCGAAACGAGCGTCGCCGCGCTACACCTCAACGTGTTGCGGGCGGGCGGCAACGCCAACGACACCAATGGTCCCCTCCCGGCCGTCTTCGATACGTCTCAGATTGATGCCTTCGTTGCCTATTGCATCAGCGTCGGCGCCGAGCCGATCCTTCAAGTCCCAATCCTGGGCGATGGCGACGGAGGCCCGGCGACTGCGCAGACTGCGGCGGATATGGTGACTTATGCAAACGTCACGAAAGGCTATGGAATCCAGTACTGGGAGATCGGCAATGAGCCGGACCTCTACTCGCGCTCGTACGACGCGGGTGTGCCTCTCACGCCCGCCGAGCTGTGCACGGTGTACCAGAGCTACGAAGCGGCGATGACCGCGGCTAATGCCGCGGCACCCGACGGCGGGGGGCCGATGACGTTCCTCGGTCCTGAACTCTCGTATCAATACATCCCGAGTGCCGATTACCTCACGCCTTTCCTCGACGCTTGCAAGGATTCCGTCGATATCGTTTCGGTCCACCGATACCCGTTCGGCGGAGGGACCGAGCAAGGTGTGCCGGGTACCTCGATCGAGGGCGCGCTGACCGATGTCACCTCGTTCCGGTCGACGATTGCGTCGCTCAAATCGATCGTCGCGGGTCACGCCCGCCCCGGCACCCCGCTCGCCGTCACCGAGGCGAACATTTCGTTCGATTATCAGGTCAGCGCGTACACCGACGCCGCGCTCGTCGCCGCGCCTACTACCTTCTACGCGGGGTTGTGGACCGCCGACATTCTCGGCGCGTCCATCGAGACCGGCCTCTGGACCCTCGCGTTTTGGGATATCGGCGACCCGAGCACGGCTCCCTCGCTGCTAGGTTTCCTGCAGTCCGGCCAGCCGGTGCCGGCCTACTATGCGATGCAGATGATCTCCGCGAATTTCCGCGGCAACGTCATCGTCCCCACAGGTGTCCCCACCGGCTTTTCTGTTTACGCGAGCTACGACGCCGCGGGGGGATCGACGGCGGTCGTTGTCCTCAACAAGTCGGCACCGGCCAGCACCCTCACGGTGGCGATCGACTCGCTCTCGTTCCAGTCCCTATCGTTTCCCGCTCTTTCGGCCACGCTGCTCGAAATCCCCGACTCGCCCTCGGGCACCACGCACGTGTTCCGCTACACCCAAGACGAGGCCGAAGCAGGAGCGCCGCCCGTCATGGTTCAGTGAGCCGCCGGTCGACGCCGGGGCCGCTCCCCTCACCACCGCCGGTCGATCCGTGTGGACTACGGAACCCTCATGGCCCCGACGCCAACTCCCAAACGCGATAGTCGTTGTCGACGGCCCAAAGACTCGTGTTGGCGGAGGCCGCGACTTGGACGAGACTTGCTGCGCCGGGCGGCGGACCGATGACGGGGCCCTCCCAGTTGCCTGATTCGACCTGGCCTGTAAAGAAGTTGGGCGCTTGATCGTTCCACCAGTAAACGTCACCCCCGCTGCCGACGCCCCAGTGGTCCGTGAGCGACGTGACGTTCCAGCCGGGCTGCTCGTTCCAGAACCCGTTCCAAGCGTAGACCTCCCCGCCCGCCATGGCCCAAGCAATCTGGTTGTTCCCCACCGTGAACGCAGCGGGCGTGGGCGGGGACGAGAAGAATTGTGAGCCGCACACGCATCCGATTTCTTCCTCGACGCAGGATGGAGGCGAAATCGTGGGCATATACTGTTGCGATATGAGTCGATCGACCGTCCCCAATCCACAGCTGCCGCAGTAGAGGTTATTGAAGCCTTCCATCTGGATGGCTGCAGCCTGGGTTCCGAGCGCCTCGGCCGTGGCATCCGCAGCCATGCTCGCGGCCGGTCAACGGATATCCGTCCCCGTCGCAGGGATCGGCGCGATTCTCGCGTCTCTCGCGAGCGTCGCCGTCAACATCGTCTTCGTGGCTCGCCTGACCCGATCGCGCCGGTTGGTGCGGCAGGTCGGAACGGCGACGTTGATCCTTCTCTTGCTTGGACTGGCCGGTGCGCTCCTCACCGCACGCGTGACCGGCGTCGCACGGGGACCTGGCTAGCCGAACGAATGCCGATCATCAGGATCGGTAACTCATCGGCGTCTTCGCTCGGCCGCTAAGCGCCGCGGCTCGCCTGCCCGAACGGTGCTGCCGCTTGCCGGAAGCTTTTGAGACGCGATGCCCGCGAGGAGTGCCTTGACTCCAAAGTCGAACGTCTCGTCGAAGCTCCAGCGGTCGATCTGTGCCGCGAGCGAGGCCAGGCTCGGGTACTGACCCTCGGGGGCCTGCGCCACGAGTAGCTGCAAGAGCGAGAACCGCTTCGCCACGACATCATTGCCCGCGACTGTCAGGGCCCGTTCCACGTGGACGCTGCCGAGCGCGAAACTCACGACACACACGTGCGCTCTCAAGGCGTCCGCCAACGAAAAGCCGGCCTTGAGCATCAGCTCGATGAGTCGCTCCGCGTACCCGAGAACGGACGACGGAGGCGGCGGCGCGCTTGGGTGGAAAAGAAGCGGAATCCAGTTCGGGTGCTCGCGAGCCGCTCGTGACAGGCCGTGCGCCATTTCTTCCAGCAATGCCTGCCAAGTCGTAAGCGACTTGCTCTCCTCTCGAATCCGGCTGACCATCCGCTCCCGCATAGCAACGACGAGGTCTTCCTTGCTTGCGAAGTACGTGTAGAGGGCCATCGGCGAAGCGACGCCGACCTCCGACGCGAGTGCGCGCAAGGTGACCGCTTCGACCCCGTCCCGATCGGCAATCACAAGGGCCGTATCGGCCAGAGAATCCCTGGAGAGGGTGCCCCGAGCCAAACGGCGAGCTTGCTTCTTCTTTGTCCTCATGGACCCTCGCAAGAGACGCGTCGAGGAGCGCGTGTGCCCTGGACAGCAAATACATCCGCGTTATGATACGTGCAACTGTACGTTGTACACTTTGGTCGCGCTTGCGCTCCTCGGAGCGGGAATTCTTGCAGTCCCCGTGCTGCGATTCGGGGAGCAATTCGCGTAGCGCCGTTCGTCCGAGTTGCGCGGGCTTCACCTCGACGCGGTCCGAAGGTGCTCGTGCAGCCGGCGAGGGTGAAAAGGAGATTTTCGATGAAGGCAGGCAGGGCCAGCCGAACCGCGGAGCTCGTGTGCATGGGACGAGCGGCGGCGCAACGCAGAACATCCGTCATGGGCTTCGACGACCCGACGGCGCTCGACCTCCTCCCCGAAAAAGCGCGCTTGCAGGTCGAGCGTTTTCGGGCTCGCCCACCCCCGAAGGGAGTCCGACAGCTCCTGGCGCGTGCTCACCTGAGCCGCCTGGCCGAGATGATGGCAGCCCGGACCGTTGCCATCGACAACGCGATTCGCTCGGCAACCGGGCAGCAGATGGTCATCCTCGGAGCCGGGCTCGATGGCCGCGCGTGGCGGATGCCCGAGCTGCGGGATACGACCGTGTTCGAGGTCGACCACCCCGACTCCCAGCGCGAGAAGCTGGCGCGGGTCTCGGGGTTGACCCAGACGGCCCGCGCCGTTCGCTTCGTTTCCGTCGATTTCGAGCGGGACCCGCTCGACGAGAAGCTGGCATCGGCGGGCCACGATCTCGACATTGCCACGACCTGGGTCTGGGAAGGCGTCGTCATGTACCTGACCCGCGCGGACATCGAACGAACGCTGGCCGTGGTCGAGCGGAGGTCGGCCCCTGGAAGTCGGCTCATCGTCGTCTATCACCGCCCCGGCGTGATGCGTGGGCTCGCGGCACTGTTCTTTCGCGGAGCCGGTGAGCCGCTTCGTTCGGCATTCACTCCGGATGCCATGGGCGCGCTTCTCGAGGCGTACGGGTTCTCGATCGTGTCCGACGAGGACGTGACCACCCTCGCCGCATCCCTGTCGGCGAACGGCAAAACGAACAACCGAGTGGCTCGGATGCTCAATGTCCTGCGAATCGCCGTTGCGGACCGAGCGACGCGCTAGGTCGCGTCATGGGTGCCCTGGAAGGCAGGACAAGGATGAAGTCCAAGAAACGGTCGGTTATTTACTGGGGATCTACGGTCTTTGTCGCTCTGCTCATGGGGTTCGCGGGGGTCCTTTTTCTCTTCCGGCTGGACGGCTCGATGAAGGTCATTCAGCACCTTGGGTACCCGGGCTACTTCGCGCCCCTCCTCGGCCTCGCGAGGCTGATGGGGGCCGCGGCCATCCTCCTGCCCGTTCCAAAAACGCTGCGCGAGTGGGCCTATGCCGGTCTCACGTTCGACGTCGTCGTCGTGATCGTTTCGATCTTGTCGAGCGGGTTTCCCGCGCCTGCCATCGTCCAACCAGTGATCGTTCTCATGGCAGTGCAGGGAAGTTATCACTGCTGGCGCAAGCGGCGCGCCGATGCCGATGCCGATGCCGATGCCGATGATAGTGGGCCTCGGACCGCCTGAATGTGCGCCGAAAAAATGCCGAGCGGCCGCTCGGGGCTAGGCGACGCGTGGACACTGTGTTTTAACGCGTATTTCATGAGAAAGAGGATCTTCGGCGTACTTGCGTTCACGGGGCTGGTCTCCTGCAGTTCGAGCTCCCCGAGCACCGGCGCCGGCTCGAGTTCCAGCTCCAGCCATGCTGGTTCCACGGGCACCAGCTCGTCCAGCTCCACGGGAAGTGGTTCGTCGGGGGGCATTGGCTCCTGCGGATACCTCGGCGGCGGGACGATGACCTGGCTCCTCAACGGAGAGAGCGAATGCACGACATACGCCATGACGACCCGTACGACCGACAGTTCGATGGATTTCATCGAAATCGTCGGCTCGACCTCGACTGCGGTCGGAATCGGCGTCACCGTGGCGAGCTATACGGGTCCTCTTTCCGGAACCTACACGTGCTCGGAGAGCATCGTCGATGGCGGAGCGACGGTGATCTTCGTCTACGGCTCGGTGAACGTCACCGAGTGCACGATCACCATCACCCAGGCGGGCAGCGCCAACGTCAACGCCCAGGGAACCTTCTCGGCGAGTGGAGCCTTCATCGACGGCGGCACAGCCAACATAACGGACGGGACGTTCGATGTCGCCGTCACGGTGACGGACGGCGGCTGACGGCGCTTTTTCTGTTCATGAAAAACGGACGCCGCTCTACATCCGGACGCGCACCCTCTGTGCAAAGAGCGCGATGGTCCGCGCCCGCACGGTGACCTCGGGGCGCAGCGCTTCGCCGACGGCATCGAGGAGCCTGGTGATCACCTCCGGCGGCAGGCGGCGATGGTCGCTCGCCGTGCTCAAGTAGCCGGTCCACTGCGAAGGGGAGAAGACCTCATCGCAGACGTACTCCTTCATGGGGCGCATGACGAAGTCGGGACTCGACGCGACGGGATCGATCCACTCGATGCCCTCGGGCCACTTCCCGTAAGCGTTCACGCTCGGCGCCAGCGACCGGTAGATTGGTTCGAGCCTCGCGAACGATTCGTGTGGGAGCACATACCCCTTGAAGAAGCGGACGAGCATGCCGCCCGCCACGAGGATTGAAGCGACCTTTGCGAGGCCCCTCGCCGGATTGATCCAGTGCCAGGCGTCGGCGAAAGTCACAAGGTCGAACCGGCGCCCGGCGTCCTCCCACTCCTCGAAGCGCGCGACCTCGACTTCAAGCCCGTAACTCCGCGCGATCTCCGCCATTCGCGCATCCAGCTCCACGCCCAGGACCGAGAGTCCGCGCGTAGCAAGCGCTCGGGCGACGAGCCCCGTTCCACAGGCAGCGTCGAGGACCCGTCTCGGCGCGAGCACGACGAGGTCATCGATGAGCGTCTTCGGGAAAGGGGGACGATGCCGATCGTAGGCTTCGGCGTAGGAGCCGAAAGACTCGGCGCGGGCGCGATCGAGGTGGGGTTCCCAGGGCAATCAGGCGGAGGGTACGCTCAAGAAGCGCAGTCGTAGAGCGAAACCTTCCCGCGCGGAGGGAATCACGGGGCTCCCACGAAAGTGGTCACGCTCTGCGCGGTCAACGACGCGCTGAAATTGCCGCTGGTCAGCGCGATGGGTGTCCCCGCGGCGAGATTGTTGTTCTCGTCGGTCACGTAAGGCGTGACGCTCGTCGGCCACGAAGAGCCGGCAACGAACACGGGCAGGGGGGTCGAGGTGGTGTTCGTGTTGATGGCCACGATGACCGTCGTGGCGTTCGATTGGTTTTCGAATGCGATGACATACACGCCCGTGGGCGCGCCCGCACCGACATCGATGCGCACGTACCCTGGCCGCACGAACTTGCTGAAGTTGCCGACTGTGTAGTAGCGCTTCGGCGGGGTGGTCACGCTGGCGACCAGCAGGCCCTGGGCGCCCGAGTTGCTGACGAGCCACCAGTGATGCCACGCGGTCGCGCCGCCGGTCGTCAGCGCGGCATAGATCCATATCGCCGTACGCAGGCCACCGCCGCTCGTATCGACCATGTCGACGTCGTTCGAGGCGCTCAAGTCGCTCATCTCGGTCTCCCAGAAGCGCTGGGTCATGCCGGCGGGCGGTGATGGACGCGTCGGAGTGTCGCTCGACTCGTGATCGTAATCGTGTGTCGCGATGATGTTGACCGCCGCCGATGCAACGGGGTCGGCGAGAATGGCGGTCCCGTAGTCACTACCGCCCCAAGTGTTGCTCCAGGCATCGGGTTCCGCGGCGATGAGGCTCACGGGAGGAGTGAGGGCCGACAGCATGGGCGCGAGGACTTTGACGAACGCCACCATCTGCGCCGCGCTGAAGAGGCACGATGCGTACGTGGCGGTGAAGTCCGGCTCGTTCTGTGCCGAGATGGCATAAAGCTGCACCCCCGTTTGGGCTTTGATGACCGCCGGGACGCTGGCCAGATACGCGGACCACGCCGTATAGTCGCCCGTGTCCAGCGTTCCGCCGTTATCGAGACTGTCGTTGCTCTTGTCCGCGGCGGGCGGCGACCACGGCGTGCCCCAAAGGTTCAGACCCTCCGGAACGAGCGCCGCGGCGAGCTTGATGTCCGAGTACACGCCCGCGCCCCCCATGACGTAGCCGTTGGGGTTGGTGGCACTCCCGTTGACGTCGATCCCGATTCGGAGCATCGAGAGACCGATGCCGCTGTTCGGGTCGAAGAGCAGCTGAGCCTGCGCCGAGGTCAGCTTCGTGGTCGGTGCGAACGCGTCCGACCCTCCGAAGCCTTCGATCGTCTGATGAACCGTTCCAGGATCGACCGTCACCGCCCCTGTCGCGGCCGCTCCGACCGGTTCCCCCGCATCGACCGATCCGCCACCGCTGCTGGCGCTCGATCCCGTCGCCGAGCTGCCCGCCCCTGAGCTCGTGGCGCTCGATCCAGAACCTTGCGTGGATCCGCCGGAACTTTGGCCGCCGGCCCCCGAGCCGGACGATTGGCTCACGGCCGCGCCGTTGCCCGAAGATTGGGACGGTCCGCCTTCGTCGGCGCGTTGCGATCCGCAGGCACTCCACAGGGTCATGGAAACGAAGATCGCGAGCCCGCTTCTCAGGTTTTTCACGTAGGACGCAGTGGCGCCGCAGCAGAAATTCCGTTGCGCAAATCCCACCGGGGGTTGCACGGTGCCGAGCCGCACCGGCCGCGCCTCGCTTTGCGGCCCTGCCGCGTAGGACATCCCTTGCGCTCGGTTCAATTTTCCAGGTCCTTGGCAATTGCCCTACGAACGACGTGCCGGTTCGAGACCGATCCGATAATGGATCCCTCGCCCTAGGGGCTTCAAAGCGGCCGCGTACGCGAACATGCGCGCGCAAGGAACGATGCCGGCGTCTCTCCGGAAATCGAAGGCCGAGCATCCGATAATCGGTGTCGCGCGCGCGACGGATTCGCCAACGACCGCGCAATCCACGTTCCGGGGAGTGGCAGAGATTTTGCCCAACGAGCAGCCGTTTTCCGGCCGCTCAGGAGGCGTTCATTTCCATGCGTTCATTCCTTGCCAAGTCCGTTCTCGGTCCCCTCACCCTGCTTTCCGGAGCGGGTCTTGCGGCATTCAGCGCCGTCGAGCAGGTCGGCTGCTCCTCGGCGGAAAACACCCAGGCTGGCAGCGGCAATCCGCTCGGCGCCCCGGTCAGTTCCCCCGCGGACGTCGGCTCGGTCGGCATGAACCTGACGCTGCCCGGAAACGAGACGGTCAACTCGATCACCTGGACAATCACGAGTTCGGGCTCTTCCACGATCGTGCAGCAGGGCACCGTCAACGTGACGAACAGCCTCACGGCGAGCTTCGTCGTCGGGGGACTGCCCGCGGCCAACAACTACACGATCGCGCTGTCCGGGCAATCCGTTGACGGGCTGGTGACCTGCCTCGGCTCGGCGCAGTTCAGCATCCAGGCGAGGACGACGACCACGGTCAGCGACCTGCTCCAGTGCAACTCTGCGCTCAGCGAGGCCGGGTCAGCGCAGGTGAACGCGCCGACGTACAACTGCGCGACGTGGGGCTCCATCTCGGTTTCGCCGTCGCAGACCACGGTAGGCCAACCGGTATCGTTGGCGGCGCTAGGGACGGCGGCGGCCGATCCGTCGGCGATCACCTACGCCTGGTCGGCGCCGAGCGGCACGTTCTCCCCGCCGAACGCCCAAAACACGACGTTCACGTGCACGACTCCCGGCGTCGTGACATTGACGCTGACCGTGGGCGACGGTCCGGTCCCCGACGGCGGCTCGTGCAACGCCGCCAACTCGACGACCACAGTGCAGGTAACCTGCAACGTTTTCAGTCCGAACTCACTCGTCATCAGCAGCTCCACCTACAACAACGCGCAGGGCGCCGTCGCGTCGCTGGTCGTCGGCACAACGCTGCCGAATACGGCCGACGCGGGCGTCGCGGCGGTCGCGGGCAACGACTACGTCAACGTGTGGAACAACGCCGCGATCGACGGCAGCTTCGGCGTCACCTCGGCGATCCAGCTGACGGACATCAACCCGAACAGCGGCCAGGTGTTCAGCACCATCTCCGTGCCGACCAACCAGGTGGTCACGAGCTTCTCTTCAAAGTCGGAGCTGGGGCTCCATTACGTGGTGGATTCGAGCGGCGCCGGGCACCTGGTGTTCGTGGCCTACGCCGGCGCCGGAGTCGGGGCGCTCGACGTCTCGAATTCCGACGCCGTCCCCGGGCAGGACCCGACCAACCCCGTGACCTTCCTCTTCGGCTTGAACTACGCGTTCGCGCGGACGATCGTGTCGGTGGATGCGTTTGGGAACCTCACTTATACGCCGACGATCGACTACGGGGGCAACAACGGCCGGTCCGCCGTCCTCGGGTCGGACGGCCTTTACTACGCGGTCGGCAACGCCAACAACGGCAACGCCACCACCTTCGGCCCGTCGAACGGCACGAACCCGGATGTCACCGAGACGACCGGGCTCGAGGTCGTCAACCCAATCAACGGCTCGACGTCGGATGCGGGGATCCCGGCGAACAACTCGGCAGAGGTCGACCCGCTCATCCAGTACACGTTCACCGACGGGGGCAAGCCCGACAAGGCCGGCAAGGACAACAACTACCGGGGCGTGACCGAGTACGGCGGCGCCCTCTACTTCACCAAGGGCAGCGGTAGTAACGGGATCGACTCCGTTTACACCGTCGCTTCGCTACCGACGGTCGCCAGTGCGGCGTCGCAGACGATCACCATCGTGCCCGGCTTCCCGACCGATTCGGCCAAGGCGACGGGCGGGAACTTCACGCCCTTCGCCGTGTTCTTCGCCAACCCGACGACGATGTACGTGACGGACGAGGGCTCGGGCAACTCGACCGACACCTCGAGCCACGCGGGCCTCGAGAAATGGAGCCTCGTCAACGGCACCTGGCAGCTCGACTACGTGCTGACCAATGGTCTCATCGGCACGGTCGACAGCAACGTGGGCGCCGACGCAGGCACCACCTATCTGGCTCCCGACGGCGGCCCCGACGGACCGTGGCCGACCGTGACGACGGTCGGTCTGCGCAACCTGACGGGCGTCGTGAACCAGGTCACCAACACCGTGACCCTCTGGGCGACGACATCGACGTCGAGCACCTCGGGCGACAACGGCGCCGACCCGAACAAGGTCGTGACGATCACGGACCAGATCGGGGCGACAACGCTCAGCGCCGTCGCGAGCGAGTCGTTCAGCGTCGTTGTGGGACCGACCTACGGCACCGTTTACCGGGGTGTAGCCCACGTGAACTGAGCCCTGCGAGCGCAGGTCGGGTCGGGATGGTCGCGGGGTAGCCCAATCTCTTTGCGGCTGCTCGTCGTGGTAGTCTCGCCCCATGGAGGAGGCCAGCTACCACCGAGACTCCGAGGTACCCGTCGGTTTGCCGCGAAACCGCATCGAGGCACTCGTCGACGGCATTTTTGCCGTTGCCATGACGATCCTTGTCCTTGATTTGCATGTCCCGGAACTGGGGCCGGAAGCCTCCAACGCTCGCCTGCTGTCGGCGCTGGAAAGCCTCGTGCCGAGGGCCCTCAGCTTCGTGAGCGGCTTTGTGATCCTGGGCACGTTCTGGGTCGGCCACCATTTTCAATTTAATTATATTCGGCGCTCGAACCGGGCGATTCTGTGGATCAATATCGTTTTTCTACTGGCGATTTCCTTCCTCCCGTTCGTTGTGGCCCTCATCGGCACGTACGGAGCGATGCCCGTGACATGCATCCTCTATGGTACGACGCTGCTCGTCCCGATGACGTGCCTACTTGTACAGTGGCTCTATGCGGCAGGGCCTTCACGACGCTTGGTTGGTGACACCCTGCCGCCCGAGGTCTTCGCGGGACTTCGCAATCGCGTGCTGATGGGCATGATCGGGTATGGCGGCGGCCTGCTTCTCGCGCTCGTCGCGCCCCGCGCGAGCCTGATCTGCTACGCGACGACGCCGCTACTGTACCTTCAGCCGGCCCGCTTTGATCGCCACGTTCGTGTCGATCGGTGAAGACCTCGTGCGGCGGTCACGATTCCGGTTCGTGACCACTGTCTCGCCCTTGGGCGCTTCCAGCGACAACGGAATGCGGTCAGCACAGGCGCGTCCGAGAGATACGCTCATGCGTCGCGCCGCGCCCGGAGTCTCGCGTGCCGCGTGGACGTCTTTCGAAAGGTATGAAATTCGCGTCTGCAACACGGAGCATGTCAGCCCCTCCCACGGACGGCGCCTTCGACACGGACCAATCGAGTCTGTCGCGGCCCGAGCTCGAGGAGCGGGCAAGGGCTCTGCTGACGGTCAACGCCATTGCCGACGTCGTTCTGACCGCAGTGGATGCCCGCGACGTTCTCGGCGCAGCGTTGGAAGCGATTGCCCGCCGAACGCGGTTTCCGGCCATTGCCCTCTACCGAACGAACGAGTCAGCTCGCCAGCTGGACCTTCTTTGCTCACGCGGCTTTGCGGAGAGCACGCGGCTTGCCGGATCGTCTCTTCCGCTCGACGGGAGCCTCTCCGGCTGGGCCGTCAAGACGCAGAAGATCGTGACCAGTCCCGACGTGGGCCTCGACGATCAAGTTCCCATCGTCCTGCGCCAGAGGCTTGAAGAAGAAGGCTTTTCGGCCGCGCTGTGCGTGCCCCTCTTGGTGGGTGAGCACGTGATCGGGACGATGAACCTACTCTACAAGGGTAGCGAGGTCGGGGTCTCGGGATCCGAGCGCGAAATGTTGACGTCCATAGGCAAGGCCATCGCGATGGCCATCGAGCGCGCACGCTTCGTCCGTTGCCTCGAGCAGGAGCGGCAGCGCAGCGATGCCACCCTGCGCAGCATCGGCGACGCGGTGGTCGTGACCGACGCGCGCGGAAGCGTCACGCTGATGAACCCAGCCGCCGAACGACTCACCCGGTGGTCCGAAAACAAAGCGATCGGCCGCTCCATCGAAGACGTCTTCCGCATCTATGAGGAAAAAACGCGCGCGCCGGTGGAAAACCCGGTCTCCAGGACCCTGCGAACGCGCGAGGTCGTCAAGTTAGCCGAGAGCGCCGTGCTCGTGGCGCGCGACGAAAGCGAGCGAGACGTCATCGACTCGTGCGCCCCGATCCTCGACGCCGACGGCCACCTGGAAGGGGCCGTGCTGGCCTTCCAGGACGTGACCCACCCTCGACGCGACCAGAACTGGCTCGCCTTCATGCACGAGGCCAGTCTGTTGCTCGCGCGCTCACTCGATTACGAGACGACGCTCACGCTGGTGGCACGACTCGCGGTCGGCTCGCTTGCAGACGTCTGCGTCGTGGACCTCCTGCAGCCGGACGGCACCATCCGTCGCCTCGCCGGGGCCCATGCGGATCCGGCCAAGCAGCCGCTCGTAGACGACCTGGTGAGGCTCGCGTGCCTGGACCGGTCGGCGCTCGAGGGGGTTGCGAGGTCGGTCCGAATGCGCCAGCCCGCCCTGTACGACTTGTCGGAAGATGCGACGCAGGCAAAATATGCCGCGTATCTCGGCTCCAGCCGCGAGTACTTTCGCGCGTTGACCGCACTCGACCTCGGCTCGGGCCTCGTCGTTCCTCTCCTTGTAGAGGAGTCACGGGCGCTCGGCGCCATCACACTCGGTTCGCGCGGCGTGCATCGGTTCGAAGCATCCGACGTTGAGCGCGCCCAGCAGCTGGCCCATTGCTTCGCCTTGGCCATCGAGAACGCCCGCCTCCACCGCGAAATACAAGACTCACTGTCCATGCGCGAGGAGTTCTTGAACTTGGTGGCGCACGAGCTGAAGACGCCGATGACGGCTCTGCAGCTGGACCTCGCCGCCCTGGAGAAAGGATTCCGGGCTCGCGGCGACCCGACTGCGGCGGATAGGCTTGCGCGCCCGATGGAGCAGGTTCGGCGTCTCGTCCGACTCGCTGAAAGCCTGCTCGACGTCTCGGTGCTCTCGCCCGAACGCGTCGTCCTGCAGCTGGAGAACGTGGACTTGCGGCAGGTCGTAGCGGATGCCGTGGAGCGCTATCGTGAAGAGGCGAAGCGCACCCCGGTTCCTCAGCTGCGCCCCGGTCCACCGGTTCTGTGGCGGTGCGATCCGCGCCTCCTGGCCCGCGCGATCGCCAACCTGCTGTCGAACGCCGCGAAGTTCGGCGAGGGACGTCCCATCAAACTCTCGGTGGAGGTGAGCGCGGACGCGATGGCGCGGATCCAGGTGACGGACCTCGGAATCGGCATCTCTCCAGACGACGTCCCGCGGATCTTCGAGCCCTTCGAGCGCGCGGTCTCGTCCCGGCAGTACGGAGGGCTGGGCCTAGGGCTTCACGTCGCACGGGGGATTGTCCAGGCGCACGGAGGCTCGATCCTCGTGGCCAGCAAGCCCGATGCGGGTTCGACATTCACGGTGCTGCTGCCGGCGGCGCGGGATTCCGGGGAATCCCGCGACGGCTGACGATGTCGCGACGCGGGTACACGAGAGCACTGAGCGTGTCCGCAGCGCTCGTTCTGGTCGTGCTCCGCCCGGCACGGGCGCAGGACACGCAAGCGCAACGACCTGGACTCGGAATCGATTACACGACCGCGCGCTACGAACCTACCGGATTGCCAACGTTCGGGGGTGATACGGATACCGGCGTCGCGCTCGGGTTCGCCGGCAGTCTCGCGCGTTTCGCCGGAGGCGAACAGCCGTACGTCTGGAGCCTGAACGTCGTCGCTTCGGCCAGCCTCAAAAACGACCCTGTCTTCCGGCTCGTGCAGCAGACGTACTTCGTGGCGCTCGACGTTCCGCGCGGTGACAACGGCCGCGTGCGATGGATGCCGGCAATCGGCTACATCCGCGCGATTGATGCGCCGTACTTCGGACTCGGCAATGCCACGAATCCCACCGTTCCTGCGGGCGCCGCGAACGCCGCCCAGTACAACCAGTACCTCGCCCAGACGCTCGTCGTCCGTGAGCTCACGCGAATTCTGCTGCGATGGCCGTACGAGGTCGTCTTGATGCCTTTTGTTCGGTATCTCTTGCCTCGGGAGTACGCGGGTACCCGGCTGGCCGCAGACGCCGCCGCCCAAGGCGCCGCCGGTGCTCCCCCGGTTCGCGGACTGCGCGACGAGGTGTTGGCGACGCTCGCCGCCGGAATCGTCGTCGACACTCGCGACAGCGAGCTCTTTCCGCGGAGCGGCACGTATGATCAGATTGGCCTGCGCTACGTGCAGGGCTTCCCCTTCGACGGGCGGGTCATGTACGGGGGCGCGGGCGGGGTTGCGGCCAAGTACTTTCCACTCGGCAACACCTCGTCGCTCGCGATCCGCGGCGTCGTGGATCTCGAGGCGGGCAACGTGCCATTCTTCGATCTCTATTACGGCGGGCCGTTCCGACCGCTGCAGCTTCCGGGCGGGAGCACTGGAATCAGAGGCGTGCCGCTCGGCTTGTTTTCGGGTCTCGTGAAGGTCGTCGCCAACGTCGAGCTTCGCACGATGCCGCTCCACTTTTCGCTGCTGGAGCAGAGGTTCCGGTTGGGCGGCGATGCCTTCGGCGACGCGGGTCGGGCGTTCTCCGATTACACATTTCACTCGCCACGAGATGGCAGCGGCATCGGCATCCACTGGGGGATGGGCGCCGGCGTTTACGTGGCTTGGGGCGACGCGGCGCTCTTCCGGTTGGAGGCTGCGTACTCGCCGGACGCATTCCCGCTCCACCCGTTCGACCTTGCGACGTCTCTGCCGCTGGGCCTCTACGTCGAGGACGGCGTCATGTTCTAGCCCGACGGCTCGTCCGAACCGGCCTCGCGGGTTGAATCACCATCCGCCGCCGCCGCCTCCCCCGCAATCGTTGGAGCAGGCAGCAAGCAGTGAAGCCAAGAGCAGCATCTGCACGACGAAAAACATGGCGGACGCACCGAGTCGCTTCATGGTTCACCTCACCGCGACGACCCTAGCTCGCACGAAGGACTCACGCGACAGGAAAGCGGACGTCGAAAGGTCGCGTTCCCCGTGGTCCTCCGCGCCGCTCCCCACAATGAGCTACATCTTGGGGATCATTATTGCAAAATTACAGTGCAGCGACCGCGAGCCTGCCTTTCGTTGTTTGTTGCGTTGTGCCGTTCGATCCTCACGTGCAACGTCTCGCCGCATACTGACGGCGAGCAGGGGACATGGATGAGGGCGGCAGCACTGCTGGGTGGGCTCGCGCTGGGTTGCTCGTCGTTCTCCTTCACCCTCCCGCCGAGTGGCGAGGGCGGGTATTGCAACAACGCCTGGGCGGGCGTCCCGTGCCAGGCCGGGCTCGTGTGCAACACCTACAACATCTGCCAGCAGCCCGTGCCGGCCGGTGGCGAGTGCGTGGGCGACGTGTGCGAGCCGGAACTCGTGTGCGTCGTGGATCCGTCGTCGGCAACGGCTTCGGGAGTCTGTTTCCCTTGCGCTTGGGTTGGTACCTGCAACGATCCCTGACCACGGGGCTCGACGACCGGCCCCTGAGCCCGCACGTTGGCTTTGCCGGAGGGCGCGGCCACCCCACCGCGTCCCCTCCCCTAGAGCGGCATGCCTTGCGCGTCGTACAGCCCCTCGAACAGCACCGTGCTGAGATACCGCTCGCCGGAATCTGGCAGAATCACCACGATGGTCTTGCCCTCGTTCTCGGACCGGGCGGCCAGGCGGGCCGCGACCGCCACCGCGGCCCCGCTCGAGATGCCCGAAACGATGCCTTCCTGCCGCGCGAGCCTGCGCGCGTAGTCGATGGCTTCCTCGTCCGAAATCTGCTCGATTTGATCCACAACCGAAAGATCCAGCACGTCGGGGATGAAACCGGCCCCGATCCCCTGGATCTTGTGCGATGCCGGGGCTAGCGCTTGGCCGGCTCGCCGCTGGGTGAGCACTGGACTTTTGGCCGGCTCCACGGCGACCGAATGCAGCGGCTTGCCTCGTATTTTCTCGAAGTAGTGCGAAACGCCTGTGATCGTTCCCCCGGTGCCCACACCGGAAACCAGGATGTCGACCTTGCCGTCGGTATCGTCCCAAATCTCCGGGCCCGTCGTCGTCTCGTGGATTGCAGGGTTCGCGGGGTTTTTGAACTGTTGCAGGAGAACGTAGCGGTCGGGTGCCGAGGCCGCGATCTCCTCCGCCCTCGCGACGGCACCCGTCATTCCTTTCGGCCCGGGCGTTAGGACCAGCTTCGCACCGTACGCAGCGAGCAGTTTGCGGCGCTCCAAGCTCATCGTCTCCGGCATCGTCAACGTGAGCGGGTAGCCCCGGGCCGCGGCGACGAACGCCAGGGCGATGCCGGTGTTGCCGCTCGTGGGCTCGATGAGCTCTTTTCCGCGCTGCAATGCTCCTCGCTTCTCGGCGTCCCAGACCATCGCCGCGCCGATGCGGCACTTGACGGAATACGCCGGATTGCGCCCCTCGATTTTCGCAAGGATGCGGGCGCCGGGTTTCTCCTGAAGGCGGTTCAAGCGCACCAGGGGCGTGTGACCGATCGATTGCGCGTTGTCTTCGAACCAGTGGGCCATGGGATCCTCCTGCGCGTCGGTTGCGACGGGCCGTCGCGGGCGCGCCCCAGTGTCTGCTGCAATAGACGTGCTTCCATGAAAACGACCTGGCAGGCAGCGTCGCCAACTGCGCGCACGCGGAGCGCACGGACAAAATGCGACGAACCCCCCGCAAGTTCTGCGCACCGATGCGAGCATTGCTGCGCATGCCAAAACACGTGCCAGAACCGCCCCCTGCCTGTCCGAGATCTCTCGCGCTCGACGGCCGCCCGCGGGATTTGGCCGTCTCCACGCCGTGCCGCTTGCCACCGCTTCCGGCACGTGCCTTGGATGGGCGGCGACCATGAACAGCCCGCGCGTTGCTGACGAGCCGCACGATTCACCCCCGACGATCATGACGAGTTCGCTGTCGACGGTGGTGGACGCAATTTGCGCGGCGAACGGTGTCTCGATTGCCCGACCGGGCGCAGCAGGTCGGCGGTCATTTCCCTCCCGGGAAGCCGTGGGTGAAATCGTTCGCGGCCTGCGAGCTGCGCTCTTCCCCTGGCACTTCGGCAGCGCCGACATCTCTGACGAAGGCCTCAACTACTACGTGGGCCGAACGCTGGACGCGTCGCTTGCTGCGCTCGAGATCCAAGTGCGCGTCGCCCTCGAGTTCGACGCAGAACGCCGACCGGACTCACACGAATCGCCCGCGCAGCGCGCCCGCGACATCACTCGCAAGCTTGCCCAAAGACTGCCCGACCTCCGGGTGCTGCTTGGAAGCGACGCCGACGCGGCCTACCAGGGCGACCCGGCGGCGACCAGCGCCGACGAAGCGATCTTTTCGTACGCCGGCATGACGGCCATCACGTACCACCGGATCGCCCACGAGCTGTACGCCCTGGGTGTGCCGCTCGTGCCGCGGATCGTTTCGGAACTCGCGCACGGAGCGACCGGGATCGACATCCACCCCGGTGCGCGGATCGGCGCGCGGTTCTTCATCGATCACGGCACCGGCGTGGTCATCGGCGAGACCTGCGTTATCGGGCAGCACGTTCGCCTTTACCAGGGGGTCACGCTCGGCGCGCGCAGCTTTCCTCTCGATGAACACGGCCATCCCATCAAGGGAATCCCTCGACATCCGATCATCGAGGACGACGTCGTGATCTACGCCGGCGCCACCGTCCTCGGGCGAATCACCGTCGGTCGTGGATCGAGCATCGGGGGCAACGTCTGGCTCACCCACAGTGTCGCTCCAGGAAGCCAGGTCTCTCAGGCGCGGGCGCTCGAGGATGGTTTCAACCACGGAGCGGGAATCTGAGGGCATGCGCCCTCGTGGGCCCACGATGACGCGGGAGAGCCTTCAACGGCGGGCGCCCGCGGAGCCCCGTCCGACCCCTTCACTTGCCGACGATGCTGGCCTTGAAGCTCGGGTCAGTGACGGGCGGCGCGAAGCAATTCGTGATGTCGTCCTCGGTGACGCCGTTTTCTTTGAGCGCTGGCACGACGACGTTGCCGATGAACCAATCGTACTGATCGCTCGTAATCTTGAGACCCTTGTGGGCGGTCTCCATGTCCGCGCCCTGGTAGGTATCCGGCCCGCCATAGACCTTGACGAGGAATGCCGCGAGATTCTTCCTCACGCGCTCGGTCGCCGCCTTCTTTTTGGCGAGCTTCTTGAAGGAAGTGCCCAACTTGCTCGTCGGGGCGGCCACCGCCTTTGCGATGATGGCGTCGTTGACTTTGAGAAACGCTGCCTCTCCGTATTTCTGGTACATGTCCTTCGTGCAGTTGCCGGCTGGCGCCGACTCCTTGGCAGCCGGCGCGCCAGCGGACGTGCTCGCAACGGCGGTCTCCGTCGTTGCCGCGCTGCTCGCAGCGTCGGCTCCTTTTGCGCCGACCTCCGTCGTGCTGTTTGCGGTCTCCGCCTTCGGCGCCTCCGCCTGACTCGATTCGGCGTTTTTGCCGCCGCAAGCGGCGCTCGCCATCGTTGCGACGATCAGCCCAGCCCTGAATCCGTTCTTCATCTTGGTTCCCTTTAGCAACTCGTGGTCTCGCGTGGGCCGGCAGTGTACGCCAGTTTTTCTGGATGGACGGACGTGCAAAATTCGCGCGACGGTGCGACGAGACGACTGGAGGCGTCGCTATGCGTTTTCAGCCGCGACAGGCAGACGACCGGGCTCCCCGTCCCCGTGGCGGCTGATGTTTTCTCCGTCCGTCGGCCGCAATTCGAGAAAGACGACCACCGAGAGCACGGTCACGGCGCCGAGGACCAGGAACGCCTCGTGAATGCCTGCGATGAGCTGCGCTGGAGTGGCGTGGTGCCGGTCGGGGACGAAGAACGCCGCCACGAGCGACGCGGTCGCGACGCCGAAGCTCATCGACATTTGCTGGACGGTGCTCGCGATCGTGCTTGCCTGGCTCGTCTGGTCCTGGGCCACATCGGCGTAGACGAGCGTGTTCATGCTCGTGAACTGAAGCGACGAGAAGAACCCGAAGAGGGCTCCGTAGGCGACGATGAGCCACCACGGTGCGCCGAGCCCGATCGTCGCGAAGAGCGCGATCACACAGCCGATCGCGATCGTGTTGAGCAGCAGGACCTGGCGATAACCGAAGAACGTGAGGATGCGCGGCATCGCGACCTTCAAGACGATCGCGGCGAGCGATTGCGGGCTGATGAGAAGGCCCGATTGCAGCGGCGTGTATCCCAGACCGATCTGGTAGAGCAGCGGGAGCAGGAAGGGCATCCCGCTGACGGCGAGGCGGGTGATGAGGCTTCCGACGACCGCAGAGCGGAACGTCCGGATGCGAAAGAGCCCGAGGTACACGAGCGGGTGCGTTGATCGTGACGCGTGGATCCCATACATGACGAGAAGCACGACGGACACGACGAGGAGCCCGACGACGGCGACCGGCGAGAGCGTGTGCTCGCCGAAAACCTCGAGGACGTACGACAGCAGGGCGATGCCGCTTCCAAAGAGCACGACCCCGAGGACATCGAGCCGGGCGACCGGCTCGCGGTAGTCGGGAAGGTGCCGGTCAACCATGTAAAGGCCGATTAGGCCCATGGGCACGTTGACGAAGAAGACCCACCTCCAGTGCAGGAACGCGACGAAGAACCCGCCCACGACTGGCCCCAGCATCGGCCCGATGAGGCTCGGGATGGCGACGAAGCTCATCGCGCGGACCAGCTCGGACTTGTCGAACGTACGTACGAGGGTCAGGCGGCCGACCGGGACCATCATGGCCCCGCCGCTGCCCTGCAGGATCCTGCATGCGACGAGGACGTGCACGTCGCGGGAGATGCCGCAGAGGATGGATCCGAGCGTGAAGAGCCCAATGGCGCTCGCGAAGACACGCCTCGTCCCGAAGCGGTCGGCCACCCAGCCGCTGAGGGGAATGAACACCGCGACAGCCAGGGTGTAGCTCGACAGCACGGCCTTCATGCTGAGGGGCGCGACGCGAAGAGCTGCGGCGATCGTCGGCACCGCCGTGTTCAGGATCGTCGTGTCCAGCTGCTCCATGAAAAAAGCGACTGCCACGAGCCACGGCAGCAGACGCTTGGACGACTCGGCGGCCACCGGCACCACGGGTATCACGCCGGGCTGGCGACCAACACGCCGCCAATCGGCCAGCACGCAGGGCGCCGCCGCTCGGGGAGGTGGCGCTCGCGATCCGCGCGAGCTCCTCGTACCATCGAGGCGGCGTGAAACGGCGTTCGATTCTTCCTGTGTCCGCGCTGGGCGTATTGCCCCTGCTCGCGGCCGCAACCGCATGCGGTCCAACGCTGCTGCCGGTCGCGGATCCCTCGGGAAACGGTGAACTGGTCTACGACCTCGAGCTCGGATTGCCGCGACAGCTCGATCCCGCACCGCTGCGGACGGCGCCATATGCCCCCGGCCTGCGGCTCTACCTCGAAGCGGTCGAGGACGCGCGCGACGACCGCACTCGCCTGGGGGAGCTCACCGGAGGGGCGACACCGATCCCCGTCCTGGGGTCCGGAATGCCGCCGCCCGTCTTCGTGGGGCAAGTCTTCGCCAAGGAGATCGCCGCCAGCGGCATTGTCCTGATCGACCACGAGGAGGGCGCCAATCGCGCCATTCGCATGCGGCTGGTCCGCTTCTTCACCGAAGAGCACAACATGTACCATGCCGAGGTGCGCGCGACCGTCGAAGTCCTCGACCCGAGCAAGCAGGTCCTCGCAACGGTCCTGGCGATGGGATCGTCCAGGGTGTTCGGCCGAAGCCTCAGCGTCGAAGACTTCCGCGAGGTCTTCGGGGAGGCGACCCTGGACATGGCCAGTAACGTCCTGGACAACGGCCGAATCCAGGCTGCGCTCGACGTGCGGCCGGACGGCGGCTCGGCGCCGCGCGCCCTCCGCGCCGCTGAAGGCGGCGCACTGTGAATCGAGTCGCGTCTGCAGCGAACGTGGCTACGGTCCTCGCCCAGCTGCGCCGACCCAAGCGCGCGGTCATCACGGCCGGAATGCCGTACGCGAACGGCGGGGTGCACCTCGGCCACCTCGCCGGTGCGCTTCTGCCGCCCGACATCTTCGCGCGATGGAGCCGCATGCTGATAGGGCAGGACAACGTGCTTTTCGTATGCGGCACGGATGAACACGGCTCAGCGAGCGAGATCGCCGCGCTGCAAGCGGGCGTACCAATCCGCGAATTCGTCGACCGAGTGCACGAGGCCCAGAAAGCCACGATCGGCCGATACGGAATAAGCCTCGACATCTACTCCGGTACGTCGCAGCCCGACTGCTTCCCGCTGCAGAAGGAGCTGTCACACGATTTTCTGACGCGACTTCGCGACCACGGTCTCCTCGAGAAACGCACGACGCGCCAGTGGTGGGACGCCAAAATGCAGAGGTTCTTGCCCGACCGGTTCGTCCACGGGCGTTGCCCGAATCCGAAGTGCGAAAACAACGACGCATTCAGCGACGAATGCGACCGGTGCGGCCACAAATACGACGCGAACGAGCTCCTCGAGCCACGGAGCACGATCAGCGACGCGGTTCCGGTCCTGAGAGAGACCGTGCACTGGTGGCTCGACATGGCCGCGGTATCGGGCACGCTGCGAAGCTGGATCCATTCCAAGGCCAAGACGTGGCGGCCTGCCGTGCTGGCCGAGGTGCTGGACTATCTCATGCCCTCGTTGCGGTTCGAGGGGGCGAGCGAGGATGCCTACAAGGGGATCAGAGAATCGCTGCCCAAGCATCGAGCCAAGTACGGCCCCAAAAGGGTCATGGTCCTCCAGTTCGAGAACGAGACAGCCCGACAAACCGCACAACGTGCACTGTCGGCCCAGGGGGTCGATGCGCGGATCGCGGATGAGTGGGCGCACAGGCCGATCACGCGGGACATCGCATGGGGCATCCCGATCACCGAGGATCCCGAGCTCTCGGGTAAGACGCTGTACGTTTGGCCAGATTCCCTCATCGCTCCGATCTCATTCTGCAAGCTGGCTCTGGCCGCGAAGGGAAAAGACCCGGCGCTTTACGCCTCGTACTGGCGAGACCCGGACGCTCGCATTACCCAGTTTCTGGGGCAGGACAACGTCTTTTTTTACGTACTCATGCAAGGAGCAATGTGGCTTGGGACGCAGGCCGACCCGCACCGACTGCCCGTCGCCGGCGAGCTTCAGCTCACCGACGTCGTGGCGTGTCGCCACCTGCTCGTCGGCGGAGAGAAGATGAGCAAGAGTCGGGGCAATTTCTTCACTGGCGATCAGCTACTCGACGACAGAGGGTACTCGGTCGACCAGATTCGGTATTATCTTGCAACGCTCGGTTTGGCGGACAAACCATCGGACTTCGATTTCGACACCCTCGACCGACGAAATGAATTTCTCGCAGGGCCGATGAACGCCGCATTCGAGCGCCCAATTTCGGCTGCCCATTCGAAGTTCGGCGGGCGGGTACCGGAGGGAAGGCTGCTCGAGACGGTCACGGAGAGCACCGCCCGCATGATCGCGAGATACGTGCGCTCGATGGAACGAGCGGACTATCCGAACCTGCTTTACGAAATCGAGAACTACGCCCGGACCATCAACAGCCTCTTCACCCAGTACAAGCCCCACGACGATCGACATCCGCTCGAGGGGCGGCGTGACGCGCTCTACACGGCTTTCTATGTGCTGAAGAACATCATGATCATGCTCCACCCGTTCGTACCCACCACGATGGACAGGGTTCGCGAATCGCTGCGCTTGCCGCCTCACGTTTTTTGCGTCGACGAGCTGGGCAGTCCAATCCGTGCGGGCCACGAAGTCGGCAGCAAACAGGAGTTCTTTCCGCCACCGCCAGCCGCCGCATAGCGTGCGGTGCCCGCTCGTCGCGCGTTGAACGAGGCGCTCGATCGGGCTGGAAACGTGTGCCGGCCCGACGGCTGACGTCGCTCAGAGGTTCGTACCCACGTTACCGATGGAAAGACTCGGTCCGAAGACGAATCCCAGCCACCAGAACGGCGACCGCGAAAAACAAGCCGAAGATCGCCCGGCGCCAGGATTGCGACGAGACAGCCGGGATCATTCGCTTCGCTCTGCGGATAGCGCACCGATGGCGCCGACTATTCCGGGTCGCCGGGCGAGGGTGCGCGCGCGCGACCGACCTGCGCGGGTGCCCGGTCAGTTGCAGCCTTCGGGCCCGCATGCGGCGGCCTTTGCCGCTTCGCCGGCGTCGCCGATGCGCTCCCACGCTTGCTGAAGGGCGCGCGCGAACACGCCGGGCGGCTGGGCGCCGGACACCCCGAAGACGCCCCCGAACAAGTAGAAGGGCACGCCATGGATTCCCAGGGTGTGCGCCCGCTGCTCGTCCTGGCGCACCTCGGCGGCAAAGCGGTCACTCGCGAGCGTCGCGCGCACTTCCTCGGGGTCGAGGCCCGTCTCGGACGCAAGACGGACGAGAACCTCGCGGTCGCCGAGGGGCTCTCGCTCGCCGAGGAATCCGCGCAGCATGCGGGCGTTGACCGCATCTTGAACCCCGCGGTGAGCACCGAGGTGGATGACGCGATGCGCGTCGAAGGTGTTCGCGTTGCGGGCGTGAACCAGGTCGAGGTGCACGCCGTCGCGTGCCGCCGTTTCCTCGATCTGGTGCATCATCGCGATCATTTGCTCGCGCGACCGGCCGAACTTGCGCGCCAGGCGCGACGGCGCGTCGCTGTCGGCGACGGCGGCGGCCGATGGATCGAGCTCGAAGGAGCGCCAGACGACCTCCACCTCGTCCATGTGCGGGAACCTCGCGAGCGCCGTCTCGAAGCGGCGCTTGCCGATGGCGCACCAGGGACACACGACGTCGGACCAGATGTCTACGCGGAGCTTCTCCACGGTTTCCCTGGGAGGATCGATGCCACGAACGCCCGCTTGGTGCCAGGCGTGCCTCGCCACGGCCGCCCGTGGGGCCCTTGCCGTGTTGACTTTGCGGGGCTTGAGCGCGAAATAGGCGAGTGGATCCCCCCCCAAGGGGGGAGGGATGGCCCATGCAATGGCCCGTCGAGCCCCTCACGACAGCTCCGCGAAAAACAAGATCCGTACCCGCCTGCGAAGCGTCGAAGGACATCTGCGCGGTGTCATGCAGATGATCGAGAAAGACGCTTACTGCATCGACGTGCTGCGACAGACCAAGGCCATCCACGCCGCCTTGGCGAAGGTCGAGACCATGCTTCTCGAACGGCACCTCGACCACTGCGTTACAGCGGCGGTCCGCTCGGACGCGTCGGGCGAGCGCGAGCGCGTCATGGCGGAGCTGTTGGACATCTTTCAGGCAAAGTCTGTGAGGGAACGCTGAACGATGGCGCCGTTCGAGGACATCGAGATGGGCGGGATGTTCACGATCCTCAGGGTCCGCGAGCGGCTCACAAGCTACGAGCTGAACCCAGGCAGGGACACGTGACACACGTGAAAGACCCGGTTTGCGGGATGACCGTCGAGCCCGCGATGGCGAAGTGGTCCGCCGAGCATGAGCGGCGCACGTACTACTTTTGCAATCCACGCTGCCGCGAGAAGTTTCTGGCGGAGCCCCTACGCTTCCTGGACGAGCCCGTGACCAAGCCGTCCCCCGCGGCGAGGGTGGCGGCGGTCTACGTCTGTCCGATGCACGCCGAGATCGTCCGGGATGCTCCCGGGTCGTGTCCCATCTGCGGGATGGCGCTCGAACCGCGCGTCGATCGGTTCGACGAGCCGGAGAGCCCCGAGCTGGCCGACATGCGTCGGCGGTTTTGGGTCTCGGCGGCCTTCACGCTGCCCGTGCTTGTCCTGGCGATGGGGGAGACGATCCCGGGCGATCCGATCGGTTCGCTCCTTCCGCAGGGGTGGCGGAACCCGGTCCAGTTCCTGTTCGCAGCGCCGGTCGTCCTTTGGGGCGGTCGGCCGTTTTTTGAGCGGGCGTGGGCGTCCTTCAAGTTCAAGAGCCCGAACATGTTCACGCTCGTCGGGCTCGGGACGGGCGCGGCCTTCTTCTACAGCGTCCTCGCGACCTTCGCCCCTCGAATTTTCCCGGCAACCCTGCGCGACCGCCACGGCTCGGTCGGAGTCTACTTCGAGGCGGCGGCCGTCATCGTCGCCCTCGTCCTGCTCGGACAAGTGCTCGAACTGCGAGCGCGCAAGAAAGCCAACGGCGCCATTCGATCGCTGCTCGCCCTGGTACCCAAGATTGCGCGACGGATCGCCAAGACCGGCGAAGAAGATGTCGAGGTGGATGCCCTTCGAGTCGGCGACCGGGTCCGCGTGCGTCCGGGTGAGCGTGTCCCGATCGACGGAAAGGTCATCGAGGGCGCATCGTCAATCGACGAAAGCATGGTCAGCGGCGAATCGATCCCCGTGGAAAAGACGGCCGGTGACCGCGTGACCGGCGGGACGATCAATGGCACCGGGCCCCTGCTGGTGGAAGTCGACCGCACCGGGGAGGGAACCCTGCTCGCGCAGATCGTCCGGATGGTCGGAGAGGCACAGCGCAGCCGCGCGCCAATTCAAAAGCTCGCGGACAAGGTCTCGGCGGTGTTCGTCCCCAGCGTCGTCGCTGTTTCGATTGGGACGTTCACTGCGTGGACGGTCTTTGGCCCCGAGCCTCGACTCGCCCACGCGCTCGTCAACGCCGTGGCGGTCTTGATCATCGCTTGCCCCTGCGCCCTCGGCTTGGCGACGCCAATGTCGATCATGGTCGGCATGGGCCGAGGTGCCCGCGCAGGCGTGCTCGTGAAGAACGCCGAGGCGCTCGACCGGATGGAAAAGATCGACACGGTCGTCGTGGACAAGACCGGGACGTTGACCGAGGGCCGGCCGAGAGTCGTGTCGGTCGAGACGACGGCGGGCATCTTGCGTGACGAACTGCTCGCTCTGACGGCGGCGCTCGAAGCGCAGAGCGAGCACCCGCTGGGAAGGGCCATCGTGGCCGCTGCTGCGAGTGGGCCGAACATGCGTGTCGAGCAGGTCGAAACGATCAGCGGCAAGGGGTTGGTGGGGACCGTGAACGGGCGCAGGGTCGCCATCGGGAACACGAAGATGCTCGGGGAACAGGGGCTCGACCTTCCGCACTCCGAGATCGCCGACCGGCTCCAGGCTGAGGGACAGACCGTTGCGATTGTCGTTGTCGACGGCCAGGTCGCGGGGTTCATTGGCGTTGCCGATCCGGTCAAGGCAACCTCCAAAGACGCGGTCGAACGACTCGGTGCCGCCGGGCTGCACGTCGTGATGCTCACCGGCGACAACGCCGTGACGGCCAAAGCCGTTGCAACGCAGGTCGGGATCGGAGAGGTGCGCGCGGACGTGCTTCCAACGGAGAAAGCCGCCGTCGTGAAGCAGCTTCAGTCCGAGGGCCGATGCGTTGCCATGGCGGGCGACGGAATCAACGACGCGCCGGCGCTCGCCCAGGCCGACGTGGGGATTGCAATGGGCGCGGGGACCGACGTGGCGATCGAGTCGGCAGCCATCACGCTGGTCAAGGGCGACCTCCGCGGGATCGTACGAGCGTACAGGTTGAGTCGCGCCACGATGCGAAACATCCGTCAAAACCTCGCCTTGTCGTTCGTCTACAATCTGCTCGGTGTGCCCATCGCAGCAGGGGTGCTCTATCCCCTGTTCGGACTTCTCCTCAGCCCGATGCTTGCCGCAGCGGCCATGAGTCTCAGCTCGATGTCCGTCATCGCGAACGCCTTGCGGCTCCGCGCCGCAAAGGTTTAAAGGCAAGACGTCGAGGAACAGCCTCGGAAACCCGGCGACGTCCCGCCAAGTCACGAGCCTCGCGAATGCCAGTTTCGACGCCGTTCCCTCTCTCGCTGGACGCGCGCCTCTTGTCGAAGGACGGCGATGCACGATGAGCCCCTGGCCGAAGCGCCACCGACCAATCCGCACCGTCGCACAGCGCCCGCCGAGGTTGCCCTGTTGTTTCTCCGTGTCGGCCTGACCGCGTTTGGCGGCCCTGCCGCCCATATCGCCATGATGAAGGACGAGGTCGTTCGGCGAAGGGGCTGGCTCTCGTCCGAGCGCTTTCTCGACCCCGTAGCTGGCGTCGCTTTCGCGGCGGGGGTGGACCCGCTCGAGGTTCTGCTGGGGGGCGGGGTGGCGTCGATCCTCGCGCAGCGTGCCACGGATCCGTCGAGAGACGCGAGCGCCCTGCTTCCCGCTGTTTTCGCCAACGCAACCGCCGCGACGGCCCTGATAACGCCCAGCCTGGCGGCCCTGTTCTTCCTGAAGGTAGGCGCCCTCGTATTCGGTAGCGGCTACGTCCTGCTCGCCTTTCTGCAAGCGGACTTGGTGGAAAGGCTCCACTGGCTGACTCCTGCGCAGCTTCTCGACGCCGTCGCCGTAGGCCAGGTGACGCCAGGGCCGGTGTTCACGACAGCAACGTTCATCGGATACGTCCTCGCAGGCGGCTGGGGCGCCGGACTTGCCACGGTAGTGGATGCGGCTACCGCTCTGCTCGCGCTCGGAAGCGCGGTCGTCCTCCTCCGATTCCGCGTGAACGCCACGTGGCTCGTTGCCGGAGGCGCGGCGATCGGCGCGGCCTCGAAGGCCGTTTGGTGAGGCGGCCGCTCGCCGATGGCCTCGACCTTCGCACGCGTCGCTTCCGGAGTCGCCGTCGTTCTAGTTGTCGCATGGCCGGAAGACGCCTGCGCTTATCGACCCTTCGACGGTACGGACGCCGACGTGGCCGAGCTTCACCAATGGGAGTTCGAGATGCAGACGGTGGGCTACTACCGATCCAGCCGTGCAACCTACTTCGAGCCGGGCGGCGTGCTCAACTTCGGCCTCGTCCCTCGCTTGGAGCTGGTGCTTCAAGGCTTCGCCTTCATCCCTTTCGATGCTCAATCGGGCCCGGCCAAGTTCACCGATACAGGCATTTTTGCGAAGGTCGTTTGGCGAGAGGGCTGTCTTCAGGGCAAGGACGGACCTAGCTTCGCGACCGAGACCGGACCACTCTTGCCAACGATCCACGATACCAAGGGTTTCGGCGCCTACGTCGGCGGTATCGTTTCGACGTGCTTCGGCGATACGCTCGTCGCGCACTGGAACACGGAGATCCAGATCCTCCCGCAGACGTACGACCTCGACGTCTTCGCTGGCGTGATCCTCGAGCCCCCGCCGGCGAAGCTCGTCGTGCGACCCGTCGCGGAGTTCTTCGTCGAACACGACTTCGGCGGAGCACAGACGTACTCCGCTCTCGTCGGCGCCATCTGGCAAGTCAATCGCAAGCTCGCCCTCGATGTGGCGGTTCGCGAGGCCCTGGTCTCGGGACAGAACGTGAGCGAGCTGCGAGCGGGGTTTTCGCTGGCGATCCCGTAGGCCAAAGATCCCTCGTCGCAATGCAACAACGCAAAACGCGTACGCCTCCCACCGCCTCACGCACTTGATCGGCAGATTCTCTTGGCCCGCCGGCGCAGCCGTCCAGGTCGAATTCGGCATGCACAATCCCAACCTCGTGTCCCTCAGGTCGACGTCTGTCGTGTTGCTCCAATCCGTCGCGTCCCAGCCGCGTTTCGTACGGTGGCCCCCCGCGACGCGCTCTCGCCTGGACTTCTCGACCAGTTTCGTCGAAAGGTCGACGTCATCGATACCCACGTCGCCCACTTCCGCTAATTCCACGCCGCGCTGGAGACGTTTAGTGATCGAACGGCGAGGGCCACCACAGGTATTCGAGCGTCGCGCGGTCGGCGAAGCTGTAGCGGATGGCGTCGAGATAGTTCGTGAAGATGAGCAGGGAATTGAAAAGGTGGGCCCGGCATCGAAGCCAGGGCAGGCGAATGGTGTCGTTGACGATTCGCTCCATGGCGCGGAGCAGCAGCCGCCGGGCGGCGCGGATGACCGCCTCGCCCGACGGCGTGAGCCACAAGGTCCAGGTTCGTCGGTCCTTGTCGCGGCGCCGCGCGATCCATCC
>Ga0187782_10000079_pt1 | contig 52895 bp, 42 predicted proteins | sample 0715_SJ02_MP15_2_FD_132454 | JGI IMG/M metagenome (GOLD analysis project Ga0187782, IMG submission 132454) | Tropical peat soil microbial communities from peatlands in Department of Meta, Colombia - 0715_SJ02_MP15_20_MG | ecosystem: Environmental > Terrestrial > Soil > Wetlands > Peat | place... | reverse complement strand
GCCCTCTTCGGGTACGCGCGGATCCAGCCAGGCGGGTGGCCGTTCAACCCGACGGAGGCGAAGAAGATGCTCGCGGAAGCCGGCTTCCCGGAGGGCTTCAGCGTCGATTTCCGCACTCCCACCGGCCGCTACATCCAGGACTACCAGTTCGCTCAGGCCGTCGCCGCGCAACTGCAGAACGTGGGCATCCACGCCAATATCAGCACGTCGGACTGGCCCACCTACGTGCACTGGCTGCTGACGCCGCTCGCGCAGACCCCGCTGCAGATGTTCGCCCTGGGTTGGGCGACGCAATACCTCGACGCGGACGGCCAGCTCTACGGTCAGTTCTATTCAGGGCAGGCGCCGCCCAATGGGTTGGCGCCGATGTTCTACAAGGATCCGCAGGTGGATGCGCTCCTGCTGCAGGGGCAGATCGTTCCGGATCCCGCGAAGCGCCAGCAGATCTACAAGCAGGCGCAGGAGCTGATCTGGAAGGACGCGCCATGGGTGTTTCTGTGGAGTCAGGACTTCTATGTGGTCACGAGCAGCCACCTTGCGGGCGTGACGGTGACACCGAACGAGAAGTGGGCGGGTATCTACGCAACGTGGAAGTGACACCCCATCGGTAGCACGGACATCTGCCGGGCGGCCCGTCGAGGCCGCCCGGTCCTTCCGTCGGACGATCGTCCCCGCGATCACGACCGCGAGCGAGCGTCCTTGGGCGACGTGCGGCGAACAACCCCGCCCGATCGCGGACGGAGCGCGAGCCTCTGGACCTGCGACGTGGGCCGGAACTGCGGAGCCTCGAGGGGATGAAACCGGGGAGAACGATGCGAGCGGATGCGCTCAGCGGGGCCGCTCGTGCATGGCACCCGCGGCACGCCGCTGCGGCGTCGCCTCCCGCCCCGCTGCCTTCGCCGCTCCCGACGGCCGGCGCCTGTCCTGCGCCATCTCGACGCTCCGCTTGAGCGCTTCCATCAAGTCTACGACCTTGCCTGCCGCCGCGGCTTCCTTGGGCTGGGCGACCGCCTCGCCCTTACCCTTCGCTTGAATCATCGCCTGCAGCGCGTCGCGGTATTCGTCACGAAACTGCTCCACCGTAAACTCCATCGCGAGGTTCTCGACGAGCTGCATCGCCATCTTCCGCTCGTTGGGGTGCACTTTGGCCTCGACCGGTAACTCCTCCAGCCCCGATACCGCACGGACCTCGTCGGCGTAGTAGAGCGTACTCAACACCAGCGCACCGTCGTACGGACGCAACGCGACGAGCTGCTCCTTCTCCCGGATCACCACCTTGCCGATGGCGACGCGATCGGCCTCGCGAAGCGCCTCGCCGAGCAGCAGGAACGCCTTCGCCCCGCCCTCGTCAGGCACCACGTAATAGGAGCGCTCGTAATAGATGGGATCGATCTCTCGCAGCTCGACGAACCCGGCGATGTTGACGTTTCCACTGGTATCTATGGGAATCCGGTCGATCTCTTCGTCCGTCACCACGACGAACCGGCCTTTGCTCACCTCGTACCCGCGGACGACGTCGGACCATTCGATCGTACGGTCGCAGTGCGGACAAAACCGCTGGTTCTTGATCGGCGTGTGGCACTCGGTGTGCAGCAGGCGGAAACGCACGTCCTTCTGCTCCGTGGCAGTATACAGTTTGACCGGAATGGTAACCAGGCCGAAGCTGATGTAACCTCTCCAGAACGGTCGCACGCGCGATCCCCCCGAGCGGTGGGTTCAACCGAAAGCTCGAAACAGGTATCGACAATTCTATACCCGCACGACCTCGGGCGCAACAGACTCGTCCGCGCATTGCGCTCATCGAACATGCGTACGGTGGTCATGATGACTTGAGTGACGACCACGTGTAGCACGCGCGCCGTGTGCTGTTCCGAATCGAGCACCGAGGGCGCACCGAAGGTCTATGGTGGCGCGAGAGGCTGGAATCAACGGGGCATGAATTGCCGTTTACGTAATAGCTGAATTGGAAAAACGGCCATAGGCGCTTTCAGGTATTTTCCCTGTGTCCGGGCTGTCCGATCATTGTAGGACGGGCCTAATTGTGACGCTCACGGAAAAGTGTGTTATGATCGGCGTGTTTCGGCCGTATTAAGGGAATGTACCTCGTGGCCTCCCCATGACGGTTGCACTGGGGGTAACGACGTAGATGTATCGAGGAGCACGATTGATGGCAGGTTCTGACAAGATATCGAGCTCGCCGCGCGCCGGTGAGACGGGTAGGCCGGAGGAGACCGGCGCGGAGGCCCCGCGGACCTACCGCATGGAAGAAATAGTGAGACGCACGGGCGTCACACCTCGCGCGATTCGGTACTACGAGGAAATGGGTCTCCTGTCGCCGTCCGGCCGGACGGCCGGAGGCTTCCGGTTGTTCACAGACGCGGAAGTTACCCAGCTGCTCAAGATCAAGGAACTCCAAACGCTGCTCGGCTTCTCCCTGGCCGAGATCAAAGAAACGCTGCACGCGGATGCCGCGCGCGCGGAGATCCGGCACGCGTATCACCAGACGACGGACCCGTCGACACGACTCGGGCTGGTCGAGCAGGCCGTCGGTTTGGCCCAGTCTCAAGTACGGGTCATCAACGAACGGATGGCTAGACTCGCCAAGCTGCACGAGGAGCTGGATCAGAGCCTCGGACGGCTGCGAGCGCACCGCGAACAACTGCTTCGCGAGATCGCTGAACGGCAATCCAGCGGTGAAAAATCGTCACCAGATCAAGCGAGGGAAGAGCAATGAGCGATGCCCCTACCCGGGCCGAGAATGAGTCCCGCCAGACGAGCACCCCGGAGACTCACACAATATCGCCCGCCGAAACACCCCGGACCCCGATCAGGGCCCAGGCTCAGGATGGCAACGGGCACGAGGCACCGCCCGCCGAACCCGGGCCACGCAGGGCGCGGCGGAGGCTGGTCCTCCCGATCGTTGCCGGGGCCGTGCTTCTGATCCTGGTGGCCGCCGTCACGTACTGGCGCCTGAACATTGGTCTCGTCAAGACGGACAACGCCGAGACGTCCGGCGATGTGGCGCCCGTGAGCTCCCAAATCACGGGCACGGTGACGAGGATCGACGTCGCGGACAACCAGTACGTCAAGACCGGTACGGTGCTGGTCGAACTCGATCCCACCGACTACCAGCTGGTGCTCAATCAAGCGCAGGCGAATTTCGCCGCAGACCAAGCCCAGGTCAACGCCGCGGCGGCGGCGCTGGCGGCGCAGGAGCAGCAGTTCGCCACGGGAGTATCCGCGGCACGAGGCGCGCTCGCGGCCACCTCGCCCGGCCTGCCGCAGTCGCTGGCGCAGCTCCAGATGGTCCAGCAGACGACCGTGACGCAGGTCGAGCAGGCGCGCGCGGCGGTGACGACCGCCCGCGCCAATGTTCAATCGACCGCAGCTAGTTACGAGACGGCGGCCAAGACGCTCAGCCGTGACAGGCAGCTCTTGGGGCAGGGCGCCATCGCACAGCAGCAGGTCGACAGCGACACGGCCGCATACGAGGCCGCGCTCGCCCAGTACCAGGCCGCTCAGGACAGTCTGCGCCAGGCGCAGGCCAACCTGGCGTCGGCCCTGGCAAATCGCCAGCAGGTGACGGTCACGCAAAACGCCGTTGAGATCAACCGCGGCCAGATCGCACAGGCCCAAGCCAACCTGGAACAGGCCCAGGCCGGAAGTGCCGTCGTCCGCCAGCGCGCGGAGCAGCTCGCGGTCGCGCAGGCGCAGGCGGCACAGGCAGCGGAGCAGGTCAAGACCACCCAGGTGAACCTCGCACGGACCCGGATCCTGGCTCCCGTGGACGGCTGGGTTACGAACCGCACGGTGCAAATCGGCACGGTGGTCCAGCCGAACCAACCGCTGCTGTCCGTGGCGGTGGATCACCGCCTGTGGGTGGTCGCGAACGTCAAGGAGACTCAACTCGGCAACGTTCGGGTGGGCAATCCCGTCAGGGTCACGGTGGACACGTACCGGGGCCGGATTTTCCACGGGCGCGTCACGAGCATCACGGCAGCGACAGGGTCGACCACGGCGCTCCTGCCGCCCGACAACGCGACGGGCAACTTCGTCAAGGTCGTCCAGCTTGTCCCGGTCTGGATCACGCTCGACTCCAGCGAGTTCCCGCACAGCCAGCAACTGCCCATCGGCCTCTCAGCGGAGGTCACCATCGATACGCGGCAGATCGACCGCACGCCATCGCACATGCAGGATCCGTGAGCGTCACGCTCGTCTCGAACGTCGGCGACCACGACCGGCCCGCCGGAGTGAGCCGCTGGCTGGTCACCGCGTCCGTCCTGTTCGGATCGATGATGGGCGCGATCGACACGAGCGTCGTAAACGTCGCCCTGGTGCACATTCAGGCCACCTACGGCGTCACGGTCCAGCAGGTGACGTGGGTCACGACCTCCTACCTGATTTCCCTGGTCATCATCATGCCGCTCACCGCCTGGGTGGCGTCTGTCCTCGGGCGGAAGCGCATGTATCTGTTCGCGGTGACGATCTTCACGATCGCGTCGGTGCTCTGCGGGCTGTCCCGCAACCTCGGCCAGCTCATCGCGTTTCGGGTGCTCCAGGGGTTTGGAGGCGGCGCCCTGCAGCCAACCGCCCAGGCTATCATGCGGGAAACGTTTCCCGTATCTCAGCAGGCCCAGGCGATGGGGCTCTACGGGATGGTGGTGCTGCTCGGCCCGGCGATCGGCCCCACGCTCGGAGGCTGGCTGACGGACAACTTCTCGTGGCCGTGGATCTTCTTCGTCAACCTCCCGATCGGCATCATGGGGCTGATCATGGGGGTCCGGTACGTCGTGGATCCGCCGTACATGCGCGCGAGAGGGCTCCGGAGGATTGACGGCATCGGGATCGCCCTGATGGCCGTGGGACTCGCGGCGCTGCAGATCATGCTGGAAGAGGGCGAGACGGACGGGTGGTTCCAGAGCCCGCTCATCGTCACCCTCGCGGTCGTTGCCGCCCTCGCCCTCGCGGCGTTCGTCGCCTGGGAGCTGCAGGTCCCGGAACCGGCCGTCAACCTTCGCATCCTGCGAAACATGTCCTTCGCCTCCGGAACGTTGATCATCGGCATCCTGGGGATGGCGTTGTTCGGCAGCCTGCTGCTGCTCCCCCTGTTCCTCCAGAATCTGCTGGGATACAGCGCGACGCGGGCGGGGCTGACGCTCATGCCCCGATCCCTCACCATGGTCCTCATGATGCCGGTTGCGGGCCTGTTGTACAACCGGCTCGGCGCATCGGTGATGCTGCCGTTTGCACTGGCCCTCAGCGGCGGAAGCAGCCTGCTGATGGCGCAGTTCAACCTCGCGACCCCGGAGCTGCAGATCCTCGCTCCGCAGGTACTCCAGGGAATTGGCTTCGCCTTCATGTTCGTGCCACTTTCGACGGCGACGCTGGCGGCGATCCCGCGGCCGCAGATGCAGAGCGCCGCCGGACTCTACAACCTCGTTCGACAGCTCGGAGGCAGCTTCGGCACGGCGATCATGGTCACGCTGCTCGACCACAAGATCCAGACGACGAGTGCCTATCTCAACCGCTACGCATCGCCGTACAACCCGAACTTCATGCAGTGGTGGCACACGTTCGAAGCGGGCTTTCTGGCGCGGGGGAGCAACCCGGTGACCGCGCACTGGCAGGCCCTCGCCGCGCTGCAAACCCTCATCAACCAACAAGCCGCGGTTGTCGCGTTTGACCACGTGTTCGCCGTGATCGGGCTGGTCCTCTTCGCGTGCCTCCCGATCTCGGTGCTGCTGCGGGGCCTGCGGCAGCCGCAGCCGGACGCGCGGGCGGCGGCAGCGGTGGAGTAAACCCCAAGCGGCGGCGACGCTGGCGGCGGGGACCGGTGCAGCGCTATACTACATGACAGGCGCCAAAACCGCACCGCCGCACCACTTCGGCGGTGCGGCAAGGTCTTCCCGGGGCAGCCCATGCCCGGGGAATGCGGCCGGTTGCGCCGACTGCACAGGAGGGTGTCGTGGCGAAGATCACCGATCCGAAGGCCCCGGATTACCGCCTCGATAGCTTCCCGCGGGACGACTTCCCGCGATACGTGTGGACGCAACGTCCGGAGAGCCTACCCTCGGACGCATGGACGACCGAGACGACGCATCGCGACGGCCAGCAGGGGGGGCTCCCGCTGACGGCACAGCAAGGGCTCAAGATCTACGACCTGCTGTGCCGCTTCACGGGATCCTCGGGCGCGATTCGCCAGGCCGAGTTCTTCGTGTACCTCGCGTCCGATCGCGTAGCGCTCCAGGGTGCTCTCGAGCGGCACCGGGGCGGCGCCCCGATCGAACCCACGACCTGGATCCGGGCGAGCGCAAAGGACGTCGAGCTGATCAAGACCCTCGGCGTGCGCGAGACCGGCATGCTGGCTTCCGTCTCGGACTACCACACCTTTCACAAGTTCAAGCCGGGCGGGCGTGTCCAGGCCGCACACACGTACCTGGACGCGGTGAAGACCACCCTCGACGCCGGGATCCGCCCGCGGCTGCATCTCGAGGATGCCACGCGCGCCTCGATGGATTTCATCCTCGCGTTCATCGAGACCGTGATGGAAACGGCCGCTCCGTACGGCCCTAAGCAGCGGCCGAAGTTTCGCGTCTGCGACACGATGGGCCTGGCGCTTCCGTACGACGATGCCACGCTGCCGCGCAGCGTGCCGCTGATCTTCCGGGCCCTCCGGAAGATCGGACTCGGCCCGGAGGATCTCGAGTTCCACCCGCACAACGACACGGGGTTGGTGGTGGCCAACTGCTTGAGCGCGGTCCGTGAGGGGTGCGGGGTCGTCAACGGTGCCTGCCTGGGCAAGGGCGAGCGCACCGGTAACGCACCGCTCGAGCAGGTGCTGCTGCACCTCATCGGCATGGGCTACTTCCCGAAGGCGCGGCCGGACTTCACGGCGCTCAACGATCTCGCGACATTGTACGCCGAGATGGGGGAACCGCTGCCGCCCAAGTACCCGCTGTACGGACGCGACGCTCACCGCACGCGTGCGGGCATCCACGCCGACGGGTTGAACAAGTTCTGGTGGATGTACGCGCCGTTCGACGTGCCCAAGCTCCTCGGGCGTCCATTGGAGGTCTCGCTGACGAAGGACTCCGGAATCGCCGGCCTGATTTTCCTCATCAAGCAGCACCTGGGCGTCGAGCCGGCGAAGGACGATCCCGGCCTGCAGGAGATCCACGACTGGATGCTGCGCGAGTTCGACGGGGGACGCCAGACCAGCATCGAGTGGGAAGAGCTCGCGCCCATCGTCCAGCAGCATCTCGATCACATGCGCGTGCATCCCACCGCAACGTAGGAAGCGCAGCGCCAGGCCGCCGACGCCCTTCGGCACGCCGTCGGCGACGTGCCCGGGGCGTCCAAGCCTCAGGGCCGCGACCCGTTCGTTACGAGACCGCGGTTCGCACCTCGGCGATCCCAAACATGCCGAGTACCGCCCCCGCGATGCGATCGATCCCGCGGCGGACCGGCGCGCCGATCATGTGGCGAAATGTGGAGATCGCGGCGACCAGCCCGCACCACCACACAAGAGAGCCTGTGAAGACGCCCCCGACCGTCAAGAGGGCGCTCCCGGGAGTCAATCCGGAGCGCGGTGCAAGCGCGGTAAGAATGGCCGCAAACATGATGATGGTGGGCGGATTCGTCAGCGTCAGCAGCGTGGCGCTGCTCAACGCCGACGGCCACGATGCTACCCGGCGCGCCTCGGCCGCACTGGTCGTCTCCCTGACGAAGAACGCCTTCGCGCCCAGATAGAACAAGAACAGGCCGGCCGCGAGGTGCAGCGGGCGCTCGTACGTCAGCATGAACCTCGACACGCCTGCCAGTCCGAGCGCGGCCACGAGCGCATAACTGCCGTCGGCGATCGCGATCCCGACGCCCGTAGCGAGGCCGTATCTCCAGCCCTGCACGAGGCTGCGCCGCATGCACAGCAGGCTCATCGGCCCCACGGGAGCGGCCACGGCGATCCCGAATCCCATGGCCTTCAAATAGAGCGCAAGCAGAGACATGTCAGCACCTGCGGCGTTTGCCGGCTCGGTTCACCCATGGGCGACCTCCGCGACAATGCCCTCAGGGTCCTACGGGCACGCGCGGGCCAGCGCCGAACTGGCGATGGCGACCCCTGCCGTCGCGCTCTGGGCCACGTTCCACGTGTACATGCCGATCACGTAGCCCTGGTCGTCGAGCACGGGCGAGCCGCTGTTGCCCGGCCGAGGACGGTTCTGCGACTCAACTCCGAAAACGGGCGTGCCGTCCTCTGCCGTCGCGACGGTGCTCACGGTCCCCGCGGTCGTCCACTGCACGTCGGCGATGGCCGAGGTATCGCTCTCGCCGTAGCCGACGATCCACACCGCTTCTCCGATCGACGGCGTGCTCCCCAGCGGAAGCGACGCGAATCGAGGCAGCTCCGAGCGGTGCGCCAGGTACGTCACGCCTGCGCGAGGGTCCCGGATCCGCGTAAACTCAAACGTGGACGGGACGATCCGGATCTCCGCGATGTCTCGCCCGAGCAGCGCAGCGGAGGGCCGGGTGGACGCTGGGACCGTGAGCGTGCTCGCGCACACGACCGACGCGCCGTAGAACTCGTCCCCGACGATTGCGAGAAGCTGGTAACGCGCCGGGGCCGTGTACGCCGTGTAGACGACATGGCTGTTCGTGAGGGCGGTACCGTCCGGATCGACAAAGAACGCCGTACCGGCCGAGACGGAGTGAGTGAGCCCGTTGTCGCTTGTCATCGTGACCAGCTGGAAGACCGCCGGATCGGGGGCACGGAGCGGAGCCGGTGTGACGACCGGGACCTCCGGCGCCACGGGCGCCACCACGATCACTGCGGTCTCCGCCGCCGCACCGCCTGCCTGAATCCCTCCGGGCCATGCCAGCACTCCCAACATGACCAGCAACGCGATGCCCGCCCGCAACCTCGTCCCCCCACCGGGGCCGGAGACCTGTGCCCAGTTTGTGAAGATCATACGACGTGGCGATGCCTAGCGGCAAGATACCGGAAGGCCGGACGCCGCCGCCGAATCAACCCACAGATGCCTGCCTGTATCTGACTATGGACAGATGCGGGCATCTTCAGACCAGGGATCGGCCGCCGGCGATCGGCGGAAGGTCTTCGAAAGGATGGGCCGCGGATGGACGCTGCGTCGATCGTGAAAAGAGGATTCGAGTCCACGTACGAGCGCCTCAAGCGATGTGCCGCCGATCTGACGGACGAGGAGGCGCGCCGGGTTCTCGCCGGACAGCTGACCGGCGCGACCTGGCAGATCGGGCATACGGCCCTAATCGACGCCAACGTGGTCAGGCGGGCCGGCGGCACGTTTGCGGTTCCGGATGGATACGAGAGCCTGTTCAAGATGGGCAGCGGCGGTTCCGCCGCGTATCCGCCGCTCGCGGACCTCCTGAATCTTCTCGAGCGGACCCAGGCGGCGCTTCTCCAGATCGCGGCCACGGGCGACTACGCCCGGCCGGTGGAGGGGCAGAATTACTCGAACGTAGGGGAGATGCTCGTCTTCAACTGCGTCCATCGCGGCTATCACATCGGGAAGCTGACCACGATCCGGGCGCTGCTCGGGAAGCCGCGATTGTTCGGCTAGGAGCAACACCGCCAGCGAGCCGCCGCGTATCCGCGACTGCCTCGTTCGTCCGGGACGCTCTCGGGGCCGGCGAATCGCTACAGGTTCGCCGCCTCGCCGCGCGCGGTCGCCCGTCGCAGCGGCGGCGGCACTACGTCCTCCGGGATCGGGCAGGCGTACCCGTTGCCGCCGGTGCGCTCCTTGAACTCGGCCTTGGCGCGCTCCAGCAAGGCGGGGTCGCGGATCATGTCCAGCGCGGTGGCCGCCATCACCTTCGCCGCATGGACCATGCCCTTGTGCGCTGCGGGTGACATACCCTGCGCCACGAGCTGCCAGGAGTGGCCTGGCGTCCCGACGGCGAAGCAGGCGCCCCACATCTGGACGGTTGGAACGATCCGGCTGACGTCGCCCACGTCGGTGGAACCGACGATGAGACGTGGGGTGGGGTCCAGCGGTACGGGCGCGCCGTACAGCACCGCCGAAGCAGCTTCCGGCGTTCCGTTCGTCTCGATACTGTTGGCGATGTCGTCCGGGGTCAGCGTTCCCCGGATCCGTTCCGCAAAGGCGACGTCCTGAGCGTCGAAGGGAACCACCCCGACTCGTATCAGATTCTCGTGCATCGCCGCCGCCAGCGTCATGTTGGGCGCGATGTTGGAGCACGCCTTGTCGATCTCGAACTCGACTTCCGTCTCGGTCATCAGCGCGGCACCCTCGGCGATCTTGCGCACGCGGGCGAACAGCGTCCGGGCCTGCCCGACCTCCGGCGCACGAATCAGATACAACACCTCGGCCCGCGGCTGCACCACGTTCGGCGACACGCCCCCGGCGTCCGTGATTGAGTAGTGCACGCGCGCAGCCGCCGGCATGTGCTCGCGCATGAAGTTCACGCCGATGTTCATCAGCTCCACCGCGTCGAGCGCGCTGCGCCCGAGGTGCGGCGCTCCGGCGGCATGCGAGGCGCGTCCGCCGAACCGCCAGTAGACTTGAAAGTTGGCGAGCGAGCTCCGTGACATCACCGCCGCGAAGCACCCCGGATGCCAGGAGACCGCAGCGTCCAGGTCGTCGAAGGCGCCTGCGCGCGCCATGAACGTCTTGCCGGAGCCGCCCTCCTCGGCCGGACAGCCGTAGAATCGGACGGTGCCCTTGATGCCCGCGGTTATCAGGTAGTTGCGCAGCGCCACGGCGGCGAGCGCGGCCCCAGCGCCGAGCAGGTTATGGCCGCAGCCGTGGCCGACGGCCCCGGGGGTCGAGGTGCGGGGCTCGGCGGCCCCGGCCTCCTGGCTCAATCCGGCCAGCCCGTCATACTCGCCGAGGAACCCGATCACCGGGCCTCCGCGCCCGGACTCCGCGACAAAGGCGGTCTCCATCCCGGCGAGGTTGCGGGTGATGCGAAAGCCTTCCTCCTCGAATACGGCGACGTGCGCGGCGGCAGATTTGTGCTCGTTGAATCGGATCTCGGCGAACCGCCAGATCTCGTCCGCCAGGGCGACGAAAGCATCGCGCTTGCCGTCCACCTGCAGGGTGATCAGCTCGATCTCGGACACGTCGCTTCCCCTCCTCCTGGTCGCCGTGGGCCGTTCGCGGAGAGAGCGTAGGTCACAGGAACCGGTATCGCCTGGTCATCTCGCCGTCCGTCAAAGCCGTCCAGACCGTCTTCGGCGCGGTCGCGATGTCAGTCACGTGCGCCAACCTCGGCTCATCCGTCGTGCTCCTCCTCAAGTGCCCTCTTCAGATCGTGGAGCGCCCGAACCCGGTGACGCTCGTACTTGCCGATCCAGCGTTCATATATCTCGTTGATCGGCACGGGATTGAGGTAATGCAGCTTCTTGCGTCCCCTCCAAACGGTCACAATGAGGTTGGCGTCTTCGAGCAGCGCGAGATGCTTGGCCACGGACTGCCGAACGATGTCCAGGCGCCCACACAGTTCACCCAAGGTCTGACCGTTGTTCGCACGCAGCCGGTCCAGCAGGTGTCTGCGGGTGGGATCGGCGAGAGCCCGAAACACCTTGTCCCTTCTATCCACGCAGGCCGCCCCGCTACGGGGGTTCGCCCGTGAGGATCTGCCGCGAGTTCTGCGCGGCGCGGACCCAGCTTCCCGCCGCGCCCCACCCGTTACCAAGGACGCTCCTCCATGCAGGTCGCAACTCTCACGCGCCGATGCGGGTACCCCGCCCAACCCAAGCGTACGGCACCGGCAGTGTGTCCTCCTCGCGGCCGGGTGGCGCGCGGCACCGCGTGCTCGCCGGCCTTATCCTTTCGGCACCTCATCGGTTCGCGGCAACCCCTCACCGGTTTCGAGCAGGCTCTTGAGACTCGACAAGACGCGCGGCCAGCCCTCCGAAACGGCCTCGATCAGCTTATGGGGGCGGTCCGCTTCATGGGTGACGGTCAGCTTGACCATCTCGCCCTCGCGTTCGATGGTGAACGTGCAGCGCGTGTAGCCTTCCGCCTTCACTTCGGGCCGGAATTCGTTTCGCCATTTCAGAACGAGACGCCTCGGCGGATCGATCTCCGCAACCTCGCCGGCGTCGGCTACACCCCCATCGGGAAAGAGCAGCCTCCACGACGAGCCGGGCTTCCAGTCGCTCTCCTGAGACGTGCCGAACCAATACCGCCTGGTGAATTCCGCCTTCGTGATGGCGTCCCACAACTTGTCGGGGCTTGTGCGGATGTAGATCACATAGACGAACGTCTGCTCCGCCATGATCGCCTCCTCTGGCTCTACCCACGGGTTTCCTCTCAAACATATTATGCAGCCTACAGGCTGCATGTCAACCGGGCATTTCGCGCAAGACTCCTGCGGCGGTACGTGGGACGTGCCGCCGGCCGCCAGGACAACCCGACCGCCGCGTGGTAGTGATCCTATATGACGACGCGACGACGAACACCCAAGGTACGGAGCGCATCGCGCCGCGCCGGGCGCCCGGCGCAGCGGGCCGCACTCACGCGGAGCGCCGAACTGCGTGAGGTGATTCGGCTGCAGCGGCTGTCCGGCAAGACGATCCGCGAGACGCGGATTCCCATTGCGACCGAGCCCGCGTCCGTGTTCAGGACGCTGCCGTGAACGATCCCCTCTACGCCACCATCGGCGAGCTGCACGCGGCATTGCGCCGGCGCCGCATCTCGTCGGTCGAGCTGACGCGCCTCGCGCTCGACCGTCTGTCGACGATCGGCCGCCGGTACAATGCCGTGGCGAGGGTACTGCCCGAGCACGCGCTCCGGGAAGCCCGACATGCGGACCGCCTCCTCGGGCGCGGGCGAGGAACCGGACCCCTTACCGGCATCCCGTACGGCGCCAAGGATCTTGTCGCGTTGCGCGGTGTGCCGACCACGTGGGGGGCCGCACCGCACGCCCGCCAGGTGTTCGACCACGACGCGGCCGTCGTCGTGTCGCTCCGCGAGGCGGGTGCGGTCCTCGCAGCCAAGCTGGCGATGATCGAGCTCGCGGGGGGCGGCGGCTACCGCTATCCCTCGGCATCGCTGACCGGCCCCGCGCGAAACCCGTGGAACCGGGACCACTGGACCGGCGGCTCGTCGAGCGGCACGGGCGCGGCGGTCGGGGCCGGCATGGTGCCGTTCGGGATCGGATCGGAGACCTCCGGCTCGATCCTCTCACCGTCGTCCGGTTGCAACGTGACCGGCCTCAGGCCCACCTACGGCCTCGTGAGCCGGTACGGAGCGATGGCGCTGTCGTGGACGATGGACAAGCTCGGACCGATGTGCCGTAGCGCCGAAGACTGCGGCCTCGTGTTGGAGGCGATCGCCGGGCCCGACGTGCGCGATCCAGGATCGGCCGGACGCGCCTTCAGAATGAATCGCCGCCCCGTAAAGCCCGAGGCGCTCCGGGTCGGGTACGCGCCGGTGGACTTCGAGGAAACCGCACAGCCGTCGATCCGCAAGGCGCTCGAGGATGCGCTGCGCACGTTTCGCAGTCTCGGCGTCAAACTCCGGCGAGTGGAGCTTCCGTACCTGCCGATCGACTCCGTCGCCCGCATCATCATCCGGGCCGAGGGGTCCGCCGTCTTCCAGGATCTGATCGACAGCGGCCGCGTGTGGCAACTCGCGGATCGCCGCCAGGCGATCGGCCTGGTCGCAGGGCTCGAGGTCTCGGCGCGCGACTATCTCAACGCGATGCGGATGCGGAGGATGATCCAGGAGGCCCTGGCGGCAATCCTGAGCGAAGTGGACGTCATTCTCGCCCCGGCTCGCCCCGCTCCGTCTCCGCGTATCGACGAGCCGCTCGACCCGGAATGGCGCCCCGCCCGGCCGGGCCGCCCGCCGGCTCGGCCCCGGTCGGCGTTCCCGCCGGCTCAGGGCAACGCGGCGATCACCGCCGCGGGGAATCTCGCCGGCCTGCCCGCGCTGTCGCTGCCATGCGGATTCAGCACGACGGGCCTGCCCGCCGCCGTCCAGGTGGTGGGACGGCCATTCGAGGACGCGACCGTCATCGATCTCGGCCGCGCGTTCCAGCAGGCGACGGACTGGCACCTCCGCCGGCCGGAAATGCCGGCGTTCCGCGGGAGGAGAGCCTAGCCGACCCGAGCACCGAGGCGCTTGGAGGGATGCCGCCCCGCGTTGCTTGACTACAACCACGCAGGATCAGGCGGCGGCACTCTCCTTGAAGGCCTTCCACGCCTGATCCACGGCCCCGAGCCGATACATCACGTCGAGCGCCGTCATGGCGAGGCCCTTGGCGGCGGCGAGCATCGCGAGGCGACCCTGCTCCGAGCCCGCCGCTTCCCGAAACTCGGCCGTGTGGCCGACCAGGTCCCCGCCTCCGATCGCAAGATATGGATGGATCGTGGGGCAGATCATGCTGACGTTCCCGATGTCGGACGAGCCGACGCCGCCGACCTTGGGCGGCTCCTCGCCTGCGATCCCCAGGTGCGCCATGTTCTCGCCGAAGAATCCCGCGAGCACCGGATTGTTGTTGCGCTCCGCGTAGGTGACGCCCGTCTCCATCTCCACGTCGGCGCCGGTCGCGATCGAGGCACCCTCGGCGCACCGCTTCACCTTCACCATGACCTCCTCCATCGCCCCCCGCGTCGCCGCGCGCACGCTGAATCGTCCCTCCGCGTACTCGGGGACCACGTTCGCCGCGTCGCCACCGCGGCTGATGACGCCGTGGATGCGGACATCGCTGGTGACGTGCTGGCGGAGCGAATCGATCGCGTGGAAGGTCAGCATGAGCGCGTTCAGCGCGTTGATACCCCGCTCAGGCATCGCGGCGGCGTGGGCCGGCTTGCCACGGAACCTGATCGTCAGCCGCTGGGACGCCAGCGCGCCGCGCACCCACCAGTTGGCGCGGGAAGGGTGGAACATCATCGCCGCGTCCATGGCATTGAAGACGCCCTTCTCCGCCATGATCACCTTTCCGCCGCCACCCTCCTCCGCCGGCGTTCCGAGCACGGTCAGCGTTCCCGGGAGCGACGGCACCACACGGTGGAGCGCGGCCGCGGCGCCGACGCTGGCCGTGCAGATCAGGTTGTGGCCGCACGCATGGCCGAGCCCTCGCAGCGCGTCGTACTCCGCGAGCAGCGCAACGTGAGGCCGCTCCCGCGTCCCCCGCACGCTCGCACGGAACGCGGTCTCCATCCCCGCCACGTCCTGCTCAACGGCGAACCCGTGGCGCGCGAGGAACTCACCGAGCCACGCGCACGCCTGGCGCTCCTCGAACTGAAACTCGGGATGCTCGAAGATCATCGTGCTGAGCGCAGCGAGCTCGTCCCGCAGACCGTCCACCTCGGTGCAGACGCGATCCTTGAGCGTATCGAGGTCATCCATGAGTCAACACCTCGCGATGTCGAAGACGAAGCATGCACCCAACGGAGCGGCTTCGCCAAGGAGACCCCGCCGCCCCTGCGAAAATAGCGCACTTGGCCGAGAATCACCGCCGCGCCGCCGGGGCCGGCACGCGGCCTCGCGCCATGTACCTTCCTGAGTCCGGACGATGGCGCTCGAAGGAGGGAGAATCGGGTGGCAATACTCATCGAAGAGAACGTCCCGAGGACGCTGGAACAATTGATGGATCGGTTGCGGAACGACTCCCTGCGCGGCGCCCTCGTGGAGGCCTGGCTGTTCGAGGGAGCGCCCGCGCGCAGAGCGGCCGAGAGACACCTTGCCGCTCGCGGAATCGAGGCGCGCCTGCGCAGCGCATACAAGCCGCTCGTCCATTTCTTCCTGGAGGACGTCACCGTCTCCAAACTGCGGCGCGCGACCGTCCGCTATCCCGTTCACGAGCTGGCGCATCCCCGACGGTTCGTCATCGAAGCGTATCCTCTTGCCGCGATGCTATCCGAGATCGAGACCCGTTTCCTCCCGGGGGACTCTACGCTCTCCTATCGCGTCGAGCTCGAGGACCGGCACGGAGCCGCGACCGCGCACGAAGTGCCGTGCCCCTGCCGTATCCGGGAGGACCATCTCGGGACGCGTGCGCTCTCGCCGGCCGGCTGGCTGCGGATCACCGGCTCCCGGAACGGATCCCTGGACGTCGACCAGCCGCTCCGAACCGAATTCGAGACGATCTTCGACCAGCTCATCGCGACCGTGGGCGCGTATCCGTGGGCCTCGCATGAGCCGTTCTTCGATCGGCTGGTAATCCGCGCGGACATCCCGGAGGCCGAGCAGCGGCTGCCCTACGGCGAGGAGTGCGTGAGCACGTTCGAAGCCCTGCATGAGGACGTCTACTTCTCCCTCCTCGAACTGTTCGAGCGTCGCGCCGGCCGGCCGACCGGCGACCGAACCGCCCAACCCGGGCAGATCGTCCCGGACGTGCGGCGCGCCGAGGGGACCCCGCGGATACGCGTGACGCTCGAACGCGCCGACGAGGCGGTGCCGTCCCAGCCCTCCCTCCCGGCGGAACCCGTCGAGCTGGAGACCGCCGAGAAGATGTTGAGCCCGGCGCAGATCTCCGAGGAACTCGCGAAGCTCGGCGGGCAGCGTTTCTCCGCCACGTCGCGGCAGGGGCGTACGGTCGCGGGTGTCTATCGGACGGGCGAGCGGCCCGCCGTTCTGATCACGGCGGGCCAGCACGCGAACGAGCCCTCGGGTATCGTGGGGGCCCTCCGGGCCGCGCACCGACTCGCGGCCAGGCCCGGCACGCACTTCGCGTTGATCCCGCTCGAGAATCCGGACGGCTACGCGCTCGACCGCTGGTTGTGCGCGCAGCATCCGCGACACATGCACCACGCGGCACGGTACACGGCGCTCGGCGACGACCTCCAGGCGCGGTCACGCGAGCCCTGGTACGAGAAGGCGGCCCGCCTCAGGGCGCGGCAGCTGTCCGGCGCGGCCCTGCACGTCAACCTGCACGGCTATCCGTCGCACGAGTGGACCCGCCCGTTTTGCGGATATCTGCCGCGCGGGTTCGAGCCGTGGAGCATTCCGAAGGGCTTTTTCCTCATCGTCCGCCATCACCCGCGCTGGGGCGAGCGAGCCGCGGCCTTTCTCGCTCAACTGACGGAGCGGCTCGGGGACGTTCCCGGGCTTGCGGCATTCAATCGAACCCAGCTCGAGGTCTACCGAGCGCACGCCGGCGAGCCGTCCTTCCCCGTCCGCCACGGCATCCCGTGCCAGATCACGGAAGACGAGCACGCGCTGATGCCGCTTGTGCTGATCACGGAGTTTCCGGACGAAACCATCTACGGGGATCTGTTTGTCTTCGCACACACGGTTCAGATGGAAGCGGTGATCGCCGCGGAGGAGATCCACGCGGCGCTGGAGCCTGCCGCCGGCTGACGCGGCGCACGCGCCGGCTTCACCGGTCGGCTATGCCACCTGCACGATCATCTCGATCTCCACGGCGATGTCAAACGGCAGCACCGCCATGCCAACCGCCGAGCGGGCGTGACGGCCGCGATCACCGAACAGCTCGACGAGCAGGTCGGAGGCGCCGTTGATCACCCCGGGCTGCTCGAGGAAATCCGGCGTGCTGTTCACCATGCCGAGCAGCTTCACGATGCGCTGCACGCGGTCCAGGTCTCCGATCGCGTCGCGGAGCGACGCGAGACAGTTGAGCATCACGAGCTTGGCGGCGTCGTACCCCTCGGACACCGAGAAGTCCCGGCCGAGCTTGCCGCGGTACACGAGCGTCCCGTCCTTGACCGGGCCGTGGCCCGAGACGAAGACCAAGTCGCCCGCCTGAACTGCCCCGACGTAGTTCGCGACGGGTGTGGGAGCCGATGGGAGCACGAGCCCCATGGCCTTGAGCTTCTCTTCGATTCGCGGCACGGTAACCTCCCAGACAGGTGAACCCGGATCGTGCGATCGCGGCGTTCACGTTCCACGCCCGACAGGGGCGTTCCTGGGGGATGCGATGGGGCGCATGGAGAATCCTCGGCAGAGGCCGCGAGCAGCCTCACAGATCCAGAAGGAGGACCGTGTGGACACCGAGGTGTGCGCGCGGCCGCCGGAGACCACGGCGCTCGAGCGGCCCCACCAGTTTGCAGCGGCGGAGACGCAGGATGGGTAGGACGCGCGGATTCACGTTCGTGGAGATGATCGTGGTGCTCGCCATCATCGGTATCCTGGTCGTCGGCGCCCTTTGGGTTGGAGCGCGCCTGAGGCACCACAAACCCGCAACCGGCGGTGTGCTCCCGGCGGGGGACGCCATCGTCCGGCCGATCGCCGGCCCCCCGCTGCGGGGCGGTTACGGGGAGCTCCGCCCGCCCGCCGCGATCACCTGATCGCACCGTCTCCGTAGCAGCGCACGGCTCGACCGGATTCGGTCCCGTACGCCCGCCGTCCACTGCTCGGCCTCGCGGAGCGCGCGGGCAATCGCCTCGAGCTCCGCGTCGACTCGGTCAGGGGCCGGGCCACCGGGGCCCGTTCGCGTTGCGACGAACGTCCACGGATCGAGGAAGGCGTGCAGTTCCGCCGTCTCGAAGGCCACCGGCTGCCCGAGCACGTCCTGGCTGACCTCCCGCATGAGCGCCTCGGTCCACGTCCGCGGATCGGGCGCGCGCCGCGCCATAGCCGCGACCACCATGTGTGCCTGCCGCTGCGACGTCCCGTGCCGCCGCACCATCGCATCCATGAGCTCGCTTGCCGTCGCCCCCGATGCGACGATCTCGTCCGGGGGGATACCCGGGCTCATGGTCATAGACGTGAGCGCAAGGGCGAGAATGCGTGCCATGTCGGCGGCGTCGTCGAGCGCGCGCCACAGGTCGATCTGGGGCTCCGAGGTCGCACGATTGTCGTCCTCGAACGGCGTTGCGGCCACGCCGGCCACTGCGCCTGCAAGGGCCCCTGCCGCCCGGGTTGCGCGCGCGCGGAGGTGCTCGACGAACACGAGGTTGCGCTTCTGCGGCATCATGCTGCTGATCTGCACGAAGCCCGCATCGATGCCGACGGCCGGCCGCGGCCCGGTCCCCCACTCTTCCAGCGTGGCCAGCATCCGGCTGCCGCTACTCAGCGCCACCGCGCACGCAGCGAGAACCGCGAGCGCGTAGTCGGCACCCACGACGGCGTCGTACGTGTTCTCGACGAGCCCATCGAAGCCGAGGAGCCGGGCGACCTCAAGGCGATCGAGGGCAAACGCGGTGCCCGCGAGAGCGCAAGCGCCCAGCGGCGAGCGGTTCACCTGCTCGTATGCGAGCCGGTAGCGTGCGAGATCACGGAGCACCGTTTCGGCGAAGCCGGCGAGCACGTGTCCCATGGTGGTCGGCTGTGCGGGCTGGCCGTGAGTGCGCGCCAGAACGAGGACGTTGCGCCCGTCGTGCGCGCGCGATGCGGCGGCGTGTCCGAGCGCAAGCGCCGCGTCGACGGCGGCGATGAGGCGGGCGCGCGCCACGATACGAAAGGCCCCCGCATCGAGATCGTTGCGGCTGCGCGCCAGTTGCAGATTTCCCGCGACGTTCGCGCCGAGGCGCTCGGTCAGCGCGCGCTCGACGAAGAAGTACACGTCCTCGATGTCGGCATCGTACTCAAGCGACGCGGGCCGCACGTCGTCGAGCCCATCCAGTCCCTGGAGCAACTGGGCCGCCCGCTTCATGGCGAGCACGCCGCCCGAGACGAGCGTGACGACGTGGGCGCGGCTCGCCTCGAGCAGGACCGGGTAGAGATCGGCCTTCCACGCGTCGAAGATCGGCCTGAGCACCGTCATGCGGTAATGATCTCTGAGATCGCGACTGCGTGATGTCCCTTCGCTCATGGCTGTGCCTCCAGACAGGGCGTCGCGTCCCCGGCCACCCGACCGCGCCCACACGTGCTCCGAAGCGACCGGCGCCCCGTGTGACCCTCGCTACGCGCCGTCGTGGCGGGTAGTCGCGATCGCCGCGGCGGCGCGCGGGGCGCTCGCTTGTTCCTCCGCGTCGTCGGACGACGCGGGAAGGGGATCGAAGACCAGGGCCCGCGCGATCGCGCCCATCACGGTCCCCCGATCGTCCAGTTGGGCCCGGACGATCGCCGGCCCGCCCGGCACCGCGTCGGACACATGCGCGCGGATGCGGTCGAGCAGCATGTCAGCCGAGCGCATCACGCCTCCGCCGAGCACGATCACGTCGGGGTCGAGCAGCGCGGCGATGTTGGCAAGCGCGACCGCGAGCGCGTCGGCGGTATCGGCCACGATCTCCCGCGCATCCACGTCCCCGTCTCGCGCCGCTGCGAACACATGGAGCGCCGAGATGGCCTCGGGGACGACGGCGAGCTCCATGATGCGGCGCCCGCCGCCGCGGGACACCACCGCGCGCGCCCGCCGGGCGATGCCGGGTCCCGCAGCAAACGTCTCCAGGCAGCCAAACTCTCGGAATCGAGTTCCGAGGCATCGTCGGTCGAACACGGTGAACCCGACCTCACCCGCTCCCTGGCGGCGTCCCCGGTAGAGTTCACCGTCCAGAATGACGCCCGCCCCGATCCCCGTCCCGACCATCACGCACACGGCGCTTCTCGCACCCTGCGCCGCACCGAACCAGAACTCGCCGAGCGCGCTCATGTTCGCGTCGTTCTCGACCAGCGCGGGCGCGCCGAAGCGCGCCTCGAGCTCGGCAGCGAGAGGGAGATCACGCCAGCCGACCGCAGGCGCGTGGACCACGACTCCGCCGCGCACGATCCCGGGCACTCCAACGCCGATCGCCCGAAGACGGGTCAGTGGGATCGCGCCCGCATCGAGGACCGCTCGCACCACGCCGTAGAGCGACTCCGCCGCCAGCAATGAACCGTTCGGCGCGATCGCGGCGCTGGCACTCTGCACCACGCGACCGCTGAGATCCGCGATCGCACCAGCAAGCCGGTCGCCGCCGATGTCCACTCCGATCACGTAGCCCGCCGTCGCGTTGAAGCGGAGCAGCAGCGGTTTCCGACCGCCGCTCGACCGTCCCTTCGTATCACCTGTTACCAGACCCTCGGCCGCCAGTCCACGCACCACACGGAGCACCGTCGGAGCGCTGAGCGTCGTGACGCGGGCCAACTCCGCTTGGGAAATCGGCCCGTGGGTGCGCAACGCGTGGATCACCGCGAGGCGGTTGATCTGTCTTGCTACAGAGTTGCTCTTGACAACGGGTCGCATAGGCAGGTATCTTTCTTGTGAATAGAAAGAAAGTTCAGTGGAATCGTACAAGAGGTTCACCTTCGATGTCAAGTCATGAAGTCTGTGAAGAACGCGGGAGTAGCCTGCCGAACAGCCGAAAGTGAAGGCGCTGGTGAAACGATACTGAGCACCGGCGGCTCCTCGCAACACCGCAACGTCGAGAGGGAAAATGCTTCGTTACTCCACCAACCAGGAGGTGCTTCGCATGATTCCGCGTCATCGATCCACAGGTTGGCTTGCGGGCCTTGTGCTCCTGCTTGCGATATTGATGTCGCTGCCGGCGGGCGGGCTCGCGCAGGCCGGAAATGCACTCGTCATCTATACGGCGCGCGACAAATCGATCTTCGACTATGTCGTCGCGAAGTTCGAGGAGCGGTACCCGGAGTACAAGGACAACGTCCAGGTCCTGAACATGGGCGCCCAGCAGGAGCTCGAGCGCGTGCGCGCCGAGAAGGCCAACCCCCAGGCGGACATCTGGTGGGGTGGAACACAGCAGGCGTTCGACATCGCGGCCCAGGAAGGACTGCTCGCATCCACCAAGCCGTCGTTCGCCAACCAGATCCCGGCCCAGGACAAGGGCGCGAACGGCACGTGGTTCGGCGAGATCCTGCTGCCTGAGGTCATCATGTACAACTCGCAGGCCCTCAAACCCAACGAGGCCCCGCAGGATTGGGACGATCTGCTCGCCCCCAAGTGGAAGGGCAAGATCATCATTCGTGCGGTCGCGCCGTCCGGGACGATGCACACGATCTTCGACTCGATGATCGCGCGGTTCTACAAGGTCGACAACAATCCGAACCGCGGATACGACTGGCTTCGCAAGCTGGATGCGAACACCAAGTCGTACGCGGCGGACCCGACGGCGCTGTATCTCGCGATCGCTCGCCAAGAGGGGCTCGTGACCGTGTGGGACCTGCAGGACATCCTCATCGAAAAGGAACAGCAGAAGCTGCCGTTCGACTACGTGATGCCGAAGAGCGGCGCCCCCGTGCTCGTGGACGGCGTCGCCGAGGTGAAGGGCGCCAAGCATGCCCAAGCCGCCGACCGGTTCCTGGAACTCCTGTACACGCCGGAGGTGCGTCTCGCCCTGACCGCGGAGTTCTACCAGATCTCCACGGCTCCGATGGCGTCGATGCCGCAGCCGGCGTGGCTCAAGAACCTGCGCCTCAAGACGATGGACGTACCGTGGGGCCTGATCACGGCGCACGACCAGGAGTGGATCCAGTACTGGGACCAGAACATCAAGGGCAAGGGCGCCCGTTAGCCGGCCGGCGACCGCCGGCTGCGCGGAAGGAGCGGACGTCTGCTTAGAGTCGCCGTCGAGCACGTCACCAAGACGTTCCCCGGCGGCACGACCGCGGTGCACGACGCCGACCTGGCCGTCGCCCCGGGCGAGTTCTTCACGCTGCTGGGACCGTCCGGATGCGGAAAGACGACGATCCTCCGGATGGTCGCGGGTTTCATCCTGCCGTCAGCGGGCCGGATCCTGTTCGGCGATCGGGACGTCACACGCGTGCCGCCCAACCGCCGCAGCACCGCGATGGTGTTCCAGAACTACGCGCTGTTCCCGCACCTGAGCGTGTTCGAGAACGTCGCGTTCGGCCTCCGGATCCGGCGGATCCCGCCGGTGGATCTCGGGCGGCGCGTCGGCGAGGCGCTGGCGCAGGTTCGTCTCACCGGCCTGGAGGGCCGCCGGATCGACCAGCTCTCGGGCGGTCAGCAGCAACGGGTAGCGCTCGCGCGCGCGCTCGTCGTCAAGCCCGACGTGCTGCTGCTCGACGAGCCCCTATCCAACCTGGACGCCAAACTGCGCGAGGAGACCCGGACCGAGATTCGGCGGATCCAAACCGCGGCGGGCATCACGACGGTGTACGTAACCCACGACCAGGCCGAGGCGATGGCCGTCTCCGACCGAGTCGCGGTGATGTCCGCCGGCCGCATCCACCAGATCGGAACGCCTCCGGAAGTGTACCACCGCCCGACGACGCGGTTCGTCGCCGAGTTCATCGGCAAGAACAATCTCGTCGAGGGAACGCTCGTCACGGCGTCGGGACCGTCCGCCACGGTGGATGCCGGGGACGGTCTGCGGCTGGAGGTCCCACTCGACGGGCCGGCGGCCCCGGTCCCGCCGGCCGGGTCGCGGGTGCTGCTCTCCGTTCGTCCCGAGGCGTTTCGCCCGGCGGCGCCGAGCGACACCCGCAACGTGTTCGCAGGCACGGTGCGCCGCCACGAGTTCGCAGGCGCCTACACCGAGTACACGATCGCCGCCGGCGGACGCGACTGGACCGTGTGGCTGCCCCGCGAGGGACTGGAGGCTCACGCGCCGGGAGTCACGCTCCGGCTCGCGGTCTCCCAGATCTATATGGTGGCGTAGCGATGGAACCCGCCGCGGCCCGCCCGGCACTCCTGCGGGCCGCCTCCCCATGGATCTCATACGCCGCGGTCGCGGGCGTGGCCGTGCTGCTGCTCGGCTACGTCGTCCTGCCGCTGCTCGCGACGTTTCGCGAGAGCGTAGTGGGGACGCGCGGCTTCACGCTCGAGCAGTACCGCGCGTTCTTCTCGTTCGCGCACCCGGCGAATCTGGAATCCCTGCGCACCAGCCTATGGATCTCGATTCTAAGCGTCGTCACCTGCGGAACCACGGGGGTAACACTGGCGTTCCTCCTGAACCGGATCGAGTTTCCCGGGCGGCGCGCGCTGGAGATCGTCTCGCTGGTACCGCTGGCGCTGCCGCCGCTGATCGGCGTCTACACGTTCGTGTTTCTGTACGCCGAGAGCGGCATCGTCCCGCGCGGCCTGCAGGTCCTCTTCCACCTCCCCGCCGCGCCGTTCGCGCTGCGGGGAATTCCGGGCGTCCTCGTCGTGCACACGTTCACGATGTACCCGTACTTCTATCTCGCCGCCGCCGCGGCGCTTGCAGGTCTGGACCCCTCGCTCGAAGAGGCCGCCAGCAACCTCGGCGCGGCGCGATGGCAGGTCTGGACGCGCGTGATCCTGCCTCTCCTGACCCCGGCGCTCGTGGCGGGATCGCTGCTCGTCTTCATGGTCTCGATGGCGTCGTACACGGCGCCGCTGATCTTCGGCGTGGACCGCACGATGACGATGCAGATTTACATCTCGCGCACGAACGGCGATCTGACGCTCGCGTCCGTACAGGCCACGATCCTCTCGGCGGTCTCGATCGGGTTCCTCGTCACGATGCGCTGGTACCAGGGACGGCGCATCTACCGCAGCCTGTCGAAGGGGACCGCGGCGGCGCGTGCCGAGGTTCGTCACCCGATGGCGCGGGCGGCCGTCGCGTCGGCGGCCGCGGTGCTCGTCCTGATCCTGATCGCGCCGATCCTGGTGCTGATCCTGATCTCCTTCTCGAAGGACGCGACGTGGACGGTCCAGGTCCTCCCGCCCGTGTACACGCTCCAGAACTACGCCCGCCTCGTGACGGACCGGCAAACGTGGGCGCCGATCCGCAACAGCCTCGACATGAGCACGCTTTCCACGTTCGGAGACGTGCTGTTGGGCGTCGCCGCGGCCTACGTGATCGCCAGACTCACCGTCGCGGGCAAGGGCCTGCTGGACATCGCGGTGATGCTGCCGTGGGCGCTGCCCGGCACGGTGGTCGGCATCAACCTGATCACGGCGTTCAACCAGCCGTCGGCATTCAGCCTCGGGCGGATCCTCGTCGGGACGTTCTGGATCCTGCCGCTCGCGTACTTCGTCCGCGGCCTCCCGCTCGTGTTCCGCTCGACATCGGCCACGATGGCGCAGCTCGATCCGGCACTTGAAGAAGCCGCGGCGAACCTGGGCGCGTCATGGTGGTACGCGTTCAGGCGCGTGACGCTGCCGCTGATTGGTCGCGGCGTGCTCGCCGGGGCGCTGCTCGCCTTTGCGCAGGGCGTCGGCGAGTTCGTCGCCTCGATCCTGATCTACACACCTGCGAGCCGGCCGCTGTCGGTCGCGATCTACAACCAACTGTACTCGTTCCAGTTCGGCACCGCAGCCGCGTACGGCGTGTTTCAGGTCATGATCGTATTGGTTGTGCTGATGGTCGTGCGGGGGCCGAGCCGGGGCGGCACGCTGCCGATGGGCTGAGCCCGCTGCACCAACCGGAGGGAGGCATCTCACGATGGCGGTCGTACATGCGGTCACACGCATCCCGGGCGGACACCTGGCCGAGTGGGTCAAGCGCGCCGACTTCGCCGTCCTGCCTCTCGGCAGCGTGGAATGGCATGGGCCGCACCTCGCGCTCGGCACGGACCTGATCCTCACCGAAGGGTTTGTCGGGACGCTGGAGGGCGAGTTCACGGCTGTGGCGTACCCCGCGATCGCCTACGCCGCGTGCCCCGGCAAGACCCGTGGGTATGCGGGAACGGTCCCGATCCGCCCCAGCGTCGCGCTGGACTACCTGTGCGACGTGCTCGACGGGATCCTACGGGCCGGGTTCCTCCGGGTGCTGCTGCTCAACGCGCACGACGCCAACATGTCGATCGCGCGGGCCGCGATGGAATGGGTCTCGGGCACCCACACGGCGAGCCTGCTCCTCGTGAACTGGTGGCAGCTGGTCACCCAGGCGGAGACCGACGCACAGCGCATGTTCGAGCACCACAGCGGCCGCGGTCACGGCGGCCCGTACGAAACCGCGGCGGCATGGACGTTCGCCCACGATGCGGTCGATCTGGATCTCGCGTCCGAGCTCCCGCCACGGCCGGCGCTCGCGACCGACCGCCCGCACGTGCTGGTCGAGTCTTCGCCCGCACCGTGGGACGGGTACGCGGGATACGTGCGTCAGGCGTCGATCGAGAAAGGGGAGCAGATCGTGCGTCAGGCGCGCGCCCAACTCGCCGCGGTCATCCGCACCTGGCTCAACGCGCCTCCGCCGGGTCCGCCGAAGGACGCGGACGCCCGCCGCCGCTGACACGGCCAACGCGGCCTCTGCCTGCTGATCGCCGCGGGAACGCCGCGTCGCCGTGGATCATGGCCGCGATGTCACTCTGCGCCCGCATCCCGCGGGCGTCTCGCCGCGAGGGCGGCTGTCATATGAACGCGCGCTGACCGACCTGGCTGTGGGCGATCTCGTCTCAACAATCAGAGCAGGCTCTGCAGCACCTTCCAATCCACGTTCCCGCCACTCAGCACGACCGCCACGCGGGCACCCGCCGCGACCCTCAGGCGCCCGCTGAGAAGCGCGGCCAGCCCGGCGGCACCGGCCGGCTCGACCAGGAGCTTGGCGTACTGCAGCACCGCCTTCACCGCTTCGCCGATCTCGGCATCGGAAACCAGCACGACCTCGTCCACGAAGTGCCGCACCGCGGCCAGCGTCCGTTCGCCTGCAACCGGCGCGCTGAGCCCGTCGGCGATCGTGTTCACCGAGTCGAGATGAATGATCGCGTTTCGCTGCAGGGCGGTCCACAGCGTCGGGGCTCCCTCCGGCTCCACGCCGATCACCCGCGCTGCGGGGCGGCTCAACTTGATCGCCGAGGCCACGCCGGAGATCAGCCCGCCGCCTCCAATGGCGACGATCACCACATCCACATCGGGAAGGTCCTCGAGGATCTCGAGACCCACCGTTCCCTGGCCGGCAATGATGTGCGGGTCGTCGTAGGGATGCACCAGGGTGAGGGTGCGCGCCTCCCGCAGCTCGTACACCTTCTCGAACGCCTCGTGCATCGTGCCGCCCAGCACGACCTCGGCGCCATACGCCCGGCACGCCGCGACCTTCAGGGCGTTTGCGTGGCTGGGCATGACGACGGTCGCGTGCAACCCCTCCAGGGACGCCCCGTACACCAACGCCTGCGCGTGGTTGCCGGCCGAGATGGTGATGAGGCCCCGGCTCTTCTCATCCTGGGACAGGTGCCGCAGCTTGTTGAGCACGCCGCGCGGCTTGAAGGATCCCGTTTTCTGTAGGTTTTCGGCTTTGAGATGCAGCCGGACGCCGGCGCGCTCGCCGAGGATTCGGGAGCTGAGAAGCGGTGTCCGGTGCACACGTCCTTGGATGACCGCCCGGGCCGCCTGGATTTCGTCCAGCGTCGTCAGCGTCTGCATGGTCCTCCGTGGCTACGCGATCGCGAGCTGCACGAGCACTGCGATCTCGAGTCGCTCCGCAGCAGTGGCGGTGTCCGCGGCTTCGGCGCCGGTGGAACGGTCCTCTGCTCCGCGCGGGCGCCGGCCGGTCCGCTACCGCGCGCGCAGATACTGCGGGGGCCAGGCGGCCCGCTCGGGACTGCCGAGCGCGGCGGCGGCGTGCAGCGGGAAATAGGGGTTACGGAGGAGCTCCCTGCCCATCGCGACGAGATCCGCCTGCCCCGCCGCCAAAATGGCCTCCGCCTGCTCGGCGGTCGTGATCAATCCGACCGCCATCGTCGCGATTCCGGCCTCCCGCCTGATGCGCTCGGCGAACGGCACCTGGTAGCCGGGCCTTACCGGCATCTGTTGCGCCGGGGACGTCCCGCCGCTCGACGCGTCGACGACGTCCACGCCATGCTCCGTCAGGACCGTGGCGAGGCGCACACTCTGATCGAGATCCCATCCGCCATCGACCCAGTCGGTCGAGGAAATCCGCACGAACAACGGCCGGTCCTCGGGCCATACGCCGCGCACGGCATCCGTGACTTCGAGCAGCATCCGCGTGCGGTTCTCGAAGCTGCCCCCGTACCGGTCGGTCCGGCGGTTGGACAGGGGCGAGAGAAACTCGTGCATCAGGTAGCCGTGCGCCGCGTGCAGCTCGATCACCTCGAATCCGGCGCGCTTCGACCGCTCCGCCGCGTCCGCGAACGCCCGCACCACGCCGGCGATGTCGCGCTCGCTCATCTCGCGGGGCCTCCGGTAGCCGTCGCTGAACGGGATCGCGCTCGGCGCGATGGGCGTCCAGCCGCCCCGCTCGTCGGAAAGCGCGCCGCCGCCTCCCCACGGCCGCGCCGTGCCCGCCTTGCGGCCTGCGTGGGCAAGCTGGATCCCGGGCGCCGCGCCCTGCGACTTCACAAACGCGGCGATGGGCGCGAGGGCGTCGGCGTGGGCATCGGACCAGATCCCGAGATCCTGGGGCGAGATGCGCCCCTCGGGGGCGACCGCCGTCGCTTCCGGAACCACCAGTCCGACGCCGCCCGCGGCGCGCGTGCCGAGGTGCACGAGGTGCCACGGGGTGGCAAGCCCGTCGCGCCGCTCGCACGAGTACTGGCACATGGGCGAGAGGACGATCCGGTTCCGGAGCGTGACGCCCCGAACGGGCATGGGGCGATACAGGTGCGGTGCCGAGGGCGCGGACACCGACGGCACGTCGTGGGACAGCGATTCCTTGGCCACTGGACTTCCTCCTTGAGTACGGGTAGTTCCCGCAGTTGCCAAAACGTCGTCGCGGCGCCGCGCAATCCCGCGCCACACCGCGTGAGCGCCTACGGCTGCTGGCTCGCCCGGAATGCCGCCCACAACTCGTCCACCGCGCCGGGCCGGTACATGACGTCGAGCGTCGTCATCGCGAGCCCCTTCGCGGCGTTCAACATAGCAGCATACCCTCGCTCAGAACATGCCGCCTCCCGAAACTCCGGCGTGTGGCCGGCTGCGTCGTCGGTGATCGCGAGGTATGGGTGGATCGTCGGCGCGGCCAGGCTGACGTTGCCGATGTCGGACGATCCGACGCCGCCCTGGGTCGGCGGCTGCTCACCGTAGACGCCCAAGCGCGCCATATTGTCCCCGAAGTATCCCGCGAGGACGGGACTGTTGTTGCGCTCCGCGTACACGAGCCCCTGCTCGAATTCCACGTCCGCACCGGTGCAAACGGCGGCGCCCTCCGCGCAGCGTTTGACCTTGGCCATGACGTCGACGAGCGCGGTGCGCGTGTTCGCCCGCACGAGAAACTCGCCTCGGGCCAAAGCCGGCACCACGTTGGGAGCATCTCCGCCCTTCGTGACGATCCCATGGATGCGGACGTCGCTCGTGACGTGCTGCCGGAGCGAGTCGATGGCATGATACGTGAGCAATAGCGCGTTGAGCGCGTTGATGCCCTTCTCCGGCGCCGCGGCCGCGTGCGAGGACTTGCCGTGGAACGTGATCGTAAGCCCTTGCGCGGCGAGCGCGCCGCGCGTCCACCAGTTGTTTCGCGACGGATGGAACATCATGGCCGCGTCGACGCCTTCGAAGACCCCCTGCTCGACCATGGGGATCTTGCCGCCCGTGGTTTCCTCCGCGGGCGTCCCGAGCACGGTGAGCGTCCCCAGCAGGCTCGGAACCGCGCGGTGCACGGCGACGGCCGCCCCGACGCTCGCCGTGCAAATCAGGTTGTGGCCGCACGCATGGCCGATGCCCGCCAGCGCATCGTACTCGGCGAGCAGCGCCACGTGAGGCCGCGCACGCTCCCCCTCGATCTGGGCACGGAATGCCGTCTCCATGCCCGCCACGGGCTGCAGCACCGAGAACCCGTGCTCTCGCAGCAGCCCGGTCAGCCACCGGGCCGCCTGGTACTCCTGCAGCCCGACCTCGGGGGTCTCGTGGATGCGCTCGCTTAAGCCGACGAGCGCGTCCCGCATCGCATCGATTTCTGCACAAACCCGGTCCTTCAGTGCGTTCAGATCGCTCATGTTGGGGCACCTCGAGAAGAACTCAACTGGGCCGGGGTAGCCTTCTCCGGCGCACCCGTGCGCCCCTGTACGGCTACCCGTTCCGACCGCCGGCCACCTCGAACAGCGCACCCGTGCCGAAGCTCGCGAGGTCACTGACGCAATTCGCGTCCTTGTGCGGCCGCCGGAAATACGGTACCCTTTTGGTTTGGTAACGGGTCAGTCCTCCGCCGTCCGAGCGCGCCCCCCTTTTCGCGGCCCCGCGGTGCGTCGGGGACTCCTCGTGCAATCGTGGCGCCTGCCCTCTTTGGGGAAGGATCGGAGCGCGAGGGACGGTTGGCGGACTTGCCGGTGCAGGCGAGACGCGGCCGCGGACCGAGTCCGAGCGCCCCGGCGTCACGGCGGCGACCACACGCACGTACGACGGAGGCACCGCTATGGAGACCGGATCCACGATCGTGGGGATGGGACGCTACGTGCCGGAGCGCGTTCTGACCAACCGTGAGCTCGCCGGCACGGTGAACACCACCGACGAGTGGATCCGGAGCCACACCGGCATCGAGGAGCGCCGGATCGCCGCCGAGGGCGAAGCGAGCTCGGACCTTGCGTACGGCGCGGCCCGGAAAGCGCTGGAGGCCGCCGGGGTCGGCGCCAGCGATCTCGACCTCATCATCGTCGGCTCGGCCACGCCCGACATGCTGTTTCCCAACGTGGCGTGCCTCCTTCAGGAGCGGCTCGGCGCCCGCACCGTGGGGTGTCTGGACGTGTCGGCGGCCTGCTCCAGCTTCGTCTATGGGCTCAGCGTTGCGCACGGGGCGATCGTGTCTGGCCAGGCTCAAACGGTCCTCGTGGTCGGCGCGGACACGCTCTCCCGCATCACCAACTGGCGTGATCGATCGACGTGCGTGCTCTTCGGCGACGCGGCCGGCGCGGCCGTGCTCAGACCTGCGCGGCGGGGGAGCGGGTTCCTCTCGTTTGCGCTCGGCGGGCACGGGGAGGGACGACATCATCTCAACCTCAAAGCCGGCGGCAGCCGGCGCCCCGCCTCGTACGAGACGGTCGACCGGGGCGACCACTACTTGCGGATGAACGGACCCGAGGTCTACAAGTTTGCGGTGCAGACCATGCCCAAAGCGGCCGCCGAGGCCCTGCGGCGAGCGAAGCTCGTCGCCGACGACATCGACTTCGTCATTCCGCACCAGGCGAACCTCAGGATCATCCACTCCGTCGCCATCCGGCTGGGCGTGTCCATGGACAAGTTCTTCATCAACGTGCAGCGATACGGGAACACGTCCGCCGCCTCGATTCCGGTGGCGCTCTACGAAGCCGTGGAGGCCGGGCGCGTGCGAACCGGCGACCTCGGAGTCATGGTGGCGTTCGGCGCCGGCTACACCTGGGGCGCGTGCACGGTCCGCTGGGGCGGCGCCTCGTGACGCGGCCCGGCCATCCGATCGCGCACCACCTCCGTAGATCGGCGACTCCCGCGGCGTCGTAGCCGGGAGCCGCGAGGATCGCGTCCGTGTGTCGGCGCGTGCCCGACGGCGTAGCGGCTTCCGGTACTGGCCGCAGGATGGATCGTCTTCCGCCAACGGGAGTTCACGCAGCGCTTGTTGTAACACGCGGTCCGTGGCCCGCGCGAACGCCGCCCACTCCGCTTTGGCGCCCGTGACAGGCGAAATACTGATCGGGAGGGCGTGTATGCGAAAGTGGAGTCTCGCACTCATGAGCTACAAGGAAATCGGCGCGATTCCAAAAGACCGGTCGGTGCTGCTCGTGCCGATCGGATGCGTCGAGCAGCACGGTCCGGCCGGCTTCACCGGCGCGGACACGATCCTCGCGGAGTACGTCTGCCGGCGCACCGCGGAAGCGGTCGACGGCGTCTACGTCGCGCCGCCGCTGTGGTTCGGGTACACGCCCTACACCGCGTTCGCCGGCACCGTCACGCTCCGCCTGGAGACGCTGCGCGCGGTCGTCCAGGATGTCGTCGGCGGATACTTCGCCCACGGGTTTCGCCACTTCGTCCTCGTCAACAACCACGGCCCCAACGAGGCCGCGATCGAGCCCGTCGCCAGGGAGATGCGGCAGCGGCACGGCGTGATGCTCGGCATCCTGTACCCGTGGCAGCTCGCGTATCATGTCGCTCGCGACATCACGCCGAACGCCGACAAGGTGTACGGGCACGGCGGCGAGCCCACGATCTCCGTGATGATGGCGCTCGCTCCGGACGCCGTGACGCTCGAGGGACATGCGGAGGCACCCGGGTACGCGCACGGCGACGGCCCGATCTCGGTCACGTCGTACCGGACCGGGAAGTTCCAGGGGTTCGAGGTTGGCCTCTTCAACGAGGTGTCGGACGTGCTGCCGAGCGGCGCAAGCGGCGACTGGAGGGTAGCCTCGGAGGCACGGGGACGGCAGATCCTCGACCGCATCGTCGCGTACGCGCGCGAGTTCGTGCCCGCGTTTCTGCCCATGAGCCAGGAGGCCCAGCGCCGACACGCCGCGAGACCGACGCCGGCGTGACCGACTCGCGAGCCGCCGGTCGCGGCTAGGGAAGAATGGCGTCCGTGATCGAAGGACCCATGACGGGCGGCACGTGGCGGGAGATGAACGCCGGCCACGGAGGTCCCGCAGGGCTGCGCGGGATCAGCAGAGGAGGTGGATGTTGCGCAAGCATCGGCTGGACGAGATGTCCTGGAAGGAAGCCGAGGAGGCGTTTGGGCGGTCGGACACGGTGATCATGGCCGTCGGGACCCTGCATTCCCACGGTCCCACTCCCATCGGTATCGACACCAGCTCGGTGGCGCGGATCGCGGACGAGGTCGGCGAGCGGACCGGCTTGGTGACGCTCCCCGCCGTGCCCTATGGGGAAAACGACAAGATGGCCCTCTACCCGGGGTCGATCACGATCAGCCCGAACGTGCTCGAGGCTTTCTACACCGACATCTGCCGGAGCCTCCACCGGAACGGCGTCCGCAAGGTGATCGTGCTCAACGGCCACGGCGGGAACCGCGAGCCCCTGGTCCGCACGGGCCGCAACGTGCGGGGAATGGGCATGCTGATCGCGGTGCTGGAGTGGTGGAACATCGGCAACAGGATCACGCCGGAGGCGTTCCCGGAGGGGACCCACATCTGGGAGCTCGCCGTGGCGCTGGCCGTCGGCGGGACGGAGATCGCCGACGTCAGGGCGGGCGGGTACAAGGGCGAGTGGGGCGTTCATCCGCCGCTGCGGCGTCTGTTCGGAGAGGCGATCACGCCGGTCGGTTTCAGCAATTTCGAGTACCGGCAGGCTCCGGTGATCATTCCCATCGACTGCTGGGATGTGGATGTGGAGAGCGAACCCGAGATCCGCAAAGATTCGCTGGAAACGCTGAAGCGGAGAGGCGAGCAGTCGATCGAGCGCATCGTCGAGTACGTCGTGGCGTTCGCGAAGGAGTTCGAGAAGATCGATCCGGCCAAGGCACTGCGGCCTGCGTAGCGAGCGCCGCAGGGCGGCGCGGCCAGTGTAGACAGGCCACGGACGGACGAAGGGAAGCGCTCCGTGCGCATCGCAACGACCCCTGCGCGGATGGTGGGCATCGGAGGCGATTGACGCACCGTGGAGATGCGAAGGAAGAGCGGGGGACGATCCATAGAGGGCGGCACGGCCGGGTCGCCCCGCAAAGACACGGCCGTTGCGGGCGGGTATGCGCTCCGGTTCGACCGTGGTTCGCTCAGGCTGGACGCCCCGCAAACTGCGACCGTGCCTCCGTACTTCGTCTGGGACCCGCGGGTTCAGACGTGGCGCACCGAGGCGTTTCACCATTTCCGCCTGAAGGAAGAGGCCCCCACCTATCACTTGGACGTCGCCGATGGGGCGGAGCAGTTTTTCCCCTGCCCAACCCTCACCCCAGCCCTCCCGCCTCTCAGGCCTGATCAGGAAGCCGCCATCGCCGCGTGGGAGCGGGAAGGATGCCGCGGCGTAGTCGTCAAGCCGACCGGCACCGGCAAGACGGAGATCGCGCTCGCGATCGTTGCCCGGCACCGGTGCTCGGCGCTCATCGTGGCACCGCTGCGCGACCTGATGTACCAGTGGCAGCGGCGGATCAAATTGGGGCTGGGCGTCGAAGCGGGCGTGCTCGGGGACGGCCGGCGCGAGATCTGGCCGATCACCGTCACCACGTACGACAGCGCGTGGATCCACATGAAGGATATCGGCAACCGGTACCGCCTGATCGTGTACGACGAGGCTCACCACCTGCCGGGGCAGGCGCTGCATGAGAGCGCCCTGGACTGCCTCGCGCCCATGCGCCTCGGCCTTACGGCGACCCCGGAGCGGGCCGACGGCCGGGATCGCATGCTGGACGCCCTGATCGGGCCGTGCGTGTACGAGGAGCGAATTCGCGACGCCCGCGGCAAGACGCTCGCCGGCTACTCCATCGTTCGCGTCCCGATCTACCTCACCGAAACGGAGCAGGCGGAGTTCGACCGGCTGTCGAGACGGATCCGCGCGTACGTCGCCAGGCGTCGCCGGGACGACGGACGGTTCGATTGGAAGGAGGACATCGCGAAGCTCTCCCGCACCGACGCCGAAGCCAAGGAAGTCATGCGCTGTTACCATCGCAAGCTTGCGCTGGTGCACCGTTCTGCTGAAAAGCTGCGCGTTCTCGAGGACATACTCCAACTGCACGCCGACGATCAATGCGTGATCTTTACGGCGTCAAACCGCATGGCACTGGACGTCTCGAGCAGGTTTCTCGTTCCGGCACTGACCTCGCACTCGGATAAGCGGGAACGCAATGTGGTCCTGGACATGTTCGCCCGCGGCAAGATTCGCGCGCTCGCCGCATGCGAAGTGCTGAACGAAGGATGGGACGCGCCAGCGGTCAAGGTAGGCGTCGTCCTGGGTGGCGAGAAGGGCACGCGCGAGGCGGTACAGAGGCTGGGACGGCTGCTGCGGCAGTCTGGCGGCCGCGCGGCTCGCCTGTACGAGGTCGTAGTGGAGGAGACGCCCGACGTGGGTCGGGCGCGGCGGCGCACCCGCACCGATGCTTACCAAGGCGCACCGCGTCTATCACTGGGACAGGCCAAGCAACTCGATCTTCTCTGACCGGTTGGAGGACGGGTGTCTTCCCCTCCTCGCACGGGCGATCGCCGTCTATCGCAGCCGGATCGGCGAGCGGCTCGGGCGCGTGCGGAACGACGCCCGTGCGGCCCTCGAGAATCTGAGACCCGACCGGATCGAAGCGGTCGTCGACCTGCTCGATGACGTCGCGACCTACGATTGGCCGGGGAGCGGCCGGCAGGCCGAACAGCGCGTTCGGGTGTTCGAGACCGCCGCTTCCGCCCACCCCATTCTGAATCCAGAGGTCCGGCGAACCATCCTCGGGTCAGTACTCGGCGCCGTCCCCGATACGGACAGTGACATCGTGGCGCATCTCTATGCCGACTATCCCGAGTTTCACCGGCTCACGGCGTTCCCTGCGGAATACCGGGCAGCGCACCTCCGCGATGACTACGCCCTGGCGCAGGCGCAGGCGCTCCTCTACGATGCGATCGAGATCCAGGTGGAGGCCGGCGCCGATCTCAAACATATCATCCAGTACGCGCGCCTCTCGCGCCTGCTGCATCGGGTCGAGCGCGTGCCGGGATCCGGGTACCGGTTGACGTTCGATGGACCAAACTCGGTCCTCCGCCGTACGCACGCGTACGGCGTCGACTTCGCAAGGTTTCTCGCGGCCCTCGTGCAGGCGCGTGACTGGCGGATGCGGGCCCGCATCGCCGTCCACAAGCGCGGGCGGCCCGCCGCCTTCGCGCTTTCCTCCAAGGACAGTTTCCGGTCCCGCGTGCCTCCGCCCGTGTTGTTCGACTCCAGCCTGGAAGAGAGCTTCGCCCGTAGGTTCGGCGCTGCTCGCGAGGGATGGCACCTTCGTCGGGAAACGCTCTTGCTGGAGGCGGGAGCTTCCCTGGTCGTGCCGGACTTCGCCTTCACCCACGACGACGGAACCGAGGTCGCGCTGGAAATCGTAGGCTACTGGACGCCGGAATATCTCGCGAAGAAATTCGGCAAACTGGTGCTGGTGCGCGGCGTCAACCTCGTCGTCGCCGTCCGCAAGCGGTGGGCGCTGGCGGCCGGCGCATTGCCGTCGTGGGTGCTGCCCTTCAAGACTACGATCCTGCTGAAGGACCTGATGCCGCGGCTCGAGGCGCTCAGGCGGCGCGCGTCCGTCGACCGACCTCCAACGGATTGAGAACCTGAAGACCCTTTCCTAACTCTCGGTCGGCACGTGAAGGTACATGGACTGCAACGCGATCCGCCCCGGCCCGGTGAACCGGTTCCAGCAGAGGCTGCCGGCGCTCGCGAACAACCCGGTCGACACCTTTTGAAAGATGGTCTGCATCTGCACGCTGCGATCCTTGTAGATCCACCCCCCGGGCTCGATGTCGATCTGCTCGCCGTGGCCAAGCGTCAGGAGAAAGACGTTGCCGTACCCGTGCAGCCAGAGGATGCCGTCCGATTTCGCGCACGTGAAGGTGTCGATGAAGAATCCCGTTCCGCCGAGCAGGATGCTCGCCACTCCCTTCACCCGGTTGAACGTGTAATCCACAACGTCCGTCGCCGCCAGGAACTGGTGCTCACGGACGTCGACGGCCTCTCCGGGCTTCATGTGGAGCGCGAACACGTGCCCGGCGCCGTCCCGGCTGAACGCGATGCGCCCGGCGCCCTGCGTCTGGGTCACGAACACGGGCATCCCCGACAAGACCCGACGAACCGCCCCTCGAAGCGGCTTGATCGTGATGTTGACGGCCGGGTCTTTCCACAGCAAGATGTGATGCTCGAAGTACACCGGGACGCTGCCGAGTTCCACGTGCAGCACCGGCACCAATTCCCCCTCGATGTGATACGTGACGCCGCCGTACGTCTCGTCACGCGCCTGCGTCGGAAGGAGCGACGGAACCGCCATTGACGCACACCCCCAACCGAATCCGGATCAGTCGGACACTTTCACTACGACCAGATTTGAGCACGGATAGACACGGGGCCACCCGCGGTGCGCCGCCGCCCCGTCACGAGAGGCCGCAAGCGCGCCTGGGGCCACGCCCTTGCGATGCGGCTCGGACTCGGATTGCGAGCACATCTTGATGCGGTGGGTCTGCCGTGAGGACCACACCCCCCATTTCTCAAGAGAAATGGGGGGCGCGGATCAATAATGCGCGCTGGTGTCGAGACTGGTCTTCCCCGCGAAGGCGCGGTACACAACGATCTGGTACACCAGAATGAGGATCACGCCGGGGACGAGCCAGTAGGTCGCGGTGACGAGCCCTCCCAGTGAGGCCGCCGAGTTGGCGATCGTCAGGCTCCGCTCGGGGAACGGGTGCGAGCGCAGCAGGTACGGGTACGCGCCGATCGCGGTGGCGACGAGCAGGGATGCGATCAGCCCGGCGGATGCCAGGAACGCCGTGTCGTGGCGGTGCCGGGTATGCGCCCGGAACATGGCGACAACGCACCAGGCCGCAAGGAGCGGCACGATCAGCCAGACGGGCTGGGACCGGTAGTTCGCGAGCAACTCGGGGCGCAGTCCGAACGTCGCGAGGGTCAGCACGACGGCCAGCGCCGTGACGAGCCCCAGGAACTGGCCGGCCACCCGGTACGCCCGCTCCTGCAGCGCGCCGTCGGTCTTCACGGACAGATAGTGCGCTCCGTGCAGCACGAGGAGCGCTAGGCTGAACAGGCCCATGAGCAGCGCGTACGGGTTGAGCATCCACGCGAACAACCCCTGGAACCATCCATGCTCGTCGATGGGCACGCCTGTGACGATGTTGCCCACCGCGACCCCGTACAACAGCGCGAGCAGCAGGCTGCTCACCGAGAAGACCACGTCCCACGCGCCCTGCCACATCGGATCGACGATATGGTGGCGGAACTCCAGCGCAATCCCGCGTCCCATGAGCAGCCAGAGCACGATCATCAGCGGCAGATAGAATCCGCTGAACCCGACCGCAAACGCCCGCGGGAACGCCAGCAACGCGCCGACGCCGACTCCGAGCAGCCAGACCTCATTGGCGTCCCACACGGGACCGATCGCGTTGAGCGCGGTCCGCCGCTCGGTGTCGTTCCTGGCGACCGCAAGGTGGATCGCGCCGACGCCAAGGTCGAACCCGTCGAGCACCGCGTACGCCACGATCATCACCGAGAGGATTACGAACCAGAACGTGGCCATCGCAGTCTCCTCCCTTCACCCTCCTGCCGGCGGTTCCCCCGGGCTCCGGACGGACAGCGCATCAGTGCGCCGCCGCCGGGTGCTCGTCCGGCCCGCGGAGCACGATCATGATCGCGAGAAACACCGCGAGGACGCCGAGGAGCACGTACATGCCAGCAAATCCCAGGACGGTAAAGATCGTCTCTCCCGCTTCCACGGTCGGCGACACGCCCGCGACCGTGCGCAGCAAGCCGTACACCAGCCACGGCTGGCGGCCGACCTCGGTCACCACCCAGCCCGCCTCGTTCGCGATGTAGGGAAACGGCAGCAGCACGAGCAGGACCCACAGGAACCACCGGCTCGTGAACAAGACGCCGCGCCACCACAGGAACACGCCGAGAAGCAGGGCTGCGATCAGCACCGTCCCCAATCCGACCATGATATGGTAGGCGTAATACGTGAGCTGCACCAGCGGCCACTCTGCCTCCGGATAGTCGTTGAGGCCCTTGACCTCGGCCCGGAAATTGCCGTACGCGAGGTAGCTCAGCGCGTCCGGCACGAGCACCGGGTCCAGCAGGCGATGCTCCGTCGTGGACGGCATCCCGATGATCGCGATCGGCGCGCCGTAGCGGGTCTGGAACAACCCTTCCATCGCGGCCAGCTTGACTGGCTGGTAGGTAGTCACGTTGTGGCTGTTCATATCGCCCGTCGGAAAGAGTTGTGTCAGCGCGAAGAAGGCACCGACGCCGACGCCCAGCGCCACGGAGAGCCGCCCGAACTCGATGTGTCGGCCCGCCAGCAGATAGTAGGCGCCGAGCGAGGCCATGACCACCGCTGCGGAGAGCACCGCGCCGTTCATGACGTGGAGGTACTGCCACCACAGGAACGGATTGCCGAGCAGCGCCGCGAGGCTGGCCATCTGTACCGTCCCGTCGGCGGCCAGCCGGTACCCGACCGGGTGCTGCATCCACGCGTTGGTCGCGGTGATGAAGAGGCCGGACAGCCACGCACCCGCGGCGACGAGCACCGTGGACCACCAGTAGAGCCGCGGCGAGACGCGACGCTCTCCGAACAGCAGAATTCCCAGGAACGTCGATTCGAGGAAGAATGAAAAGACGCCCTCGAGCCCGAGCGTCTGCCCGATGATGCCGCCGGCGAATGCCGAAAATTGGGCCCAGTTGGTCCCGAACTGAAACTCCATCGGGATCCCGCTGATCACGCCCACGGCAAAGTTGAGCGCGAAGATCCGCGTCCAAAATCGTGCCGCGGCGGCGTATCGTTCCTCGCCGCGGCGAAGGTGCAGTGTCCTCAGCACGACGATGAGCGGCGCCAGCCCCATCGTCAGGATCGGGAACAAGTAATGAAACATCACGGTGAAGGTGAATTGGATGCGGTCGGCGATTACCGTGTCACTCATACGACCCCCCCAGAGCCCGACGCATCGTACTGCGTTCCGCCTTCGACGAACGTGGTTGCTTTACCCCCCGTACGCGCCAAGCCCGGGTTCCCGGACCGGACGCCGAAACCCCCGTAGATTCGGGAGGCGACCGTTAGAGCGCCTTGACGATCTCCTCCGTCATCTTCTTGGCGTCGCCGAACAGCATCATCGTGTTGGGCCTGTAGAAGAGCTCGTTGTCGATCCCCGCATACCCCGGCGCGAGCGATCGCTTCACGAACAGCACGGTTTTGGACCGATCCACTTCAAGAATCGGCATCCCGGCGATCGGGCTCGACGGGTCATGCGCGGCGGGATTGGTGATGTCGTTGGCACCGATCACGTACGACACGTCCGTCGCCTGGAACTCCGAGTTGATGTCCTCGAGCGCAAAGACCTCGTCGTACGGCACGTTCGCCTCGGCCAGCAGCACGTTCATGTGCCCGGGCATGCGGCCGGCGACCGGGTGAATGGCATACGAGACCTTCACGCCGCGGGCCTTCAGCGCGTCGGCCAGCTCCCGCACGGCGTGCTGCGCCTGTGCCACCGCCATCCCGTACCCCGGCACGATGATCACCGACGAGGCGTTCTTGAGGATGAACGCGGCGCCCTCGGCCGAGCCGGAGGTCACGGACTGGTCGGCTCTGCGCGCCACCCGTCCGGCCGACTCGCCGCCAAATCCTCCGAGAATGACGTTGATAAACGAGCGGTTCATGCCCCGGCACATGATGTAGCTCAGAATTGCGCCCGACGAACCGACGAGCGCGCCGGTGACGATGAGCGCGGAGTTCTCGAGCGTGAAGCCGATTCCCGCCGCGGCCCATCCCGAGTAGCTGTTGAGCATCGAGATCACGACCGGCATGTCTGCGCCGCCGATGGGTACGATCAGCGTGATCCCGAGCACAAACGCGAGCACCGTCACCGCCCAAAAGACGTGTGCGATTGGCGCATTCACGAATGCGACGATCAGCGCGATGATGCCCGCGCCGATGAGGGCGTTGATCGGATGCTGTCCGCGGAACACCCACGGGTCCCCGGAAATCAGCCCCTGAAGCCGCGAGAAGGCGACGACGGATCCCGTGAAGGTCATTGCGCCGATGACGACGCCGAGCGACATCTCGATCCGGCTCGGCATCCGGATCTGCCCGAGCGCATTGACGATGCCGTAGGTCGCGGGGTGATAGAATGCGGCCGCCGCCACGAGCACCGCGGAGAGGCCGACGAGGCTGTGAAACGCGGCGACGAGCTGCGGCATCGCCGCCATCTTGATGCGAAAGGCGGTCACGAGGCCGACGATGGCGCCCACACACATCACGAGTGCGGCGCCGGCGTACGACGAGGCGTGCATGGCGAAGGCCGTCGTCAGGATGGCGATAACCATGCCCACCATCCCGAACACATTTCCCATCCGCGCCGATTCCGGGCTGGAGAGGCCGCGCAGGGCCAGAATGAACAGGACGGCGGAGATCAGATACAGGAGCGCCGAAAGGTTGGCCGACATCTCGCGCTCCTAACCCTTCCGCTTTCGGAACATCACCAGCATTCGCTGCGTGACCGCGAACCCGCCGAAGATGTTCACAGAAACGAGCGCCGCGGCCGCGAGCCCCAGGGCCTTGGACTGCGTCATCACGGCGGGCCCGGCCGCGATCAGCGCGCCGACGATGATCACGGACGAGATCGCGTTCGTCTCGGACATCAGCGGCGTGTGGAGGGCGGGGGTGACGCTCCAGACAACGTAGTAGCCGACAAACACCGCGAGCACGAAGATCGAGAGTTGGAAAACCAGCGGATCAACTGTGCCGTGCATGGTTCAGCTCCTTATCGTCTTTGAATTGCGGATGCACGATCGCCCCGTCCCGGGTCAGGAGCGTCGCCTTGACCACCTCTTCATCCTTGTCGAACCGGAACTGCCCGGTCTCCTTGTCGAGCAGCGGGGTTAGGAAGTGCAGTATGTTCCTCGCATAGAGGGCCGAGGCGTCCGTCGCGACCCGGCTCGGCCAGTTCTCGAACCCGACGATCGTCACCCCGTGTACCTCGATCACCTCATCCGGCTTTGACAGGGCGCAGTTACCGCCGGTCTCTACCGCGAGATCCACGATCACCGCGCCCGGCTTCATCTGCGCGACCATCTCCTCGGTCAGCAGCCTCGGCGCCGGCCGGCCGGGGATCTGCGCGGCCAGGATGACGGCGTCGGTCGTCCGAAGGGTGTCGAGGATGAGCGCAGCCTGCTTCCGCTGGAATTCGGCGCTCATCTCGCGGGCGTACCCGCCCGCCGTCTCGGCCGACCGCATCTCCTCTTCGTCCACCACGAGGAACCTGCCGCCGAGGCTCTCCACCTGTTCCTTGGTTGCGAGCCGGACGTCCGTCGCAAACACGATGGCCCCGAGGCGCCGCGCCGTCGCGATCGCCTGCAGCCCCGCCACGCCGACGCCCATCACCAGCACGCGAGCGGCCACAATGGTCCCCGCCGCGGTCATCATCATAGGGAACACCCGCCCGAGCGCGTTGGCCGCCACCAGCACCGCCTTGTAGCCGGCCAGGTTCGCCTGCGAGGAAAGCGCGTCCATCGACTGCGTCCGGGTGATCCGCGGCAGGAGATCGAGCGAAAACGCCGCGACCCGGCGCGCCGCGTACGCCTTGAGGGCCGCAAGGTCCTTATAGGGGGCGAGCAGCCCGATCAGGATCGCGCCCTCCTTGAAGAGCGCGACCTCGTCCGGTCCCCCTTCGGTGCCGTGCAGCGGCGGCCGCACCTTGAGCACGAGGTCCGCCTGACCCACGGTGGCCTCGGGTCCGTCGGCGACGGTCGCGCCCGCTTCCCGGTATTGCTCGTCCGTGAAGGAGGCGCCCGCCCCGGCGCCCGCCTCCACGACGACCTCGTGGCCGAGCCCGACCAACTTCTTCGCCGTATCCGGGGATGCCGCCACCCGACGTTCGCCGGGCAGCCGTTCCTTCGGCACTCCAATCTTCACAGCAAGCCCTCCCTCATGTTTCTCGATTGCGCTGTCCGCATGTCCGCATCGTTACCTCCGACCTCATCGCCTCGGGGCATCGCCTTTCTGGCTCGCGCGCGTACTGGCTCGCGCCGCAGGCACAGGCGCAGGCCCAAACCCGGAGGCTGGTTCTACGAACTCGGTACATCGGCTCCCACGTCACATGGCTCCGCGCTCACGTGGTCCCGCGCGCTCTCGTGCGGTACCGCGCCGACCGTTCTGCAGAACATCGGGGACGGTGACGACCTTGTTCAGCTCGGCGTCCGGATCCCGCGGCCCGGCGAAGCACAAGCCGATTCTTCGCCAGAATCAGCGCCATTTCCCGGCTGTCCCACCGGCGCTGGATGGAACCGGCTGCCGTCGCGCGCCGCCATGTCCTCGTACTGCCGATACTTCTCGTCGATCACCCCCTGTGCCGCGCGCATAAGGGCGTCCGCTTCCTCGGGGTGCGACGCGGCCAACGCAGTGTAGCGGGTCTCGCTCTGCGCGTAATCCCGGAACGGCACGACAGGCCGGGGCGAGTCCAACCGGAACGGCGTCTTGCCCGCCTCTCGCATCGCCGGGTTGAAGCGGAACAGCGGCCAGTACCCGCTGGCCACCGCGAGCGCCTGCTGCCGCAGCCCGAACCGCATGTCGATCCCATGGGCGATGCAGTGGCTGTAGGCCAGGATCAGCGACGGCCCCGCGTAGGTCTCGGCCTCGCGAAACGCGAGGAGCGTCTGTTGGGGATTCGCACCCATCGCCACCTGGGCGACGTAGACATTGCCGTAGGCGATCGCCTGCAAGGCCAGATCCTTGCGCGCCGTGCGCTTGCCGGCGGCGGCGAATCTCGCCATCGCCCCGAGCGGCGTCGCCTTCGACGCTTGGCCGCCGGTGTTCGAGTAGACCTCGGTGTCGAGCACCAACACGTTCACGTCCCGCCCGGACGCCAGGACGTGGTCGAGTCCGCCGAACCCGATGTCGTAGGCCCAGCCGTCGCCTCCCACGATCCAGACGCTCCGCCGTACGAGGTAGTCGGCGACCGAAAGCATGTCGGCCGCCCGCGGGTCATCCAGCGCGGCGAGCCGCTCCTTGAGCTGCCGGATCCGGTCCCGCTGACCCCGGATCTCGGACTCCTGGATCTGCGGGGCGTTCAAGATCGCCTCCGCGAGATCGGTCCCGATCGCTCCGGCCAGGTCTCGAAGCCGCGCCCGCGCGAGCTCGGCCTGCTTGTCCACGGCGAGCCGGAAACCCATGCCGAACTCCGCGTTGTCCTCGAAGAGCGAGTTGGTCCAGGCGGGTCCCCGTCCTTCGTGGTTCACCGTCCACGGCGTCACCGGAAGGTTGCCCCCGTAGATCGACGAACACCCGGTGGCGTTTGCGACCTGCAGCCGGTCGCCGAAGAGCTGGGACAACAACCGCAGGTACGGCGTCTCACCGCAGCCGGCGCATGCGCCCGAGAACTCGAACAGCGGCTGCAGGAACTGGACGCCGCGGATGTTCGCGAAATCGACGCGTGCCCGGTCGTTCACGGGGAGGGACTCAAAGTACCGGACGTTCTCCCGTTCCTGCTCGACGAGCGGCCGCTTGTCCGCAAGATTGATCGCCTTCTTGCCGGGCACCGCCGGGTCGTCCGCGGGGCAGGCTTCGATGCAGAGCCCGCACCCCGTGCAGTCCTCCACGTAGAACTGGAGCGTGAACCGCGTCTCAGGATACCCGCGAGCGTTCACGGGTGCCGACTTGAACGTCGCCGGGGCGCCCGCGAGCCGGTCCTCGTGATAGTACCGCGACCGGATGACGCTGTGCGGGCACACAAAACTGCACTGGCCGCACTGAATGCACAAGTCGGGCTCCCAGACCGGCACCTGATCCGCGATGTTGCGCTTCTCGTACGCAGCCGTCCCCGAGGGGAACGTACCGTCGGCCGGGATGCGGCTCACCGGCAGGTCGTCACCGTGTCCGGCCATGAGCACCGCCGTCACTTCCTGCACGAACGCGGGGGCACCGGGGGGCACGATGGGCTCGAGCTCCCGGACGCCGGGATGCCGGCCCGCAACATCCACCTCGTGCAACTCGGCAAGCGCGCGGTCCACAGCGGCGAAGTTCTGCCGCAGGACCCGCTCCCCGCGGCGGGCATAGGTCTTGCGGATCGCGGCCTTGATCTCGTCGATGGCACGGTCCCGCGGCAACACGCCCGAGATCGCAAAGAAGCAGGTCTGCAGCACGGTGTTCGTGTGAGACCCCAGTCCGGCGTCCCTCGCCACGCGCGTGGCATCGATGACGAACAGACGAAGCCCCTTTGCGAGGATCTGCTCCTGCACCGGACGCGGCAGGTGATCCCACACGTCGTCAGGCCCGTAGGGACTGTTCAACAAGAACGTCGCTCCGGGCGCGGCCAGGGTCAGCACGTCCTGGCGGAACAGGAAATCGAACTGGTGGCAGGCAAGGAAGGCGGCCGTGTCGATCAGGTAGGGCGCGCGGATCGGCGAAGGGCCGAACCGGAGGTGGGACACCGTCTGCGCGCCGGACTTGTGCGAGTCGTACACGAAGTATCCCTGGGCGTAGAGCGATCCGTCCTCGGCGAGAATCTTTACGCTGTTCTTGTTGGCGCTGACCGTCCCGTCCGCCCCGAGCCCGTAGAAAACGGCGCGTGTCACCGACGGCGGTTCGATCGAGAAAGCACGATCATACGAGAGGCTCGTGTGCGAGACGTCGTCGAGAATACCGATAGTAAACCCGTTCCGGGGGCGGTCACGGCCGAGCTCGTCAAAGCACGCCTTCACCATCGCGGGCGTGAAATCCTTTGACGACAACCCGTACCGTCCGCCGATGACGACCGGCATCAGCGACCCAGGGACCTCGCCCGACGCCTGCGCGAGCGTCGTGACGACGTCGAGATAGAGCGGCTCCCCGGGGGAGCCCGGCTCCTTGGTGCGCTCGAGCACGGCGATCGCCCGCGCTGATCGCGGCAGGGCGCGCAAGAACGCCTGGGCCGGCCACGGCCGAAACAGCCGGACCTGCACGACGCCGACCTTCTCACCCCGATCACACAGCCACGCCGCCGTCTCGCGCGCCGTCTCGGCGCCCGAGCCCATCACCACGATCACGCGTTCCGCGTCCGGCGCGCCCACGTACTCCACGGTCTCGTACCGGCGTCCCGTGAGCTCTCCAAAACGATCCATCGTCGCCTGCACGATGTCGGCCACGCGGGCGTAGTAGGGATTGACGGCTTCCCGGGCCTGAAAGAAGGTGTCGGGATTGTGCGCCGTCCCGCGGATGAACGGCCGCTCCGGATTGAGCGCCCGCGCCCGGTGCTGGCGTACAAGACCCTCATCGATCATCGCCCGCAGATGCTCGTCCGGGATCAACGTGAGCGTGTTGAGCTCGTGGGACGTACGGAATCCGTCGAAGAAGTGCAGGAACGGCACCCGGGTCTCGAGCGTCGCCGCCTGGGCGATCAAGGCCGCATCGTGCGCCTCTTGGACCGAGCCCGACGAGAGCAGGGCGAACCCGGTGGTCCGCGCCGCCATGACGTCGGAGTGGTCGCCAAAGATCGAGAGCGCCGACGTCGCCACCGTGCGCGCCGCGACATGGAACACCGTCGACGTAAGCTCGCCGGCGATCTTGAACATGTTGGGGATCATGAGCAACAGCCCTTGCGATGCCGTGAAGGTGGTCGCCAGCGCCCCGGACTGCAGGGCCCCGTGCACCGCGCCGGCCGCGCCGGCCTCGCTCTGCATCTCCTGCACGACCGGCATGGTCCCCCAGATATTGCGGACGCCGGCGGCTGCCCAGTCATCCGCCAGCTCCGCCATCGTCGAGGACGGCGTGATCGGGTAGATGATACACAACTCGTTGACCCGGTAGGCGACGTGCGCCACCGCGGTGTTTCCATCCATCGTCACCCGGTGCCCGTTCATCGTGGGCCTCCTGCGAACGCGACGGCGTCAACCAGCGGCTCGGGAATCATCTCCATCGCGTGGACCGGGCACTGCTCGACGCAGACCGCACACCCCGTGCAGCGTGCGAAATCCACGCGGTAGCCATTGCCCGGGCCAAGGCGCGCGATCGCCCTCTCCGGGCATGCGGCATAGCAGTTGTCGCACTCGAAGCAGTTGCCGCAGGATAGACACCGACGCGCCTCGTGGAGCGCCTGGGCTTGGGTGAGGCCCGCCAGCACCTCGGCGAACGTCGCCGTCCGGTCGGCGAGCCCGAGGAGAGGCTGCTCCGAGGGCACGGCATCGCTGTAGATCGGCAGGTTCAGCATCTCGAGCGACACGCGGGTCTGGGTGCCCAACTTCTCGTAGGTCCGCCCGCGCAGCCACGCGTCGATGTACCAGGCGGCCTTCTTGCCGTGGCCGACCGCGACGGTGACGGTGCGCTCACTCGGCACCATGTCGCCTCCCGCGAACACCCCGGGGGCCCCGGTCATCATGTTGGGTCCGACGACGACGGTCCCGTCGTCCTTGAACTCGATCCCCGGGACGCTCCTCAGGAATGCGCTGTCGGTGTCCTGGCCCAGAGCCAGGACGACGGCATCGGCCTGCAGGGTCTCGAATTCACCGGTCGGCTGCGGCCGTCCGTGCTCGTCCAGCGTCATGCGCTCCACCGTGACGTCCGCGCCGTCGATCTGCTTGATCGTCGTGAGCCACTTGATCTTGACCCCCTCCGTCACGGCGTCGTCGGCCTCGAAGGCATGAGCCGGCATGTGGGCGCGGTCGCGGCGATACACGATCAGCGGCTCGGCGGCGCCGATCCGGCGCAACGTGCGGGCCGCGTCCATCGCCGTATTGCCGCCGCCGTACACGATGACCCGCCGCCCCAGAAGCGGGCGCTCGCCGGTCCCGACGTCCCGCAGGAGCGTCACCGCGTCGAGCACTCGGACGGCGTCACGCGCCGGAATCTCCACGTGCCTGCCGATGTGGGCGCCGATTGCCACGAACGCGGCGTCGAATCGCCCGGCGGCCCGCTCGGCGGCAAGATCCGTCACCCGATGATTGAGATGAATGGCGACTCCCATCGCCTCGATGCGGGCGACGTCGGCCGCGAGATCCGCGCGGGGCAGGCGGTAAGCGGGGATCCCGAAGTGCAGCATCCCACCCGCGACGGGACCGGCCTCGTAGATCTCCACCGCGTGGCCGAGCCGACGCAGGTGGTACGCGGCGGAGAGGCCGCTCGGCCCTGCGCCGACCACGAGGACGCGCCGCCCCGACTCGGACACGTCCATGGGCACGCGCCACCCCTCGGAGTTCGCGAGGTCCCCGAGAAAGCGCTCAACCGCGTGGATGCTCACCGCGCTGTCCAGACCCGCGCGATTGCACGTGCCTTCGCACGGGTGATAGCAGACGCGCCCGTGGACGGCCGGCAGGGGATTGTCGCGGATCAGCGCTTCCCACGCGGCGCGGAACTGTCCGGCCTGGGCCAGGCCGAGCCACCCCTGGATATCCTCGCCGGCCGGGCACGCGTGATTGCACGGGGGGAGCAGACTGACGTAGACCGGCCTGCGGGTCCGCACCGGACCCGTGCCCGGCTCGCGCGTCAGATCGACGACCGGGCTCATGTCGCGTTGTGGAAATGTCATACTTCGATCCTCCTCGGAGAAGCCGCTCCGTCAATTGGCACAGGGCGAATCGTCCTTCGTGCTCGCCGGTTCTCGCACACCGAGCATGCCTCGGCGGCGAGCATCCCTGCCCACGCGGACGCACCGAACGCGTGCCCGGATCGGGCTCCGGAGGGCGCCGGCTTTCCTCTGTCACCAGAGTAGGAAGAGATCCCCGGGGCCACAATCCGGCGTCGGCTGTATCCCGGGAAAACAAAGAATCGGCTGTCCGCCCGATGGCGTCGGCCAGGCGGCGGGGTACGATGTTGACATGGTCGAGCGGGACACAGACTAACTCGATCGGAGGGATCGCTTTGGGATCGACAGCAGCGCGCCGAAGTGCCGCAAAGAGGCCCCGGAGCACGGCGCGTGACGATAGTATTCCCATCCTCCTGTTTATCGGTGCCCCCGGGTCCGGGAAAGGCACGCAGGCGCGGCAACTTGCCGGCCGTCAGCAGCAGGTGCATATCGAGCTCGGCGAGCAGCTTCGAAGCGAGATGAAGCACCGGTCGCCCCTGGGACGCCGGATCACGCATTACGTCGAAGCGGGCGTGCTGGTCCCGAGGGCCCTCGTGCGGGCGGAGATTGCCGCGGTGTTACATAGGAAGAAGCGGACGATCGCGGCGAACGGCGCCATCCTCGACGGGTATCCGCGCAATCTTGCTCAAGCGAAGGATCTGTTGCGCCTGTTGCGCGAGGCGGATCTTCACAACCCTCTTGTCGTGGTGAATCTCCGAGGGCCGGATCGGCTGTTCGTCGCCCGCCTGCTCGGGCGCGGGCGTTCCGACGACACGCCCGCCGTCGTCCGCCGAAGGCTCCAACTGTTCCATAAGGCCACCGCGCCGATGCTCCGGTTCCTGCGGTCGCGCCTGCCGGTGATCGATGTTGGCGCCGACGCGCCCGTTCCTGTCGTCGCGGCGTCCATCCAAACCGGCCTGGATGACTATCTCCGACACGGCGGCGAATTGCCCGGGATTCCCAGCGCGTCTGCGAGCTAGCTGAGGCGCCGTCACAGCGCCAACAATCGCGCGGCGCTGCCGCCGAGGATCGCCGTCTTGCCGTGCTCGGAAATCGGCAGCGCGCGGATACTCGCCAGCATCTTCGGAATGCTGCCGATCTGGTGAGGATAGTCGCTTCCGGCGAGCAGACGATCGACGCCCGCGAACTCGATCACGAGACGCAGCGCGTTCGTGTCGAAGTTCACGGTGTCGTACCAGCACTGGGTCTTCAGGTATTCGCTCGGCGGCTTGCGGATGTGCGTGCGGCACTCTCGGAATGCCTCATACCCTCGATCGAGCCGCTCGGCCAGATACGGGATGGCACCGCCCAAATGGCTCAGCACCCACCGGATACGAGGGAAGCGCTCGAGCACGCCCGCGAAGACCAGGTGAGCGGCGGCGAGGGTCGTGTCCAGCAGGAACCCGACGAGCGGCATCAACCAGTATTCCGTCATCGCCTCCACACCCACCGGGGACGTCGGATGGATGTGCAGCACGGCGCCACGATCGTTCGCCGCCTCGTACAACGGCCAGAAGCGCCGGTCGGCGAGCGGGACGCCGTTGATGTTGCTGAACAGCATCGCGCCAGCGAACCCCAGTCGCCCGAGGCAACGCTCCAACTCCACGACCGACGCCGCGGGATCGTTCAGCGGCAGCGTCGCCAGGGCACTGAAGTGGCGGCCTCGCTCCGCCGTCACAGCGGCGAACGCGTCGTTCACCATGACCGCCAGCGCCGCTGCGCGCCCCGGCTCCTCGACGTGGGTACCGGGCGTGGTTAGGGTCAACACCTGCCGGTCGACGCCGTACTCGGCCAGCACCTGCTCCCGATAGGCGATATCGCGGTGTCCCGGCACGACGATGTTGTAATCGCCCGGATAGTGGAGCAGGGGATTGCCCTCCCGATCGTACGTGATGCGCACGTTTCCGGGGTCCTTGGCGAGCGCGTCCAGGTATGCGGGCGGATAGAAGTGGTCGTGCACGTCGATGATCGGCAAGGGAAGACCTCCTCGCATCGTCACACCAAAGAGACCGGCCTACTGACGTACGAATGCGGTGATGCGCTTCGCCGATCGGTACACCGGCGCGTCTATCATCTTACCGTCGACTTCACACACGCCGCCGGCGGCGCGCTCGTACGCTTCCACGATGCGCCTCGCCCGGGCCACCTCGTCCGCCGATGGCGTGAACACGCCCAAGATCGCCGCCACCTGCCTCGGATGAATCGCCAGCTTGCACGTGTATCCGAGCGCCTTGCTTCGCCGGGCCTCCTCGATCAACGCCTCATCGTCCGCGTCCCGCAGACCCGGATACGGGACATCCCATGCCGCGATCCCCGCACCGGACGCCGCGCGCACGACGTGCGCGCGGTGAGCGAGCATCGGCTCCCACCCAAGGTCCGCCCCGAGGTCGGCCGCCAGATCCATTCCGCCGAACGCGAGCGCCGCAACACCCGGCTGCCGGGCGATGCCCTCCGCGTGACGAAGCCCGGCCGCGCTCTCAATGAACGCGACGAACGGGACGGGGGCGGGGGCGAGCACACGGGCCAGCAGGCGAAGCTCCGCCGGGTGTTCCGATTTCGGCACCAGAATCGCGTCCGGTCGCACGCGGGTATCGGCGAGCGCGCACACGTCCTTCAATCCGGCCGGGGTCCCGAGACTGTTGATGCGCAGGCAGCGGAGGAACCCGTCATCCCGGGGCGCGGCCCGCAGGTAGTCGATCGCGATTGCACGCGCCTCGTCCTTCCGCGCTGCGCCGACGGCATCCTCAAGATCCAGAATCTGACCGTCCGCCCCCGTCGATAGCGCCTTCGCAAACCGATCCGCCCGGTCGCCCGGCGTGAACAGGAGCGTCCTGACCGTGGCAAGGCTAATGCGCGGCATTGCCGAGAAGTTCGCGACCGAGTTGTCCCGCGCCTCCCGCCACAGAGTGATCGTCCGGGCGCGTGATCCTACGTCGAATACCTCTGCGCCCACTCGCTTACAAACGGAATCGAGACCTCCCTCCCGTTGTACGCCTGAACCGCATAGTAGATGGACAGCACGATGAACGCCGGCCACAGGAGAGGATAGAAGAAGAACAGCCAGTGCAGGAGCGGAAGGCTCGCGACGATCCCCCAGGCGAAGAAGACGATCGCCCACGCGATGGCCCAGAACAACCCGCACCACCCGTGCCGGCGCATGAACGGATCCTTCTTGATGTCCGTCAATACGATGATCAGCGCGATGATCCAGATCGGATACGCGAGCGCCGCGAGCAGCCGTTGCGACTGGTCCGAGCCGGCCGGAGCACTCATGGGATGCCCCCTCTTCAATGCGTCCTGAGGCCAAGATTCACGGTCGACTGGGGGCGTCCTGCGCTCCGGTACTCGGGCGGCGTTCCGCGGACCCGGACCGGGCCCGTTCCAGGCCGCCGGCGTGCTTCCACCCGGCGCCAGGCCTACGGCAGGTGATCGTACGGAAGCGGCGGTTGCTGCACAAACTCACGCAACATGTCCGGGCAGCGGTGACAGATGCAGGTGAATGTGTTGCTTGCGTCGCCGGTAGGTTGGGGCGCGAATGGTGCGAGCGCCAGACGGTCGTCGAGCCAGGAATTGAGGTAGCCCCCTGTGGGCAGTCGTAAAGGACCGTGCATTCCGGCGCCGGCGCTGTGCGCCGGGGAATGTGCAAGCACCGCGCCTGGAACTGCTTCGCCTCGTCCTCGGCACTATGAATCGAAGGCGAACAGCGGTTCGGGCTTGACCTCAATCACAGGATCCTGTTAATTTTTAGACATTAATTAACTATCCGACGAGTTAATTAATTTGTACTCATCCCATATTGATCTCGACTCAAAATTCGGCGAAAGTCTCGGAGCCCGATTCGAGGGCAGGAAGCATACCGAGGACGATCGCGCTGATTCAGGTGCTCGGGGCCTCGGGCAAGTTCGGGGGATTCGAGGAGCGCCACGCCCGCACTTCTTGGGGTCCTCTCTACGGCGGGGCAGTGAACCAGTCCCATCAGGTCGTCCCTTCCTCCCCCCTGACAACACCCTTGGCACCGCACACGACATCCGGGTGACGCCGACCAAAAGTGGGGTGAATCGCGCTGCAGGCTATGTTGGCAATGAGTGGTTAGAAGACGAGGACTCAGGGATGCTCTGCATTCGGGGACGGATGGTCGACACCCCTTCGTTGTGTAGGGCGAGAAGGATCGTGGAGGTCACCGTTGTCTAACGATGACGATCCGTTGTAGAACCTCCAGCCCATACCACGCGAAATGGTGATTCAGGTGCCGCCATCCGGATGGTGGTGAACGCTGCACGGAGGGCCTGAACATGACCGGCGCTGAGTTTGTTGCAGAATGTCTCAAGCAAGAGGGTGTCTCCAAGGTCTTTGGCCAGTGTGGGCACACGACCTATGCCCTGATCGATGCCCTCCCCAAGGTAGGAATAGACTTTGTTTCTTTTCGGCACGAGCAGTTGGCGGCGCATGCAGCCGACGCCTATGCCCGGGTCTCGCATCAGTTGGCGGTCCTCCTTGTGCACCTCTCCCCCGGGCTGACGAACACGGTCACGGGCGTGGCGAGCGCCGCGGCGGATTCGACGCCGATGCTTGTGATCTCCGGAAACACGCCCGCATACAACCACGGGCGGGAAGGGCATCAGTGCATCCGCTTCCACGCCGACGCCTCGCAGGGCGACATCTTCCGGCCGATCTGCAAGCGCGTGTGGCGAGTCGATGACGTGAACCTCTTGCCGGATGTACTGCCGCGGGCGCTCAATTTCGCGCACGCGGGGCGGCCGGGAGCGGTGCTGATCGACGTGCCCATGGACGTCTTCTCCCGCGCGATCGCGATCCCCGTGCCGGATACTCGGAGCCGCCGGCCGCAGTCCCGCGTCGCGGGCGCCGACGCCGACATCGAGAAGGCGGCCCGTCTCTTCTGGCAGGCCGAGAGACCCGTGCTCTTCGCCGGAAACGGGGTTCACCTGTCCGAGGCTTGGGATGAGTTGAAGGCCGTCGCCGAGTATCTCGGCGCACCCGTAGCGACCACCTTAGTGGGCAAGGGCGCCTTCCCTGAAGATCACCCACTGTCCCTTGGGG
>Ga0187782_10000078_pt1 | contig 52994 bp, 34 predicted proteins | sample 0715_SJ02_MP15_2_FD_132454 | JGI IMG/M metagenome (GOLD analysis project Ga0187782, IMG submission 132454) | Tropical peat soil microbial communities from peatlands in Department of Meta, Colombia - 0715_SJ02_MP15_20_MG | ecosystem: Environmental > Terrestrial > Soil > Wetlands > Peat | place... | reverse complement strand
TAAACCGCCGCGTTTAGTCTCAAAGCGTGCCACGTCAGCCTCGTTCGCTAAAGGAGCGTGGCGTTCGGGCGCTTAATGTTCGGTTGGGGCGGCAGGCGGGTGAGGCGGCGCATCGAGCCGCGTTTTGGCGGCGGTCCTGCGCTCGACGACTTGCGCGCCGATCCGAACGATCGCATTCGCGGTTCGGATTCCGGGCGCGGCTGGCGAAAAAGCGAGGCGGCGCGGCCGACGCGCGCCCGCCGGCCGCGGCGCTCGCTCTTCAGGCGGCTCCTTTACTGGGGCGTCGTCTCCGCAGTTTGGGGCTTCATCGGCCTGGCCGGACTTTTCGCATATTACGCGAGCCTTCTTCCGCCGATTGATCAGCTCGCGGTGCCCAAGCGCCCGCCGAACATCGCCATCCTCGCCGCCGACGGCTCGCTCATCGCCAATCGCGGCGACACTGGCGGACCGGCGGTGAGGCTTTCCGAGCTGCCGCCTTACCTGCCGAAGGCCTTCGTCGCGATCGAGGACCGTCGCTTCTACTCACATTTCGGCGTCGACCCGATCGGCATCGCGCGCGCGGTTCTTCGCGACATGACCGGCCACGGGCCGGTCGAGGGCGGATCGACGCTCACCCAGCAGCTTGCCAAGAACCTGTTCCTGACCCAGGAGCGGAGCCTGGCGCGAAAGATCCAGGAAGCGATCCTGGCCGTCTGGCTCGAGCGCAAATATTCGAAGGACCAGATTCTCGAACTCTATCTTAACCGAGTCTATTTCGGCTCCGGCGCCTACGGCGTCGAGGCGGCGGCGCAGAAATATTTCGGCAAGAGCGCCAGGATGGTGACGCTGTCGGAGGCCGCGCTGCTCGCCGGCCTGATGAGGTCGCCGACGAAACTCGCGCCGAACCACAACCTCAAGGGCGCCAATGAACGCGCCGCCGAGGTCATCGTCGCAATGACCGAGCAAGGCCATATCACGGAGGCGATGGCCAAACTCGCGCTCGCCTCTCCCGCCAAGGTCGTCCAAGCCAAGGGCGCCGGCTCTATCAATTACGCCGCCGACTATGTGATGGACGCGCTCGACGACACGGTCGGCGCAATCGACGAAGACATCGTCGTCACAACCACGATTGATCCCAAGATGCAGGCCGAAGCCGAACACGCCATAACCGACGAGCTTGCGGCCAAAGGCGCAAAGTGGGGCGTCGAGCAGGGCGCGCTCGTGGCCCTTGATCCCAACGGCGCGGTCAAGGCGCTGGTCGGCGGACGCGATTACGGCGAGAGCCAGTTCAACCGCGCGGTGTCGGCGATGCGCCAGCCGGGATCCGCCTTTAAGCCCTTCGTCTATCTCTCGGCGTTGGAGAAAGGCCTGACCCCGGACACTGTGCGCGAGGACGCCCCGATCACCGTCAAGGGCTGGAATCCGGAGAACTATTCGCGCGAGTACTTTGGGCCGGTGACCTTGACCAAGGCGCTGTCGCTCTCGCTGAACACGGTCGCCGTGCGCCTTGGCCTTGAAGTCGGTCCGAAGACGGTCGTCCGCACCGCGCATCGGCTTGGCATCGCCTCCGATCTCGAGCCGAACGCCTCGATTGCGCTTGGCACCTCGGAAGTGACGCCGCTCGAGCTTGTCACCGCTTACGCCGCCTTCGCCAATGGCGGCATCGGCGTTCAGCCGCACGTGATCACTCGCGTGCGCACGGCGGATGGAAAGCTCATCTACTCGCGCAAGGCTGCGAATTTCGGTCGGGTCGTCGAGCCGCAATATGTGGCGATGATGAACGCCATGATGGAAGAAACGCTGCTGACCGGCACCGCGCGAAAGGCCGAGCTGCCGGGCTGGCAAGCCGCGGGCAAGACCGGCACCAGCCAGGATTGGCGGGACGCCTGGTTCGTCGGCTACACGAGCTGCCTTGTCGCCGGCGTGTGGCTCGGCAACGACGATTCCAGTCCGACGAAGAAGGTCTCGGGCGGCAATCTCCCGGTCGAGATCTGGAGCCGGTTCATGAAGGCGGCGCTGCAAGGCGTCCCGGTCGCAGCCCTGCCGGGCGACTCATGGCAGAGCCCCGACGGCGCGGCGCCTGCGGCGCCTGCGCCCGTCGGTCTCGGCGACCAGCCGACGCCGTCGCCGACGGTCGGCGCGCCGATGACGCTGAACAAAGGCGGCGAGGCGGCGGGCGCCGCGCCCTCGCCGGCCGCGACGCCGTCGCCTAAACGGCCGTCGTCGCCGGACGACGCGCCGACCCCGCCGGCCGCGGTGCCCAACCTCGGCGCCTTCGCGCCAAGCGGACCTTCACAGCGCGATCGCAGCCTGCTCGAGAAATTGCTCGGCGCGACCTAAGGACGCCGCCGAGCCGAGGCGGCCGAATTCGTCCGCGCGCTCGCCATTCGCCTCACCATTCCGCGATCGAACCGTCCTTATGCCGCCAGACGGGCGCGCGCCAGCGATGGCCTTCCTTTGCCCGTTCGCGGACATAAGCCTCGTTGACCTCGACGCCTAAGCCTGGGCCCGCGGGAATCAGGATCGCGCCGTCGCGGTAAGTGAAGCGCGAGTTTGGCGTCAGATAGTCCAGCAGGTCGTTTGCCGCGTTGTAGTGGATGCCGAGGCTCTGTTCCTGGATGAAGGCGTTGTAGCAGACGGCGTCAATCTGCAGGCAGGCGGCAAGCGCGATCGGCCCCAAGGGACAATGCGGCGCGAGCGCGACGTCATAGGCTTCCGCCATCGCCCCGATGCGGACGGTCTCCGTGATGCCGCCGACATGCGCGGGATCCGGATTGATGACCTGCGCCGCGCGCGCCTCGAACAGCGCCTTGAACTCGGCGCGATTGTGCATGCGCTCGCCGACGGCGAGCGGCGTCGAGGTGAGCTTTGACAGCTCAGCGAGCGCCTCGAGCTGGCCCGGCGCGACCGGGTCCTCGATGAACATCGGCCGCAACCGCTCGAGTTCGCGAACCAGCACGCGCGCCATTGGCGCATGCACGCGGCCGTGGAAGTCGAAGGCGAGATCGAGGCTCGCGCCGACCGCCTCGCGCAAGGCCGAGAGGCGCTGGACGACGGCGTCGACCGCCGCGTAAGAATCGACGATCTTCAGCTCCTCGCAGACGTTCATCTTCACCGCCGTGAAGCCGCGCTCGCGCGCCGCCTTCGCCTCGGCGATCAGGTTCGCCGGCCGATCGCCGCCGATCCAGATATAGGCGCGCACGTGATCGCGCTGCGCGCCGCCGAGCAGGGCGTGGACCGGAGCGCCGTGAACTTGGCCCAGGATATCCCAGAGCGCCTGGTCAATTCCGGAAATCGCGCTCATCAAGACCGGGCCGCCGCGATAGCAGCCGTTGCGGTAAAGCGTCTGCCAAATGTCGTTGATCTGGCGCGGGTCGCGCCCGACGAGAAAATCGGCAAGCTCCGCAACAAGCGCCGCCAGCGTTTCGGCCCGCCCCTCCAACACCGGCTCGCCCCAGCCGGCGACCCCTTCGTCGGTCGAGATCTTGAGAAACAGCCAACGCGGCGGGACGAGAAAGGTTTCAAGCGAAACGATTTTCATGGGGTTCGGTCCGTCAAAGCGGGCGCCCTTCTCAAAGGCCCAAGTTCGGAAGCGAAACGGCGCGCGAGGCTAAGCCCAAACGGCGTCGGCGCCAGCGCAGGCGCGCGATCGTGCGCGACGTCGAAACCCATCCGCCAGGCGGAAAGCCGCTTGCCGTAGGCGATCAACGTGTCGAGCGACTGCATGACGAAGACGATCGCCGGCAGGATCTTGCGGTAGCAGGCCTCGGCTTCGACCTCGGCGCCGACCCGCATGGCTTCGAAGATCGCGGCGAGATGGTCGACGACGTCAGGCGCGACGATAAGGCCGGCGCAGCCGGCGCGAAGACTGTCGGTGATCTCAAGGCCGCCGCGGCCTGCAAAGACCGGAAAGCCGGGCCCGAGCGCGCGCGTCGTCTCGGCGATCTCGACCGCCGGGCCTTCGCCTTTCAAGGCCAAGAAACGCGGCGCGCGGCGGCGCAACTCGGCGAGGCCGCTGGGCCCGAGCCCATATCCAAGATAGGCCGGCGCATTCTGAACGGCGGTAGGCAGCGCGTGCGAGGCGATGGCCGCGGCGAAAAAATCGACAAGCGCCGCTTCGTCCCTCGGCCGCTCGGGCGGGGGCTGGTGGATGAGCCAATCGGCGCCCGAGGCGGCGGCGCGGCGCGCCTCCTCTTCCTGTTCCTTCACGCTCACGCCGAAAATCGTGAAGGCGAGCGGCCGCCGGCCGGCGACGTCCTCGGCCGCCCAGTCCATGATCCCCCAGCGCTCGTCTCGCGTGAGCTTCTGGACTTCCGTCGCAAGCCCGAGCGCGGCGATCCCGTGGGCGCCGGCGTCGATCGAGGCCTCGACCTGCCGGCGCATCGCGCCGCGATCAAGCCGTCCCTCGGCGTCGAAGAAGGCGTAGAGAATGGCGTAGACGCCGGAAAAGGAGACCTGTTTCCTCACCAAGCCGACCATAGTCGGGTTTCAGCGGCGGGCAAAAGTCCGATCGCCAGTTCCGAGTCGCAACAAGCGGCGTCACCCGATCGCGACGACGACGAGACGGCCGCGTTCGGAAGCGTAGAGCGCAAGGGTTCGGCCGTCGGCAATCCGCGCCCGCCAGGCCGCGAGGTCGATCTCGATGTCCTGATATTCGAGCGGCGTCCCGTCGAGCGGATGGATCGCCTTGTAGACCGCCTCCTTGGCGACGAAAATCAGCCTGCGCCTCAGCCCGTCGCCTTCGGTCGCTTGCCGCTCCGAGGGCTGCAAGACGAAATCGACCAGATCGTTGGGAAGCGGCGCTGAAGGCTCGATGTCGACGCCGAGGCTTCGAACGCTCCCGGTCTTGGCGATTGCGGCGACGGCATACTCATCGTCGTGCGCCAGAGATCCGAGGAAACCTTTGGGCCAAGAAGGAGCGCCCGTCGCGGTCCGAGGCAAAGGAGCGTTGGGGTCGCCGCCGAGATCGCCAATCAGGCGGCGCGCGAGGATGCGCGCCGCGCCGCTGGCGCGCGCTCGAAGATCTGAGGCCTGGCCGACGGAAAACGCGCGTTCGTCGCCGTCGCGGATGCGTCGCGCGGCGATCGCGACGCCGAAGCGCGATACCCGGCCCTTAAGATCGTTAAGATCGAGGCCGTCGTCGAGACAATCGTTCAGCGTTCGGCCTTGCGCGCGACGAGCTTGGCCGGATTGCCGCGCCAGCGCGAACCGGCGGGCGTCGTCTCGCCCTTCATGAGAAAGGAGTCCGCGTCGAGGCGCGTGTTTGCGCCCGTCGTGACCCCGTAATGAACGAACGCGCCGACGCCGAGCGACGACCCTGAGCCGATCCGGACGACGTCGGACTTGAAGACGCCCTCCTCAAGCGAATGCGCTTGGATGACGACCCCCTGATTGAGATTGGCGCCGTCGCCGATCTCGACGAGCGTCCGTTCGGTCAACGTCGCGCCGTCGTCGAACACATTTGCGCCGACCCTGACGCCGAGCAGCCGCGAGACGAGGTTGCGCATCGGCGTGCCGGCGAACAGCGACGTCAGAATATTGTCCGAAAGCTTCCAGTGCCTTTCGATGCGCCAGTACTGGGGATCGTATGTCGTGACCAGCATCGGCGTGAGCCTCGCAAACCCGATCGAGGCGCGCTCGGCCAAAATGAAGACGCCGATCGCGGCGATGAGCGACGCGCCGGTTGCGAGCGTCATCGCCAAGGGATTGGTCGGGCCGAACGTGGATGCGGTCCAAGCAAGCAGGTAAATCGCGAGAAACTCGATGAGCCAACGCGAGGCGAGCATTCCAAGCATGGTCTTGAGGTTGTGGCGCGTCTTGTCTTTCAGACGCCGCCGGCGCTCATCAGGGCTTAGGCCCGCCGCATGTTCCAAGTCGCGCGCGGCCGCGCGGGGAATCTCGAAGGCCGGCGAGCCCAAGAGGCCGGTATTTTCGCGCTTAGCGCCGTCAATCGGCGTCATGACTTTGGTGGCGAGCATGCAGTTCTCGCCGATGCGCGCCCCCGGCGGGACGTAGACGTCCGTGCCGAGGAAGCTCGAGCGGCCGATGCGGCAAGCGTCAAGTCGAAAGGCGCGGCTCGACATCGAGACGTTGCCGAGGCTCAAGCCGTCGGACGCCGCCACGCCCTCTCCGATCGAGCAGAGGAACGGATTGTCGTGCCGCTGGTCGCTGCCGAAATTGGAGCCAGTCGACGGCGTTTTCGCCAGTCGCATTCCGACAAACCGCAAATAGGGCTCAATGAAGACGCTGTCGCCGAAAAGCAAGTTGAAGAAGGCCGAGTTGCTGACGCGCTCGACGATCTCCTGCATCGTGTGGCGGAAACCGTAGAGCGGATAGATACGGCCTTCCTCGAGGAAGAGGTTGGCGGCTCGCGGCAAAACGAAAATCGCCGCGAGGCCGATCGCCAACGAGCCGGCGAACAACGCAAGCGACGTTGCGAAAACCGCCGGCAGCAGGCTTATCGCAGCCTCGAGCGGCCCTTGTGTCGCCATGCCGCCTGTCTCCTCGCCCCAGAGCGCGACGGCGTAGGTCAGCGCGACGTCAACGAAGGCGCCGGCGACGGCGACTAAGAAAACAATCTGTCCGAGGCCGAAGACGAAACGTCGCGCCGTCGAGCACGAGACGCCGTCGGCAAGTCGGAAATTGGTCGTCGTCTCTTCGGCCGGCGACCCTTGGAAACGCTTACCGTCGGGAACCCGCTGGCCTTGCCGCAGCGCCGAGCAATGGCCGAGCTGAGCGAAGTCGCCGAGCGAGGAATCAACGTCGAGGACGCTGGCGACGCCCACATAAGCGTCGCGGCCGATGCTGACCTTGCCGAAATGGAGTCTGTCGCCGTACGCGACTGAGCCGGGCATTTGCGCGCGCTTGGCCACGACGGCGTTCTCGCCGACGGCGAAGAGGTGGCCCGCGACGGGCACGATATTGGTCGCAATCACCGCGTTGCGGCCGATCCGCGCGCCGAGCAGCCTCAAGAAGACGTTATAGGCCGGCGTGCCGACGAAGGCTTGAGCCGGGGCCGCGCGAATAAGCTGCCGGACGGCCCAGAAACGGACATAGGCCAGGCTCCAGAGCGCAACGGTCTTCGGTTCGCCGCGACCGATCAGCGCCCATTTGGCGGCGATCGCGACGGCGTTGAGCCCAAAGAACAGCGCCGCCGCGACGACGAGGGCGCGGACGTAAAGCTCAAGGGGATCGTGAACGGCCTCAACGGTCCAGGCGAGGCTGACTTGCGCGAACGCCACGGCGGCCGCGCCCTCCACCGCGTAGAACGCCGTCTGCAGCGCGCCGCAGCCGTAATAGGCCCAGGCGGAGACCTTGTGCGCGGGCTCAGCGTCCAACACGACGGGCTCGCTCTTGTTCAGAGCGTCAAGTGCGTGTGCGAGCCGCCTGATCGTCGGATTGACGTAGACGTCGCGCATGGCGACGTTCGTCGTCGGCGAGAGCTGGCGGATCTTGGCGCAAAACCGCGCCATCAGCAGCGAATGCGCGGCATATTCGTTGAAGAAATCGCCCTCAACCGAAACGTCCTTGAGGGAAAGCGTCTCCGCGAAGGCTCTGGCCAGCAGCGTCTCAGTCGGCGTCTCGGGCGGCGCGCGCCGGAACGAGAGGCGAAGACGCTCCGACTTCGGACGCGGCAGCCTCTCGCGGTCGGCCTTGTTGCTGACGAGCGTCGGGACGAAGGGAAGGCGTTCGAGAAAAGCCGGAATCATATAAGCCGGCAGACGAGCGCGCAGGCTTGCGACGATCGCGTCGACGTCGGGGGCCGGCGAGCCGTGCTTCACCGCGTAATAGGCGACAAGCTCCGGCGAGCCCGGCTCAGGCTCGAATGTCGTGACGACGACCTGCGAGATCTCGGGTGCCTCCAAAAGGACGCTTTCGATCTCGGTCAGTTCGATGCGGTAGCCGCGCAGCTTCACCTGCGTGTCGACCCGCCCGAGATATTCGATCTCGCCGTCGTCGTTGAGACGGCCGAGGTCGCCGGTGCGATAGATGCGGCCCGACGGGTTGTTGGGAAGCGAGAGGAAGTCGGGAATGAACCTGACGTCCGTCAACTCCTTGCGATTAAGGTAGCCTTCAGCGAGCCCGATCCCGGCGATGCCGATCTCGCCCGCCTCGCCCCAGTCAAGCGCCGCCTCGCGCTTCGGATCGAGAATGACGATCGAATAGGTCGGCAACGGCTTGCCGATCGTCACGGGCGCGTCGGGAACGAGGGCGCCGAGCGTTGCGGTGACCGTCGCCTCGGTCGGCCCGTAGCTATTGAGGATCGTGCGGCCCGGCCGGCTCCAGCGCTTGATGAGCGCCGGCGGGCAGGCCTCTCCGCCGACGAGCAGGATCTTCAATTTCGGCAGATCGCGGTCGATCGAGGCAAGCAGCGTCGGCACGCAGCAAAAGCACGTGACGTCCCGCGTTTCGAGGAAGGCGGCGAGCTCCTCGCCGAACAGGCTGGAAGGCGACGTATTGGGCACGAGCGTCGCCCCGGCGACGAGCGGGACCCACAATTCCTCGATCGAGAAATCGAACGCCGTCGACATGCCCTGGTAGACGCGCTCGCTCGGCGCGAAGCCGTAGAGCTCGGCGGCGACGCGAACGAAATTGCAGATGCTCGGGTGCGCGACCGCGACGCCCTTGGGCTGACCCGTCGTGCCGGACGTATAGAGCACATAGCAGAGCGGGTCCGCCGCCGCGCCCCGCTCGTTCTCGTTAAGCGGCCTCGTTTCGGCGGCGGCGATCTCGTCGCGGGCCGTGTCGAGGGTCAGCAGCGGAGACTCGCATTCGGCGAACCTGTCGGCGAGCCGAAGCTGCGTCACGACGCGCGAGGCGCCGGAATCCGCGACGATAGAGCGCAGCCGCTCCGGCGGATGATTGGCGTCGAGCGGAACATAGGCCGCCCGCGCCTTAAGGAGCCCGAACAGCGCGACATAGGATTCTGGCCCCCGGTCCAACAGCGCCGCGACGCGATCGCCCGATTTAACGCCTTGCGACAGGAAGAACCGCGCCATCTGATTGGCGCGCTCGTCGAGCTCGCGATAAGTGACGTTCACGCCGTCAAGCGCGACGGCGATCCGATCCGCGAAGCGCCGGCACGCCGCTTCGAGAACGTCGTCCAAGCGCTCGCCATAGCGCCAGCGCAAAGGAGACGCATCCGAGAGGACGGAGACCGGGCGAGCCGGCCCCAGAGGGCGGCGGGCAAGCGGCGCGAGCGCGCCCGAGGCTTGACGGGCGGTTGGCGCCAGCGCTTCGAACGCGCGCGTGGATTCGGCCGCGGTGAGAGCGGAAGTCGGCATAGACGTCGATTGCGTGTTTTTCTTTAAAGGGGTCTCTTCGAGAGAGCCGACGGGCCTGTCGGACCGGCGACGCGCTTCGGCCGAGCAGGGCCTTGAAGCCGAGAGTCTCGCGACGCACGGCCTTCGCGCGCTGCCTCTAAAAACGATCGCGCCTGAACCTGTTATGAACGGCGAGACCTGCGTCTTTCGGCCGACCTGCGCGGTGGCGGTTTTCGGCCGGAAAGCCGCTTGATCTCGGCTTAAGCCGGCGGCGATCTACTCTTGGCTCGACTTGACGAGCCGCCAGCTGCGGACCTCGAAGGGCATGAGGTCGGGGCCGTCGCCGCGCGTTGCGGGCTCCTCGAGGATCGTGACGGGGCTGGCCGCCCGCCATCCGAAGCCTGGCGCGAGCTTGAACTCGCCGCGCCCGCCATTCGGCTCATAGACGCGCAGGATCAGGCCGTCGCCGTCTTCTGCCGGCTTTAAGCCCGCAAGCGCCGCCGGAATGCCGGAAACGGAGATCGGCGTCGTCGAGCCTTGCCCGAGATTTTGCGCGGAGAGGGCAAGAAGCGGCTGATTCAAAGCCTCGGCCTCCTCACGCACGCGCGCCTCGCGCCAGTCGCCGACATGCGGCATCAACGCGTAAGTGAAGTCCTGCTCGCCTTCATCGGCGAGCGGATCGGGATAGACCGGCGAACGCAAAAGGCTGACGCCCAAGGCATGCCCGCGCACGCTGTGCCCGTACTTTGCGTCGTTTAAGAGGGCGAGGCCGAAACCGGGCTCCGAAAGATCGATGAACCGATGCGCCGCGGCCTCGAACATCGCCGCATCCCACGACGTGTTGGCGTGCGTCGGGCGCATTGTCACGCCGAAGGCGCATTCGAAGGCGGCCGTCGCCGCGCGCACCGCCGCGGGAGTGAGCGAACGAAGGAACACGCGCCGGTCTCGCCACTCGATATGCGTCTCAATGTCGAGCCTGAAGCCATTGGCGTCGAGCGCATAGGTCTGGACGATCCGCGAATTGCGATAGGCGCGCGCGACGCGGATCGCCGCGCGATGCGGGCCGTCCTCGACGAGCGACATCGTTTCGACCGCGTTGAGCTCTTCCCCGCGTTCGGCATAGTCGGCCTCGACGTCCCAGGCGTCCCAGTTGCGCGGCTTGTCGACCGGATAGGCCCAGAGCTGATTGCCCCGCTCGGCGAGCGCCTCGCGCCCCGAGGCCTTGTGGACGAGGCTCAAGACAGTTCCGTCGGCGCCGATCCGCGCGAGAATGTGCTGGTTCTCCAAATGGGTCGCGCTCGCCGAGAGGCCGTCGGCCGCCTTAAGCTTCGAACGGTCGAAAACCGCCGCCGAAAGCGGCGCGACGACGACGCCGGCCGCAATCCGCGTCTTGTCGAGAAGCCTCACGCGCAACGGCTGCGGCGACAGAGAGGGGTTGACGACGACGAGAGCGTCTTCGACGCCGCCGGGCGGCAGGAGCGCGACGATGCCCCGCATCGCCGCTTGCTGCAAGGCGAGCGCTTGTTTGGCCACGTCTTCGAGCTCGCGCTCCGCGTCTTCATAGACCTCGCGGATCGACGAACCGGGAAGGATGTCGTGGAACTCGTTTTTCAGCGTGATCCGCCAGAGCGGCTCAAGCGTCTCGGGCGCTGGGCCGCCGAGCATATGGCTAAGGCTCGCGAGCGTTTCGGCGGTGATGAGCGCGCGCTCCGCGCGCCGGTGCTTGCGTTTGACGCCGCTTTGGCTCGTCAGCGTGCCGCGGTGGAGCTCGAGGTAGATTTCGCCGCGCCAGACGGGCAAGGCGCGCGCCTTCGCCGTCGCGTGCGCCCGCTCGAAAAAGCCCTTCACCGTCGTCCAACGCGCGGCCGGCACGGTCGGGAAATCGCGCAACTGGACTTCCCGCTCGATCATTTCCGGCGTCACGCCGCCGCCGCCGTCGCCGTAGCCGACGGCGAGCAGCGTCTCCCCATGATGGACCTTGCCGCGAAAATTCCGCCAGGTCGGCACGAAGCAATCCGGCCGCACGAACCCGTTATAGCCTTGCATCGGATTGTCGAAGGTGTGGGCGAGGACGCGGCTCCCGTCGAGCCCTTCCCACCAGAAGAGATCGGCGGGAAATCGGTTCGTCTCGCTCCAATTGACCTTGATCGTGAAGAACGAAGAGATCCCGCCCTGCTTCAACAATTGCGGCAGCGCGCCCGAAAAACCGAAGCAGTCCGGAAGCCAGCAGACGTCTTGGCGTCGGCCGAACGTCCTCTCGAAATAGCGCTGACCATAGAGAATTTGCCGGACGAGGCTTTCGCCGGTCGGCATGTTGGTGTCGGGCTCGACCCACAAGCCGCCGATCGTCTCCCACGCCCCGTCTCTCGCGCGATCTAAGATCTTGGCGAAGAGAGCGGGATCGTCCGCCTCCATCTGCGCATAATATTGCGCCGTCGATTGATTGAAACGAAACGCCTTGCTCATGTCCATGAGCGAGAGGGCGGTGTGGAAGGTCCGGCGCATTTTGCGGCGCGTCTCGGCATAGGGCCAGAGCCAGGCGAGATCGATATGGGCATGGCCGGTCAGCGCGATTTCGCCCTCCTTAGGGAAGCGCTCTTTCAGGGCCTTCAACTGCGCCGTGAGCGCCTCGAACGCGGCCGCGACGCTCGCGCGTTGCGCCTCGTCGAGCGCCGCCGGCGACGCTTTAGCCGGCGGCAGCCGCCAGATCGTTTGCTGCGCGCGGGACGGCGCGATGCGCGCCACATAATCTGCGGTGGACGAGGGCCAATCGAGGGCGCGGAACGCCGCCTCCGCCGCCTGAACGAGATGGGGAACGACGTCGTGCCCTTCGAGCGCCTCCGCCGCCTCGGCGATTTGTCTCAGCAGCAGCTTGAGGCCGTGCACCGCCGGGTCGATCAGGAGGAGCTCGGCTCGCCGCAAACGCGGCTCGCGCACGGGTTCGCCGAACGGCAGGCGCGCGACGCTTTCGGCTTCGATCGCGAAGCGACGTCCTTTGAGCCGAAACTCCTCGTGGTAGGGATCGACGCCGAACCTGACGACGCCGCCGTTCCCAAAGTCGAGCGACACGAGGCTTTCGCCGCCGAGATTGAGCGATAGCCGCGTTTCGTCCGTCGGCCAGCCGTCGGGAATTTCGCCCCGCGCGCGGAAGAGGAAGACGCCGTCGACTTTCGGCCACATTTGGCCGACGGCGATCGGTTGCCCGTCGAACGTCCAGCCCTCGACGGCCTTGCGCTCCCGCTCGCGCCAGTAAGTCAATTCGTCGATGCGAACGATCAGTCGTTCGCGCCGTTGCTTGAGAGAAAGCGTCATATCAGCCTGCCCCGAGCGCCACGTTGAGCACGATGGCCGTCATCCTTTCATGCTGATATCCGTCGCGCCAGGGGCGAGCAGCGGCGGCTTGCCGAGAGCCCCGCCGCGCGGTTCAGTCCTCAAAAATCTGGCGCGGCGCGAATCAGCGGCCGCGTGCGTCATTGGAGCCGCGACCGCGCTGATTAAGCCTAATCTCTTCACAATTCCGGCGAACTCGCCGTTCCTCTCAACCTTGAGCCATTCGCTCCTGAAGGGCGAGCTGATCGCCGGATTCCCGAACTTAACCGATCCTCTCGACCTGGCGCGCGCGACGATCTACGTGCCGACCCGGCGCGCCGCTTCGGCGCTCGCCGACGCGTTGCTCGAGGCCAGCGGCCGAACGAGCCTGGCGCTGCCGCGGATTGCGCCCCTCGGGGCGATCGAGCCGGGCGGCGAGGACGCCGCCTTTGGCGAGTGCGATGAGGGCGACGCCGGCGCCGCCGGGCCTGCCGCGGTCGGCGATCTTTCGCGCCGCATGACGCTTGCTTCCCTAACGCGCCAATGGGGCGCGGCGCTTGAGGGCGCCATCGTCAGCGTCGACGACAAGGGCCGAAAGACGTTCGATCAGCATCAGGCGCCGCTGGTCGCCTCGACCCCTGCCGAGGCCTTTGCGCTTGCCGGCGATCTTGCCGGGCTCATCGACGACATGCTCGTCGAAGGCGTCGCGTGGGAGCGATTGCGCGACCTCGCGGAGGGAGCGTTCGACGCCTATTGGCGCATAACGCTCGACTTCTTGGAGATCGCCGCCGCGGCGTGGCCGCAATGGCTCGCCGAGCGAGGCCTCGTCGACAAGGCGACGCGCGTTCAATTCCTGATCGATCTTGAGACGGAGGCGCTGACGAACGGCGTTCGGGGACCGGTGATCGTGGCCGGATCGACGGGCACGCATCGCGCGACCGCGCGGCTCATCGCCGCCGTCGCTCGCTCGTCGCTCGGCGCGGTCGTCTTGCCGGACCTTGATCTCGCGCTTGACGAGGCGAGCTTCGCCGCGATCGGCGCGAAGGACGAGGAAGGCTCGCGGGGTCTAGCGGGACATCCTCAGGCCGCTCTCTATCAGCTTTTGAAGACGATCGGCGCGGATCGGCGGCAGGTCAAGCCGCTCGTCGCCTTTAATCGCGGCGCGCCGGACGCCCGCGGCCGATTCATGAGCGAAGCTATGCGCCCGGCCGAGACCACGGATTTCTGGCGCCGGCGCCGCGACGCGCTCGGCGACGCGGCGCTTGAGGACGCGCTCGCCGGCGTCACGATCATCGTCGCCGAGAACGAGACCGAGGAAGCTCTTTCTCTGGCCATTGCGCTGCGCGAGGTCTTGGAGACGGACGGCAAGACAGCGGCGCTCATCACGCCCGACCTTGCGCTTGCTCGGCGCGTCAGCGCGGATCTGTCGCGTTTCTGCGTCGAGGTTGACGCCTTTACAGGCGCGAGCCTCGCCGATTCGCCGGCGGGCGCCTTCGCAAGGCTCGCGCTCGAGGCCGCGCGCGACGTCTCTTACGAAGCGCTCGCCGCGCTTCTCAAACATCCGCTGACGAGGCTTGGCCGAGGGCGGGACGACTTCGAGCGCGCCGTTCGGACGCTCGACCTCGGCCTGTTTCGTCGCATCGCGCCGAAGGACCCGAGCGCCGAGATTTCGGCGACGTTCGCGGAAGCAATTCGGGCGGCGCGCGGCCCTTACGCGCAGCGGTCGCTGTCGGCGCTTTCCGACGCCGATTGGGCAAACGCCGAAGCGCTCTATCGCGACCTACGCTCGGCGCTGACGCTTTTACGCGCGGGCGACCGCTCGACGCCTCTCGCGACGCGGCTTGAACGGCATCGCGCGGCGCTGGCGGCGCTGGCCGGCGATGAAAGGGAGATTGAGCGTTCGCCAAACGGCGACGTGGTTCTCACCCTGCTTGCGACGTGGCCTCAGGATGTCGAGATCCCGTTCCCGTGCAGCCTCTCGGAATACGCCGAGCTTTTCGACTCCGGGCTCAAAGCGCATCGATTGCCGCCTGCGGCCGGCGGCAAGACGCGCCTCTCCGTGCTTGGATTGCTCGAAGCGAGGCTTTTGAATTTCGATCGCGTGGCGCTCGGCGGGCTCGACGAGAGCGTCTGGCCGCCGAGCGTCAGCACCGACGCATTTCTCAATCGCGCCATGCGCGCGCGTCTCGGGCTTTCGGCGCCCGAGCGGCGGATCGGCCAGACCGCGCATGACTTCGTTTCGGCGCTCGGCGCGCGCGAGGCGATCTTGAGCCGGGCCAAGAAGCGCGGAGGCGCGCCCGCGTTGGCGTCGCGATTCCTGCAGCGCATGGCCGCCGTGGCCGGCGACGAATCGATCGCCCGATGCGAGCGACGCGGCGACGTCTATCTTCGCATGGCGCGGGCGCTCGACCGTCCGGCGCGCGTCGCGCCGGTCGTACGGCCGCGTCCGGCGCCGGACGCGAGCCTCAGGCCGAGAAAGCTCAGCGTCACGCGCATCGAGACGCTCAGGCGCGACCCCTATGCAATCTTCGCCTCGGAGATCTTGAGCATTCGGCCGCTCGATCCGATCGGTCCGACGCTTGGGCCCCGTGAGTTCGGCACGATGTGGCACGCCGCGTTGCAGCGTTACGGCGAGATCGTTCCGCCGGGCCCACTGCCCGATGATGCGCGTGAGCGGTTCATCGCCATTCTCCGCGAGGCCTTCGCGCCTGCGCTCGCCGATCCGAGTTTCGCCGCCCTGCAGTGGCCGCGCATGCAACGGGAGGTCGACTGCGTCCTCAAGGTCGATAGCGATTGGCGCATGGACGCGGCGCAATCGCTTTACGAGCGCCGCGGGGCGATCGAGATGCCGCTCGCCGACGGCGGCCTGTTCACGCTGAGCGCGCGCGCCGACCGGATCGATCGGCTGCATGACGGAAGGGTCAGGCTCATCGACTACAAGACCGGGCAACCGCCCGGCGTGGCGGAAATTCAGGTCGGCCTCGCCCCGCAACTGACGCTTGAAGCGGCGATTGTGGCGCGCGGCGGCTTCCCAGAGTTGCCAGCGCCCAAACTCGCCGGCGCCGTCTATCTCAAGATCGGCGGCAAGGACGGCTGCAAGCTGCGCTCGGTTCAAGGCGCCGACGAAGACTTTCCAGCGTTGGTCGAGCGCCATTTTGGCGAGTTCGAGGCGCTCATCAACGCCTTCGCCGATTCGCGGAAGCCCTATGTCGCTCGCCCCTTTCCGAAATTCGCGGCGCGTCATGGCGATTACGATCATCTGGCGCGCGTTCAGGAGTGGTCGTCGACGGGCGGGCTCGTCGAGGGCGACGGGAGCGCCGACACGTGACGGGGGCGACCGAGCGGCGGCCCGAGGAAGAGACCGAGAAGTCGCAGCGGCGCGCCTCCAATCCTGGCCTTTCCTCCTGGGTGTCGGCGAACGCCGGATCGGGAAAAACTACTGTCCTGACGCGCCGTGTGCTTCGTCTGTTGTTCGCGGGCGTTCCGCCGGGACGTATTCTGTGTCTGACATTTACGCGCGCGGCGGCGGCGAACATGGCCTCGCGCATTTTCGCCGATCTCGCGGCGTGGGTGCGGCTCGACGACGACGCCCTGACGCAAGCCCTGATCAAACTTGGCGCGATCCATGAGCCCCTCGCGCGGGACGAGCGACACGAGGAGCGACTGCGCCGCGCCCGACGGCTCTTTGCGCGCGCCGTTGAGACGCCCGGCGGCCTGAAGATTCAGACCATTCACGCCTTTTGCGAGCGGCTTCTGCATCTCTTCCCATTCGAGGCGAACGTGCCTGCGAGCTTTCGCGTGCTTGAGGAGGTCGACGCGAAATCGCTCCTTGAGGAGGCTCGCCGCCGCGCGCTTGAGACGGCGTTCGCGCGGCCTGAGCGGGCCGCCGCGTTGCGGCTCGTCGCGCGCGAACTCGGCGCGGCTGGTCTCGACGCGGCGCTGAAAGCGCTCTTTGCTCACCGGGCGATCTTCGAGCGTCACGGAAGGGCCGAGGCCTTTCTCGACGCAATTAAGGCCAAGCTCGGCGTCGCGCCCGGCGCGACGGCGGCGAGCTTGAGGGATGAAATCGTCGGCGGCGAAGCTTCCGTTCGCCGGTGGCTCGAGTGGGCGGCGGCGCTCGCGCAAGGCGGTTTAAACGACGGCAAGCGCGCGCAAACGCTCCGCGCCGCCGCCGCGCTCACCGCAAGCCAAGCGCCGCAGGCGGCGAGCGAGGATGTCAGAGAGCAGGCCGTCGAGACCTATTTCGAGGTTTTCTTCGCGAGCAACGGCGATCCGCGCGGCGGCGAGGAGCGGGCGATCGCTTCAAAAGGCCTGGGCAAGAGCAATCCGCGCCTGCAAGACGAATTGCGCGCGGAGCTCTTGCGGCTTCTTCCGCTGCGCCAGGCGCTGCGCGGCGCCGAGGCGGCCGAGCGCAGCGCCGCGTTGTTTGCCGTCGCACGAGCCGTCGCGCGGGACTATGCCGCCTTGAAAGCCGAGCGAGCCGCGCTCGATTTCGACGATCTCGTGTCGAACGCGGCGTCGCTTCTCGAGAAGAGGAGCGCCGAATGGGTTCTCTACAAGCTCGATGCCTCGATCGACCACATTCTCGTCGACGAGGCGCAGGACACGTCGGCCGAACAGTGGAAGATCCTTGAATGCCTGTCGCGCGACTGGCTCGCCGGACGAAGCGCGCGCGGCGAACGGACGCTGTTTGCGGTCGGCGACGAAAAGCAATCGATCTTCAGCTTCCAGGGAGCGAGGCCGCATCTTTTCGGCGAGCAAGGCCTCGACTACGCCAAGCGCCATCGTCTGGCGCGCCTGCCGTTCGCCAACGTGCCGCTCCAACAATCCTTTCGCTCCGCTCCGCGCATTCTCGCCGCGGTCGATGCGGTGATCGGCCAGGACCGCGTGCGCGAAACCCTCGTCGACGGCAGGCCGGCGGCTCGCCACGTCCACTTCCATGACGAGCCTGAAGGCGTGGTCGAGATTTGGAAGCCGATCGCCGCCGAGCAGTCGGAGCCTTCTAAAGATTGGCTCGCGCCCCTCGACGCCGTCCGACACGACGATCCGCCGGTCCTTCTCGCGCGGCGCATCGCCAGGCTGATCGCGCAATGGCTCACTCCCGGTTCGCCCGAACGCGTTCGGGACGCCAAGACCGGCGCGCCGCGGCCCATTGAGGCCGGGGACATCATCATCCTGGTCAGAAAACGGCGCGCCTTCTTCGAGGCGATGATCCGCGCCCTGAAGAGGGCGCGGGTGAGGACGGCAGGCGCGGACCGGCTGGTGTTAGCTGAGGCCATCGAGACGATGGATCTGATCGTTCTCGGCCGCGCTCTGCTGACGCCTGACGACGATCTCGCCCTCGCGACCGCGTTGAAGTCGCCGCTGTTTGGCTTCGACGACGCCGATCTATTGAAAATCGCGCCCTTGCGATCAGGGTCGTTGCACGACGCATTGGCCGCCGCCTCGGAGGCGCGGTTCGTTGAAGCGGCGGCGAAATTCGTACGTTGGCGCGAGGCGGCGCTTGCGAAGACGCCGTTCGACTTTTACTCGTGGCTGTTGAGCGGCGAGGGCGGACGCCGGGCCATTCTCTCCCGCTTGGGCGAGGACGCGAACGACGCTCTCGATGAGTTTCTCGCGCAGGCGCTGGCGCACGAGCGCCGTCGGCCGCCGGCGTTGCTTGCCTTCCTCGACGAAATCGCGGCCTCCGAGGCGTCCATCAAGCGCGATCTTGAGGCTCAGGGCGACAGCGTCCGCGTGATGACGGCGCATGCCGCCAAGGGGCTTGAGGCGCCGATCGTGTTTCTGCCCGACGCCTGCGGCGCGCCCGACGACGGCGCGCGGTCGGCCGGCGGGCCGCGCTTGCTTTTCCCCGAGCCCAAGGCGGAGGACGAGCCGCCGATCTTCCTTTGGGGCGCCTCGAGGGAGCGGGACAATCCGGCCATGCGAGAATTTGCCGAGGAGGCGAGGATCCAGCGGCTCGGCGAGCATTTCCGGCTGCTTTACGTGGCGATGACCCGCGCGGCGGAGCGGCTGATCGTGGCGGGGTTTGAAGGCGTCAAGGGCCGCGGCGCCGATTGCTGGCATGACGCCGTCTCCGCCGCGGTGTCGCCGATGGCTGATGAGTGCGAGGCGCCGTGGGACCCACGTGAGACGATTTTGCGCTTCGGGGCCCCGTGGCGGAGCGAGGCGGCGCCGGCGGCGTCTCACTCGCCGCCGATCGCGCCGCCGGAGTGGCTATTTACGCCGGCCGCCCCGTCTTTCGCCGAGCCGACGCTGCGGCCGTCGATCGCCGGCGACGGCGCGGCCGCGCGGACCGACGGACGCCTGGAAGAGGGTCGGTTCGTCCATGAGCTCCTGCATCAGCTTGCGCCGCTCAAGGCCGAGGATCGCCCCTCGGCCGCCGCGCGCATCGCGTCGGCCGAGGCGCGTGGCCTAGACGAAGACCTCCGCGAGACGCTCGTCTTCGAGGCGTTGGCCGCGCTCGCCCACCCCGAGCTTGCGCCGTTCTTTGAGCCGGGGTCACGCGGCGAGGTGAGGATCGCCGCTTCTCTTCCGCGCCAGGCCCGAGCGCCGCTTACCGTCAACGGGCGGGTCGATCGCATCGCGGTGACGGCAGACGCTGTCCTCGTCGCCGATTTCAAGCTCGGTCGGCCGCCGGTGGGGGATTCGCCTCAAGGTTACGTTACGCAACTGGCGCTCTACCGCGCAAGCCTTGCCCCGCTCTATCCCGATCGGCCGATCCGCGCCTTCCTCGTTTGGCTTTCAGACCCAGCGCCGCGCGAGGTTCCGCCTGAGAGCATGGACGCGGCGTTGGCAAGGATGTTGGCCGAAGCCTAGAGGGCTCCTCGCCCGTGTTCGGCGCCTCCAGCGATCGGTCGGCGCTTTAAGGGAGGCGCCTAAGGCCTCTCGATCGTCTTAAACGAATGCCTTGAAGTGGACGCAATTTACCGACAGGGTTTTCCACATGAGGACGCCCGGACGGGGGTCGCGGGGGCCGAAGCTGCTCCGCCGCCCAGGAACTCTTGAAGAATTTCGCGTTCGCGCCGGGCGCGGCTTGGGCAGTTCTCTAGCTCTGGCGGGTGCGATTTTCGGAATTGTCGGGGTCCTGCCTGCGCACGCCGACCCGGCCGTTCCCGCCGGCATGGTGCCGTACGATCACCCCTTCTATAAGAACGGGCGCCTCGTTCTCTGGCACGGCCCGAACCGTGGGGCGACCCCGGCTGCCTCTCCTGACCCCGCCGGGGAGACGCGGCCGCTTGTCGTGCTGGTTGACGCGGATGACGCTCGCGCGCCGAAACTGGCGAGCGACCTCGTCGCTGCCATGGGGGCCTCGAAAGTCGCCGCCAAGGTCCTCTCCGAGCGGACGGGCGTGGCGGCCTTGGCGAAGGCGTCCAAGGGCGAAACGATCGATTTCGCCATCGCTCCGCTTCCGCCGCTCATCAGCGATCCGGCGGCGGCCCCGATTAAGTCTGTGGCGCCGAGCGTCGCGCGCCTCGGCGCCGAGCCGATTGAAATCGTCGCCTCGAAGCGCATCGCCAACGTCGCGGCGCTCGAGGGCCTGAGCGTCGACGTGGGACCGCCGGATTCCTCCGGCGCCGCGACGCTCGGCGTGCTCTTTTCCCGTCTCGGCGTGACCCCGAAAATCAGCCATTACGGCCTGGCTCAAGCGCTGCCGCTGCTTGCCGCCGGCAAGCTCGACGCGGTGGCGGTCGCAGGGGCCGCGCGCGGCAAGCCGCTCGACGACTTCGGCCACGACGGGAGCTACCATCTGGTCGCGGTCACCTGGACGCCGGCGCTGCAGGGGCTATTCGCCCCGCTCTCCGAGACGAACGCGGACCGGCCTTATCTCGTTGCGCCGAACGAGACCGCCGAGACGGTCGCTGCGCCGCTGGCGCTCGTCGCCGTCAATCCCGGCCAAGGCGCGCGTTTCGATCATCTCGCACAAGGGACCAAGGCCATGTACGAGAGCTTCGCCCACTCGGCCGTCGGTTGGACATACGCCGGCTGGCGCGACGTCAATTTCGCGGCTGAGATCCAGGGCTGGCCGCGCTTTCAGGCGGTCAGCGATTGGCTCGCCGAACAGGGCGGCGCGTCGGACGCTTCGCTCGACGGGTTCCGCGCCGCGGCGCAGACCGCGGTCAACGCTGGCGACGGCCCAGGCGCCGACGACGCCGACCGGCTTTACGGGGCGCTGATGCGCTGGCGAGGGTCGTCGCAATGATGCGCTCGAACGCTCCCTTTGCTCTGACGCTTGCCGCCGGCCTTGCCGCCGGCGCGGCTGTCGGGGCGCTTGGTTACGCCTTCTGGCCGGTCGTCGATCGGGCGGCGGCGCCGGCGCGGCCCGCCGTGGCGCAACCGCAGTTTGTCGGCGCCTTGCAGCCGATCGATCCGGCCTCGATGCCGATGGTCAAACCGGCTCTCGCCAGCGCCGGCGCTTTGCCGGCGACGCCTCAAACGACGGCCGGCGCCGCCGAGCCTGAGCCCAAGGCGCAGCTCGCCATGGCGCTCGGCAGCGAGGGCGGCCAAACGCGCGGCTTAAAGATTGACCCGACCTCGCTCGGAGCGCCGGACGCGGCGACGGGCCCCAGCGTCGAAGCGCGCCGGCTGCTCGCATCTGGGCTCGTGGCGCTCGCCAGCGGCGACATCGCAACGGCGCGCGCCTTCCTCGAGCGTGCGGCTGCGGCGGGCGAGCCCCGCGCGCTGGTCGCGCTCGGCGACAGCTATGATCCCTCGACGTTGAGCCGCCTGAAGGCGATCGGCCCGAAGGGCGACGCGGCCAAGGCGCGCGATTATTACGCGAAAGCGGTCGCCGCAGGCGTCGATGCGGCGCGCGAGCGGATTGCGGAGTTAGGTTCGCCTTAAGGCAACTTAACCGCGAATGGGTTCGTGCGACAGGGCGGCGCGCAGGAAGCGGTAGAGCGCGTAGATCATCACCGCCACGCACAACGCTTGAAGCGCCCGCGTCAGCAGGTCGCCAAGCTGCATCAGGCCGCCGACCGCCCAGCCCGCCGCCGCGCCTGCGCCGATGAACTCGGTCCCGACCAAGACCGCGACGCTGATCAGCGTGATGGCGTTCCGCCAATTGATCGGCGCAGGCTCGGCCAACGGAAACTCCGGCTTTTTTGCAGGACGCCTCGCGGCCTATACGATGCTTTGGCCCTGCGCAAGCCGCGCAGAGCTTAAGCCTGCCGGACGCTATAAAACGTGCCTGAAACGCCTGAATTCGTCGTGGCCGCCGTGGCCGCTCCCCATAGGTTGGCGGCTCAGACCGGCCGCGACGTCTTAAAAGAGGGCGGCAACGCGATCGAGGCGATGATCGCGATGGCGGCTGCGATCGCCGTCGTCTATCCCCACATGAGCGGGCTTGGCGGCGACGGCTTTTGGCTGATCCGCACGGCCGAAGGCGCGGCGCGGGCGATCCTGGCCTCAGGCTCTGCCGGCGCCGGCGCGACGGTTGCGCATTACCGGGCGGCCGGCCACGACGATGTCCCGGCGCGAGGAGCCCTTGCCGCCCTCACCGTTCCCGGCGCCGTCGGCGGCTTGTCGCTCGCGTTTCAATTCAGCCGCGCGCTCGGCGGCAAGACGCCGCTCAGCGAGCTTCTGTCGCGCGCCATTTCTCTTGCCCGCGACGGCGCGCCGGTCTCGGTCTCCGAGGGGCGTTTCGACTCGCTTGCCGACGCGGCGCTCATCGCGGCGCCCGGATTCAGGACCGCCTTCCTCAATGAGGGAAAACCTTTCAAGCCCGGCGAAGCGCGACGCCAGCTCCCGCTTGCCGACACGCTCGACCAACTTGCGCGCGCCGGCCTCGACGACTTCTACCGCGGCGACATCGGCCGCGAGCTGGCGGCCGACCTTCAGCGCGTCGGCTCGCCGATCGTCCGCCAAGACCTTGAGCGCTACGCCGCCGAGAGGCGCGAGCCTCTAAGCCTGCGCTTTCGGGACGCGACGCTATTCAACACGCCGCCGCCGACGCAGGGGCTCGCCTCGCTCATTCTGCTCGGCCTTTATCAGCGCTTGAAGCCGCCTGAAGCCGGGGGTTTCAAGCATGCGCACGCCATCATCGAGGCGGCCAAGCGCGCCCAGACGATCCGCGACCGGGTCTGCGTCGACGTTCCCTCTCTTTGGCAGGGCGTCCCGGCGTTGCTGACGCCGGCCGCGCTCGAGGCGGCGGCGGAGGCAATCGACATGGCGCGCGCCGCGCCCTGGCCGCTCGCCGAGGAGCAGGGCGGAACGGTCTGGATGGGCGCGGTCGACGCCGAGGGGAACGCCGTCTCCTACATTCAGTCCGTGTATTGGGAGTTCGGCTCAGGGATCGTTTCGCCGGCGACCGGCGTGCTCATGCACAATCGCGGCCTCGCCTTCTCGCTCGACGAGAAAAGCCCTCGGGCGCTGAAGCCGGGGCGGCGGCCGCTCCATACGCTGAACCCGGCGCTCGCGGTCTTCGACGACGGCCGCGTCGCGCCTTACGGCTCGATGGGCGGCGACTCCCAGCCGCAGTTCCAGGCGCAGATCTTCACGCGCTTCGCGGGCGGCGAGCCGGTCGCCGAAGCGATCGCCGCCCCGCGCCTGGCCTTTGGCCGCGCCTGGGGGGCGCCGTCGGCCACCGTCAAGCTCGAGGCGAGCTATGACGACGAGACTGCCGAGGCGCTCGCCCGCGCCGGCCACGAGACCGAGCGGCTCAGGCCCGAACAGTTGGAGAAGCTCGGCCATGCCGGCGCGCTGATCCGGTTCCCGAACGGCGCAGTCGCGGCGGCGCACGACCCGCGCTCGGACGGCGGCGCGGCGGGCTTTTGAGCAGCGGGCAGGCGCCAACTCGGGCGCCAACTCGGCGCCAACTCAAAAGCAACTCGGACCAACTCGCGAGTTGGTCCGATCGTTATTTTTCAATGACTTGCAACTCGCGAAGGCAAAAAAAATTTATCGCCCGCCAGTTATAGGAATCCGGTCTCCGAAGCCCATAGGCCACCGCCCGTCCGCCGCGCGGCTTTCCGATCATTCGAGAGTCTACGGTCCTTCTTCCCTGGCGGCCAGAAAAATGCGCGCCCCCCTCTCCTGCCAGGGACAGGGGACGCGCCGGTCAAGAGCCCCTCTTCACCCGCCGCGCCACCTCTTCGCCGATCGCCAGCGCTGACGTCAGGCCTGGGCTTTCGATGCCGTAGAGCGCGATGACGCCCTCCGCGCCGTGCTGTTCGGGCCCGTGGATCATGAAATCGGCGTCGGGCGCGCCGGGCGCGGAGAGCTTCGGCCGGACGCCGACATAGGCCGGCGCCAGCTCGCCGTCCTTAAGCCCCGGCCAATATCTTCGGATCGCCGCGGTGAAGCGCGCCGCGCGGGCCGGATCGACGTCGTAATTGAGCCTTTTGGGATCCGTCTCGTCGAGCCACTCGACGTCGGGGCCGAAGCGCGCCTGGCCCAAAAGGTCGAGCGTTAAATGCACGCCGAGGCCGCCGGACTCAGGGACCGGATAAACGAGCCGCGCGAAGGGCGAGCGGCGGGCGAGCGAGAAATATGCGCCTTTGGCGAAGCGGGTCTTGGGGATCGAGGCCCGCGCGAGGCCTTCGATGCTCGCCGCGAGCGCGCTCGCCGAAAGCCCGCCGCAAAGGATGACGCGCTCTGCCGTGATCGTCGTCGGCGCGGCGCCGCCAACCTTAAGCGTCGTCAGGCCTTCGCCGGCGCGCCCGGAAATGACCGGACTGTCGAAGGCGACGACGCCGCCTGCAGCCTCAAGCGCGCCATGGAGCGCCGTCATCAGGCCATGCGCGTCGATGATGCCGCTTGACGGCGAGAGCAGGCCTAAGACGCCTTCAAGCTCCGGCTCCAACGCGCCGAGGTCGGCCTTCGACAGGGTTTTGAGGTCGTCGACGCCGTTCGCCTCCGCGCGGGCGCGGATCGCCGCAAGCCGCGCCGCCTCCGCGTCGCTCGTCGCGACGATAATCTTGCCGAGCCGGCGATGTTCGACGCCAAAATCCTTGCAGAATTGGTAGAGCCGGCGGCGGCCTTCGACGCAAAGACGCGCCTTTAAAGAGCCCGTCGAATAATAAAGGCCCGCATGGATGACCTCGCTGTTGCGCGACGAAACGCCGCGTCCGACGCCGCGCTCGGCCTCGAGCACGACGACCTCCCGCCCTTGCATCGCCAGCGCGTAGGCGGAGGCAAGCCCGACGACGCCCGCGCCGACGACGACGCACTCAACGTCGGCGCGGCTCATAACGGGTTGGCCCTAGGCTTAAATTGCGCAGGTTCGGTCATCGTCGCGCGCGGCGGAACCTGACAAATCCATGGCGGCTCCTCCGCGTTTTTTTAAGCGATGGCGTCGATCGCCCTCACCTTCCTCCGCCAAGCCTTCCGACTTTTCGAACAAAATCAACCGCGCCGAGGTGGCGGCGGCGCGAAAATCCGCATAGACATCTTACGCCGCTCTCTGTGACAGCGGCGCCGTCTCAAATGTGAGGGCTCGTCGTCCTTGGCAGATTTCGCCTTCGTCCTTCTCGGCGTCGCGCTTTTCGCCCTGGCGGCGGCCTACGCGCGCGGTTGCGCGCGGCTATGAATCAAGGAGGCGGATTTCATGAATGAAGTGTGGATCGGCTTCGGCGTCGCGCTGCTGCTTGGCGCCTATCTGCTTTACACGCTCCTTAATCCCGAGAAATTCTAGAGCCGCTGAGTTTGGTCAGAATCGCCCTCGTCGCCAATGACGGGGCTTCAAGGCGAACGCGGATTGCTCTAGTTCCTTGAGGTCCTTGCTCGAACACGCCGGGGATTGTTGATGACGCTCGCCGGCTGGCTCGAAATCGTCGTCACGCTCGCAATCGTCCTGGCGCTCGCCGTTCCCTTAGGCGGCTACATCGCCAAGGTCATGGCGGGAGAAGAGACCGTCCTTTCCCCCGTCGTCGCCCCCGTCGAGCGCCTCGTCTATCGGTTGGCCGGCGTCGGTCCTGAACGCGAACAGAGTTGGCTGACCTATACGCTCGCGATGCTCGCCTTTTCGTTTGCGGGCTTCATCACCCTTTACGCTTTGCAACGCCTACAGAGCTTTCTGCCGCTCGATCGGCAGGGATTTCCGCCCGTCGGGCCGGACCTCGCCTTCAACACGTCGGTCAGCTTCATCACCAACACGAACTGGCAGAATTATTCGGGCGAGACGACGATGTCGCACTTAACCCAGATGCTGGGTCTAACCGTGCACAATTTCCTCTCGGCCGGAACCGGCCTTGCCATGGCGTTTGCGCTGGTTCGCGGTTTTCAGCGCGCCAATTCGCCGACCGTCGGCAATTTCTGGAGCGACGTGACGCGGGCGACGCTCTACGTGCTGCTGCCGATCTCCATCGTCTACGCGCTTCTGCTTCTCGCCCTCGGCGCGCCGCAAACGCTTCAAGGTTCGGTCGAGGCGACGACGCTTGAGGGGGCAAAGCAGGTCATCTCGATCGGCCCCGTCGCGAGCCAAGAGGCGATCAAGATGCTCGGCACGAATGGCGGCGGCTTCTTCAACGCCAATTCCGCCCATCCGTTCGAGAACCCGAACGCGATCTCCAATCTGCTGCAGATCGTCTCGCTGCTCGTCGTCGCGACGGCCTCCGTCTTCGCCTTCGGCCGGGCGATCGGCGACGAGCGGCAGGGGCGGGCCATTCTCTGGGCGATGGGCGTCGTGGTCGTCCTCGGCGTTGCGACGATCTATTTTTCCGAATCCGCCGGCAACCCGCTCGTGACCGCCGCCGGCGTCGACCTTGGGCCCGGCAACATGGAAGGCAAAGAGGTGCGCTTCGGCGTCGCCTCGACCGCGCTTTTTACCGCCGGCACGACCGGCACCAGCACCGGCGCCGTCAACGCCATGCACGATTCCTTGACCCCGCTCGGCGGGCTCGTGCCGCTCTTCAACATGCTGCTTGGCTGCATTTCGCCGGGCGGCGTCGGCTCCGGCCTCTATGGCTTCCTCGTCCTTGCGGTGATCGCCGTGTTCGTCGCCGGCCTCATGGTCGGCCGGACGCCCGAATATCTCGGCAAGAAGATCGAAACCCGCGAGATGAAGCTCGCGATGCTCGCGGTGCTCGTCTATCCGCTCAACGTGCTCGGCTTCTCGGCGGCGACCGCGCTGCAGCCGTTCTTAGGGGACGTTCTCGGCAATACCGGCCCCCACGGCCTGACCGAAGTCATCTACGCCTTCGCCTCGACCAACGGCAACAACGGTTCGGCGTTCGCGGGGCTCAACGGCGCGAACTTATATTTCAACACGACGCTCGGCCTAGCGATGTTCGTCGGGCGCTTCGTCTATGTCGTGCCCGTCATGGCGCTCGCCGGCGCGTTTGCCGCCAAGAAGAAGGCGCCGCCCTCGCTCGGCACGTTCCCAACCCACGGGCCGCTCTTCGTCGGCCTGCTCATCGGCGTCATCGTCATCCTCTACCTCCTGCAATATTTCCCGGCGCTCGCGCTCGGGCCCGTCGTCGAGCAGCTCTTGATGCACGGGGCTAAGACCTTCTGACTGAGCAAAGCGTCCCGATGTCATCGAAAGCCCAAGCCTTAAGCCTGTTCGATCAGCGGATCCTGCGCGAGGCGGCGATCAGCGCGCTAAAGAAGCTCGATCCAAGAGCGCTCGCGCGCAATCCGGTGATCTTCGTAACGGAAGTCGTGTCGGCGCTGGTCACCGTCGAGTTCATCCGCGACGTCGCCTTAGGGTCGAGCGACGCGAGCTTCTCCGGCCAGATCGCGGCCTGGCTGTGGTTCACGGTGCTGTTCGCCAATTTCGCCGAGGCGATCGCCGAGGGGCGCGGCAAGGCGCAGGCGGACGCGCTGAGGCGCACTCGCACCGACTCCCGCGCCAAGCGCCTCATCGATCCGGAAAACAGCGCCGGCCTTAAGCCCGTTTACGAGGGCGTTTCGGCGCTCGAGCTTAAGGTCAGCGACGTCGTGCTTGTCGAAGCCGGCGACCTCATTCCCGGCGACGGCGACGTCATCGAGGGGGTCGCCAGCGTGAACGAGGCCGCGATCACCGGCGAATCGGCGCCGGTCATCCGCGAGGCGGGCGGCGACCGCAGCGCGGTGACGGGCGGCACCACGGTCCTCTCCGACTGGATCAAGGTCAAGATCACCGCCGCGCCGGGCTCAAGCTTCATCGACCGGATGATCGCCCTCGTCGAGGGCGCCGAACGGCAGAAGACGCCGAACGAGCTGGCGCTGTCGATCTTGCTCTCGGGGCTCACCATCATCTTCTTGATCGTCTGCGTGACGCTGTGGCCGTTCGCCGCCTATTCAGGGGCGGAAAAGTCCGTCACCATCACCGTGCTCGTCGCGCTGCTCGTATGCCTCATCCCGACGACGATCGGCGGCCTGCTTTCGGCGATCGGCATCGCCGGCATGGACCGACTCATCCGCTTCAACGTCATTGCGACCTCGGGCCGGGCGGTCGAAGCCTCCGGCGACGTCGACACGCTGCTCATCGACAAGACCGGCACCATCACCTACGGCAACCGCATGGCCGACGGGTTTTTCCCGGTCGTCGGCGTCCAGGAGCGGGCGCTGGCCGAAGCCTCGATGCTGGCCTCGCTCGCCGACGACACGCCGGAAGGACGCTCGATCGTCGCCCTCGCCAGAAGCCGTTACAACCTGACGGCCGCGGAGCCTGGCGCCGGGGCGAAGATCGTGCCGTTTTCCGCCCATACGCGCATTTCCGGCGTCGATCTGCCGGGCCGGTCGCTGCGCAAGGGCGCGGTCGACGCGGTGCTCGCCAACGGGATCAGCGCGCCTGACGAGTTCAAGCGGGCGGTTGAACGCATCTCGCGCTCCGGCGGCACGCCGCTCGCGGTCTCCGACAACGGCAAGCTGCTCGGCGTGGTGCACTTAAAAGACGTCGTGAAGCCCGACATCAAGACGCGCTTTGCGGAATTGCGCGCCATGGGCATCAAGACGGTGATGGTGACGGGCGACAATCCCTTGACCGCCGCGGCGATCGCCGGCGAAGCGGGCGTCGACGATTTCATCGCCCAGGCCAAGCCCGAGGACAAGCTCAACTATATCCGCCGCGAGCAGCAGGGCGGCCGGCTGATCGCCATGTGCGGCGACGGCTCGAACGACGCGCCGGCGCTCGCCCAAGCCGACGTCGGCGTCGCCATGCAGTCGGGCACGCAGGCCGCGCGCGAGGCCGGCAACATGGTCGACCTTGATTCCGATCCGACCAAGCTCATCGAGATCGTCGCCATCGGCAAGCAGCTCTTGATGACCCGCGGGTCGCTGACGACCTTCTCAATCGCCAACGACGTCGCCAAATACTTCGCCATCATCCCGGCTCTCTTCGTCGCCACCTACCCCGAGCTGAAGGCGCTGGACATCATGGGGCTCGGCGACGCGCATCCGGCGATCCTTTCCGCCGTCATTTTCAATGCGCTCATCATCGTCGCGCTCATTCCGCTCGCCTTAAAGGGCGTCGCCTATCGGCCGATCGGCGCGGCGGCGCTGCTCCGGCGCAACCTCCTCATCTACGGCGTCGGCGGCGTCATCGCGCCCTTCATCGGCATCAAGGCGATCGACGTCCTGGTGGTGGCGCTCCATCTCGTCTAAAGGCGTTGCTCCTCATGCTCGCTGAACTTCGTCCGGCCTTCGTCATCCTTCTCCTCTTCTCTCTGTTGACGGGCCTCGTTTATCCGCTCGCCGTCACTGGGGTCGGCCAGCTCGTCCTGCCGCGGCAGGCGAACGGCTCCTTGATCGAGCGCGACGGCAAGGTCGTCGGCTCCGCCCTGATCGGCCAGGCCTTTACGTCGGACAGATATTTCCACGGACGGCCGAGCGCCACGCAGACGCAAGACCCGGACCATCCCGACGATCCGTCGAAAACGATCGACGCGCCCTATAACGCCGCGAACTCAACGGGATCCAATCTCGGCCCGACCTCGCAGAAACTCATCGACCGGGTGAAGAAAACCGTTCAGGCGGAAACCGACGCCGGGCGCACGACGCCGATTCCGGCGGACGCGGCGACGGCGTCCGCCTCCGGCCTTGATCCGGACATCTCGCCCGAAAACGCCTATTGGCAGGTCGCCTCCGTCGCCAAGGCGCGGGGGCTTGCCGAGGATAAGGTCAAGGCGCTCGTCGACGCCCATGTTCAGGGCCGGGTTTTGGGCTTCATCGGCGAGCCTCGCGTCAACGTTCTCTTGCTCAACCTCGCCCTTGATGAGCTAAAATAGTTGATGGAGGGAAGAGGGCGAACGCTTGGCGACCGAGCGCGAACTCGACCGACGGCCGGATCCGGACGCGCTTCTTGCGCTCACCAACCGTGAGGGGCGGGGGAAGCTCCGCGTCTTTCTCGGCGCCGCGCCCGGCGTCGGCAAGACGTTCTCGATGCTGCAGCGGGCGCGCGCGGCGCGCGCCGAGGGCGAGGACATCCTCATCGGCCTCGTCGAGACGCACGGGCGGCGCGAGACGGAAGCCCTCATCGAGGGGCTTGAGGTTCTGCCGCGGCGAGCGATCGACTATCGCGGCCGGACGATCGAGGAATTCGACCTCGACGCGGCGCTGAAGCGCAAGCCGAAGATCATCGTCGTCGACGAGCTCGCCCACACCAACGCCCCCGATTCCCGTCACCCGAAACGCTGGCAGGACGTCGAGGACCTGCTCGACGCCGGCATCGACGTCTGGACGGCCCTCAACGTCCAGCATGTCGAAAGCCTCGCCGACGTCGTCACCCGCATCGCCAACATCGCGGTCCGCGAGACCGTGCCCGACCGCGTGCTGCAGGAGGCCGACGACGTCATCCTCGTCGACTTGACGCCCGACGAGCTGTTGCAGCGGCTGAAAGAGGGCAAGGTCTATCTGCCCGAGACCGCGCAACGCGCGTCGCAGAATTTCTTCACGCAGCGCAACCTCACGGCGCTGCGCGAGCTGGCGCTGCGCCGCACGGCCGAGCGCGTCGACGACCAGATGGTCGAATATTTGCGCCAAAGCGCGATCGAGGGGCCGTGGGAGACGACCGAACGCCTGTTGGTGTGCGTCGGCGCGGACGACGCGGTCGACGTCGTCGTGCGCGCGGCGGCGCGGCTCGCGACCGGGCTCAACGCCTCGTGGGTCGCGATTACGGTCGAGCGCGCCGGCTCGCCGCCGCTTCCCCCTGACCGCGCCAAGCGCGTTCATGCGGCGATGGCGCTCGCCGAGCGGCTCGGCGCGTCGACCGAACGGGTGAGCGCGGACGATCTGCCGGGCGAGATCCTACGCTACGCGCGGCGCGAGAACATCACGCAGATCGTCATCGGCCGCTCGCATGCCGGCTTCCTGCAACGGCTGCTCGGGCGATCGCTGACCGAGGAAATCGTCCGCCGCTCGCCCGACATCGCCGTCCACGTCATCGTCGACGAGCGCGCGACGCCCAAGAAGCGGCTCATCGGCTGGAAGACGCCGCGGCCCGACGCGCTCGCCATCGGCTTTGGCGCGGCCTTCCTCACGGTCGCCCTGACGACGGCGCTCGGCGTCGAGATCGAATCCTGGCGCGCCGTCCCCAACATCACGACGATCTTCGTCGCGCCGATCGTCGTCTGCGCGGCGAGATTCGGCGTGCTCTCGGCGCTCGCCGCGGCGGCCCTGTCGTTCCTCGCCAACGACTATTTCTTCGTGTCCCCGCTCTACACGCTCTCGTTCTCCGATCCGCAGGATTTCGTCGCGCTCATCGTGTTCGTCCTCGTCGCGGTCGTCACCGGCCTGCTCGCAAGCCGCATGCAGGAGAACGTGCAGGCGATGCGCGAGCGCGCGCAGACGACGCAGACGCTGCTTGAATATTCCCGCCAGCTCTCGGGCGCGGCCAAGATCGACGACATCTTGTGGACGACGGCGGCGCAGACGCAGAAGGCGGTCGAGGCCAAGGCCGTCGTCGTCTTGACGCCTGAGAGCGGCGACCTCGTCTTGCGCGCCGCTTGGCCGCCCGTCGACGCGCTGACCGACGCCGAGATGAGCGCGGCGCGCTGGGCGCTCGACAAGGACGAGGCGGCCGGCTGGCGCACCGACACGCTGCCGAGGGTCCGCTTCCAATTTCGCCCTTTGAGCACCGCGCGGGGCGTCGTCGCCGTCTGCGGGATCGAGCCGCAAAAGGCGGAGGAGCCATTCTCGCCGCGCGACGACGCGGCGATCACCTCGCTGCTGCAGCAGACGACGATCGCCATCGACCGCTCGCAGCTCGTCGGCGAGGCGGTCAAATCCGCGGCGCTCGAAGAAAACGAACGGCTGCGCACGACGCTGCTCTCGTCTCTCTCGCACGATCTGCGCACGCCGTTGACCGCGATCGCCGGCGCCGTCTCCTCGTTGCGCACGCTCGGCGACAAGCTGAAGCCCGAGGACCGCGCCGACCTCTTAGCCTCGATCGACGAGGAGACGCAGAGGCTCACCGGCTTCATCGCCAATCTTCTCGACATGTCGCGCATCGAATCGGGCGGCCTTGCGCCCAAGCGCGAGACGATGAACGTCGAGGCCGTCATCCGCCGCGCCGCCGAGCGGGCGCGGCGCGCCTTTCCGCGCCTGCCGCTTGCGCTGAACATTGCCGCCGACCTGCCGCGGGCGCGCGGAGACGCGACGCTGCTTGAGCAGGTCATTTTCAACCTGCTCGACAACGCCAACAAATACGCCGAAGGCGGCGCCGTGACGATCCACGCGCGCATCGACGGGGCCGAGGTCGCCATTTCCGTCACCGACGAGGGCCCAGGCGTGAAGCCGGCCGACCTCGAGCGCATTTTCGAGAAGTTCTATCGCGGCGGCCGGCCCGATGGGCGTAAGGCCGGCGCCGGGCTCGGCCTCGCCATCAGCCGCGGGCTCGTCGAGGCGATGGGGGGCACGATCTCGGCGCAAAGCCCGGCCGCGCGGCGCCGGGGCTTGCGCATCGTCATCCGGCTGCCGATCGTGCCCGCCAAGACGCCGGAGCCCGCTTAAAATGACGCGGCCGAAAATTCTCGTCGTCGACGACGAGCCGCAGATCCGGCGCGTGCTGAAGCCAACGCTGACCGCGAGCGGCTATGAGGTCGTCGAGGCGGGAACCGGCCATGAGGCGCTCGAAGCGTTGCGCGAGGAGGCGCCGGAGCTCGTCCTGCTTGATCTCGGCCTGCCCGATCTCGACGGCAAGGAGGTCTTGCGCCGGCTGCGCATCGTCTCCGAGACGCCGGTCATCGTCCTTTCGGCCCGCGACCGCGAGGAGGAAAAGGTGATGGCGCTTGACCTCGGCGCCGACGATTACGTGGAGAAGCCGTTCGCGGCCGGCGAGCTGCTCGCGCGGCTGCGCGCGGCGCTGCGCCACGCGCCCGAGACGCCGCGGCTCTCCGCCGGCGACATCTCAATCGACGTCGCGCGCCGCAAGGTGACGAAAAGCGGCCAAGAGGTGAAGCTGACGCGCAAGGAGTTCGACCTGCTCGCGCTGCTCGCCCGCCGCGCCGGCCGGCCGCTGACGAACCGCGAGATCCTTCGCCAGATCTGGGGCCCGGCGCACGAGCACGACGCCCAATATTTGCGCGTCCTCGTCGGCCAGCTTCGCGCCAAGATCGAAGACGATCCCGCAGCGCCCCGCCGCATCCTCAACGAGCCGGGCGTCGGGTACCGGCTGGCGGAGGAGGCTTAGGGAGTAAGCGGGGCCTTAGTCCCTCTATTGACGCCCCGCGCGCGCCTTGCTTTTAAGCGCCCGCTTTTCAAAAAGGCGTTTGGCGTCCCGCCCGCCTATTTTTCTCAAGAGGGCGTCGACGCCATGACCCAGGGTCCCATCCACGCGCGCATCGACGGGGCGATCCTGATGATCGGCTTCGGATCGATCGGGCGCGGCACGCTGCCTTTGATCGAGCGGCATTTTCAGTTCGACCGTAGCCGCTTCGTCGTCATCGACCCCGACGATTCCGACCGGCGGCTGCTCGACCAGCGCGGGATCAAGTTTCTGCATCAGGCGGTGACGAAGGAAAATTATCGCCACCTGCTCGACCATTATCTCAAAGGCGAGGGCCAGGGCTTCTGCGTCAATCTCTCGGTCGACACATCCTCGCTCGACCTCATGGAATATGCCCGTGAGATCGGCGCGCTCTATATCGACACCGTCGTCGAGCCGTGGCCCGGCTTTTATTTCGACAAGAGCCTCGGCGCCGCGTCGCGCTCGAATTATGCGTTGCGCGAGAGCGTGCTCGCCGCCAGGCGCAAGAAACCGGGCGGCGTGACGGCGATCTCCTGCTGCGGCGCCAATCCGGGCATGGTCTCGTGGTTCGTCAAGCAGGCGCTCGTCAATTTATCGAGCGATTTCGGCGAAGCGGCCGCCGAACCCAAGACGCGCGAAGATTGGGGGCGGCTCGCTCAGCGCCTCGGCGTCAAGGGCATCCACATCGCCGAGCGCGACACGCAACGCGCCAAGACGCCAAAGCCGCAGAACGTGTTCGTCAACACCTGGTCGGTCGAGGGGTTCTTGTCGGAAGGGATGCAGCCGGCCGAGCTTGGTTGGGGCACGCACGAGAAATGGGCGCCGCCGAACGCCGGCTTCCATTTGTCAGGCTGCGGCGCGGCGATCTATCTGCAGCAGCCGGGCGCCAATACGCGCGTGCGCTCCTGGACGCCGACCGCTCAAGCCCAATACGGCTTTCTCGTCACGCACAACGAATCGATCTCGATCGCCGACTATTTGACGCTCCGCGACGCGGCCGGCGTCGCGACCTATCGCCCGACCTGCCATTACGCTTATCATCCGGCGAACGACGCCGTGCTGTCGCTGCATGAGCTGTTCGGCCGCGCCGGCAAGATCCAGGAAAAAAACCACATTCTCGACGAGCACGAGATCGTCGACGGGATCGACGAGCTCGGCGTCCTCCTTTACGGCCACAAGCGCAACGCTTACTGGTATGGCTCGCAGCTTTCGGTCGAGGAGACGCGCGACCTTGCGCCCTATCAGAACGCGACCGGCATGCAGGTGACGTCGGCGGTGCTCGCCGGCATGGTCTGGGCGCTCGAGAACAGAACCGCCGGCATCGTCGAGGCCGACGAGACGGACTACAAGCGCTGCCTCGAAATTCAAATGCCTTATCTCGGGCCGGTCGTCGGCGTCTACACCGACTGGACGCCGCTTGCCGATCGGCCGGGCCTGTTCCCGGAGGACATCGATCCGAGCGATCCCTGGCAGTTCCGCAACGTTCTGGTGCGGTGAAGACTTCCCCCGCGTGATTGACGGGGCAAGCGCCGCTACCGCTCTACCGGGACGGAATTCGGCGTCCATCCGCGCATTTGCCGTCGAGGACCCGTCGCCGCGCGGGGCCAAGACAAGCTTGCCTCGCTTCGCCTAGACTCCCGCGCCCAAAACTTCGTTCGCCGAAGATGCGCGCCTGGTCTCCCTCGCCGGCCTTGCTCAAATTGCTGGTCGGACAGCATATCCTGAACGGCCTCAGCGTCGCGGCGGGCGTCGTGATCGTCGGCGTCATCGACAGCGTGGCGCTCGGCTTCACGGCCGGGCAGCCGGCGACGCTCGGCGCGATCGCCGCCAGCATTTCCGACCAGCCGGCGACGTGGCGGGTGAAGGCGCGGGCGATGGCCTTCGGCTTCTCCCTCGCCCTTGCGTCGACGACGGCGATCCTCCTTGCCGGGCATTCGACGCCTTGGGCGCTGCTCGTCATCGGCGCGGCCGCGTTCGTCGGCGGGATGGTGACCGGCCTCGGGCGCTGGGCGGTCGCGCTCGGCATGCAGGCGCTGGTCGCGATGGTGTTCGTCATGGGCCTGCCGCCGCTCGATTTCAAAGGCGCGCTCGCCGCCGAGGCGCTGTTTGCTTCGGGAGGCGTCGCCTATATCGCGATCGCGCTTCTCCTGACCCGCGTCACCGACCACAGCGCGCGGCGAATGATGGCGAGCGAATGTTTCCGCGAGCTTGCAGATTATGTCCGGGCGATCGCCCGCTTTTACGACGCCTCGATCGATCTGCCCGAGACCTATGGCGCGGCGATCCGCCAGCAGGCGGCGCTTTCCGAACAATTGCAGATGGCGAGGGCGCTGCTGCTCGACCGCGCGATGAAGTCGCCCGAGCGCCTGCGGATGGCGGCGACGATCGGCCTCCTGCTCGACGTGTTCGACCGCTTGGCGGCGTCGCTCAGCGGCTTAAGGGCGCTGAGGGCGATCCCGCAAGCCGCGGACTTGCGCCGCGACGTGGCGATTGCGCTGCGCGCCGGCGCGCTCGACCTTCAGGGCTTGAGCCTCGATCTTTTGACCCAGGCCAAGCCGCGTCTGCCGCCGGACCACGGCGCGCCGACGGAGGCGCTGACCGCCGAGGCCGCGCGGTTGATGGAAGGCGGACAGCTGACGTCCGCCGAGCAGGCGATCGTCGCCGCGACGACGCGGCGCATCGTCGCCGCGCTCGCGCAAATCCGCCGCCTCGAGACCGCGCTTTCCGACGACGAGGCGGCGCGGGCGGCGATCGGCGGCGTCGACGTCAAAGCCTTTACCCCGCGCCGCAGCTACGCTTTGCGCCGGCTGACGAGGCAGCTGACGCTCGACTCTCCGGTGCTGCGTTACGCGACGCGGCTGTCGTTGGCCATGATGTCGGGCGGCGTGGCTGCTTTGTCGCTCGGCGGAGAGAATCACGGCAATTGGGTGCTGCTTACCATCGCCGTGATCTTGCGCCCGCAATACGGGCTGACCCGCCAGCGGCGCGACGATCGGGTGACGGGGACGCTGATCGGCTGCGTGCTGGCGGCGGGCGCGATCGCCTATTTTCGAGCGCCGGCTTTGGTCGCGCTGCAGGCGGCATCGCTCGCCGTGACGCATGCGTTCATCAGGCTCAACTATCGCGTCGCGTCGGTCGGCGCGTCGCTGACCGCGCTGATTTCCCTCAACCTCGCCGCGCCGGAGGAGGCGGCGCCGATCGTGACGCGCCTCGCCGATACGCTCATCGGCGCGGCGATCGCCCATCTCTTCAGCTATGTGTGGCCGCGTTGGGAATTTTCAGAAGCGCCGGCGCACGTGGCGCGGCTCGGCGGCCAGTTGGCTTTGCTCGCGGCGTGCCTGCTCGATCCGAGCGCGTCGGAGCAGGACTATCGCATGACGCGCAAGGACACGATCGAGGCGATCGCCGCGCTCTCCGACTCGGCCGCGCGGATGGGCGGCGAGCCGGCCTCGACGCAACGCGGCCTCGACGAAATGACGGCGGTGCTGATCGCGGCTTACGTGCTCACCGCCCAGCTTTCAGCGCGGCGGCTCGAACTGCGCGCCGGGCCATGGAAAGAGGGCCGAGACGCGGCCGAAGAGGCGCGGACGTGGATCGTCAAGACGCTGAAGGGCGAAGAGGCGGGACCGCCGCCGGAAGGCGAATTCAGACGCGTCGGCAGGGCGACGCTTGAGGTCGTCGCCGCGATCGCGAACTATCGGCGCGTGTTCGAGGCGGCGTGAGCGGCGGCTTGGGGCTGGCCCCATCCGGCCCGGTTAGGCCGCGGCTCTCGGCTGAGTCAGCGCTGCCGAGCGCGAGCCTGCGCCGACCGCCAGGAGTTCAAGCCACCTTAGCCCCCCGACGCCGCCGCACGTCGCCGGATTTCGTGGGATACTCGCAGCGCCACTGTTAGACAGCGTCCCGCATAGTCCATTTGCGTCGCGTGAAAGTAACGATCCCCTTTGTTGGCTCCAGAACAAATCGCCATTGACTCAAAATGTCTCTGCCCAAGAGAGAGGGAAGCCTATCGTTGTGCGACGTCGGAACTAATATCGCGACGTCTAAATAGTATCCGTAGACAAACTTGCTATCTGCAAAACTGAGCAGTGCATGCTCATTATGCATAGCGGCGACGCCTCCGACGCCATCGCCGCTCACCTGAATTAATAGGGTTCCATGGTCCACTCCAATTCTTTTGCTATCGGCGGGCATTATAATTGTGCCATCTGCACCAGTGTCCACAAGAAATGAAATCACCCCTCTGATCGAGAGTCGCGGAAAGAATATATGCCCCTCGATATAAGGAGCCCCAGAGGTATTCCCAATTCGCCCCTGTAACATATATTACAGAATCAACTTTCTTCCGCTCGTATCAATATACCTAATAATCGCGTCTTTCGGCGGAACGCCTTGCGACTTAAGTTTTTCCATAAGACCGTCGAAGCTGCTATCGCTTGCACAGACGGTCCCTTTGTAAAGGCCTACCCACTCATTTGGGTGCTTAGCGATAAGGCGCGGTCGATTTGACGAGAGCAATCGCGCTGCACGGGAAAAAACACGCAACTCTTTACTTATTTGTTTCGGGCTGGCGCCGAGCCTCTCGCTCGCGGATTTCTTGCTGGTTCTCGCCATCTCGGAACCCGATAGAGTCATTTGGGCTCCGGAATGACCCGGAGCCCTACGCAAGTATCGCTCGCGACGAAGGCCCTGACAAGGACCAAGAAAACAGTGCGGCAACGAGAATCAGTCGGAGCCCCTAACTCGACCCTCTGCCAACCTCCCTTCCTTCAGGTCGCCGCCGCCCGCGACTTCCAAAGCCTGGCCTGCCGGCTTCAAATTCCAAACGCAGGCGCGGACCCGCTTGCAAACGAAGCTAACGATCTCAGGGTCACTCGCGTTCTACCCGCGCGCCGCCGCCGATCCGCGGCGCGAGCGGCTCGAGAAACAAGATGTCGAGGTCGCGCGTCGGCGTGAAATTCTTCATGTTGAGGCTCAGCCGCGTCGGCGAAACGGCGCGGAGCGGAAACCCGCAAAGCGCCACCATGTCGCCGGCGATTTCCTCGTCGATCGAAAGCCAGAAATCGCCGATCGGCCCCGCCCATGTCTTCGCGCTCACGAGGACGTACTTGACGTTCGCTTGCGCGACCGGCTGAGAGCCCAGCTCCGCTCGGGCAAGCGCGCGCTCGGCCGGCGGCGAGATGCAATAGCGCGTCCGCCGCTCGGCCGCCGGGGGCGGATCGTAGGCGTGGCCGGCGATCGGCCGATAGTCGTGCTCGACGACGACCACCGCGCCTGGGGCATAGTCCTGCGTCCAAAAGGCCGCATAGTGGACGCTCCAGGGCTTGACGCCCGCCGGCGGCGGATCGAAGGGGGAGAGCCCGCGTCGGGCGAGCTCCTCCGTGATATCGGCGCCGTCCGCCGTGATGGCGCGGGTCTCGTAACGCGGCTCGACGGCCGCGCCGTCGACCTTGACATGGAAGTTGAAGATACGCGCCGGGTCCTTCCATGGCGTCTCGAACTCGGCGTCGCCGTCGATCGCGCTTTTTGCGAAGGGAAACTTAACGAGCACGCGCTGCGGGTCGCTTGAGAGATTCTTGAAGCGATATACCACGCGCACGAGCTTGGTCGAAATCGTCAGGTCCTCGGAGAGCATCGCGATCGTCGTCGATTGCGCAGGCACGAGGCCGCCGGCCGCGAGCGCCGCGTTGCTGTCGTTGGCGCCAGCGCGACCGCTCGCCGCGGCGATCGCGCCGATGATTCCCGCGACGCAAGCAAAGGTCCTCCCGTTGCGCATGCGCGTCGGCTGCTCCTTTAACAAGCGAACCCAGTCGTGGCGGCGCCGAGGCTCTTGTCGCCCGACGGCGGCGATGTTTACCGTCGTCAATGGAAACGCCTTTCGGGGCGGAAAAAGGGACGCGCCGATGCCGCAGCAGAAAATCATCTTCGACACCGATCCCGGCATCGACGACGCGATGGCGCTGCTTTACATCGCAAGATCGCCCGAGCTTCAACTCGTCGGCGTCACGACGACGCACGGCAACAACGGCGTCGACGTGACGACGCGCAACGCTCTCTATTTAAAGCAGCGCTTCGGCCTTCAGGCGCCCGTCGCGGCCGGCGCGGAAAAGCCGCTTGAGCGGGTCAGGCGCCATTCGCCGACGGACATTCACGGCCATAACGGCCTTGGCGACGTGCCGATCCCGGACAATTTAAGCGCGCAAGCGGACCCAAGGCCCGCCTGGCGGTTCATTGTCGAGGAGACACAGCGCGCGCCGGGCGAGATCGTGCTCGTCGCGGTCGGCGCGCTGACCAATCTGGCGCTGGCGCTCAAAGAAGACCCGCAAATCGCCGCCCGCGTGAAGGGCGTCGTCGTCATGGGCGGCGCCTTCGGCGTCGGCGGCCACTCGGGCAATGCCAGCCCCGTCGCCGAGGCGAACATCTTGAGCGACCCTGAGGCGGCGGACGCCGTCTTCACGGCCCCATGGCCGGTGACCGTCGTCGGGCTCGACGTCACCAACGAGACGGTGATGAGCGAAGCTTTCCTTCGGACGCTCAAGGCCGAGGGCGGCGAGGCGGGGCGCTTCATTTGGGACATTACCCGCGTCTACGAGGCCTTTTACCGCGCGCAGACGGGCATCGAGGGCATCGCCTGCCACGACTGCCTGGCCGTCGCCTTCGTTCTCGACCCGACGCTGTTTACCCTGCGCCACGGGCCCATTCGCGTCGTAACCGACGGCCTGGCGCTCGGTCAGACGATTCAGCGCCACCAGAAGCGGCGCTTCGCGGCCAACGCTTGGGACGGCCATCCCGCCCAAGCCGTTTGCGTCGGCGTCGATTCGGCGCGCTTCTTGGCGGGCTACTCAAAAGCGTTCGGCGCTCGATCCGAGGCGCATGCGTGAAGCGCGAAGGGCGGCTTTGCGGACCGTAAGCCGATCTTCTGAGGCTGCTCGGCGGCGCGCGCCTTAACGAGGCTTGGTCCGGTCGAAATCCGCTTTAGACCGTAATCAGGACGGCATGACCTTAGCGCGCGACGCATGCTTGGCGCCGCGCTGAACCTCTCTTCAAGAGCGCCGGAGGATAGGATGGCTGCCGATCTTTCCCAGGATGGCCGGATGGGCGTGTTGACGACGCCGGCCGGGAAGGACGTCCTCGTGCTCACCCGCTTTGAGGGAAGCGAGGCCCTCGGCGAACTGTTCGAATTCCGCGTCGGCGCGCTATCGACCCAAGAGAACTTCGATTTCAACGCGTTGCTCGGCAAGAACATCGGCGTGAAGATCATCGCCGTCGACGGCCTCGAGCGCTATTTCAACGGCGTGCTGGTCGAGGCGCGCTGGACCGGCGAACAAGATGAGCTCAACGGCTATCAGCTCGTGCTGCGGCCGTGGCTCTATCTGCTGTCGCGCACCTCCGACTGCCGCATCTTCTCGCAGATGTCGCCGGTCCAGATCATCAAGCAGGTGTTCCAGGACCGCGGCTTTCCCGACGTCGACGACGCGCTGAGCGGCAGCTACCCGACGCTCGAATATTGCGTGCAGTACCGCGAGAGCGACCTCAACTTCGTCTGCCGGATGATGGAGCAATACGGCATCTACTATTATTTCAAGCATACGGAGGACAAGCACACGCTGACGCTGTGCGACTCGCCCTCCTGCCATAAGCCGATTCCCGATCTCAAATCGGTTCCCTACATCCCGATCGTCAACGAGCAGCGCCGCGACCAGCAGCAATTCGACTCGTGGACGACGGCGCGCAGCTTCCAGACCGGGCGCTACACGCTCAACGACTACAATTACGAGCAGCCGGGCGCGGACTTAGAAGGCGATGGCGGCGACCCGGGCTCCTACGAGCACGGCTCGATGGAGCTTTACGATTATCCGGGCGGCTACGACAGCAAGGGCGAGGGCACGACGCTCGCCAAGGTCCGGGTCGAGGCCGAACAGGCGCGCGACGATCATCGATTGGCGATCGGCTCGGCCACGTCGCTATTCCCCGGCGGAAAGATGACGCTCGAGAAGGGGCCGGTCGATTCCGAGGACAAGGAGTATCTCGTCCTCAGAGCGACGCACTCGTTTCTCGATCAATCCTACATGAGCGGCGGGGGCGCGGCGACGGCCTATTCCGGCTCCTACGAGCTGATGGACGCGACGCGGCAATATCGCTCGCCGCTCGTCACTCCGAAGTCGCTCGTTCAAGGGACCCAGTCGGCGCTCGTCGTCGGCAAACAGGGAGAAGAGATCGACGTCGACGGCATGGGCCGCATCTGCGTGCAGTTCTACTGGAACCGCGACAAGAAGAAGGCGTCGCGCCGGATAAGGGTCGCGCAGTTCTGGGCGGGGCTCACGCGCGGGGCGATGTCCATCCCGCGCATCGGCGACGAGGTGATGGTGCAGTACGAAGACGGCGACCCGGATCGGCCGATCGCCGTCGGCTCGGTCTATAACGGCGCGAACCTCTGGCTGCTGCCGCTGCCCGCCAACAAGACGATTTCGGGGTTGAGAACCAAATCCAGCACGAACAGCGACGGCTATCACTTCCTGCTGTTCGAGGACAAAGTCGGACAGGAATATGTCGCGCTGAGATCCCAGAAGGACCTTTCGGTCGAAGCGCTCAACGACGAAGCGCGCCACATCCACCAGGACCACAAGGAGGCGATCGACGGCCATGCGACGCAGACGATCGGCTCGGGGCTCGACCAGACCGTCACAGGCGAGATGAACGTCGAGGTCGACATGGGGGCGCAGGGCGGCGGCGACTATACGCTCACCGTCATGCAGACGATGAACCTCAAGCACAAGCTCAACCCGCTGGTGTCGATCGTGATGGATGTTGAGAGCATCACGCTGACCGCCGGCGTCTCCTCGATCCGCCTCGATGCGACCGGCATCACAATGGCAGGGCCTATGCTGAACCTGACGGGCATGGCCACGGTGAACGTTACGGCGCCGATGGTCAATGTCGGCGCCGTCTTGAACACGCCTTCGCTCATCGCCGGCGCCGCTCTCGTGTCCGGCATTCCGGTCTGAAGCTGAGCGCAGCTCATGTCCTCGCGCATCCGCTTCGCTTGCGCCGCCGACGTCTTCTCGGCCTATGACGATCTTAAGTTCCTGTTGTCGGCCCCGACGGGCGACGTCGAGCCGCTCGCCTACGCGCAAACGCTCTTAAGATCCCGCCAGCCTGCCGACGCGATCGCGTTTCTCGCGCACCTCCTGCCGCGGCGCGAGGCGGTGTGGTGGGCGCGTCAGTGCGCCGCCGCAATTCTTGGGCGCCGCGCCGAAGACGCCCGTCTCTTGGCCGCCGACGCCTGGGTGCGCGAACCGGACGACGAGCGCCGGCAGGCGGCCCTCAAACTCGGCGAAGCGGGGAATCGCACGCTTCCGACGACATGGCTTGCGCTTGCCGCCGGCTGGTCGCCGGTCCCGCGGCCTCGCCCCGACGGCAAGCCGCCGCTTCAGCCCGCCTCGGTCTGCGCCCGCGCCGTCAATGCGGCGATCATGCAGGCGATCGCCGGCAGCGCCCCGGCCTTGATGAGCGGCTGGATCGTCGCTTGCGTCGATGCGGGCGTTCGCTTCGCCGAAGGCGGGGAAGCGCGCGTGCCGGCGCCGAAACTCGAGGCTGAACCCGCGCAAGCCCGCCGCGCGCCGCCCGAGACGAGGAACCCGTTTTCCGCCGGCGCCAGGGCCTGAGCGCCGTTTTCGCCCGCCGGCGCCCCAGAAGCCAAGGCGCCGGCCGATCACGGCGAGCGAGCGGCGCTTCTCTCTTCTTTTGAATCAGTCTAACCTAAATGAAGACCAGATGACAGAATCGTTAAACTGAGACTACGGTTCCAAACTTCAACACTTAGGGCGCCTCCATGTAAATTAGTACGATTCTAAAGAGCAAATTACTTATTGACAACGATCCTGCGCTTGCTTTTAGTCGCGTCTTGGGGTCAAGACCTTCGGGGGCGTGGCGTTGTCGGTTCAAAGATCGGTCCAGTTGAGCCGGCGTATCTTAGGATCGGGCTCCCTTCGGACAGGGTGCGGCGTGGCGCTCGCGGGCGCCTCTTTCGCGGCGCTGCTTTGGGCTTCCGGCGCGGGCGCCCAGTCGGCGAGCGCGCCGCTGCCGACGAAAATGCCGCCGCCGGCCGACGCGCCGGCAAGCCCGCCGGCAAACGCGACGGCGAACGCGTCCGCGCCGGCGGCGCCGTCACAGCCCGGCGACTTCATCGAGCAGCCGGTCGGCGATTACGCCCAGCCGAGCGGCCCTCAACCAAGCGCCGCTCAGCCTGCGGGCGCATCAAGCCCGTCGCCTCAGCAGAGCGCCGGCGCTCCGCCGCCCGAGGCCGGCGTCGGCAGCGGGGGGCCGTTCGGATTCCTGAACGGCATCGGCCACAGCTCGAACCTGCTCGGCGATATGTGGGGCTTGCGGACCGCGCTCGCCAAGATCGGCATGACGCTGAGCGTCCAGGAGCAGAGCGAGGTCATCGGCAACGTGACCGGGGGCACGCGCCGTGGCTTCGATTATGAAGGCTTGACGACCGCGAGCTTGCAAATGGACACGCAGCGCGCCTTCGGCCTCTATGGCGGCCTCTTCAATGTCAGCGGGCTGCAAATCCACGGCCGCAACCTGAGCACGGACGATCTTCAGACGTTGCAGACCGCGAGCGGCATCGAGGCCGATCGCGCCACCCGCCTCTGGGAGCTGTGGTACCAGCAGCAGTTCTTTGACAACTTCATGGACGTCAAGGTCGGCCAGCAGAGCCTCGACCAGGAGTTCATGGTCAGCCTGAACTCGAATTATTTCGTCAACACGATGACCGGCTGGCCGATGCTGCCGTCGGCCGACCTGCCGGGCGGCGGTCCGGCCTATCCCTTGTCGGCGCTTGGCGTGCGCGTCCGCGCCCATCCGACGGATTCTCTGACCGTGCTTGCCGGCGTCTTCAACGGCAGTCCGACGCGCTCAAATATCGGCGATCCGCAGATGAACAACCCCTATGGGTTGAGCTTCCCGCTGAACGGCGGCGTGCTGGCGATCGCCGAGCTGCAATATTCCTATCCTTCTCAGGGCACGCTTGTTCAGGCGAACCAGGAAGATCCGCTCGCCCGCACCTATAAGATCGGCGTCTGGTACGACAGCGAGAACTTCGCCGATCAGCATTACGACAATACCGGGCTTTCGCTCGCCAATCCGGCAAGCACGGGCGTGCCTTCAAACCATCGCGGCGACCTGGCCTTCTACGCCGTCGCCGACCAGATGATTTACCGCTTTCCGAACGACTCCGACCGCAACATCAACGTGTTCCTGCGCGCGATGTTCACGCCCTACCAGGATCGCAACGTCATCAGCTTCAGCGCCAACGGCGGGATTGTCATGCATGAGCCCTTCTTTGGGCGCGACGACGACACGGCGGGCGTCGGCTTCGGCTATGCGCGGGTGAGCAAAGCTGCGATCGACTTCGATCGCGACACGGCTTTCTTCAATCCCGGCGTCTATTCGCCGATCCGCAGCGGCGAGACTTTTCTCGAGGCGACCTATCAATACGAGGTCACGCCGTGGTGGAATATCCAGCCGGACGTCCAATACGTGTTCAATCCCGGCGCCGGCATCGTCAATCCGAACGAACCGACGCAGAAGATCAAGAACGAAACCGTCATCGGCGTTCGCACCACGATCACGTTCTAAAGAGAGGGCGTTCGGACCTTAACGGCGCCCGGACATGAATCGAAAGCGGGTATGAGGCCATGGTGGAACCAAACGCAATCCGAACCGGCGCGGGCGTTGCTTGCGCCGCTTTCCTCACGCTGAGCGCGGTCCCGGCGCGGGCCGATAGTTTTCTGGCCGGGCTGCACCGTCATCCGACGCTCACCTCGACGATCACCGACAATGGCGACCTGAACCCTTACGCCGTCGTGATCGCCCCAGTGTCGTCAGGCAGAATTCAGCAGGGCGACGTCCTCGTTGACAACTTCAACAATTCGTCGAACCTGCAGGGAACGGGCGGCACGATCATCGACTACAATCCGTCGACCCGGTCGACCTCGCTCTTCGCCAAGCTTCCGCAAAATCTGCCGCAATGCCCAGGCGGGATCGGCCTGACGACGGCGATGACGATGCTGAGCAGCGGCTGGGTGATCGTCGGCTCGACGCCCAGCACCGACGGCACGACCGCGACCAAGGGCGCAGGCTGCATGCTGGTCTTTGATTCGAACGGCAAACTCGCGACCATTTGGTCCGGCGCGCGAATCAACGGGCCCTGGGGCAACATGGCCGTCGTCGACAACGGCGCCAAGGCGACGCTGTTTGTTAGCATGTCGGGCTACGACCTTCCCGGGCCCGACAAGCTCGATCCCGCAACCGGCGAACCGGTCGTCGTCAGGAAGGCGACCGTGCTGCGCATTCAGCTCAGCGTTCCGCCAAGCGGACCGCCGAAAGTGACGGGTCAGACGATCATCGCCAGCGGCTTCGGCCAGCGCGCGGACAAGGACGTCTTTTTGATCTGCCCGACCGGGCTCGCGCTGATCGGCGGCACGCTTTACGCCTCTGACGCCGTCGACAACCGCATCGTCGCCATCCCCAACGCGCTTGGCCGCTCAGGGAGCGCGGGAACCGGCAGCACGGTGACCCAGGGCGGCATGCTGGAGCGCCCGCTGGCGCTCATTGCGACGCCGAACGGCCATCTCTTGACCTGCAACGCGAAGAACGGCCAAGTCGTCGAAGTCGATCCGGCCTCGGGCAAGCAGCTTGCCGCGCAATGGATCGATTCCAACCAGGCGCAGTCGCCGCCTGGCAACGGCGACTTGTTTGGCCTCGCCATAGCGCCGGACGGCAGCGGCTTTTATTATGTCGAAGACGACGTGAACATGCTGGCGAAGGCGACGCCTTGACCGACCCGAAAAACAACAATCCGCAAGCGACCCGACGCGGCTTCCTCGGCGCGGCGGCGGGAGCGGTCGCCGCCGCAGGCGCAATCGTCGCTCGCCCGGCTGAAGCTCTCGACGCGGCGCCAGATGCGGCGATCGAGCCCTTTTACGGCGTCCATCAGGGCGGCATCGTCACCAGGTTGCAAACGCACACCTATTTCGCCGCGTTTGATTTGACCACGAGCAAGCGCGGCGACGTCGTCACGCTGCTCCGCCGACTAACCGACGCCGCCGCTCGTTTGAGCGTCGGTCAGCCGGTCGGGGTCCCAGGCGAGGGCGACTATGCGGAGGCGGCCGACCCTTCCGACGTGCTCGGGCTCTCGCCGGCGCGCCTGACGCTGACCTTCGGCTTCGGGCCCGGCCTTTTCTCAAAAGACGGGCACGACCGCTTTGGCTTGGCGGGCTCGCGGCCCGAAGCCTTCGTCGATCTGCCCAAATTTCCCGGCGAGCAACTGGCGCCGCAGCGCACGGGCGGCGATCTCTCGATCCAGGCTTGCGCCGACGACCCGCAGGTCGCCTTCCACGCGATGCGCCAGCTTGCGCATCTTTCCTACGGCATTGCCGAGATCCGCTGGGTGCAGACGGGCTTCGTCGCCGATTACGGACAAGGAAACACGCCGAGAAATCTGTTGGGCTTCAAGGACGGGACCGGCAATCCCAAGACCGACAGCGCCGAGGACATGGATCAGGTCGTCTGGGTGGGCGACGAAGCCCCGTCCTGGATGCGCGGCGGGTCCTATCTGGTCGTTCGCCGCGCCCGCATGGCGCTCGAGCATTGGGACCGTACGAAGGTCTCGTTTCAGGAGCAGACGTTCGGCCGCGAGAAAATCTCCGGCGCGCCGCTTGGCGGGAGAGACGAATTCGATCCGATCGATCTATCCGCCGCCGGCGCCAATGGCGACCCGCTCATTCCTGAGAACTCGCATGTGCGCATCGCCCATCAGGCGGCGCTTGACGGCGCTCGGGTCCTGCGGCGCGCCTATTCTTTTAACGACGGCGCGAATGTCACGGCCGAGCGCTGGCCGCCCTGGCGGCAGGGCATGGAGTTCGACGCAGGCCTTCTCTTCATCTGCTATCAGCGCGACTTGAGGAAGGGGTTCATCAAGATCTTCGACAGGCTGTCGCGCTACGACATGATGAACCAGTTCGTCACCAACACGGGCGGCGGCCATTTCGCCTGCCCGAAAGGCGCCGCCGAAGGCGAATATATCGGCCAGCGTCTCTTCGAGACGGCGGCCTAGGCTGCGATCAACGGCGCTGCGGTCGCTCGCAGCGCCCAAGGCGCCAACCCGTGAAACGATCCGCAATTTGTCTGCTCTTCATTCTGTCGCCGGCCTTGTCGGCCGGCGGCGCGGCAAGCGCGGAGGATCTTTCGACCTATTCGGTGACGCTGAAGAACCATCGCTTCATCCCGACCGAGATTCATGTGCCGGCGGGCAAGCCGTTCTTCATCCTCGTCACCAACGCCGACGACACGCCCGACGAATTCGAGATGAACGCGCCGCCGGTCGAGAAAGTGATCGAGCCCGGCGAGCAGGGCCGCCTCAGGATCAGGCCGCTCGCGCCTGGGCGGTTCCGGTTCTTCGACGATTTCCACCAAGACACCGCCCAAGGCGCCTTCATCGCCGAATAGGCGGCGAGGCGGATCGCGCGCGCGTCAAGCGTCTTCTTAAGCTATTCCGAAACGAACGCGCCCTTCTCGTTGTCGGGATCGCCCTCGCCGAAGAAGGGGAACCGGCCGGGGCCAAGGGGGCGCATGCGGATCCGCACCTCGTCGCCCGGTTGCATGCCGCGTTCGACGGCCGGAATGAGCATCTCGAATTCGTCCGCCGCGCCGTTTGCGTTCTTCACAAGGACGAAAAAGGGCTTGCCGGTCGGCACATGGATCTCGGACGGCGCAAACGCGTGGTTTTTAAGGACGATCACATAAGTTGCGGGATCGTCGGCTAGGCAGGGCTGATTTTCGCCCGCGACCATCGCCGTGACGAGAACCGCCATGAAGGCACGGTAGGCCATAATTCGTTCCTCAATGACATGGCCGGCCCGACGTGCGGGCCGGCCTTTTTGAGACGCGCGGGAAGCGTCCGCCAAGCGTCCTGGCGATTCCCGGATCAGATGTGACCGAAATCAAAAAGGTCCCAGAGATCGCTGAGCGCCGGCGAGTTCACGGGGATATAGGGGTTCGCCTCCGTGATCGGGTTCGGGTGATTGTCACGGCTGCGCCTCGTGATCGGCGGCAGCGACCAGTTGCGCTCGATGAACTTCGAGATCGACACGTGGTCCGCGTAGCTGTGGGAGATATGGCCGCCCTTGCTGAAGGGGGAGACCACGATCAGCGGAATGCGCGTTCCGTCGCCGAAGAAGTCGAGCGGCTGCACATAGCCAGAGTCCCAGTAGCCGCCGCCTTCGTCGAATGTGATCATGATAGCGGTGTCGGCGGCCAGCGACGGATTGGCGTTGACCGCATCGATGATCTTCTTGGTGAAGCCCTCGAAGAGGCTCAGCTTCGAGGACGCCGGATGACCATCGAGCAGACCGCTCGGCTTGACGTAGGAGACCGCCGGGATCGTGCCGTCTTTGATCTCGGTATAGAGATCGGCGGTATCTTTCAGGTGCGCGTCGCGGATCGTCGGGTTGGTCATGATCGCAGTGTCATACTGCGCCCAGTTGCAGATGTTGCAGTACTCGTTGCCGGCCGTATAGCCATACTTGTCGTTGAGATAGGCGTCGAAGTCGTCGCCAAAATAGGTCCACGAGACCTGATGGTCGATCAGCAAGTCGCCGATCGTCTTCACGCTCGACGGCGGGACCGTAAAGACGGTGTTTTCGGCATTGGTGTCGGTGTAGGCGTTGGTGCCGTCGCCGAAGTAGCCGGGATTGTAGTTGTTGACCAGATAATAGTGGTTCTGCTCGCAGTTCGGCCTAACCGGGTTCGGCAGCTTCCGCATGTAGTCGATCTGATCGGCGACGCCGGGCTGAGCCTCGTCGGAGCAGTTGACATATGAGCCGCCGCCGTAATTGGCGGTGGGCGCAGCCGCGTTCGGCGCGCCGCTGCCGCCGCCGTAGCCGTCCTGAGTGTAATAATTGTTGGTGCCGGGCTGCGGGTTCGGGTTCTCGATCTCGCTGAGCGCGGAGGTGAAGCCGGGCAGCGGGCTGCCGGGGGCCGCAGGGTCGACCGGATTGCTCGGAGGCGTCTCCGGCTTGCCGGCGCCGTTCGAGAAGTAGATCGCGTCGGCGGTGCCGAGCATGATGTGGTTGGCGCCGGTGCCGCCTTTGACCGACTGGTGGAAGTTGTCGCTCATCGAATAGTTGTCGACGAGGTACTTGAAATAGGGCACGTCGCCCTCGTGAATGTTGTAGAAGCCGAGCGCCGTCGAGCCTTCGCCCGTCGACTCGTCGGTGAAGGGCGTCGGCGGCGCCTTGCCGTTGGAGCCGGCGCCGATCGTCACCTCGACCCAAGCATAGAGAGCGTTGTCACAGCCGAAGGACTCGCCCCGCTTGGCGTTCTGCGCGTTGCAGTCGATCTGCTGCTGCATCTGCATGAAGCGATGCACCGGGCTCGCGCCGTACGAGTCGTAAGGATAGGGATAGCTCGAATTGACCGTGTTGGTGAGCTGATAGGGCCCCGGCGGCAGGGTCGTCGCCGTTTGGCTGTCGTAGTTGATGCGCTTGTCAGGCGTCTTGCTCGTCTGGCCGGTGCCGCCGGTCAGAAGCAGATAGAGATCGTCGGGCTCGAGACCGTTTTCGATGCTCAAAAGCTCGTTAGCGAGCGTCGACGGGAGGGGCGTGCCCGGGACGTAGCCCGGCGGCAGGCAGTTCGTGGCCGTGGCGGATGGGTTCAGAAACGAGCAGGCATAGGGCGCGGTCGGACCGCCGACCAGCGCCGGCGGCAGCGTCGTATAGACGGCCTTCGGCGGCGCAATCTGATAAACCTCATAGTCCGACGCGCTGTACTGCAGCGCCTTGCCGTAGTTCGTGCCGGGCGAACCGTCGGGCTTCACCACCCCTTCAGAGAGAAGGTTCAACACCGTCTCGTCCTTGTTGACCGGCTGATAGGTCGCGAACACGTGGTCGAAGCTGCGGTTCTCGCCGATGATGACGATCAGGTGCTTGATCGGCGAGGCCGTCAAGTTGTCGCGCGCGTCGGCGAAGGCCGGCGCAGCGGAATTGCCCGCCAAAACTATGGTCGCCGCGCAGGCCAACAGCCGTTGGCGCAGCGATACTCGTTCGAGACCTGCCGCTTGCATGTGACTACCCCTCCGGTGCGGTTTGATCCGCGTCATTGCGAAGAGACGAATTCGTCCCATCGCCCGTCTTCAGGGATAGGGGATCACGGTCTCCGTTTATTGACGCAATTTTAATGACTCCATGACGGCGAGCGCCGCTTCGCGCGCGATGATGACGATCGCGGCTGCAATATCGCTGTTGCAATCACATCGTATGCGACTGTCCGAGCTTTAAGAGTTGGCTAAGGAGCGTCCGGCGCATGAAGGCGAAAGAATTGGGCGGGTTGGGTGCCGTTTTTATCGTCGCGGCGTTCCTGTCGTCGCTCATCGTTCAGCCCGCGAATGCCGATCAAGATCAGCTGTGGATGATCGTCAGCTTCAAATGCATGCGGCATCTCGCCAAATCTGAGGCGCCAATCCCCTGCGACGCGATCGATACGTCGCTCGGATGGGACCGGGGCGTCGCGCTTTTGAAGGATAGGGTGGGCGTCGCGCGCATGCTGGCGATTCCGACCCATCTGGTTTCCGGCATCGAGGACCCGGCAGTGCTCGCCGACGGCGAGCCCAATTATTTCGCGGTCGCTTGGTCGGACCAATATGCTTTTCCCATGCGTCTCCACGCCATGCCGCCGTCGGGCGCGGTCGCGGTCGTCGTCGACTCGAAAGAGGCGCGGCAGCATGAACAGCTGCATCTGATCGTGGATTGTCTGGATCAGGACGTCGCGGCGGCGCTCGCCAAAGACGCGGCGACGGTTTCGACCGAGTGGCGGCAGATGTCGGTTTCTTTGAAAGGGCGAACCTATTGGGCGCGGCGGGTCGAAGCCGCAAAGCCCGAGGACATCTGGCCGTTCCATCTCCTCGCCGACGCTCTGCCTGGGGCGAAGGACGATATGGCCGACTGGTCCTTGGCGCTCGTACAGCCGGCGCCGCTTAACGGAGGGGCCTTCCTTCTTTTGGCCGACCGGGCGGACGGCGAACAAGGAGGCCGCCCTCGCGACCTTTTAGACCCCGCTTGCGGCGTCGCGCGGCGCTGACGGAAATTTCAGAAGGGTTGGAAACGTCCGCGCGTTCACTTCGGCGCGCCCTCGCGAAGCCCCGGCGCGCCGCCTTCGCCAAGCCCGTCGATATGCGCCTGCATGTAGCGCTCAACGCCGATCTTCTTGACGAGCGCGATCTGCGTCTCGAGAAAGTCGATGTGCCCTTCTTCGTCCGACATCAGGTCGATAAACAGCACTCGGCTCGGATAGTCTTTGATGCTGAGGCAATATTCGGCGGCCTCTTGATACAACGCGCGGGCGCCCTGCTCCGCCTTCAAGTCGGCCTCTAGGATTTCCTCGACGTTTTCGCCGATCCGCAACGGATCGAGCACCTGCATATTGGGAAAGCCCTCAAGAAAGACGATGCGGTCAACGAAGCGATCGGCGTGGCGCATCTCCTCAATCGATTCCTCCCGCCACCTTTTGGCGAGCGCGTTGAGGCCCCAATTGTCGAGGAGACGGTAATGCAGCCAATATTGGCTGACCGCCGTCAATTCGCTGCGCAAGCCGCGATTGAGATACTCGATGACCTTCTCGTCGCCTCTCATATGGCCCCCGCTGATACGCCCCTTATTCGGCGGCGATGAGGAAAGGTTCGACCGCCTCATGCCGCCGGCGCTCGCTCTCGTCGAGGCCAGGGCAGGTTGGACACCCGACCTCACAGTTTGCGATCCGCGCCTCGGCAAGTAAAGCTCTCACCGTCGTCAGACACCGCCCGCAGCGGGGCGCGCAGCCAAGACAACGATAGGCCTCAACGGCAGAGCGCGGCCGCGCCCTCGCCTCGCTCGTCAGCGTGGCGATGATCACGGCTTCCGACAGCACATTGCAAGAACAGACGATCACGGGGCCCTACTTTAGAATCCGTATAATCTAGAACGATCTCAAGAGTTTCCGTATCAGCGGGCTTTGAGACTTGCAACCTCCGTATCATTCCTTGCCCGCAGGCCCGACTGTTCTACTTTCGAACAGGTCTACGAAGGCCTAAAAGTTGCCGCGCTGTTCCTTAAGCCGGGTAGCCGACCGTCTGCGAGAAGGTCACGAATTGCCCCTCGCCGAGATTGAGGAGCTTGGCGACCTTCTCCTTGTCGACCGACCCACGGAAGACGCTTGCTAAGCCCTCGGAGGCGCAGAAGAGATAGACGTTCTGGCCGATGAAGCCGACGTCGACCGAGGCATAAAGCCGGCGCTCCTCGGGGCTGACGTCGGTCATCCGCTCGCCATGCGCGACATAGACGAGGTCGAGCGCGGCGTGGCCGACGAAGTCCTGCGAGCCCGTCGCGGCGCGGATGTCCGAAGAGGACTGGGGAATGAGCGCATGCGCGGCCGGATCGAAAAGAAAGACGCCGTCCGCGGCGGCCACGTAGATGTCCGTGACCATCAGGTGACGCCAATAGGGAGCGGTGCGATCGCCGCTCGGCCGGTTGACGCCGTTGGCGGCCCACAACAGGTCCGAAAGCGTCTCAAGGTCGAGCGGCTTGTCGGCATATTGGCGCATCGAGCGGCGCTTCGCCAACGCGCCGAGGAGCGGCATGCCGCCCTCTTTTTTCGGCGCCGGAAGCGCGACGGCGTCCGCCGCTCTCGCTCCGCCCCCGGCAAAGGCGACCGCCGCCGTCGCCGCGATGGCGGCGGTTGCTTCTCTGCGCGTCAACATGATGCCTCCTTCAGCCTTCAGCGGCTTTCAGCGCGGCGCGGCG